>Ga0075012_10004838_pt1 | contig 12456 bp, 6 predicted proteins | sample All_14_2_FD_71474 | JGI IMG/M metagenome (GOLD analysis project Ga0075012, IMG submission 71474) | Freshwater microbial communities in response to fracking from Pennsylvania, USA - Allegheny Zone_MetaG_DW_15 | ecosystem: Environmental > Aquatic > Deep subsurface > Groundwater > Drilled...
GTTGATGAGGGCCGCGTTGTCAAACTTCTGGCTGGCCTCGTCCGCCATGTTGGAGGCGCGGGTGACGTAGGCGCGGTAGAGCTTTTCCCGCAGGGCGCTGCTTTTGGCGAACTGCATGATCGGCAAGTAGCACGGCATTTTCAGCGTGAGTTTGTAGCCGTCCTTGCCGTCAGCCTGTGCTGCGGCCTGGGCGGCTTGCACGATGTCGTGTGGTACGCCGTCGAGTTCGTCCAGCGTGGCGTAGTAGGCAAAGGCGTCGGTGGCATCCAGCGCGTTTTCGCTGAATTTCTGAGCGGCGGCGGCTTGCAGCTCCTGAATTTCTGCAAAACGCGTGCGTGCGTCACCCTGCAACTCGGCACCACCCAGCACAAAGTTGCGCAAAGCATTTTTGTGCGCCTGGCGCTGCTCTGGCGTTAGCGTGGCCGGGTCGATGGCTTTGTATTTGGCATACAGGCGTTCGTCAGCGCCCAGGCGGGTGTAAAACTCGGTGATTTTTGGCAGCGCGGCGTTGAAAGCGGCGCGCAGTTCAGGGTTGTCAGCCACGCTGTTGAGGTGGCTGACCGAGCCCCAGGCGCGTGATAACTGCTCGGTGGCCACGTCCAGCACGCTGGCTATTGCGCGCCAGTTGGCTTCAAACGCGGGTGCGGTGACGGTCTCCAGCGCCTCATTGGCTCGGGTCAGCAACTGCTCAAGCGCAGGCTCAATGTGCTCCGGGCGAATTTCGTCGAAGCGGGGCAGGTCGTCAAAAGAGAGCAGGGGATTGTTCATAGGGCAGAGTTGGCGGCACGTTCGGCAGATTCAAGGGTGTTGACCAGCAGCATGGTAATGGTCATGGGGCCAACCCCACCCGGCACCGGGGTGATGTAGCTGGCCACCTGGCGCACGCCCTCAAAGTCCACGTCGCCGCAGAGTTTGCCTTCGTCGTTGCGGTTCATGCCCACGTCCAGCACCACGGCGCCAGGTTTGACCATGTCGGCGGTCAACACGTTGCGTTTGCCCACCGCGGCCACAATCACGTCGGCCTGCAGCGTCATGGCTTTCAGATTGGCGGTGGCGCTGTGGCAGATGGTGACGGTGGCGCTTTTTTGCAGCAGCATCAGCGCCATCGGTTTGCCCACGATATTGCTGCGGCCAATTACCACCGCGTGTTTGCCTCGCAGGTCAAAACCAATCGATTCCAGCATCTTCATGCAGCCGTAAGGCGTGCAGGGCCAAAAACCCGGCAAACCCGTCATCAAGGCACCGGCGCTGGCCACGTGAAAACCGTCCACATCCTTGGCGGGTGAAATGGCTTCAATGACCTTGGTGGCGTCGATGTGTTTGGGCACCGGCAACTGCACCAGAATGCCGTGGATGGCGGGGTCGGCATTGAGCGTGGCAATGCGCGCCAGCAATTCGGCCTCAGACAAATCAGCGTCGTACTTTTCCAGCACCGAGTGAAAGCCGCAGTCTTCGCAGCCCTTGACCTTGTTGCGCACATAGACCTGGCTGGCCGGGTTGTCGCCGACCAGAATCACCGCCAGGCCGGGCGTGATGCCGCGCGCCTTGAGGGCGCGGGCGCGCTCGGTCACGTCCAGACGTAATTGTTTGGACAGGGCCACGCCGTCAATGATCTGGCCAACAGGAGTTACGGTGTTCATGTCAAATTCATCCATAAAAAAGCCCGCTGATCCTTGCGGGGCGGGCATTGGTAGCTATTTTCTCAATAGCGTGAAGAAAAACGGGTCAGGTCAGGCCTTGACGGCATTGGGTCCCAGGGCCACTTTGAGCAAATCAGCCACGGTGTTGGCATTGAGCTTTTCCATGATGTTGGCGCGGTGCGCCTCCACGGTTTTGATGCTGATGCCCAGGTCGTCGGCAATTTGTTTGTTCAGTCGACCGGCCACGATACGCTCCAGCACCTGCGACTCGCGCAAGGTCAGGCGGGCCATCAGCGCGTCACGCGCCACCGAGTTTTGATGTTCGGCGAATGACCCCTTGGCCTGCTCCAGCATGCGTTCCACCAGCGGCACCAACTGCTCTTCGTGAAACGGCTTCTGGATGAAGTCCATGGCGCCTTTTTTCATGGTGTCCACCGCCATCGGCACGTCACCGTGCCCGGTGATGAAGGCCAGCGGCAGCGGGGAGTGGGTTTCGATCAGGCGGCTTTGCAGTTCCAGCCCGGTCATGCCCGACATGCGGATGTCGATGATCAGGCAGGCGACCTCGCGCGGGTCGTAGCGGTTCAGGAAGGATTCTGCCGAGTCGAAACAGCGCACCCGGTAGTCTTTGCCCTCCAGCATCCATTGCAGCGAATCACGCACGGCCTCATCGTCATCAACAACGTAAACCGTGCCTTTTTTGGGGATGAGACTCATGGAGATACCTGAAATACTTGTTGGTCCGGGCGCTGGGTGGTGGCGGCTGACAGCGGGTCCGGATGGGGTAGCCAGAAGGTGAAACAGCAGCCAATAACCGTCTCGCCATTGTAGAGGTTCTCGGCTTTCATTCTGCCCAGATGCGACTCCACAATCGATCGGCACAGACTCAGCCCGATGCCCATGCCTTCGGGTTTGGTGGAGTGAAAGGCCTCGTAAAGCCGGGCCATGACTTCGGGCGCAATGCCATGGCCGGAGTCTGACACCTTGAATTCAATCACCGGCTTGTCGTCCACCAGCGCCGGGGCCACGCGCAGCTTCACCAGCCGCAGTGCCGTGGGCTTTTGGGCTGAATCCACTGACTCGGCGGCGTTTTTGAGCAGGTTCAACAGCACCTGTTCAATCAGGATCGGGTCCACCATCACATTGGGCAGGTTCGGCGCGACGTATTGGGTCAGCTTGACGTTGCGTCGGCGCAGCTCAATTTCGGCCAGTTCCACGGCTTCAGCCACCATGGTCGACACACTGGCGATGGTGCGGTTGGGCTCACTGCGCTTCACAAAAGAGCGGATGCGCTGGATGATCTGCCCGGCCCGGTGCGCCTGGCGCGCGGTTTTTTCCAGCGCCCCGAGCATTTCTTCCTCGGTGATCTGGTGCGCCTTGATGCGCGAGACCATGCCGTTGCAATAGTTGTTGATGGCGGTGAGCGGCTGGTTGAGCTCGTGCGCCACGCTGGAGGCCATTTCGCCCATGGTGATGAGTCGACTCGACGCCTGGGCGCGAATCGCCTGCACCTCGGCCTGCTCTTCGGCCAGCCGCCGGGCGGTGATGTCGGTGGCGATCACCATCTGGGCCAGGCGGCCGTCCACCCAACTCAGGTAGCGGGTGCGCACCTCCAGCCACCGCCCCAGGCTGCCCAGGTAAATCTCGGCGCTCTCGGCCTCTTTGTCAGACAGATGGTTGGTGGGCAAGCCTGCGAAGGCATCGACCATGTCCTGGGTTTCATCGCTGTGCGCCAGCGTGGGCACGCCGGCCTCGGCCACGAGTTGCAAATGCCCCTGCGCCTCCGAGCCAAACCACAGGCGGTAGAGTTTGTTGGCAAACAGCAGTTCGTTGTTACCTAACGGCGCCACCGAAATGGACGCATCCAGCGCCTCCAGCACCGCCGTGAAGCGCTCATGGGACGCCGCCAACTGCTCGCGCACGCGGGTGGGCTCGGTGATGTCGGTCATGGAAGTCATCCAGCCGGTTTGCTGGCCAAAGGCGTCAATCAGGGGCGAGACATACAAGCGCGCTTCGAAAATATCACCGTTCTTGCGTTGCACCCGGAACTGGGTGCCGCTGGGGTCGATCAGCCCGGCCAGTTCCTCTTGCAGGCGATTTCTCAGCATTTCATAGTCTTCGCGCGGCCAGTAGGGAAACGGCGCGGTTTGCCCCACCAATTCGGCCTCGGACCAGCCGGTCATCTGGCAAAACGCCGGGTTCACATAGGTGATGCGGCCGTGCATGTCCAGCGCCCGCATGCCGGTGAGCATGGAGTTTTCCATGGCGCGGCGAAAGGCGGTTTCGCGCACCAAGGCATCTTGCGCCTGAATGCGCCTGCGTGTGTGGCGCCAGTTGGCCAGCAGCAGCCAGGCCGTTACCGCACTCAAGACCATCACCAGCCAGAACAGGCCGCTGCCGATCACGCCCAGTGAGGTGCGGTAAGCCTGCCCGCGAATCGCCAGCCCGTTGCCCACGGGGGAGACTGGCAACTGGTAGGCGTTGACCGGGTTGGCCCAGGGCAGGACGCTGCGGGTTAGCGTTTTCTCCAGCAGGCTGGTGCCTGCCAGCACTTTGCGTTCACCATCCAGAAAAGAAATCGCGTATTTGGACGTGACCTCGTTGGGCACGCCGTAGCGGAACATCGCGTCAACCGAATAGGTGACCAGCAGATCGCCCTTGAAACGTGTCTTGTCGATCAACGGCAGATGCAACTGCACTTGGCTCGGGCCATGCTGGGTCTTGCGCGGGCTGGAGTAAATCGGTAGCAGCACGTCGCGCACCAAGCGGAAATTGTTTGCCGTTTCTTCGGCCTCACCCGGCATGAGCGCGTTCGGGCTGTTGGCCTGGTCGACCATACCACTCGGGTCATAACTTGCCCGCGTGATGTACCTGTCGTCGATCCAGGTCAGGCTTTGCATTTCGGGAAACAGGTTGGCAAAGGCCTCGGCGCGGGCCAGAAAGTCATCGGAGGAAATTTCGCGCGCGGCCATCTCGCGGGCAAAACGCATCAACTGCTCTTGTTGTTCCAGTAGGCGCAGGCGCAGGCGTTGCTGGGTGTATTCCACGTCACGGTGGATGGCCTCGCGCTCGCGCGCGATCTCTTCAAATCGCAAATAGGCAAATGCCGACAGGATGACCACCAGAAACAGCAGCACCGCCGCCAGCGGTGCCAGCATGGCCAAGCTGTCCTGACGATGGCTGGTTTGTGCTTTCCACCAAAACCGCAGTCGGGCCGTTGGTGCCAGCCTGGGGAGGTTCACGGTGTCCGGGTTCGGGCGCATGGGCATAGGGCGAAGTGTAGGGCGTTTGGCATGACTGTCAGGATTCTATATTTCATAATGTGAAGTTGTTAAACGCTATTTGAAATGCCATGCAATTCCCCCTAGAATCCCGCTCGCGACAAAAATGGCCGAACCCACTACCATTCTCCGGCCAATCCACAGGAGACACGCATGTCAGTACAACGAGACCAACACGCCGCCATCGATGCGGACAGCCAGGAAACCCGCGAATGGATGGACGCCCTGAGCGCCGTCATCGAGCGTGAGGGCCCCGAGCGCGCCCACTTCCTCCTTGAGCAGCTGCTCGAACACGCCCGGCAAAACAGCATGGACATGCCGTTTTCCGCCAACACCGCGTATGTGAACACCATTGAGCCGGAGCAGGAAGAACGCTGCCCCGGCAACATCGAAATTGAAGAGCGCCTGCGCGCCTACATGCGCTGGAACGCCATGGCGATGGTGGTCAAAGCCAACCGCCATCACCCTGAAGACGGTGGGGATTTGGGTGGCCACATTGGCTCGTTTGCGTCGCTGGCGCACATGTTTGGCGCCGGTTTCAACCACTTCTGGCATGCCGAGAGTGAAGGCCACGGCGGTGACTGCATCTACATCCAGGGCCACGTGGCGCCGGGTGTGTATGCCCGCGCTTTTCTGGAAGGCCGTCTGACGGAAGAACAGTTGCTGCATTTCCGCCAGGAAACTGGCGGCAAAGGACTGTCGAGCTACCCGCACCCCAAGCTGATGCCCGAGTTTTGGCAGTTCCCCACCGTGTCGATGGGTCTGGGTCCGCTGATGGCGATTTACCAGGCGCGCTTCTTGAAGTACCTGCACGCCCGTGGCATTGCCGATACCAGCAAGCGCAAGGTCTGGGTGTTTTGTGGTGACGGCGAAATGGATGAGGTGGAAAGCCTGGGCGCGATTGGCCTGGCCGCCCGTGAAAAACTCGACAACCTGATTTTTGTCATCAACTGCAATCTGCAGCGTCTGGATGGCCCGGTGCGTGGCAACGGCAAGATCGTGCAAGAGTTGGAGGGCGAATTCCGCGGCTCCAACTGGAACGTGATCAAGTTGCTGTGGGGCAGCGACTGGGACCCGCTGCTGGCGCGTGACAAGGACGGTGCGCTGCGCAAGGTCATGATGGACACGCTGGACGGTGACTACCAGGCCTTCAAGGCCAACGACGGCGCGTTTGTTCGCAAAAATTTCTTTGGCCGCGACCCACGCACCGCCGCCATGGTGGCCAAGATGAGCGACGACGACATCTGGGCACTGCGCCGTGGTGGCCACGACCCGCAGAAGGTTTACGCCGCATTCCACGCCGCGGTCAACCACACCGGCCAACCGAGCGTGCTGCTGATCAAGACCGTCAAGGGTTTTGGCATGGGCAAGAGTGGTGAGGGCAAGAACAACGTGCACCAGCTCAAAAAGCTCACCGACGACGACATCCGTGGTTTTCGCGACCGCTTCAACATCCCGATTCCCGACAGCCAGCTGGCGGACCTGCCGTTTTACAAGCCAGCCGATGACACGCCGGAGATGCAGTACCTGCACGCCCGGCGCAAGGCGCTGGGCGGCTACTTGCCCAAACGCCGCACCCACGCTGACGAGTCGTTCACCGTGCCCTCCATCGAGACCTTCAAATCGGTGATGGAACCTACCGCGCCCGGGCGCGAGATATCCACCACCCAGGCCTATGTGCGCTTCATCACCCAGCTGATGCGTGACCAGGCGCTGGGCCCGCGTGTGGTGCCCATTCTGGTGGACGAAGCCCGCACCTTTGGTATGGAAGGCCTGTTCCGCCAGATCGGCATCTACAACCCGGCCGGCCAGCAATACACCCCGGTGGATAAAGACCAGGTGATGTATTACCGCGAAGACAAGGCGGGCCAGATTTTGCAGGAAGGCATCAACGAAGCCGGTGGCATGGCCAGCTGGATTGCCGCCGCAACGAGTTACAGCACCAGCAACCGCATCATGGTGCCGTTTTACGTGTATTACTCGATGTTCGGCTTTCAGCGTATTGGCGACCTGGCGTGGGCGGCGGGTGACATGCAGGCGCGCGGCTTTTTGCTGGGTGGTACCTCCGGGCGCACCACCCTCAATGGCGAAGGTCTGCAGCACGAAGACGGCCACAGCCACATCCTGGCGGGCACGATCCCGAACTGCATTTCATACGACCCGACCTTTGCGCATGAAGTGGGCGTGATCCTGCACCACGGCCTGAAGCGCATGGTCGAGCGCCAGGAAAACGTGTTCTATTACCTGACGTTGCTGAATGAAAACTACGCCATGCCCGGCCTGATCCCGGGCACTGAAGAGCAGATCATCAAGGGCATGTACCTGTGCCAACCCGGCGCAGACGGTGCCGCCACCCCGCGGGTGCAGTTGTTGGGCTCGGGCACTATCCTGCGTGAGAGTTTTGCCGCGCAGAAGCTGCTGGCACAGGATTGGGGCGTAACGGCCGATGTGTGGAGCTGCCCCAGCTTCAATGAACTGGCCCGTGACGGCATGGCCGCCGAGCGGCACAACCTGCTGCACCCGAATGATGCGCCGGTGGTGCCGTTTGTGGCGCAGCAGCTGCTGGGCCACAGCGGCCCGGTGGTGGCGTCCACCGACTACATCAAGGCCTATGCCGAGCAGATCCGTGCCTACATCCCGGCGGGACGCACCTACAAGGTGCTGGGCACCGACGGCTTTGGCCGCAGCGATTTCCGCAGCAAGTTGCGCGAGCACTTCGAGATCAACCGTCATTACATCGTGGTGGCGGCCCTGAAGGCGCTCAGCGAAGATGGCACGGTGCCCGTGGCCCGCGTGGCCGAAGCGATTGCCAAATACGGCATCGATGTTGACAAGATCAACCCGCTGCACGCTTGAGCTTAGATAGCACAGCGGATGTCATGCCGGACTCTGTCCGGCCACCATGGATTGCGGGTCAAGCCCACAATGACGGCGCTGTGATTCCCAATCAAGAATCTGGAGACACAACATGGCAACCTTAGAAATTCAAGTGCCCGACATTGGCGACTTCGACGAAGTCACCGTGATCGAGCTGCTGGTCAAACCCGGCGACACGGTGCGCGCTGACCAATCCCTGCTGACGGTGGAGTCCGACAAGGCTTCCATGGAAATCCCTTCGAGCCACGCCGGTGTGGTCAAGGAACTCAAGGTCGCCCTGGGCGACAAGGTCAAACAAGGCTCGCTGGTGCTGCTGCTCGAAGTGGCAGGTGAGGCTTCTGCGCCCAATCCGGTGCCAGCCCCCGTGGAGCAAGCGCCAGCTGCTGCAGCTTCTGTAGCGCCTGCCGCTGCACCGGCTGCCCCGACACCAGCCGCACCAGTGGCCGCCGCCGCTGGCCCGGTCGAAGTGCGCGTGCCCGACATTGGCGACTTCAAGGACGTGACCGTGATCGAGGTCATGGTCAAGGTTGGTGACAGCGTCAAGCTCGAGCAAAGCCTGGTCACCGTCGAGTCGGACAAAGCCTCGATGGAAATCCCCTCGGGCGCAGCTGGTGTGGTGCAAGAACTCAAGGTCAAGCTCGGCGACACCGTCAACATCGGTGACCTGTTGCTGATCTTGCAAGGCACAACTGCTGCTGCACCCGCCGCTGCAGCACCCGCTGCTGCCGTGGCTGCAACGCCAAATGTGCCTGCAGCCCCCGTCTCACAAGCGCCAGCAGCTCCTGTTGCTGTAGCAGCGCCCGCCGCCGTGGCAGCAGCATCGGCTTTGCCTGCCCACAACCCGACCGCCTTGGCGCTGGGTCTGCCGCATGCCTCTCCGTCCGTGCGCAAGTTCGCGCGAGAGTTGGGTGTGCCGCTGGCTGAAGTCAAAGGCACCGGCCTCAAAGGCCGCATCACCGATGCCGACATCGAATCCTTCACCCGCTCGGTCATGAGTGGCGCGGTGCAAACCGCTGCGATTGCTGCGCAGCAATCCGCCAAACCCGCGGCCGCTGGTGGTGGCGAAGGCCTGGGTTTGATCCCCTGGCCGAAGGTCGACTTTGCCAAGTTTGGCCCGATCGAGCGCAAGGAGATGAGCCGTATCAAGAAGATCAGCGGCGCCAACCTGCTGCGCAATGCGGTGATGATCCCGGCCGTCACCAACCACGACGATGCCGACATCACCGACCTCGAAGCCTTCCGCGTATCCACCAACAAGGAAAACGAAAAGAGCGGAGTCAAGGTCACCATGCTGGCGTTTTTGATCAAGGCTTGCGTGGCCGCACTCAAGAAATTCCCCGACTTCAACAGCAGCCTGGACGGCGACGCTGTGGTCTACAAGCAGTATTACCACATCGGTTTTGCTGCTGACACGCCCAACGGCCTGATGGTGCCGGTGATCAAGGATGCCGACAAAAAGGGCATCTTCCAGATCAGCCAAGAAATGTCCGAACTGGCCAAAAAGGCGCGTGACGGCAAACTAAGCCCGGCAGAAATGTCTGGCGCCACCTTCACGATCTCGTCCTTGGGCGGCATTGGCGGGCGCTATTTCACCCCGATCATCAATGCGCCTGAGGTGGCGATTTTGGGCGTGTGCCGCTCCACCATGGAGCCGGTCTGGGACGGCAAGGCCTTCCAGCCGCGTCTGATGTTGCCGCTGAGTTTGACCTGGGACCACCGCGTGATCGACGGCGCCGCTGCCGCGCGTTTCAACGTTTATCTGGCTCAGATCCTGGGCGACTTCCGCCGGGTATTGTTATAACTTTGCGGGTCAGACCACTTTGCGAAGCACATGTGCTCTGACCCCAACTAAATAGAAAGAACAACATGGCACTCATTGACATCCATGTTCCCGACATCGGCGACTTCGCAGAAGTCACCGTGATTGAATTGCTGGTCAAGCCCGGCGACAGTATCAAGGCCGACCAAAGCCTGATCACCGTCGAGTCTGACAAAGCCTCGATGGAAATCCCCAGTAGCCACGCTGGCGTGGTGAAAGAACTCAAGATCAAGCTGGGCGACAAGGTCGCCATGGGTTCTTTGCTGCTGACGCTGGAAGCCGCAGGCGAGGGCGCCGCACTGGCCCCAGCCGCACCTACAGCAGAATCCAAGCCAAATCCGCCTGCAGCCCAGGTAACACAATGGCCAGCAGCTACGCAAACAGTAGCGGCTGCAGCACCTGCGGCCACACCCGCAGCCGCCAATTTTGCGGGCAGTGCCGATTTGGACTGCGATGTGTTGGTGCTTGGTGGTGGCCCTGGTGGCTACTCGGCAGCATTCCGTGCGGCTGACTTGGGCCTCAAGGTCATTCTGGTTGAGCGTTACACGACCTTGGGTGGCGTCTGCCTGAACGTGGGTTGTATCCCGTCCAAAGCCTTGCTGCATGTGGCAGCGGTGATGGACGAGGTGAGCCACCTGGGTGATCTGGGTGTGGAGTTTGGCAAGCCGGTGGTCAACATCGACAAGTTACGCGGCCACAAGGAAAAAGTCATTGGCAAGCTCACCGGCGGTCTGGCCGCCATGGCCAAGATGCGCAAGGTCACCGTTGTTCGCGGCTACGGCGCGTTCGTTGGCCCGAACCATCTGGAAGTGGAAGAAACCACCGGCACCGCGCAAGAGAAAACCGGCAGCAAAAAGGTGCTTGCTTTCAAACGCGCCATCATTGCCGCGGGCAGCCAAGCCGTGCGCCTGCCCTTCATGCCCAACGACCCGCGCGTGGTGGACTCGACCGGTGCGCTGGCTCTGAAAGAAGTGCCCAAACGCATGTTGATCCTGGGCGGCGGCATCATCGGTCTGGAAATGGGCACCGTCTACAGCACCCTGGGCTCACGCCTGGATGTGGTTGAAATGATGGACGGCCTGATGCAGGGCGCTGACCGCGATCTGGTCAAGATCTGGCAGAAGATGAATGCCAAGCGCTTCGACAACATCATGCTCAAGACCAAGACCGTTTCTGCACGCGCCTTGCCTGAAGGCATTGAAGTGACGTTTGCGCCAGCGGAAGAGGGTGGCACTGCCCCCGCACCGCAGGTGTACGACCTGGTGTTGCAAGCCGTGGGCCGCACGCCCAACGGCAAAAAGCTCAGTGCCGAAAAGGCTGGCGTGGCTGTCACGGACCGTGGCTTCATCAACGTCGACATCCAGATGCGCACCAACGTGCCGCACATCTTCGCCATCGGCGACATCGTCGGCCAGCCGATGCTGGCGCACAAGGCGGTGCACGAGGCGCATGTGGCCGCTGAAGTCCTCGCCGGTGAATTGCAAGGCAACAAGGAGCTGGCCTCCAGCGCCTTCAACGCCCGCGTGATCCCCAGCGTGGCCTACACCGACCCCGAAGTGGCCTGGGTTGGCCTGACCGAAGACCAGGCCAAGGCACAAGGCATCAAGGTCAAAAAGGGCCTGTTCCCCTGGGCCGCTTCTGGCCGCGCCATCGCCAATGGCCGCGACGAAGGTGTCACCAAGTTGCTGTTTGACGACAGCCCCGAAGCCCACGGCCACGGCAAGATCCTGGGCGGCGGCATCGTTGGAACCCACGCCGGTGACATGATTGGTGAAATCGCCCTGGCGATTGAGATGGGCGCCGATGCGGTGGATATCGGTAAAACGATTCACCCGCACCCGACGCTGGGTGAGAGCATTGGCATGGCCGCTGAGATTGCACATGGCTCTTGCACGGATGTGCCGCCAGCGCGTAAGTAAGTTGATGACATGAAAACGCTACTGACTCAGTAGCAAGCCGCGCAGATTCTGAAAGGGCTGCGCGGCTTTTTTATTCGTCGCTGCGCTTGGTCAGACCAGACACCACCGCCACCAGCAACAAACTGGCCACCCAGCCAAACAGGATTTCAAACCAAACCACAATACGAACGAGATGCTTGAACGTCCAGTGTGCAAATAGCTCCTGATACCAACTGCCCTTGGGGGTGGGGATCAGCGGTGCCCAGTCCGTCTCTTGCTGCAGGTTCACCAGCGGCAGCAGCACATCGAGTGAATAGGCCAATGGGCTGAAGCCCGTGTACTCTTCTGGCAAGTCTTCACACAGATACCAGTTGGTTTCGCCCTCAGGCCCGGGTTTTGACTGGCTGTTTTTGCACGATTGGTAGGCCGGCAGGTTTTGGAACACCAGCGGGTTGCTGGGTGCCATCACACCTTGCAAGGCTGCCCCCCAATAAACAGCTGCGCAGACCAGCCAGACGGTCAGCATCCAGATGCCCAAACGCATGGGCCGGTAGCCATAACCCATTAGCGCCTTGAATAAAACATGCAAGCCTATGGCAGGGTAGCGGTAAGCCGCGCGCTTCCATGTTGGCCAGGTTGCAGGCGTTTGCCCAATAAGGTTTGATGAGCGCAACCGATCTTCAAACGCCATCGCCACCTGCCTGGCGTCTTCTGTGTGGCCCATGTTGCGCAGCACCGACTGCAGCTGTTTCCAGGGTCGTGGCTTAAAACTCTCTGAGCCTCTAAACCTTGTTTGTTGCTTGTTGAGCCAACTTAGCCGTGTTTTTGCATCGGTCGGGGCGTCACCGGCCAGGTGCCCATAAACAAATCCGTCCAAATTCAGCCGACCTCCCCACGAGGCTTCATCGTCGATCAAACGGCCCACCTTCGCCGACGTGAGG
>Ga0075012_10004839_pt1 | contig 12455 bp, 10 predicted proteins | sample All_14_2_FD_71474 | JGI IMG/M metagenome (GOLD analysis project Ga0075012, IMG submission 71474) | Freshwater microbial communities in response to fracking from Pennsylvania, USA - Allegheny Zone_MetaG_DW_15 | ecosystem: Environmental > Aquatic > Deep subsurface > Groundwater > Drilled...
GGCCAAGACAGAGCCGGTCGTGCCGGCCGCGACCAAGGCGACGGGGATGAACACCAACTTTATGGGCGCCATCACCGAGATGATGAAAAGTCCGCAGATGAAGGAGATGATGCGCGCGCAACAGAAGGTGATGGTCGACAAGATGTATGCGGCGCTGCCCCGCTACCTGAATTTGCCGGACGAAACGCGGACGCGACTGAACCAATTGTTGCTGGATCGGCAACAGGCGATGGCTGAGCTCGGTTTGGCGATGATGAACGGTTCGGAGGAAGACCGCAAGAAGGCGGCAGAGGATATCAAGGCCGTCAGGACGGAGAGCGACCAGGCCATTCAGGAACTGCTGGGCGCGCAAGACTATGAAGTGTTCAAGCAGTATGAGGCAAGTTTGTCCGAGCAAACCCATGTGTCTCTGTTCAAAGACACGTTGTCTGGCAATGACGTTCTCGACGAGCAGCAGGAGTATGACTTGGTCGCGGCGCTGTATCATGCCCGCGAGACGCTTCCGCAGGATTCGTTGCTCAACCAGCAGAACCCTTCTCCCGACGCGACGCAACTGACCGAAGAGCGGATCGCGGAGACGCTCAAGCAAATGGAGACGCTGCAAAAACGGTATGCGGAAGCGGCCGCGACGGTTCTCGACGAAGCACAGCTGGAGCGGTTCAACCAGTGGCAGCAACAGATGGCCACCATGCAGCGGGCAGGGCTGAACATTGCGTCCAAAATGTTCAACCAGAAAAACGCTGCTGAAGCAAAACCTCAGCAATAAATCCGGCCCGAGAAGGTTGCCGTATGCGGACCAGGCCGCAGCGCGGGAGAAGTCATGCCCCTCCGACTCACAGATGCCCGCGGCCTTCGGTGAAGTACGTGTTGATGAACCGGAACATCACGGGGAAGGCCTCGTGCGCGTACTCACCCGTGTGGGCGCCTTGGGACTCGATGTAATAGTGCTCGACCCCGTTATCCGCAAGCATCTGGTGCAGGGCGCGGTTCACGCCGAGGAAGAAATCCTTGTTGCCGATCATCGTCACGAGCGCCAACTCGCCGCTTTTCAGCTCTTTGGCCAACGTGATCACCGAATGCTGTTCCCAATAGTCGGGGTGCTCTTGGAGCGTGCCGAGGCGAAGCTTGATGTCCCAGTTGTTCGGGAACGGGCGCAGGTCGACGCCGCCGTAAATGTTTCCGACCGCGCCGAAAACCGACTTGTTGCGCAGTGCCAGGTAACAGGCTCCGTGGCCGCCCATGCTGCCGCCTGTGATACCGCGCTTTTCGCGCTGCGCCAAGGTCCGGTAGGTTTTGTCCACGTACGCCACCAGTTCCTTCGCGCCAAAGGTCTCGTACTTCATGGACGGGTCGACCGGACTGTCGAGCCACCAGCTCGTCCGCGCACCGTCGGGACAGACCGCGATCACCTGGTACTGGTCGACCAGCTTGTAGACGGGATGCCCCGGCTGGGAGTGCGTCTGATAGCTGCCGCCGGCACCGTGCAACACATAGATCACCGGATAACGGGTGTCGCCCGTCTTATACGTGTCGGGAAAGATGACGGCGACGGGAACGTCTTTCTTCATCGCATCGCTGTGAACCTGAATCGTCTCAAGATACCCGGCTCGGGAAATGAAAGCGCACGCGATGACGACCAGAAACGGCATACTTTTCTTCATGATGGACTCCTTGTTGAAAGTCATAAAAATAATGTCCCTGCCGAAAAATATCCAGACTAAACACCGTTGGCGCGCAAACGCCGCATGCGGAAGGACTACCTCAGACCGGGGATTTCATCGTGCCTGCGAGAACTTGCCCTTACGCGCCCATCCCGTTGGCTCCGCATGGGTCTGGCTTGCCGGACGAGGGAGTAAAGGGATAAGATATGCGGACAAAGCAGTTTGTGATGAAAGGGGAACGGATGAAAAGGATCTGTATTTGGCTGGGGGCCGCGATGGGCGGCGTGCTGATGGCGGCGGCGGGCAATCCGACAGCCGCTTACATCCAGCGAACGATGAAGACGCTGGAAAGCTCAACGGCCGAAAAGCCGGCGCATGTGAGGGTCTTGTTCTACGGACAGTCGATCGTGGCGCAGGGTTGGACACAGACGGTGCAGAAGCAACTCGCAGAGCGCTACCCGACCGTCAAATTCGAGTTTCTCAACGCCGCGATCGGCGGATACGAGTCTTCGGTGCTGATCCGCACGGCGGATCACGACCTTTATCCGTGGTACCCCGACCTGCTGTTTTTCCATGTCTACGGGCCGACGGACAAATACGAAGAGATCGTGAAGCGCGTGCGCGAGCGCACCTCGGCTGAGATCGTTCTCTGGACGAGTCATCTCAATTCGCGGGAAAAAGCCGAGGAGCTGAATGCCAAGCTCGACGAGCGGTGTTCAAAAATCCTTGAGGTGGCGGACAAGTACCACTGCCTGAAGATTCACCTGCGCAAGAAATGGTGCGACTATCTGATCGCGAACAACATGCCTTCCACCAACCTGCTGTCCGACTCGGTCCACCTCAAACCGGCAGGCTGCGACCTGTACGCCAAGTTCATTTCCGAGGAACTGGTTCGCGCCCCCGAACTGGGCGACAACCCGGTGATGTCGGGCACGATCACGACCTTCGCCGCGAACGCGCCCGAGGTCACGAAAGGCGCGGACGGCAGTCTGACGCTGACGTTCACCGGCAACCGCGTGGTGGCGGTTTCGGACGGCACCGGCGCAGCGGGAGCGAAGGCCAAAGTGCTGCTCGACGGGAAACCCATGGAAGGCATGAAGGAGCTCTGGGCCATCACGCGGCCGAGCAAAGGCCCGGCGGGGATCTGGATGCCGGCGATCAACAACATCGCGTTCGACAAGACGCCGGTGGAAGAAAATTGGACGCTGACCTGCCTGCCCGACTCGACCCCGGACGGGTCGAAGATCCATTTCAAACTTCACGGGACCGTCACCGGCGATGACGGTGAGGGCTGGAATACCGAGCGGTTCGTTTCCCGCTCACAGCGGGCGATCATCGAGCCGGCGGACTGGCGCGTACCGTGGACCCTGGGGTACAAGAAGACCACGTTGCCCCAAGGCTTCGAGGTGACCTGGCGGGCGTATCCGCTGTTCACCGACACGTACGAGCCGAAACCTGCCGCCACGCGGACCGTACTGGTCCAGGGATGCTCCAATGCGCCCCACACGCTGACGATTCTTCCTGCAAGCGGCACGCTGGGCATCAGCGCGTTTGTCGTTCACGCGCCGCCTCGAAACTAGCCGCGCACCACCCCTGCCGCAGCTTCGGCGCGATAGTCGGCAACGGTGCGTCGCAACCCCTCTGGGAGTGTGATCTCCGGGCGCCAGCCGAGGCTGCGGATGAGCGCGGTGTCGCAAAGCTTGCGGGGCGGCCCGTCCGGTTTTTCGGCGTCGAAACGCACGGCGCACTCGGCCCCGACGGCCGCACGCACCTGATCGGCGAGCTCGCGAATCGTGAGCTCCTCGCCTGAGCCGACGTTGACCCAGTCGGGCGGATCCTCCAGCCGGAGCAAGAAGAGCAAGGCGCGGGCAAGGTCGTCCACGTGCAAGAATTCGCGGCGCGGCGTCCCCGTGCCCCAAAGCGTCACCTCTTTGGTGCCGGCGAGACGCGCGGCCTCGAACTTCCGGATCAGGGCGGGAAGCACGTGCGAGTGTTCGGGATGATAGTTGTCGCCAGCCCCATAAAGATTGGTAGGCATCGCCGAATGGTACAGCAGGCCGTGCTGCCTGCGGTAGAACTGGCAGAGCTTGAGGCCTGCGATCTTGGCCAACGCATAGCCCTCATTCGTGGGTTCGAGCGGACCGGAAAGCAGCGCGCTCTCGGGGATGGGCTGCGGCGCGAGGCGCGGATAGATGCAGGAGCTGCCGAGAAAGAGCAGTCGCGGCACGCGGCACGCATACGCGGCATGGATCACGTTCGCTGCGATCATCAGGTTCTCGTAGAGAAAGGAGCCTGGCTCCGAACGGTTCGCCTCGATGCCGCCGACGCGGGCCGCGGCGATGATGATGCAGGCGGGACGGTGCCGGCCAATGAAGGCGCGCGTGGCCGCCTGGTCGGTCAGATCCAGCTCGTCGTGGGTCGCGGTAAGCGGCGGCGGCAAGCCGAGCCGGGCCATCTCGCGCACGACCGCGGCGCCGACCATGCCGCGGTGTCCTGCCACATAGATGGGGGAAGGGGCGTTCATGGTTATACGTTACTCGTTAAGGGTTGTATTATACGTTAAGTTGTGAGCGACCTGTTAAGGCCTGGGGCAACCCGACACACATCGTGCGACCGGCGACCGGCACGTTTCTCGGCTCACTCCGCGTTTTCCAGAACGCCGCCGACCTGTCGCATGGCGAGCTCCTGGCGCGCCACACGCAGATCGGCCTCGATCATCATGCGCACCAGCTCCTTGAAGGTGACCTTGGGCACCCAGCCCAATTCCTTGCGGGCTTTGGAGGCGTCGCCGAGCAGCAGGTCGACTTCGCTTGGGCGGATATAGCGAGGATCGTGTTTGACGAACGCCTGCCAATCGAGGTCGAGCAGACCGAAGGCTTCCTCGCAAAACTCGCGCACGCTGTGGGTCTCGCCGGTCGCCAGCACATAATCGCCGGGCTGATCCTGTTGCACTATGCGCCACATGCCTTCGACAAAGTCGCCCGCGAACCCCCAGTCGCGCTTGGACTCGACGTTTCCGAGGTAGAGCGCGTTCTGCAGGCCCATCTTGATGCGTGCCGCCGCCATGGTGATCTTGCGCGTCACAAAGGTCGGCCCGCGGCGCGGCGACTCGTGGTTGAAGAGGATGCCATTGCTGGCGTGCAGCCCGTAGGCCTCGCGGTAGTTGACGGTGGCCCAGTAGCCATACAGTTTGGCGACCGCATAGGGCGAGCGCGGATGGAACGGCGTAGTCTCTGTCTGCGGAACCTCCCGCACCTGACCGTACAGTTCAGAGGAGGACGCCTGATAGAAGCGCGTCTTCTTCGACATGCCGGTCTCGCGGAGCGCCTCCAGCAACCGGATGGTGCCGAGCGCCGTCACATCGGCGGTGTACTCGGGCACGTCAAAAGAGACGCGCACATGGCTCTGCGCGCCGAGGTGGTAGACCTCATCCGGCGTGATCTCGTACATCATCTTGGCCATCCGCCCGCCATCCGAGAGGTCGCCGTAATGCAAAAAAAGCCGCGTTCCCAAAATGTGCGGATCCTGATAGAGATGGTCGATGCGCTGCGTGTTGAAGCTGGAGGAGCGGCGGATCATGCCGTGGACCTCATAGCCTTTCGCGAGCAGAAGCTCGGCGAGATAGGAGCCGTCCTGTCCTGTGATTCCGGTAATGAACGCGCGTTTCATATGAACCTCGGTGTTACACGTTGTCTGGCCCGCCTGAGACTTTCGTCCCAACAGCGAATATCGTATCACCCCCTCTTCAAACGTCTATTTCGTATATACGAAAATATTATTTACGAAAATGCGCAATCGGCGTATGGTTGAGGCATGAAAAAGGTGACCATCTGTGTTTTGATGGATGCGGATTTCGATTATGGGGTTGGCGTGCTGGAGGGGGTCCGCGATTATGCGCGGGCCAGGCCCGACTGGCTCGTTGTGCCGGTTCCGTACGCGCAGGAGGGCCTTTTTACACGGCTCGTTCGGGCCGGCGAGGCGCAAGGGGTTGCGGGTGCTCTTATCAGCGACCGCTGGATCAAAAGCCGTATCCCGCCCGCCCTGCCGACGGTCAACACCTCTAACCTGTCAAAGATATCGAGCGTCTGTTCGGTGGTGCCGGACGACGATGCCGTAGGACGCTGGGTGGCCCGTCACTTTTGCGAGCAGGGCCACCGCCACGCCGGTGTCGTCTCGGAACGCGCCACCTACGCCTCCCTCGTCCGGCGCGAAGGGTTCCTTGCGTTCATGCGGGAACGGGGCGTCGCGGTGACCGAACCCTCCGGAGACCCGGCCTACCGTCACGAGACCGGCTGGCAGGAGTGGGTCACCGGTCTTGCGCAAGACACCGCCGTGTTCTGCACGAGCGACCACCTGGCGTGCCGTTTCTGGGAGATGTGCCAGATCTGCGGAGCGCAGGCGCGCGTTGCCGCGCTGGCGGGTGTGGGGGACTCGCTGGCAGACCGCGTCGTGTCGGGGCTGGACCTGACTTCGGTGGCGCTGCCGGCGCGGAGCGTGGGGCAGAAGGCGGCCGCACGCCTCGCGCGCTTGCTGGAAGGAACGCGGGAGACGATCTGCGAAACCGTTGCGCCCCATGAATTGATTGTGCGCGGCTCGACCGCGCGTTTCGCATCGCCGGACGAGGTGGTGTCGCGTGCGAAGGGCATCGCCTTACAAATGGTGGCACAAAACCTCGGCGTGGAGGAAGTGGCCCGACGCGTGGGCGTGTCGCGGCGGACGCTGGAGACGCGCTTCCGCAAGGCCTTCGGGCAAGGCCCTGCGGATGTGTTCCGCACGCAGAAACTGGAATTGGGCAGGCGCCTGCTGGAAGAGACCGACCTGAGCGTCGCCGAGATCGTCTCCCGCACGGGAAGCGGCAGCGTACCGACCTTCACCACGCTCTTCCGCCGGACCTTCGGCGTCCCGCCCGCTGAATTTCGCCGGCGACATCGGGCAAGGGTTGCGGACGGCAACCCCTTTTTGACATAATGTCTCAAAACCTATGTTCCGGGGTGGAACACAGGGATATCAGAAAAGGGGTTATTCTCATGATGCGGTTTTCTCGTCGCAATTTTTTGAAGGCCGGCGCGGCCGGACTGGTCGTGGCGTCCTCACCCGTGCTGGTGCAGGCCGGCGCCATGGTCGGCAAGCAGCGTAAGATCCAAGTCGGCGTGCAGCTCTACTCCGTGCGGGACCTGTGCAAGAAGGACCTGGTGGGCACGCTCAAGGCGATCAAGGAGATGGGGTACGCGGGCGTCGAATTTGCCGGCTACCATGGCAAGACGGCCAAAGAGCTGAAACAGATTCTGGATGACACCGGGCTGGTGATGTGCGGCACGCACACGGGACTGGACAGCATCAAGCCGCAGAACATTGCGGCGACGATCGCGTTCAATCAGGAAACCGGCAACAAGTACCTGATGGTCCCCGGCATGGGCGCCAAGACGCAGCAGGAGTGGCTGGAGGCCGCCAAGACCTTCTCTGAGGCCGCGGTCGCCGCAAAGGCAGCCGGCATGTATGTGGGCTACCACAATCACCAGCACGAGTTCAAAGATAAGTTCGATGACGGCAAATGCAAGTGGGAGACGCTCTTCGACAACGCGTCGCCGGACGTCTGCACGCAACTCGACGTCGGCCATGTGGTCTCGGCCGGCCAAGATCCGGTCGCCTGGCTTAAGAAGTATCCGAACCGCTCGCGCACGCTGCACGCCAAAGAGATCTACCCCGGGCCCGGCGTTCTGGGCCAGGTGCCCGAAGGCATGAAGGGCGTGAAGTGGGACGACGTGTTCGCGGCCGCCGAGGCGGACGTGACCGAATGGTACATCGTCGAGAGCGAGGCGGATCCGAACACGCTGGAGAAGATCCGCGGCTGCATCAACTTCCTCAAGTCCAAAGGCCGCGCGTAAGCGGCTCCTTGAGCCTATTGGCGACACAACCCCTCTTCGTCCGGGTAACCCCGGGTGCAGAGGGGTTGTTGTTTTGTGGCTCCCTGAGGCCGAAACAGCCGGTTCTGCGGCGCGCCGCGTCAGATGTCCAGATTGCGGACGTTGAGGGCGTTGTCTTCGATGAACTTGCGGCGCGGTTCGACTTCGTCGCCCATCAGCAGCGTAAAGATCGCGTCGGCTTTGACCGCATCCTCCAGCTTGACCCGCAGCAGGCGGCGCTGCACCGGATCCATGGTCGTGTTATAGAGCTGGTCGGGGTTCATTTCGCCGAGACCTTTGTAACGCTGGATCGAGAGCCCTTTGCGCCCGCGCTCGCGCACCACGTCGAGCAGTGCGGGCAACGCCGTGACCGGGATCTCCTCGCCGTCCTCCACGATATACGCGACGGGCACACTGTCGCCAACGTACTGGGCGGCGGTGAAACCCGCGCCGACCAGCGAGTCGACCTGTTTCTTGAGCAGATTCGCGCGGTAGAGCTCGAGCCAGCGGAAAGGCATTTGCTGCGCGGGGTGATACCCCTGCACCTGCGTCTCCGCAAGGTCGATGGACGCGCCCAGAACCGCCTCGGCATCGGCACGCGCATGAGCCAGCTCGGCATCGTTGTAGGAGTAGCTGAACACGGCGTCATCCCCTGTCCCGACGATCGTCACATACCGGGGAAACTCGCCGGTCTCCGGCTTGCGCAGACCGAACAGCGCGTTCGCGTCAACCCCGCGCCGCGCCACGGCCTTGGCGGTGGTCTCGATCTGAGCCAGCAACTCCAGCAGACTGCGAAGCGCATCGGCGGCAAGAGTGCGGCCGTCGGCGGTGCGCACGGTCATGTCGTCCGCGCCGAGGAACAGCAGCTTGCGCGTGAGCTGATCGTCGCTCTCGATATACTCCTCGCGCTGTTTGCGCGTGATCTTGTAGAGCGGCGGCTGGGCCAGATAGACATACCCGTTCTCGAGCAGCTTGGGCATCTGCCGGTAGAAGAAGGTGAGGAGCAGCGTGCGGATATGCGCGCCGTCCACGTCCGCATCGGTCATGATGATGATCTTGTGGTAGCGGACCTTGGCGATGTCGAACTCGTCCGCGCCGAAGCCCGCGCCGATGGCCGTAATGAGAGTGCGGATTTCGTTGTTGTTGAGAATCTTGTCGATGCGGGCCTTCTCGACGTTGAGCACCTTGCCTCGCAACGGCAGCACGGCCTGGGTCTCGCGGTTACGCCCCTGTTTGGCGGAGCCGCCGGCGGAGTCACCCTCGACGATGTAGATTTCGCACTTGGCCGGGTCTCGCTCGGAGCAGTCCGCCAGCTTGCCGGGCAGCGCCAGCCCGTCGAGCACGCCCTTGCGGCGCGTCAGGTCACGCGCCTTGCGCGCGGCGATCCGCGCGCGCGAGGCGAGCACGGCCTTCTCGACCACCTTGCGGGCCACGGACGGCTTCTCGCCGAAGTAGGTTCCGAGCTGGTCGTTCACGATCTGCGCCACGATGCCCTCGACATCGCCGTTGCCGAGCTTGGTCTTGGTCTGGCCCTCGAACTGCGGTTGCGGCACCTTGACCGAAATCACGGCCGTGATGCCCTCGCGGATGTCGTCGCCCGTCAACGCCTCCTCGCTGCTCTTCTGGAGGCCGTTGTCGGTGATGTACTTGTTGACCGTGCGGGTGAGCGCCGAGCGGAATCCGGAAAGGTGCGTGCCGCCCTCGATGGTGTTGATGTTGTTGCAGTAGCTGTACTCGATCTCGTTGTACGCTTCGGTGTACTGCATCGCGATCTCGCACTCGATCATGTCTCGTGCGCCCGAAAAATAAATGACCTCCTCGTGCACCGGGGTCTTGTTCTTGTTCAAGAACTGCACGTACTCCACGATGCCGCCGTTGAAGAGGAACGACTCGTCGCGCTCCTGCTCGTGCTCCATGTCGCGGAAGCGGATGGAGACGCCTCGGTTGAGGAAGGCCAGCTCGCGCAGGCGGTTGGCGAGGATGTCCCACTTGAACGCGTGGCAGGTGAAGATCGTGTGGTCGGGATAGAACGTGACCTTGGTGCCGGTGCCGTGCGTGTCGCCGATGATCTCCAGCTGCGTGACCGGGTGGCCTTTCTCGTAGCGCTGGCGGTAGATCTTGCTGTTGCGGCGGACCTCGACCTCCATCCACTCGCTAAGCGCGTTCACACAGGACACGCCGACGCCGTGCAGGCCGCCCGAGACCTTGTAGTTCGACCCGTCGAACTTGCCGCCGGCGTGCAGCGTGGTCAGAACCACCTCGACCGCGGGACGCCCTTCGGTCGGGTGAATGTCCACAGGAATGCCGCGCCCGTTGTCGATGACCGAGAGCGAGCCGTCGGGGTTGATGGTGACATCGATGTGGGTGCAGTAACCCGCCAGCGCCTCGTCGATCGAATTGTCCACCACCTCGTATACCAAATGATGATACCCGCGCTCGCCCGTGTCGCCGATGTACATGGCGGGACGCTTCCGTACCGCCTCCATCCCTTCGAGAACGGTGATGTTTGCCGCCGTATAATTTCCGGCCGGAGCCTCTGCCTGCATCGGGTCTTGCTCAACGCTGCACGTGTCTTCTGACATACCTATTTCCGTATTGGTGTGAATTCAAATAGTATACCCCAGACGGGGGCCGGACACAAGCGAAAGACACGGTTGCGGCAGACTGGACAACCCCTCCGGAAGAAGTCACGGATGACTGGCCGACCCCACCTTCGGCCAACCTTGCGCACACTGGCCCCGCGCACACGTCCAGAGGGCATAGAAAGCGCCGCGAAGTGAGACATATATTCACATTCACTTTTCGCAGACAGAGTCATTATGACTCTTTCTTCTGTTAGTAAATCTTTTCTTACACTCTGCATAACTTATTCACTTAAAGTGTTTTAGAACTATCAGACACAAAATTGATTCCAGATGGCATAGCGCATGCAAAAAGAAAGGTGCTTCTGTTTGAGAATGCAGAGCAGACGAACGAACAAATCTGAGTGAAAGGAGAAACACCATGAGAGCGTACCTCAACACGATAAACAATCCGTGGCGCGTCTTCGATGAGTTGATGAGCGATTTCCCGTATGACCTCTTCAACACCGCTTGGCGCGCAAAGACCGGCGGCTATCCGCGAGTGAACGTTTGGGAAAACGAGAAAGGGCTGGTCGTCGAGGCCGAGGTCGCGGGAGTCGACCCGGAAAAACTGGACGTGGCAGTGGATGCCAATGTTCTCACAATCAAAGGCGAGAAGGGTCAGGCCAACGGCTCGACGGGCGAGTTCCAGCGAAACTTCAACCTGCCGTTCGAGCTGGATGGCGAAGGCATCAAGGCTAGCGTCAAGAACGGCGTGCTGACCGTCTCGATCCCGCGCAAAGCGGCGGCCGAGAAACGCAAGATCGCCATTGAGAAACTGTAAACGAGGGGCACTACAGAAAGGAGAACAGCCATGAGCTTGCTGAAGAAAGAGCGTTATGATGTGCAGAAAGACAATCGCCTGGAGGTCACTCCGGTCAGCCGGGTTGACGAGAGCGATGAGGCCTTCACCCTCACCATCGAACTGCCGGGCGTGGGCGAGAAGGAGATCGAACTCACGCTGGAAGACCGGACTCTGTCCGTCACGGCAGAAAACACGGTCGAGCGGTTCAAGGACTACACGCTGGTTCTCACGGAGATCCCAGAGGTACGTTATCGCGCGGCCTTCGAGATGCCTGAGCGCGTGGACACGGCGAACCTGAAAGCGGCCACCCGCAACGGCCTGCTGATCCTGACCCTGCCCAAGCGCGAAGAGGTCAAGCCGCGGCGCATCGCCATCACGGCGGGATAACAACAACGCATACGCGACACGGTGAGGCGCTCGCCTCACCGTGTCGTTTGTTTGGCGGTTGCCGGCAAACGGCGTTTTCTGTTATCCTCCCGGCATGAACGTGAATTTCATGAAGGTTAACCCTGCGGCGTCGTTGCCCTGCTATGCGCGGCCGGGAGATGCGGGAATGGACGTCTGCGCCAGCGAGAAGGTCACCCTGTTGCCGGGCGAGCGAAAGCTGGTCAAAACCGGACTGGTCATGGAGTTGCCGCACGGCACCGAGGCGCAGATGCGCCCGCGCAGCGGTCTCGCGCTGAAGCACGGCATCACGCTGCTCAACACGCCCGGGACCATCGACGAAGGGTACCGCGGCGAGATCGGCGTCATCCTGATCAACTTAGGCAAGGAGGCGTTCGAGGTGTTGCCCGGAATGCGCATCGCGCAGATGGTGATCGCGCCCGTCCTGCGGGTCGACGCCGTCGAGGTGAACGAAGTCTCCGGCACCGCACGCGGCGATGGCGGATTCGGCTCCACCGGAGCGTAAGAGCGATCAGTTGGACTCCGGCATGAACGTCGGCATGGCGATGCCGTCCACACGCGCATTGACGCCGCCCCGCACCTGCGCGAAGTGCAGTTCACAGTTGCGCGCCCCCCACGCGTAAGCCTGCCGGACCACCGCCGAGGCGGTCACCGGAACCAGAAAGACGGGGGAGCGTCCCGCATTGACGTTCAGCTCCGCCTGAAGCAGTGCGACCGCCGCATCGCCGTCGCGCATCGCGCCTGGGCCGATCATGTTGCACGCCGGATGCAGGCAGGAGACCAGCACGCCGTCGAGCCGGGCCGGGTTTTTGGCCCCCTCGCAAACCGAGACGTGCCAGTTGCCGTCGCGGTTCTCGAGAAAGTGCCGGAAGTCGCCGGGGCGCTCGATGCTCGAAACCTCCCGCTCCAGCTCCACGATCGCCTCCCGGTCCGCCGGCGTTGCCGGACGAACGCGCGAAGAGGCCGCCAGCGCCTCGCGGAACCCGTCGGCCGGCACGCGCAGCGTCATGTCCTGAAACACGCCGAAGGTCACGAACCCCGCGCGGTTGTACAGCGAATA
>Ga0075012_10004840_pt1 | contig 12455 bp, 12 predicted proteins | sample All_14_2_FD_71474 | JGI IMG/M metagenome (GOLD analysis project Ga0075012, IMG submission 71474) | Freshwater microbial communities in response to fracking from Pennsylvania, USA - Allegheny Zone_MetaG_DW_15 | ecosystem: Environmental > Aquatic > Deep subsurface > Groundwater > Drilled...
ATCTTCTCCCGGCCCAGCGACTTGGGGATGTAACCGGCGGCGCCGCAGGCGAGGCAGCGCGCCACCGTATCCTCGTCCGCCAGCGCCGAGACGATGGCAACCGGCAGTTCCGGCTTCACCTTCCGCAGCATGACAAGGCCGGCAAGACCGTCCATACCCGGCATGCGCAGGTCGAGCAGGGCGAGGTCGAGGTCGTCGTCATCGCGCACCAGGTCGAGAACGCCGGCGAGGCTTGCCGCCTCGACGACCAGGGCATCCGACCGCACAGCCGTCACCGCGCCATGCAAGGCATCGCGGAACAAGGGATGATCGTCGGCAATCAGGACCTTCAACATAATTCCCCCCCAGGGTGCCGCCCGATCCATGCCGGGCGGTCGTCTCTCGCTCCATTGTCGCATGTTGCCGCTCGACGGCAACCCGACAAAAGGCAAAGCCGGGGTGGTAGAACCACCCCGGTTGCATGGTTTTCAGGCCGGCGTCAGGACTTCTTCGGCAGTTTGAAGACCCAGAGCATGCCACCCTGGTTGAAGTTCTTGACGTATTCGGCCACATCGCCACCCCACAGCGGCACGGCACCGCCCCAGCCCGAGACGACAGCGACATATTGCTCGCCATCCATGTCCCATGTGATCGGGCTCGCCACCACGCCGGAGCCGGTGTTGAAGCTCCAAAGTTCCTTGCCATTCTCGTCGTCGAAGGCTTTCAGATAGCCTTCAGGCGTACCGGTGAAGACCAGGCCGCCGGCCGTGGTCAGCACACCGCCCCAGAGCGGCGCACGGTTCTTGTATTCCCACTTGATCTTGCCGGTTGCGGGGTCCATGGCGCGCAGCACGCCGATGTGATCCTCGTAAAGCGGCTTGATGGTGAAGCCGGCACCCAGATAGGCCGCACCCTTCTTGTAGGTGATCGGTTCGTTCCAGATATCCATGCCCCATTCGTTGGACGGGATATAGAAGAGCGATGTCTTCTTCGAATAGGCCATCGGCATCCAGTTCTTGCCGCCGAGGAAGGACGGCGCGGTGAACACGGATTTGCCCTTGCCGTCGGCCCCGCCGCCCGCCGCCGGATTGCCGGGCCGGAAATCGGGGTTATAGATCGGCTTGCCCTTGTCGTCGAACCCGGTCGCCCAGTCGTGGCGCGACACGAAGGGTTTCGCGCTGATGAACTTGCCGTTGGTGCGGTCGAGCACGAAGAAGAAACCGTTACGGTCGGCGGTGGCGACGGCCTGGATCACCTTGCCGTCGGCGCCCTTCAGGTCGAAGGGAATGGCTTCGTTGACACCGTCGAAGTCCCAGCCGTCATGCGGCGTGGTCTGATAATGCCAGACGATCTCGCCATTCTTCGGATCGATGGCGAGCCGCGACGAGGAATAGAGATTGTCGCCCGGGCGCAGCCAGGAATTCCACGGCGCCGGGTTGCCGGTGCCATAGAACAGCAGGCCGGTGACCGGGTCGTAAGTCCCGCCCAGCCAGGTGCCGCCGCCGCCGGTCTGCCACTGATCGCCTTCCCAGGAGGCATTCTTGGTGCCGGTCATGGTCGAGGGCTTGCCGTTCAGCGTACCGACATTGCCTTCGATCACCGGGCGGATCCATTTGGCTTCGCCGGTCTCGGCATCGAGCGCATAGACCTTGCCGACGACGCCGAATTCACCGCCGGCGACGCCGGTGATGATCATGCCGTTGACGACGAGCGGCGCATTGGTGATCGAATAGCCGGCCTTGTAATCCTCGATCGCCTTCGACCAGACCACCTTGCCGGTTTCCCGGTTGAGGGCCACGACCTTGGCATCGAGGGTGCCGAAATAGACCTTGTCGCCATAGACGGCGGCACCGCGATTGATCACGTCGCAGCAGGGCATGATGCCATCGGGCAGGCGGGCGTTATATTCCCACAATTCCTTGCCGGTCTTGACGTCGATCGCCCAGATGCGGCTGTAGGAGCCGGTGACATAGATCACGCCATCGACCACCAGCGGCTGGCTTTCCTGGCCGCGCTGCTTCTCGCCGCCGAAGGAGAAAGCCCAGACCGGCACCAGGCCCTTCACCGTGTCCTTGTTCACGATGTCGAGCGGGCTGAAGCGCTGCGCCTGCACGCCAAGGCCATAGGTCAGCACGTCGCCCGTGGTTTCGGCGTCGGCCAGGATATCCTTATCGGTTACAGGCTTGGCGCCGACGGCGCCGGCGATGCCGAAAGTCGCGGCCGCAAGCGCGATCGCCGCGACCGACCGCCTGAATATGGTTGCCATCCCAGTCTCCCTAAGATCATGGTGCCCCTGAAGGGCTTGTCCGGCCTTGCACGGGATTCCTCCCCACCCCGTGTAGGCCGTTACATCATGCGGCATGGGAAAATATCCCGACTATTGCCCAATAGTACGACACGCGACAGATTACTGCCTCCCCAGGACCGCCGCCTCGTAGCCGCGATAGAGATGGGCGACGCTGCGGGCGAATTCTTCCCGTGCGACGGCAAGGCCGGCGAAGGCCGGCGGCAGGGCGAGCGCCATCACTTCCGCCGCATCGAGACCATCCCCCGCAGCCTCGGTCAGGGTCCGGGCCAGCCATTGCAGGTATTGCGCTGTCTGGTCGAAGGCGCGCGGCGGCGGTGCGGGCGGGCCATGGCCCGGCACCACCAGCCGGACATCGAGAGCGCGCAGGGCCTCGATGGCGGCGAGCCAATGGCCGATATCCGCATGCGGCGTCGTCGGTGTCCGGTCGAGAAAGGCGAGGTCGCCGGCAAAGAGAACGCCGGTGGTTTCATCGAGCACGGCGAGGTCGGCCGCCGTATGGCCATCGAAGGCGAGGAAGCGCAACCGATGCCCGCCGATATCCCTTGCGCCGGGCTCGATGGTCTCGGTTGGCGGCGCGGACTGTGTGCCCGCCATGGCATCGCCGACCAGGCGATAGATACCGTCCAGCAGGGCCGGCGGCGCCTCCACGATCGCCTGGCGCGTGGCGGCCAGGGCGGCGATGCTTACCCCCTCGAAAGCGCCATTGCCCAGGTAATGGTCGGGATGGGCGTGGGTGTTCACGACCAAGGTGACCGGTGCCGAAGTGATGCCGGCGATCAAGGCCTTCAATTGCCGGCCGTATTGGAGCGAGGGGCCGCTGTCGATGACCACCACCCCGGCCGCAGTCACGATGAAGCCGGTATTGACGATATTGCCGCCATTCTTCCGGTTGAAATGCTCCGTGGTGCCGATCACCACATAAGTATCGGGGGCAATGGGCGTCGCCTTCAGCCCGTAGTCGAAAGCCTGGGCCAGGCCGGACCACAGCATCAGGACCAGAAACGCCAGGCGGGCGATCACAGTGCCACCTGCCGGCGGAAGATATTGCCGTTATTGTCGCGGGCCCGGACCACCAGGCCGGGCAATTCCAGGGCGGCGGGAATCTCGACGGTGAAGAGCGGATTTTCCGCCACCGGCTCGAAGGTGGCGAGATCGCCCAGCCGCCGGCCATCCGGCGTCTCCAATTCGACACGCTCGATATAGAAGGCGGGAATGCCGTTGGCGAGGCCGGTATCCATCGGATGGCGGAACGAGACCCGCAACCGCCGGCGTCCCGCCCGGTCGAACAGTCGGGCCTCGGATTCGCCGAGATGGGCCGTCCAGTCGTCAGTGCCATGGGCAAGTGCCGGCGCCGTGCAGCCGCCGCCCATGGCATCCACCCATTGCCCGGCGACATGCCAGAGACCCTGCGCATCCCGCGCGGCGATGCGCAGCGGCGTTGCCTGCTGGATCTTGAAGCGGGCCGCGATCAGGGGCGCCAGGGCGCCCGGCCGGTAATCGAGGATCAGGGGAATGGGATTCAGGTCGGCGAAGACCACCATGCGGGTCACCGGACCGATGGCCCCGGCATCGGCCAGGAAGGGCACCTGCAAGGCATCCTCCGCCGCATCCGGCGCCGAGAGCACGACCCGGTCGTCGAACACCACCGGCCCGCCCTCCAGAAACTGGTCCCTCATGTCGGCCCAGGAGATGGATTGCAGTGGATCGACGGGGTCGGCGGCGCGCGCCGGGCCGCAGATCAGGGCCGCAGCCCCGGCCCCAAGGACCAGGCGCCTGGTCATCATCGCTGGGGCGCCCAATAGGTGACGCCGGCATCGGCATAGAGGCGCGCCATCGTCCCATCCTCCTTCATTGCCGCCAGGGCATCGCCCACCTCGTAGACCAGGGGCCGGCAGGTCTCGCGGATGGCGCAGCCAACGGTCCAGCGCGAACGGAACAGACCGCCCATGAGGAAGGGTTTCACCGTGGCCTTGGGCGCCAGGGCCGGCGCAAAGGCTTCGAGTTGCGCTGCCTGCAGGATCACCGCATCCAGTTCCCCCCGGCCAAGGGCCGCAACCGCATCGAGCGGCCGGGTGAAATGCACCGTGGCGGCGCGCAGCCGGCCGCCATTGCCGCTGGCCAGGAAGAAATCCGGCATGGTGTCGATCTCGACACCGATCCGCTTGTCGCCATCCTTTTCAGGGTCGAGGCCGCCCGGCATGGCCTCCGGGTCGGTGGCGATGGCAAAGCCTTCCTCGAAATAGGGCCCGAACAGCACCACGAGGTCATTGTTGATCTGGATCTGCTTGTCATAGGGGACATGGAACATGATGTCCCCCACCGTGCGGTCCACCAGATTGCCGCGCCAGATGCCATTGCGGAGATCGTCGTCGATCTTCTCGCCGGCCAGCAGCGGGAAGAAGTCGGGCTGGAAGCCGGTCCGCTTCGCCACCTCGCGGGCAATTTCGATATCGATGCCCTTCGGCCCTTCGGCGGTCGTCGTCGAATAGGGCGCAAAATCCTCGTAATAGGGGATGCGCAGGATGCCCCTTTCCCGGATCGAATCGTAATTCAGGGTGCCGGTGTGGGGTTGGTCGGCATGGGTTACACGGCCAGCCAGGGCGGCCAGGGCGAGCCCGCCCGCCCCGGACAGCAGCGCCCGCCGCGAGAAGGCGTCCGGGCCCGCCATGTCATTCCTCGTGCACGGTTTCGAGGTAGGCGCGAATGGCCCAGACCGCTTCCTGGCTCAGGGTGCCTTCGAAGGGCGGCATATAGACCTTGCCGTCGCGCACCGCGCCATGGCGCACCCGTTCCAGGAACCAGGCATCGCCATCGGGCCCGAGTTCGAGCAGGCGAAGATCCGGCGCAATACCGCCCGATTTCGCTTCAAGGCCGTGGCAGCGCGCGCAGTTCTGATTGTAACCGGAGGAGCCGATCTCGATCGCCCGCTTGTTGCCGGTATAGGGATTGGCTTCGCGCCAGATCTCGCCCAGGGGCTCCAGCCCGGTGGTATCGACCGCCTGGGGCACCACATCGCCATGGCCATAGGCGGCATGGCCGACGCCGATGGCGGCCCCCAGCACGATCACCCCGGCGGCGACAAGATTACGGACAAAGCGCCGATCATCGGCCATGACGAATTCCTCCCGGAAACCTGTTAGCCGAAACCTAAGGTCGGGGAGGACCGGGGCACCATTGTACTTTGGATCGATTCCGGATCGATCCTCGGCCCCCTCGTCCTAAAGTGCCATGGCTGGGGACAAAAGCCCCGCCTATGGTGGGCCGGAGAACAACAACAGGGGGAAGCGCGCCATGCGGGCACGCCACGGGATGATCTTGTCCCTCGCCACCTTTGCCGCGCTGGCGGCGGGGGCACATGCCGAGACCATCTATGTTTCAAACGAGCGCGACAATACGATCAGCGTGATCGACGGTTCGACCCTGACGGTGACCCGCACGATCAAGGTCGGCAAACGTCCGCGCGGCATCCTGACCGACAGCACGTTCACCAAGCTCTATATCTGCGCCAGCGACGACGATACGGTCGAGGTGATGGATCTCGCCACCGGCAAGATCATCGGCGAATTGCCTTCCGGCGACGATCCGGAACAATTCGCCCTGCACCCGGACAACCGGCATCTCTATATCTCGAACGAAGACGACAATATCGCTACCGTGGTCGATGTCGAGACCAGGCGCGTGGTGGCCCAGATCGAGGTCGGCGTCGAGCCCGAAGGCATGGCGGTCAGCCCCGACGGCAAATGGGCGGTCAATACGTCCGAGACCACCAATATGGTCCATTGGATCGATACCGCCGCGCAGAAACTGGTGGATAACACCCCGGTCGGCCAGCGCCCGCGCCATGCGGAATTCACCGCGGACGGCAAGGAATTGTGGGTCTCGTCGGAAATCGGCGGCACGGTGACCGTGATCGATGTCGCCACCCGCCAGGTGAAGAAGACCATTTCCTTCGAGATCAAGGGCATCCCCGGCGACCAGATCCAGCCGGTCGGCGTGAAGCTGACCCGCGACGGCAGTACCGCCTTCGCGGCGCTGGGCCCGGCCAATCACGTCGCCGTGATCAATGGCAGGACCCTGGAAGTCGAGCGTTACCTGCTGGTCGGCCGGCGGGTCTGGCACCTTGCCCTCAATGCCGATGAAAGCCGCATCTACACGACCAATGGTGTCTCCAACGACGTATCGGTGATCGACGTCAAGGCGCTGGAAGTCGTGAAATCCATCCCCGTGGGTCGGGCCCCATGGGGTGCCGTGGTCGGGCCCTGATCCTGCCGCTGCCCGGCGCAGGATCGAGACCCGGCTGGTTCCTGCGGCGCTCTCCCTCGAGATCGTCGCGGCCCCCATCGACTGACCCCTTTCCGGTGACGGAAAGGGGTCTTTTTTGTGGGCGTCCCGCTTACTTCACACCGATGCGGCGATAGGCGCGGATTTCCGGCAGGCCTTCGGACGCCTTCTGCGCCAGGGCGAAAACCGCGCCATGCAGGGGAGAGCGGTCGCAGGCCGGATCGGTCGCCGCCGCATCGCCGGTCAGCGCCAGGGCCTGGCAGCGGCAGCCGCCCCAGTCGATCTCCCGCCGGTCGCAACGGCGGCAGGCATCGGGCATCCAATCCGTGCCGCGGAAGGCGGCGAAGGCCGGATCATTTTCCCAGATATCCGCCAGGCTGCGGTCACGCAGGTTGGCGAACGTCAGGCTGGCGATGGTCTCGGCCGCGTGGCAGGGCAGGACATTGCCGGTCGGCGAGACATTGATGAAGCGCTGGCCCCAGCCACCCATGCAGGCCTTGGGCCTTCGGGCATAGTAATCGGGGATGACATAATCGATCACCATCCGCCCGCCCAGGCGCTGGCGTTCAGCCGCGACCAGGGCGGTTGCAGCATCGAGCTGGGCGATGGTCGGCATCAGGGCGTCGCGGTTCTTCAGGGCCCAACCGTAATATTGCACATGGGCGACCTCGATCCGCTCGGCCGAGACCGCTTCCGCGAAGGCGATCATCTCGCCCAGCCGGTCCAGGTTCTGGCGGTGGACCACCGCATTGATGGTCAGGGCAAGGCCCGCCTCATGGACCAGCAGGGCCGCTGCCCGCTTCTTCACCAGGCCGTTCGGATAGGCGCTGATCCGGTCCGCATTGGCGGGGTCCGTGTCCTGGATGGAGATCTGGACGTGATCGATCCCGGCCTCGACCAGCGCTTCCAGCCGCTCGCGGTCGAGCAGCACGCCGGACGTGATCAGATTGGTATAGAGGCCGACCTCGCGGGCATGGCGGATGAGACGCGGCAGATCGCTGCGCGCCATCGGCTCCCCGCCGGAGAAATGGATCTGGAGAATGCCGAGATGGGCGGCCTCGTCGATCAGGCGCAGCCATTCGCCGGTCCCCATTTCCTCGGATGCCTTGGCCAGTTCGACCGGGTTCGAGCAATAGGGGCACTGCAGGGGGCAGCGATGGGTAATTTCGGCCAGCAGGGCCAGCGGGCTTTCCCTCACCGGAGCACCCCCCGGTCGATCAGATCGGCGATCAGATGGGTCACATCCGCCTCGACTTCCGCCGGCGGCGCTTCATAGTCATCGGCCAGGGCGGCGATCACCTGGGCGATGCGGGTCTGGCCGTCCAGCCGGGCGACCACCGCATGGGCGATCTCGTCGAGCACCACGATCCGTTCCGGCGCCTGGATCAGCCATTGGCCGCGCCGGCCATCGAAGGCAAGACGCGCCCCGGGCGCCAGCCGGGGCATGAAGCCGGCGGGCGGCGCACTCATGGCGTCCAGGCCCCGGGTGCCGGCAGCGCGGGTTCGACATAGGCGAAATGCAGGGCATCGAGCTGGGCCCAGAGCACGTCGCATTTGAAATTCAGGGCGGCGATCACGGCCTGCTGCTGGTCCGGCCGCCGGGCATGGCGCTTCACATAGTCGAGGGCGAAATCCGCATCGCGCGGGGCCTGGGTCAGGCGCTTGTCGAAATAGGCCAGCGCCTCCTTCGAGACAAAGTCGTAACTGGCCAGCATGCCGGCCACCCGATTGGCAATGATGCCCGGCGCGAACATTTCGGTCAGGGAAGAGGCAATGGCTTCAAGCAGGGGCTTTTCGGCGACGAAGCGGACATAGGCATCGACGGCGAATTTCGTCGCCGGCAGCACGCCCCGGCCGGCGGTGACGTAATCGCGCGTGAAGCCGAGGGAATCGGTCAGCCGCAGCCAGCGTTCGATGCCGCCGTCGCCTTCATGCTCGCCATCGTGATCGACGATGCGCTGGCGCCACGCGCGGCGCAGTGCCGGGTCTTCCAGCCGGGCCAGCAGGGCCGCATCCTTCAACGGAATCCGGCTCTGGTAATAGTAACGGTTGAGAGCCCAGGCCCGCACCTGGCCGATATTCAGCCTGCCGGTATGCAGCAGGACATGGAATGGATGCTTGTCGTGATATCGGGCGGCGCCCACGGCGCGCAGCGCGGCTTCCAGCTCTTCGGCGGTCATCAGGGCGGTCATGGCTCGATTTCCTCCCCGTCTTCCGGGATATGCCATCCTGCGGCTTCCGCCGCCGCCCGTTCGGACGTGCCGGCGACCAGCGTCGGATTGGTCGTATTGATATGGATGAAGATCCGCCGGCCGATGGCAAGATCCGCCAGCCGCGCCATCGCCCCCGCCGGCCCGGACATGGAGACATGGCCCATGCGCTGGCCGGTCTTCTGCGAGACACCCAGGTCCAGCAATTCGTCGTCGCGCCACAGCGTGCCATCGAAGAGCAGCAGATCGGCGCCATCGATCCGGTTACGCAATGTATCGTCGATGGCGGCGCAACCGGGGACGAACAGCACGCGCCGCCGACCGTCGGACAATTCAAGACCGATGGTGGTGCCGCGCTTGCCCGCCAGGCTGCCCTGGCCTTCGAGATAGAGCGGGATCTTCCCCGCGACATCGAAGGCGGTAACCGTCACCCCGCCGGCCACCGCGAAGGGCTGGTCGAGGGTAATGGCCCGGCGCGGCACCCGCGCCGGCGGCAGGGCACCGAAAATCGGGTTGGCATCAATGGTGTTCAGCGTCTCCGCCGTGCCGTGCAGGGTAAAGGCATGGCCTTCCCGCATGGTCAGAAGGCCGGTCACGAAATCGATCTCGCCGCCGGTCAGGACGACGTCGGCAATCGGCGAATGGCGCAGCCCTTCGGCCGGCCAGAGCGCAGGCGACGCCAGGATCTGCGCGCGGAGATCGGGCGAGGCATTGATCAGGGTCCAGCTCCGGCGGTCAGTCGAGACCGCGATGGAGGTCTGGGTCCGGGGCGGGGCACCGGGCTCGCGGTGCCAGGCTTTCAGCGAATTGGGAACCCGGCAGTTCCACTGGGGAAAACCGCCGCCGGCTGCCGTACCGAGGAGCAGGATATACATGATGGTCTCGACACGTAACAGTCGGCGGCGGCGCCGGCTCAGCGCTCGGCGCAGGCGTAGCAGTTGATTTCCATGCCGACGCGGACTTCGGAAATCTTGGGCTTGGACCACTTCTTCATGCTTGTTCTCCCTTTCACTGTGGGTTCTGTCGCCTCACGACAATGAACGATAACCGTGAAGCCGCCCGGCGGGGATTGTCCTTTAGGACAAGCGGGCGGAAAAGCGCTTTCTCTATGCCGCTACGGAACCCTGGGCCCAGACGTCGCCGGCCAGGGGTTCGGCGAGACCCGAAGCCTCGTCATCGGTGAAAACCCGGCTGCGGGTCAGGAATCGGACCCCTTCCGGTGCTTCCAGCGAGAAGCCGGCGCCACGGCCCGGCACCACATCGATGATCAATTGGGTATGCGACCAATATTCGAACTGGGCCGCCCCGATGAAGAAGGGCGTGCCGGCGATATCGCCGAGATAGACATCCCGGGCGCCGACCTTGAATTCGCCCCGGCCATAGCACATGGGCGCGCTGCCGTCGCAGCAGCCGCCGGACTGATGAAACATCAAAGGCCCATGCAGGGCCTTCAAACGCTCGATCACCGCGATGGCGGCATCTGTCACATTTACTCGTGCAACCATGGTGGTCTCCTTCCCTGACTGGTCTCCCCCGAAACGAAACCGGCGGCCTTTCGGCCGCCGGTCCATGGTTTCCCGGATCAGAAGAAGCCCAGGGCCTTCGGGCTGTAGCTGACCAGCAGGTTCTTGGTCTGCTGATAGTGGTCCAGCATCATCTTGTGGGTCTCGCGGCCGATGCCCGACTGCTTGTAACCGCCAAAGGCCGCATGGGCCGGATAGAGGTGGTAGCAGTTGGTCCACACGCGGCCGGCCTGGATGGCCCGGCCAAAGCGATAGGCGCGGTTGCCGTCGCGGGTCCAGACACCGGCGCCGAGGCCGTAGAGCGTGTCATTGGCGATGTGCAGCGCCTCTTCCTCGTCCTTGAAGGTGGCGACGGAGACCACCGGGCCGAAGATTTCTTCCTGGAAGATGCGCATCTTGTTGTTGCCGCGGAACACCGTCGGCTTCACGTAATAGCCGCTGGACAATTCGCCCGGCAGGACATTGCGCTCGCCGCCGATCAGCAGTTCGGCGCCTTCCGCCTTGCCGATGTCGATATAGGACAGGATCTTCTCGAGCTGATCGTTCGAGGCCTGGGCGCCGATCATGGTCGAGCCTTCGAGCGGGCTGCCCTGGCGGATGGCGGCGACGCGGGCCAGCGCACGTTCCATGAACTTGTCGTAGATCTTTTCATGGACCAGGGCGCGGCTGGGGCAGGTGCAGACTTCGCCCTGGTTCAGGGCAAAGAGCACGAAGCCTTCGACGGCCTTGTCGAAATAATCGTCGTCCTCGGCGGTCACGTCCTGGAAGAAGATGTTCGGCGACTTGCCGCCCAGCTCCAGGGTCACCGGGATCAGGTTTTCCGAGGCATATTGCATGATCAGCCGGCCGGTGGAGGTTTCACCGGTGAAGGCGATCTTCGCGATGCGCTTGTTCGAGGCCAGCGGCTTGCCCGCTTCGATGCCGAAGCCGTTGACGATGTTGAGCACGCCCGGCGGCAGGATGTCGGCGATCAGTTCCGCCAGCACCAGGATCGACATCGGGGTCTGTTCGGCCGGCTTCAGCACGACGCAATTGCCCGCCGCCAGGGCCGGCGCCAGCTTCCAGGCGGCCATCAGGATCGGGAAGTTCCAGGGAATGATCTGGCCGACCACGCCCAGGGGTTCATGGAAGTGATAGGCCTGGGTGTCGTGATCGATTTCGCCGATCGAGCCTTCCTGAGAGCGGACGCAGGCGGCGAAATAGCGGAAGTGGTCGATGGCGAGCGGGATATCCGCCGCGCGGGTCTCGCGGATCGGCTTGCCGTTGTCGAGGGTCTCGACAGTCGCCAGCAGTTCCAGATTTTCTTCCATCCGGTCCGCGACCTTGTTCAGCAGGCGCGCGCGCTCCGCCGCGGCGGTCCGGCCCCAGGCGTCCTTCGCGGCATGCGCGGCATCGAGGGCAAGCTCGATATCCTCGGCGGTCGAACGGGCGATCTGGGTGATCGGCAGGCCGGTGATCGGGGTGATATTGTCGAAATACAGGCCGCGCACCGGGGCAACCCACTTGCCGCCGATGAAATTGTCATAGCGCTGGCGGAAGGCGACGGACTTGGAGATTTCCGCAAGGGTCTGATGGATCATGGTTCACTCCCTGGGCCGTGGATTTCTGATGGGGGCCGCTGGGAGAAGCGTTAGCCGAAAGCGGCCCAAGCCAGTATAGCACTATGGTACTAGCCTGCCCCCGATGGGTCGTGCCGCGTTGCATCAATTCAACGCGGCAGCGCAGCACGAACGGACCCTAGTCGAGGGAATCCAGGCGTCTCCCGCGCTCCATCAACTGGCGGACCAGGCCGGCATTGCTGCGCGCGCCGAGCTTGCCGCGCAGGCGGACCAGGGTGTTGGCCACCGTCTTGTAACTGATCGAAAGTGCAGCCGCGATATCCGCCAGCATATGCCCCTCGACCAGCAGGGCGGCAATCTCGCGCTCGCGCGGGGTCATGCGGTCGGCCGGGTCATCGCCGAGCGCCTTCGACATGGCCATGCCCTGGGCCACCTCGCGGGAGAGATAGGTGGCGCCCTCGGCAATGCTCAGGATGGCCCGGGCCAGTTCATCCGGCGCATCCCCCTTGGTGACATAGCCCGAAGCCCCGGCCTGCAGGCCGGGGCTTCGGGCTATGTCACCAAGGGGGATGCGCCGGATGAACTGGCCCGGGCC
>Ga0075012_10004841_pt1 | contig 12455 bp, 14 predicted proteins | sample All_14_2_FD_71474 | JGI IMG/M metagenome (GOLD analysis project Ga0075012, IMG submission 71474) | Freshwater microbial communities in response to fracking from Pennsylvania, USA - Allegheny Zone_MetaG_DW_15 | ecosystem: Environmental > Aquatic > Deep subsurface > Groundwater > Drilled...
CGTTCGTCACCATACGTGAACAACGCGGAGCCGACAAAACAGTGCATGAACACGCGTGCAAGTGACTTCATTGTCTGTACCTCGTTTGGATGATTACGAGTCGAGCTGCAAGGTCAACCGTGATTCCGAAATCGTACGTGGTTTTGACACCCAAGACAAGTCTGAAAAGCGCTTTTCACACGGATTTAATCCTTGTTTTTCACAGGGGTATTGCTTGCGATACCGCAGTATTTACGCGACGGGAAGCGCGGTTGTGTGGGTCTGTTTCAGGGGGGCAATGGAAACGATTTCGGGGGTTATCAGCGGGATCTGCCTGATGGTGCAGATCCCGTTTTTTTTCATTCGGTGAGCAATAGACGTACCGCAGTCCGGTTTTCAGGGCACGAAAGTTTTCACTTGGCTTCACGGATTGCGCACGCAGGGCCGATCACGGTGTTCGTTGTATCCCGACGTCTGCCGGAACAGGTGGGCGGATCTGGCTGGCAGCGATTGGTTTCGATCGGCGCTGTTGGTTGAAAAAAGCGGGGTACAACGGCGTTGTTCACCTCGATCAACTCGATGCTTGCGCGTGGACTGCGCCGGTAAACAGGAAGATTCCAGTGTCGAATAGCGGCCCCCCGTGAGGGGCATGCTCTGTGTTGCGGATGATGCGCACATCCCTTTTTCTGTGTAGCAGAGTGCTGTTTTCGTAATAAAAAAATAGCGGATTTAATGGGAGTTTGACTTGCTTCACTGGTGAAAATCATGCAAAGTAATAGACTATCCTAAGCATGAGAAGGAGTTTGAGCATTATGACAACGCAATTAGCGAAAAATGTTTTTTGGGTCGGCTATGTCGACTGGGGTGTTCGCGATTTTCACGGCTATCGCACGGAACGTGGCTCGACGTACAATGCCTATCTGGTCCAGGGCGAAAAAAACGCATTGATCGATACGGTCAAAGATAAATATGTCCAGACCTATTTGGAGCATGTTCAGGCGCATATTCCGCTGGATCAGGTTCATTACGTTGTCTGTAACCATGCGGAGCCCGATCACTCAGGCGGCTTGGTTGAGACGATGAAGGCATGTCCGAATGCGGTTGTCGTTTGCAATGCGAAGTGCAAGGATGCGTTGATGCACCATTACGATACCACGCCGTGGAAGTGGTTGGTGGTCAAAGATGGGGAGGTGCTTGCGCTGGGCGAAAAGACGCTGCAGTTTTTTGATACGCCGATGGTGCATTGGCCGGAATCCATGGCGACCTACCTGAAAGAGGATGCGATCCTTTTCTCCATGGATGCCTTTGGACAGCATTATGCGTCGGCCAATCGCTTTGACGATGCGTGCGATATGGCTGAGGTGATGCAGGAGGCCAAGACTTACTATGCGAATATCGTGCTGCCGTATGGACGTCCGGTTGCCACAACGCTTGCGCGGCTTGGTGCGCTCAAGCTTGCACTGGTTGCGCCGTCGCACGGCGTGATCTGGCGTTCACACTTTGCTGAAATCGTTGCAGCCTATCAGGCGTGGATGGTGTGCAAACCTGTGCGCAAGGTGGTGGTGCTTTATACCACGATGTGGGAGAGTACGCACGTGATGGCTGAGGCGGTGACGGCTGGCGCGTTGGAGTTTCCGGTCGATGTGAAGATGATCGACGTAGCGACAGTTTCAGATACGGTCGTTGTTCCGGAAATCATGGATTGCGCGGCGTTTGCCGTGGGATCGCCGACGTTGAACATGGGGATTATGCCTCGCATGGCTGCGACGTTAACCTATCTGCGCGGACTGAAACCGGCAGGGAAGAGTTCTTTCGCTTTCGGATCGTATGGCTGGGCAGCCAAGGGGCAGGATGAAGTCGTGCGTTATCTGACGGAGATGCAGACCACGCCCGTGTGCGACATGGTGACGTGCAAATTCGCTCCAGATGCCGAGACGCTCGAAAAGTGCCGTGCAGCGGGTCGCGCCTTGGCCGCTGTCGCGTTGAGGGTTTAACCATGAAGCGGGTGCTTGCGCTCTGTCTGCTTGCCAGCGCGGTATGGGCCTCCCCGTTCAGCGTGAGGACGCGTGCGATCACGCAGGACGGGCGTTCGTTTGTTGATGTCGAGCTCGCTATCCCGGAGAAGCACCTGATTTATGCGGCTTCGTTTTCAGTGACGGCGGATGGCCCATTGCGTCCGGTTTCAGCTCCGCAGGCCCATGAGAAAGAGGATCCCTTTGATCCGGGAAAAAAGGTGCTGGTTTATACGACATCCATCACCACGCGGTGGCCGTTGGAGCGGCTTGAGGACGGCATGCCGTTGCAGGTGGCGTTTCAGGGATGCAATGAGCAAACCTGTTTTTTACCTGAGAAAAAAACATTTCGGTATGTCGCCGCTTCGAACGCGTTTCGCGCGGTTACTGCATCGGTCGCGCGTCCCACTGCTTCTGCGAATGAAGATCCTTGGCGGATGGGACATTCGGTGACAACCGCGGGCGGTTACATGACCGCACGCGAGTTTTTGTCGTTTCTCGATCAGGCGGAGGGGCGTCCTGTGGTGCAGCATGCCGCCTTGCGCGACTTCTTGCAGCATCCGCTTGATTTTTTCCGTGTGCATGGCATTGGGTTGACGCTCGTGCTGGTTTTGCTGGGCGGGCTTCTGTTAAACCTAACCCCCTGCGTTCTCCCGATGATTCCTGTTAACTTGGCGATCATCGGAGCCGGAAGCGGAACGCGCCAACGCGGTTTCATGCTGGGAAGCGCATATGGAGCTGGCATTGTGCTCTTTTATGGTGGCAGTGGCTGGGTGATCCTGCGCAGCGGTCTATTTTTTGGCGCGTTGCAGGCTTCACCCTGGTTCAGTTTGGCGGTTGCGGCGATTTTCGCGGTTTTGGCGCTCGGGCTGTTTGATCTTATCGTTATCGATTTTACGCGCTGGGGCGCTGGGAGTGAAAAGTCTGGAGGGCATAAAGGGGTTTGGCCTGCCTTTGTTGCGGGAGGGCTTTCCGCGCTGCTAGCAGGTGCCTGTGTGGCACCTGTTGTCCTGGCTGTGCTCCTGCTGGCTGGAACCTTGCATGCACAGGGCGAACCTACGGCACAATTTCTACCTTTCCTTTTGGGACTGGGAATGGCGCTGCCTTGGCCGTTCGCAGGGGCTGGACTTGCCATCTTGCCGCGTCCGGGGATGTGGATGGTTCGCGTCAAGCAGGCGTTTGGCGTCTTGGTTGCCGGATTGTCGGTTTACTATGCGTCCCTGGCGGTAACAGGGTTTATTCCTTCGTTGGCGGCCCGGCGGCCGGGGTCGATTGATGCTGGCGATCAGGCCGCTTGGGTGCAGCAGATAGAGGCTGCTCGCGCGTCAGGGCAACCGGTATTTGTTGATTTCTGGGCCTCCTGGTGTAAGAACTGCACGGCGATGGAAAAGACGACCTTCCGGGATCAGCAGGTGAAGGCGCGTCTTGCCCAGTACCGGGTTGTGGCGATTCAGACCGAACGTCCCAACGAACCGGCTGCGCGAGCCATGCTCGAGTCCTTCGGAATAAAAGGTCTTCCGGCTTTTGTCATCCTTCGATAAATATCATTGTTTCTTGCCGCTAAACGTGGCATACTTTTCGCTGTTGAAAGGCCATCCGTTGCTTAGGATGGTCAGAAGTGAAAAGGATTTTCTATGCGCGTGATTGGCGTTATTCCATCTCGTTGGGGTTCAACACGTTTTCCCGGGAAAAGTCTCTATCCGCTGTGCGGAAAGCCATTGGTTCAATGGGTCGTCGAGGCGGTTCAGCGGGCCACGCTTTTGGATGAGGTCGTTGTTGCAACCGACGATGGACGTATTGCGGAGGCTGTGCGCGGTTTTGTGCGCGTCGCGATGACGCGTCCAGACCATCCTTCCGGCACGGATCGCGTGGCCGAGGCGGCTCACCCTCAGGACGACGATATCGTGATCAACATTCAGGGCGATGAACCCTTGATCAACCCTGCGCTGATCGATGCGCTGGTCGCGCGCATGAAGGCGGATGCCGGGTGGGCTATGGCGACTGCGGCGACGCCGATCCAGACGCGTCGCGATCTGGAGGCGCGCACCGTGGTCAAAGTTGTGTTGGACCGCGAGGATGGGGCGCTCTATTTTTCACGTCTTCCGATTCCCTGTCGTCGCGACGGTGAAGCGGATTTGTCCAGTGGACTTTACTGGCGGCATTTGGGCATTTACGCCTATCGCGGTGCCTTTTTGAAGCGTCTGGTGGCGGAGCCGCCATGCCTGCTTGAAAAGACAGAGAGTTTGGAACAGTTGCGCGCCATGTACATTGGCGGACGCATCGCGGTGATCAAGACGGAAGAGCTGGGCGTCGGTGTTGATACGCCTGAAGATGTGCCTGCGGTGGAGGCGATTTTACGCGCGCGAATGGGATAATGTCCTTTACGGCAACAGGGGAGAGCGATGACAAAAGTCAAAGTAGACGATGTGGTTTTCGGAGGGCGGCAGCTGGTGATGATTGCCGGTCCCTGCGTGATTGAGAGCGTTGAGGGCGTGATGGATTTAGCGGAACGGCTGGTTCATTTGGCGGACGAACTGCAGGTGCCGCTCGTCTTCAAAGCCTCATTTGACAAAGCCAACCGGACTTCGGTGGAGTCTTATCGCGGACCGGGAATTGTGGATGGTTTGGCCATTCTCAAGGAGGTACGCGACCGTTTTCAAGTCCCAGTGTTAACGGATATCCACGAACCGTGGCAGGCGGAAGTGGCAGCGGAGGTGATCGATATCTTACAGATTCCGGCGTTTCTCTGCCGTCAGACCGACTTGCTGGTGGCGGCGGCGCAGACCGGACGCGTCATCAACGTGAAGAAAGCACAGTTTCTGGCACCGGAAGACATGGCGAACGTCGTCGAGAAAATCGAGTCGTGCGGAAATCGCAAGATCATTCTGACGGAGCGCGGGGCGAGCTTCGGGTATCGGAATCTGGTTGCCGATATGCGGAGTCTTTTGATTCTGCGCGAGTTCGGGTATCCGGTTGTCTTTGACGCGACGCACAGCGTCCAGCGTCCAGGCGGCGCGGGAAAAGAGAGCGGCGGCGATGGAAAATGGGCACCGGCATTGGCGCGAGCTGCGGTTGCTACGGGGGTTGACGGCGTCTTCATGGAGACGCATGTGAATCCTGCAGAGGCGCTTTCGGACAAGGCCAACGCGATTGCATTTAAGGATCTGAAGCGCGTATGGAAGACCTTGCTGGCGATGCATGAGATCGTCCGCAGATCGTGAAGCAGTGAGGAACCGTGATGAAATGCGTGATCATAGCAGCGGCATTGATGGCAGGAGGGCTCTGGGCGGATGAGCCGCGGGCCGAGACCCCGCAGGTGGATCATGTCCAGGCGTGCAAAGCGTTGCAGGCGCGGTGGGAACGGGCAAATGCGGAGATGGCGACACCCGTGGAGAACCTCGTGTTGCCCGTGGAATTTCATCCGAATGGGCGCGTGAAGGTTATCCTGCGCGCGAAGCAGTCGCAGATGTTCGCCGACGGGTATATTTTCGCTTTAGGTGTGCAGTTCGACATGTTTGACGGTGATGGGCGGAAAAACGGCGAAATGGTGATGGATGACTGTCTTTTTGAGCGGGAAAAACGCATTGGCTACTGCAAGGGGCGCGTGCATGTAAATCGGGATGGGGATACGTTGAAAAGTCGCGGTATGTACTTTTCAACGGAGCCAAATTTTATTAAACTACTGTCGGAATGCGAAATTAGAACGCGGCGCATTCCTGTTGATTTAGGGAGATTATCGTGATTGTACGAATGGGTATCAGCGTCATCTGCTTGTTTGTTACGGGCTGGGTATCGGCTCAGGATACATCGTCATCCGCATTGCTCAAGTTGGATGGGGGTCTTGGCTTGCCGGGAATTAAATCCGAAAAGAAGGCAACGACGAATGCGCCGCGGGAGTCGATTATCACGGCGAAAAAAGTGGATTATGACAACAAAGAAGGGGTGATCCTCTTTGATGAAGATGTGGTTGTCGATAATGAACAGTTTGTCCTGAAGTCTGACCGCCTTTTTGTTTTCATGCAGGGGACGAACGATGTGCATCAGATCTTAGCGATCGGGAATGTCTCGATTACTAATCTGAATCGTCTGGCGACGTGTGATAAAGCAGTCTTTACCAAGAAAGACGGGCAGATCGTGATGACGGGCCGGGCCACGCTGATGACAGGCGGTGAACGCGCCGGTACGGTGACGGGCGATAAGATTGTCATCTGGATTGACGATGAGCGCATGGAAGTATCTCCTGGACGGGTGACGTTGCCGCCTGGCACGTTTAACTCAAATAAGAACGGGAAGACCTTTTTGCCGTGAGGATGATGGATAATGGACGATCAAGTTGAAGAAAATATGCCGCAGGGCGTGCCCGATATCGAAGCTGTTAGCCTCGTGAAGCACTATGGCTCACGCACGGTTGTCAATGGCATTTCCCTGCACGCGCGATGTGGAGAGATCGTGGGTTTGCTGGGGCCGAACGGTGCAGGTAAAACGACAACGTTTTATATGTTGGTCGGTCTGATTCGTCCGAATGAAGGGAACGTCTATTTTAAAGGCGAAGATTTTACGCGCGTGCCGGTGTATCGCCGTGCGCGTCGCGGGATTGGCTATTTGGCGCAGGAGGCCTCGATTTTCCGTAAGCTGACGGTTGAAGAGAACGTGCTTGCGATTTTGGAGACATTGCCGTTGAGCAAGTCGCAACGGCAACATCGGGCCGAGGAGTTGCTTGCTAATCTCAGTTTGACCAAAGTGGCCAGACAACGGGCCTATACGCTGAGTGGCGGTGAACGGCGCAAGTTGGAAATCGCGCGGTCATTGGTCAGAAATCCATCGATTTTGATGTTGGATGAACCGTTTAGCGGCGTTGATCCGCTGGCGGTTCATGATATTCAGGAGATCGTTCGGGGTTTGCGAAATCAAGGGTTAGGAATTATTGTCACGGATCATAACGTGCGCGAAACGCTTTCCATTGTGGATCGCGCCTATCTGGTCTATGACGGACAAATTTTGTGTGAAGGGTCAAGCGAGTTCCTTGTGAACGACGAGTCCGCACGCAAATTCTACCTGGGTGCAAATTTCCGGATGTAGCCTCAAAACATAGGAAAGGAAGGTCAATATGGCAATTGAAGTGACACTGCGGCATGCGACGTTGAGCGAAGGTGCGAAAACCTATGCAGAGGGACGTGCGAAAAAACTGATCAACGCGTTTCCGAAAATTGAAAATATCCATGTGATTATTGACCGGCAACACGATTTATACGAAGCTGAATTTGTGATTCAGCGGAAGGGAAAACCGATTGTTGGGACAAAAGAGCATGCGAGCAATTTCCGGTCCGTGATCGATACGGCTGCGGCGCGTGCGGAAAAGCAGATCCGCAAGCTGCATGCAAAGGTTCAGGCAGAGCATATTCGGAACGTCGAGCATCGCAATGTCTGAAGAACGTACACAGCAGGTCGCGGTCAATCGTTTGCCCGTGACAGTCGGAGCCTTCTTCCGGGCGGGACGTGAACGTCTCCGCCTGGAGGTTGTTTCCCATAGCGGGCGCATGGATCGTGTGCTGGGTGAACCGATGGTTTATCGGCCTGGACTTGCACTGACTGGTTTTTATCCGCATTTTGCCAGCGAACGCATTCAGGTATTGGGCATGGTCGAACATGCTTATTTGTCGACGCTCTCGCCGGAGTTGCGCAGGCAGCGTATCGCTGAGATATTTTCGATGAATATTCCCTGCATGGTCTTCTGCTTGAAGCAAGATGTTTTTCCTGAGGTGTTGCTTGCAGCGGAGGAGCATGGCACTGTGATTTTGAGGACCGATATGCTGACGCGCGACTTTACGCATGCGGCAGCGTTTGTCCTGGAAGAGCTTGATGCGTTGCGCTGCCGCGTCTATGGAACCATGATCGAGGTTGCGGGTATGGGTGTGCTGATTGAGGGTGCACCGGGCGTCGGAAAAAGCGAGACTGCGTTGGGACTGATTAAACGCGGCTATGCGCTGGTTGCCGATGATGTGACGGAGCTCATGCGCGACGCAAACGGAAAGCTGGTTGCCCGCGCTGCCGAGATTACACGCAATTTCATGGAGATTCGCGGAATCGGTATCATCAATGTGCCGAGCGTTTTCGGCGTGACTTCAATCCGCGGCGAGAAGCAGTTGGATTTTGTGGTGACGCTGAAGCGGCAGAAAGAGACGGATGGCGAGCTTGATCGGACCGGTGCAGACAAATTGCACCGCGTTTTTTTAGGAGTTGAAGTGCCTCAGCTCATTATTCCTGTGGCACCAGGGCGTGACTTGGTCAATTTGGTTGAGACTGCAGCTCAGGAGCACATTTTGCGTGCTTCGGGGTACGATGCGCGCGAAGCGCTCGAGCAGCAGATCAAAACGTATCAAGAGAAACAGCAAGAGGTAAAGTAACGTGGCTGAAGTAGTAACAGAAACGCGTGAATTTATTCTGACGAATAAATATGGGATGCATGTTCGACCCGCTGGCTTGTTCGCAAAAGTTGCATCGCGGTTTAACGCTGATGTCGACGTGGAAAAAGACGGCACGGTTGTTTCAGGTAAGAGCATTATGGCTCTCATGACGCTGGAAGCGGTCTGCGGTTCATCTCTTCGCGTGACCGCCAGTGGTCCTCAGGCGCGCGAGGTCTTAGACGAATTAGCCGCGTTAGTTGCGCGAAAATTCGATATTCCAGATGAACAATAAATCAGAGAAACCAACGCACGGTCGGGTCATCGGCGGCATGCAGATGTTCACTGGACTGTCGGTTTTACGTGGCTTTGTTTCGGGTCCTGTTTATCGCATTATTGCCTCGGACAAAAGCGCAATCAGCGATACGCCGATTAAATGCTGTGAAATCGCAATGGAGCAGGCGCGTCTGAATCAGGCGTTCGCTGTTGTCCACGATCAAATTACCGGACTGATCGATTCGCTTAAAACGCAAATTCATGAAAGCGCTGCGCTTGTTTTTGAAGGGCATCTGATGATGCTTGATGATCCTGCTTTCCGGTCATCCTGCGCCGAGCTGATTGAAAAAGAGTGCTATACTGCTGAACGCGCAGTCTTGGCTGTTGCTGACAAATATGCGCTGATTTTTTCGCGCATGCGCGACGATTATCTGAAAGAGCGTGTTTCGGACATCAACGATATTGCCAAGCGCCTTATTCACTCCTTACAGGGTGTTGCCGATATTCAATTGGGCAATTTACATGTGCCTGTTATCGTTGTTGCCGATGAGCTATCCCCTGCGGAAATCATCGGCTTCCCGAAGGGGATTGTGATTGGCATTGCAACGGATCGTGGCAGTACGACCTCGCATGTCGCCTTGCTTTGCCGCGCACTCGGCATTCCCGCGGTAACGGGGATGGGAAACTTGTCGCACGTGGTGCGTGACGGTGATTTTCTCCTTCTGGATGGTGCGCGCGGAAAAATCTTTTTGCACCCTGACCAACATCAACAAGAGACGTTTGTCAAGATGGCGGCGCAATCGAAGAGCTTGGAAGAGACCTTGCTCCAGTACCGCCAGAAGCCCGGTCGTCTTGCCGATGGGCGCGCACTCCAGATTCAGGCGAATGCCGACCATTCCACGACCGTTGATGAGTTGACAACGGTGGGTGCAGAGGGAGTTGGCCTTTTTCGTTCAGAGTACCTTTGGCTCTCCATGGATCGTGAACCGAGCGAAGATGAGCAGGCCGCCGCGTATGCGATTTTCGGGGGATCGTCGTTTGTCGGGCGTACGATTACGATTCGCGCCTTTGACTTGGGGGGGGACAAGCTTTCACCGGGAATGTCGCCATCACTCTTGAAAGAAACCAATCCCTTTTTGGGCAATCGCTCGATTCGCTATCTGTTGCAGAACCCGGAGATGTTCCGAATCCACATGCGCGCTATTTTGCGCGCCAGTGTCAACGGCGATTTGCGGGTGATGTTTCCAATGATTGCAACCATGGAAGAGTGGCGTGAAGCACGGCAAATGGTCGAGACATGTAAGGCGGAACTGAAAGTAGAGGGGGTTCCCTTTAACGAGAAGATTCTATGCGGAACCATGATTGAGATTCCCGCTGCGGCCCTGATTGCAGAGGAACTGGCTGCCGAGGTGGATTTCTTTTCGATTGGAACAAACGATCTTGTCCAGTATACGCTGGCGGTGGATCGCTTGAATGAATCGGTTGCACGCCTCTATCAGCCGACGCATCCCGGCGTGCTTAAACTGATTGATATGACCGTCCACGCGGGGCATGAAAAGGGCATCCATGTTGCCGTGTGCGGTGAAATGGCTTCAGATCCTGTCTTGGCCGTACTGCTGGTCGGGTATGGCGTGGATGAGTTGAGCATGTCGCCCAGCCAGATTCCGCTGATTCGTCGCATTCTCAGTCAAGTCACGATGAGCGATGCCGCTGCAATCGTCCAGCAAGTGCGCCAGATGCAGGGACAGACGGCGGATCAAGTCTATCAGTTCTGCTGGAATGCCGTGTTGAAAAAAGTCCCTGATTTGATGTTTCTTTAAGATCTGCATGAGCCGCAGATGAGGTCTGTGAATGGAGCTTCAGTTTCCAGTCGTTGAAATTTTCCACTCGTTACAAGGTGAGGGGGCGAATACTGGGCTGGCTTGCACATTTCTCCGGCTGGGCGGTTGCAATCTCGCGTGTGACTGGTGTGACACGGATTGGCTGACGAGTCGCCCCCTGCCGCTCTCCGAGCTGGTTTATGCGGTTCAGCGGTTGGCCGGCAAACGTCTGATTATTACCGGAGGAGAGCCGTTGATCCATCCTCATGTGACTGCTTTGCTGGCGCGTTTTAAAGAAGCGGGCTATTGGGTGGCGATTGAGACCAATGCAACGCTGGCGTTGACGGCGGAGCAAGCGGCGTTGATCGATTATGTCTCGGCTTCGCCCAAGGCGGCTTTTGCAGCGCGCTATGGAGCGCACCAGATGCTGCGCAGGGCCAATGAAGTCCGCATTCCTGTCGACGGGCGGATTGAGGCCTTTTGCCGAGATATGCGGCAGCGGATTCAGGCCGAGCACTATTATCTTTCACCGTGTGAGCGGAACGGGATTTTCAATATCGAAGAGAGTGTGCGCCTGCTGGCGCGCTTGAATGAAGGGATGCCGTATTCAGACGTTTGGGGACTTTCGCTTCAGACGCACAAACTAGCGGGATTTCGCTGAGAGGACGACGCATTATGATGCAGATAACTGGGATGCCGATGGCATCGTTGCTGGATGGATTTTTAGCTTCTAACCTGATGGGACAGGCGATTGTTCTGGTTCAGATCGCCAGTTCGATTGTTGCTGCAGCGATTGTGATTGGGAAAACAAAAGAACTCAACGGACTGCTACGTAACCATCGGCGATTTGTGCGGGAGTTTATCGCCGGTAAGGATGTGCTCGGCCTCTATCTCATGCGTAAAAAAATGCCGATGACCACGTTAGCCATGATCTATGACCGTACCTGCGAACGCCTGATCGGGTTCTTGAATCCAGAACAGCGCCGCGCGGTGATTGGCCGGCAGGATCTGGGCTTGGAGAGCGCGTCGCTCTCACCGCGCGAGATCGAATTGGTTCGCAGCACGTGTGAGCATACGATGCAGGAGGAGGAGGTCCGCGTAGAGCAGGGTATGGGCATGTTGGCGACGATCGTGACGGCTTCGCCGATGCTGGGTCTCCTGGGTACGGTATGGGGTGTTTTAGATGCCTTCGCCTGTATGGGCGAAAAGAATACAATTTTACTTTCCGTGATCGCGCCTGCGATTTCATCCGCCTTGGTGACGACCGTAGTCGGTTTGCTGGTGGCCATCCCAAGCGCAATTTTCTATAACAATCTGGCTGCAAAAGTGCGCCAAGTAAATATTGACATGGAAGGCTTTGCGGATGAATTTCTGGGGCGCATCGCGTGCGAATTTCAGGGAAGGAGTGAGTAATGTCCTTGCTGCGTCGAGTCAAACGACATCGCGAAAAACGTATCTTTAGCAATATTGATATGACCTCGTTGATGGATTTGACATTTCTGCTCCTCATTACCTTTATCGTCACGATGCCAGCGCTTGAACAGAGTATTTCCGTTCGGTTGCCGCAGGGAAAAGCGGATGAATTGCCGCAGAAAAAGGTCAACACGATTTCGCTGGATGTAGAGGGGAAGACCTATTTTAACAATGCGGAAATTACGTTGGAGGATCTTGAACGTACGCTTGGTAATCTCGCGGCGGAAGATCCGGAGACCGCAATTCTCGTGCGCGGTGACGAGCGTATCGAGTACGGTAAAATTGCCGCGATCCTTAAAATTCTCTACAAGGTGAAAATCACGCGTATGGCACTGGTTACCCAGGCGGAGTAGATTCATGACGAGAGGGCCACTCAACAGATTCTCGCTCAGCTGGTCGTGTGCCTTGCATGCGATTCTGCTCTTGCTTGCCATTGTGGCGCCTTTTTTACCGAAGAACCCGCCTAAGGAAATCCAGGTTCCGCTTGATTTCAC
>Ga0075012_10004845_pt1 | contig 12448 bp, 12 predicted proteins | sample All_14_2_FD_71474 | JGI IMG/M metagenome (GOLD analysis project Ga0075012, IMG submission 71474) | Freshwater microbial communities in response to fracking from Pennsylvania, USA - Allegheny Zone_MetaG_DW_15 | ecosystem: Environmental > Aquatic > Deep subsurface > Groundwater > Drilled...
TCTTTCTTACTCCGGACGGTATGGCGCGGGCGGTTTTTCCCGAGGCGGTGCCGGACAATCCCGATGGCTTCATGATCACCCACGGCGACAATTCCTACTTTTTCAAACTCTTTCCCTGGTCGGAGGGCGACACGCCCAGCTATTTTGAGTTGTGCAAGCGTCACACCTTATCCCAGCCGGGCGGCAGCGTGCGTGACGTGCAGGCCGGTCCGGTCAAGGGTCTGGAACGCCATACGGTGTCGGAACACCGTCATCGAGTCACGCGCGAGTACGTGGCCAACGGCAATCTTTACACCTTTGTGGCCATGTATCGCGACCAGCAGCAACCCGCTGAAGTGGCCGAGTTTTTCGACTCGATTTCATTTTCGCCGGAGGCCGTCAAAAACAGCCACCTGGCCCGCTCGCGCATGATCAGCTGCAGCGTTCGCCTGGACGGACTGGTGCGCTCGTTTCGCGCTTATGCCGAGAAGAATGGCGGGAGTTATCCCTCCAGTATTCAGCAGTTAGTGGACGGCAAGTATCCGGTTTTTGCCAAGTGTGAGAGTGGCGGCGACTATGTGTTGCGCCGTCAGGCTGACCATTTCACCATCCACTGCTCCGGTTCACACCACCAGGATGCCGGGTCACCCACCGACTACCCGCGCATCGATCAAACCCGGCAGGTCTGGGAGGCACCCGAAAAGGTATTGCTTCGTCCTGACCCCGTCAGCCCGGGGCCTTGATGGGACTCGAAGGTTTCTATCAGTGCGTGCCGGCCAACTGCGAGTTGCTGCGCCGCTCCATTACGGACGAGGAATACGGCAATTTCCTCACCATGCTCTACCGCTTCAAGCCCGAGAAGCCGCACCCAATGTGGGAAGGGGAGGACGTGGAATTTCTCCGGGATCTCAATCAATTGTTGAACGACAATCCCGGCCTGCACTTGCGCAATTTCACTCTGGATAGCGCCTGGGATGTGCTGGAGTATGTGATCTCACCGGCCCGACGGGCTCAGAACTATGAGCAACCCGATCTGGGCCGCAAGGCCGTCAACGGCGAAAAGGAGCTGGCTCCTCACCTGATGGGCGCTCAGGGCGTGGCCATGCGGCTCATCCCCCCGGAGACGGTCAAGAAAATCCTGACCTATCTGATGCAGACGGATTTTAAGGCCAACTTCGACTTGCCTCAGATGCTGCAGGCGGGCGTTTACAAATGTCCTGAGGATTGGACCGAAGAGACTTTTTGGGCCTATGTCGATGGCTACCTCAAGGACTTTACCGGGCTCTTTCGTCAGGCTGCCATCCACAACGAGGCCGTATTGGTCTGGATCGATTAGCGCCAGCCGAGTTCGACGCCGGTTTCCCCGCCGCGCATGGTCAAACGACTGGATGGACCGGTGAGCAACGTGATGCCCTGGTCGGGAGAGACGATTTTCTGGGTCTCTTTCAGCACCGCCAGAGCGCCTTCGCCGCCGCCCGCTACGGCCAACGAGGGTTGCAGCGCACCCAGCGCCCATTCGGGGCGAACTCCTTGCAAGCGCCGGCAATAGCGCGAAGAGCAGGCAATCATTTTCAGGGTGGCTTCGGCCACTTCGTGGGGTTGGGCCAGGGCGTCGGGCTTGCCCACTTTGAGCGCCTTGGCCATTCCGCTGCCGAATGAATTGGCGATGTAGGTGCCAAACCAGGTCTGCTCGCGGTCGGTGGCTTCATGGAATTCGTAGGCGATTTCCGGTCCCACGTTCTCCAGGGCTTTGAGAATGTGGTGGGGCTTGACGTCGTTGCCCACCAACTTCTGCAGCCGCTGCAGCGCCACCGGACCCATTCCGAAATCGCGCTGAATGGCGTTAAGGGCGGGCCCGTCTTCTCCTTCGGCGGCTTTCTGTAAGTCGTGCACGGCCGTCTGACGGAACTTCATGCCCAACGGGGTCTTGTTTTCGTAGGCGTCGGTCATGAAGTCGCGCAGTTTCATGTGCGAATCCAACACCGGCTTGACCAACTTGTGGTTGAGCGCCGACATGACGTCGAGGATGCCGTGAACTCGCGCCAGTTTGAGGACATTCTCGCTGTGATCGGTTTCGGCCGTCTTGAAAAGCGGACCGTAGGCCGAAACATTGCCTTCTCCGAAGAAGTATTGTCCCGGCAAGGAATGTAGACGGCACAGGTTCAGGGCCTTCTCTTTTTCCTCGTCGTTCAAACCGTACGGTTCAAGCAGGCCTTTGTTGTTGCGCAGCATGGTTTCGCTGTCAAAATCGTGGGCGATCCATTCCACGCCTTGGAGGTCGAGGCCGGATTGGGCGGCCCACTCCGGGCTCATTTTGCCGAGGTCGTGATACCCGGCCACCACCGTCAGCACTTTCCAGTCCGAATCGGTCAGCCCCTGACTGAGGGGCTCGAGCAGGGTTTGCACGTCGGCGGCGCTGATGCGCAATTTTTCGGGAGCGTCCGGGTTGTCCACCATGGCGTGGAGGGCGCCGTAGTCACCGGCCTGCAAAGCATTGACGGCGGCCGTCTCAGCTCCCACATAGTGGTTGACCATTTTGATCTGGTGCTCGATGTGGACGCGAGTGGTCATTCCATTCGGATGATTGGGCGAATAGGCCTGATCCAGGCCTTCGGTGATACACGGTTGGCTGAGTACGTGCTGGCTGATCTTGCCCACCATTTGCTGGCGGTTGCCACTGAAATCCGGAGGAGTGATCGTTTCTCGCTGAGGAGCGACGGTCGACTGCGGGATGGAATGACCGGCCCGAAAGACATCCTGGGCCGGCGGCTCGGCTTGACCCACAACGGGGCGGGCCAGCGGCAAATCCAGTGCGGGAGAGATCACTCGAGGGACAATCTTCATAACTCGGCCCCCTTCGCTGTTTTGGCCGCGACACCCTCAGGACGGCCCCCGTAGTTTGCTCTAAGGCAAACTCCAATCAGCCTCCCAGCAGTTTCTTCCACCAGGGCCGAAAATCGGGCAGCTTGGCCTCGCGCCACTCCACGTTGAGCAGATCGCCGTTGACGTCCAGCAGCACACAGACTTCCTTGCCTTGCTCCGCGGAGGAGACCAGCTCCCAGTGCATTATCGGGGAACTCAGTTGTCGGCCCATGATGGGACGGGGGAAATTGAAACCGTGTTCTCGCGCCGCTTCGATGGCCAACTGCTCGAGGCGATAGTTGGCCTCAGACTGTTCTTGCATGGGGGGAGAAGATTCCCGGCTGGCTCCAAAAGCCCTAGGCCTTGAGGTGGCGGGAGATCAATTCCAGCAACACTTCTCCCTCGTCGGCCAGGAACGCGTATTGACGCCATTGACCCGGTCCGTAGCGTTCCTCTTCCTCGGCAGGCAGAGTCTGGCAACGCAAGCGGGCCACCTCGGCGCAGCGAGCCGTTTCACCGTCTTCCAGCCAGCGGCAGGCGGGGAATTCCAGGGTATGAATGACTTCGTCGGCGGTAACAAAGCGCACATACAGAGATCCAGAGGTCAGGTTGCGGGTGTAGCCGTCCAGGCGGGCTTTGACCGGGAGAAGCAGTGTTTCGTTGCTGGGGGGCGCTTTGGTCACCGGTGGCGCCACCACTGCCGGGGCCGGGCGCACGGCCACCGGTGCGGGATCGGCCAGCCGGGCCTGATTCAACAGCTTCTGCAGTCCCGAGCCGGCCCGGTCTTCCACGAAGTTGGCCAGGTCTTGAAGATCTCTTTCCTGAGCCGCGTCGCGGGGGATAAAGCGCACGCCGCACTCATGGTGATCGGCGGAATGGACGCGGGTCACCTCGACGGGAACGGCCAGCGTATCCAGGCGAAATCCCTCCAGATCGAGGTTGAGCACGAAGCGCAAACCTCGCTTGACGGGACCGCACAGTTTCAGTTGGCAGCCGCCCCGGGAATAATCCGTGACAATGGCCCGGAACTCGGGTAGCTCTCGGGCCCGGGCGCGAATGTTGACGTCTACTCGGCGGCCCTGACGTAGCAACGGATCGTCGCCGTGAAATTCCAATTGCTCGGGCAATTCCGTGTCGACCACCGCCCGATAGAGAAATCCACCGCCTTGCAGCGGTCGTTCCGACTCGATAATGATGGGCACGGTGACCAGTTTGCCGGTGCCTGGCGGCAGCTGCACACGCACCTGGGTGCGCGAGCCCAGGGTCAGGCGTTTGCGCGATCGCAGGGTCAGATTGCCGTTGCGCAGGTCCAGCGCCTCCACCAATCCAACTCGAGAAAACACTACTGTTTACGCCTCAGCTGTTCCAATTGATTGGCCGAAATTCCCCAACGCACGGCCAGGTCGCCCAGTAAGGCCAACTCGCTGGCCTGGGGGTGGCTGTCGGCGAAGCACACTTTCACCAGCGCTTCCATGCACTCCAGCCGGTCGTGCTCGCTCATCGGGGCGTCCATCGCGACGCTGGCGGGAGGCGCGCTCAGACCCTGGTCCATCCAGGCCAGCCGTTGGGCCAACCCCACTCCGCGCTGCTCCAGTAGCTCCGAGATCAACTCCACTTCCGACTGCTTGATCTGGCCATCGGCCCAGGCCAGGCGGAACAACATTTGGGCCACTTGCGATTGCATCGGCGCTTGTTCCACTTTTTTCGACGGAGCCCTACAAGTTGGACTTGCGCAGCGGTAGCGGGTCGAGGCTATCGCGGTAGCCGCCGCTTTTGCCCACTAAAAATAGGTAAGCCAGCACGGCGTAGAGCAGCATGGGCAGGACGGTGGCCGGGCCGGAGGCGGTGAGGAAGCGGACCGGTCCGTGGGCGGCGTAAGTGACCGGATTGAGCAGCCAGATGTAGAGGCCCATTCCCAGGAAGGCGCTGAAGAGAGCCGGCAGGTTGAAGCCGTTCCAGAACCAGTAGTGGCCTTCGGGAGAGTCTTCGAAGATCTGGGAGACGTTGAGGCGACCTTTCCTGAGCATGAAATAATCCACCAGCAGCACTGCCGAAATGGGTGCGAACATGGTGGCGTTGTAGGCCAGGAAGGAACTGCCGTTGTCATACAAGGTGGAAGGGATGGCCACGTAGGCCATCACCGGCAGGAAGCCCAGCAGCGTAAGCTTCGACCAGGAGAGGGCGCGGAAGGCGCGGACGTGGCGCAGAGCCAGGGCGGCCGTATACATCATCATGGCCGAAGCGGATACGTTGGCTACCGCCACCAGCAGAAGCGAAAGTACGCCGAACAATGGGCCGCCCACCTTGATCATCCACACCGTCGGATCGTAAGAGCGGAAAACCAGCCCGGCCAGTAAGCCGGTGCAGCACACCACTCCCATGCCAAACCCCATGGTGAGCACCTGAGGATACAGGCTGTTGCGCTGGGTATCGGTGTTGCGCGTCAGAAAGCCAATGCCCGGCCACCAGGAGAAGCCCGCCCCCAGTCCATATTCAAAAGATGCGATATAGTTGAGCCTGGGGTCATCGAGTGGAGCCAGGGGAATCTGAGCGCAGATGTGGCTCCAATCGGCACCTTTAAAAATAGCCCAATACAGAAAGCCTGTTACCACCAGCAGGCCGGGGAACACGATGCTGTTGAAGACGTTGAGGACGTGGACCCCTTTGTTGATGACCCAATAGCCCACTACTAAACCGGCGAAGACGCAGATTCGCACCAGGTTTTCGCCGCCGTCGTAGCCCAGGCCGGCGGCCACATTGGTCACCCCCTTGCCGAACATCACCAGGATCATACCGGTCCAGCCGATCTGATTGATGATATAGAAGAGCAGGATCAGGCGAGCACCGCGTTGGCCGTAGCAGCTCTTGGTGTAGTCGATCTGCTCCAAACCGTAGCGGTTGCAGGCCAGCGCCGAGGCGGCCGCCGACATGATCACGCCGATGGTGCAGCCGGCCACCAGCGTGACGATGCCCTGCACCGCGCCCACCACGTTGGCGGAATAGCCGCCGATGAGAAAGCACCAGGCGGCCACGGCGTAGGTAAAGCCGGTGGAAATGATGCCGCGCGTGGAGTATTCGCGTTCTTCCTTGAGCAGCGGCAGCCGTCCAAAGAGCGCTTCCTCGCGCAGCCTTTCCTCGATGGTGAGGCTCACGCCACCCACCACACGCAAATCGAGGGAACGATCAGTCCCAGGATCAGGAAAATCACCCATTCAACCCGGGAGATGACCCCGAAGTCTTGATCTGTGTAGGAGGACACGGCGTCGATGCGTTGGACCAGCTCGATTTGTAGAGCCTGCTCAAACAACTCACGCTCTTGGGCCTCCTCACTCATAGATTCGGCGGACCACCATCTTGCGTTTCGCCATTTCCTGAAAATACGGTTCTACCGGCACGCACAGCTCGGGGGGCAATACTCCGCGGGCAGTGATTTCACCCCGCGCCAGCATCTGAATGCCCACCGAGGGCGGGCAGCCGGTATCCACGTCGGAGCCCATGCCCCATTCGGGAATGCCGGTCACGTAGAGGTCCATATTGACCCCCACCAGGACTCCGTCTTTGACGCCGCGCACCAGCGAGCGCACCACTTCCACCTGATTGGGCGGTCGGGTGTCGGGTGCCGGTTTGGGCTGGCGATTGAGCACGGCCAGCAGCAATTCCTGAGGAACCACGGTCTGACCGCGCACCTGCACCGGCTCGATCGAGTTCACCCCGATTTGGCGCAAGAAGCGCAGCTTTTCGGTGAAATCGCCGTGGAAGGCGATGGCGAAAGTACATTCCTTGAGTCCTTTGGGCGCGTAGGAAGTGGACAGGGTGGCCACCTCCGAGTGGATGGTGAAGGCGGGTGACTGAACGCCCACGGGGGCGCCAAAGTCGACCGGATAGGCGCCGCTCATCGGCTCCACAAAGGTCATTTTGCCGCCGGTGAAGACGGCCGCCGGTTTGGATGCTTCCTCGAGGATGGTCTGAATGGAATAGGACGAGGCCAATCCGCCGTCGGCCTCGGCCGCATTCAAGTCGGTGCCGGCCACCTGACAGTGGATTTCGTGAACCTCGTCCATTTCGTCGGCGGCCATGCGGGCCAGCAGATTGGTGGTACCCGGCGCCGCTCCCATGCCGATCAGCGCCAACAGGTCTTTTTCCAGGAACTGATGATGCAATTCCAACTGGCGCACGGTCATGTGATAGAGCCCGCCCAGGTCGGTGTAATGGCACTGGGCCGCCAGGGCGGCCACCATCACGTCCAGATTGAGCTGATACTGCACCGAGTTGATCACGGCAAAGGAGCCGCGCAGCAAATCGGCCGTGGTTTCGCAATTGCGCACGTCGGCGTGGGCCGCCGTCACCCGCGCGCTGGCGTAAGAATTGGCCACGGCCTTGGCCGCGTCCAGGTTGTAGTCAGCCACCACCACTTCGAAGTCGCTGGTCTCCACCAGATCTTTGAGGGTGATGGCGCCCATGGCTCCGGCTCCGCCTAAAAGAACGACTTTCATTCGGTGGGGATCTCGTGGGCGCGGCGCACGTTGGGGAACCAGTAGCCCTTTTTGGAGGGAAGGTAGTCCAGGTGCACGTGCTTGGTTTCGCGGAAGGCGTCCAGGCCTTCCTCGCCCAGCTCGCGACCCATGCCGCTCTTGCGCATACCGCCGAAGGGTGCGGCGTCGTTGTCGGTGAGCGGGTCGTTGATCCAGAAGGTACCGGCCTTGATCTCGTTCATGGCTCGGAAGGCGTAGCCCATGTTGCGCGTGTAGATGTTGGCGCCCAATCCGTAGTCGGAGGCGGCCGCCAGGGAAATGGCTTCTTCCGCGTCCTCCACGGCCAGGATCGAGGCCACCGGACCGAACAGTTCCTCGCTGACCGAGACCAGGCCGGTTTTCACTTCACTGAGCACGGTGGGGGCCCAGAAGTAGCCGGGGCCAACCTCCAGTCGTTTACCGCCGGCCAGCAGTTTGGCGCCGCCGGCGACGGTGCGTTCCACCTGGCTTTTCACCTTATCCAGGGCGCGCTGGGAGATCAGCGGTCCGATGTCGGTTTTAGGGTCCATGCCGTTACCGACCACCAGCGAATTGGTGTATTCCAGGAATTTCTCCAGGAATTTCTCGGCCACGCTTTTGACCACGTAGATGCGTTTGGCCGAGGTGCATACCTGGCCGGCGTTGAGGAAGCGGGCCCAGGCCACACCGTGGGCGGCCACGTCCAGGTCGGCGTCTTCAAAGACGATGAAGGGGTCGATGCCACCCAGTTCCAGGTTGACGCGCTTGAGTTGGCGCGCGCAGCGCACGGCGATGTCGGTGCCCACGGCGGTGGAGCCGGTGAAGGCCACGCAGGCCACTTTGGGATGCTCCACGATGGCTTCGCCTACGCCCGCGCCGGTTCCCAGCACCACGTTGAGGACACCGGGCGGCAAACAGGCGAAAGACTTCTCGCAGGCCCGCAAGGTGGCCAGGGGGGTCAGTTCGGAGGGCTTGATGACCACCGTGTTGCCGCCGGCCAGGGCCGGAGCGATCTTCCAGCACAGCAGCAGCAGCGGATAGTTGAAGGGCACGATACAGCCCACCACGCCCAGCGGTTCTTTGATGGTAAAGTTGATCTGGTTTTCGGCCGTGGGCGGCACTGAATTTCCATAGGAATTGCGCCCGATCTCCGCATAGTAATCGAAGCAAGCGGCGCACCATTCGACTTCGTCCATGTTTTCGATGCGCGGCTTGCCGCCCTCGAGAGTGAGCAGGCGGGAAAGTTCGCCTACGTCGTCGCGCAGCTGCCGGGCGATCTCGTGCATCAGCAGAGCCTTCTCCAGGCCGGGCAGGCGACGCCAATGATGAAAGGCGTGCTCGGCCGCCGCCACGGCGGCCTGGGCGTCTTCGGCCGTGCCCTCCACTACCGTGTCCACCACTTCCAGGGTGGCCGGGTTGATAATCTCGCGTGTTCCGCCCCCTTGGGAAGGGGTCCATAGCCCATTGATCCAGTGACTCTTCACATGCACCTCCGCAGGTGCCGGCCATTCGCCCCGACCCCCCTCCGTGCCTCCGGGGAGGTTTTACCTCTTGCGTTGGCGAGAGTCCAGAGAATGGACGGCGTCGCGCAGGGCCCATTCGGTATCCAGGTCGAGCTCGCGGGCCTGGGCGGCCTTCAGCAGCGGCAGCGCCTCTTTGTCGCCGAGGGCGCTCAGGACCTGGGCGGCCCGTTGACGGATGCGCGCGTCGTCGTCTTCCAGCAAGGTGCGGGCGGTTTCCAAGGCCAGGGGTTGGTCGCGAAACAGGCGCAGGCTGATGAGAGCTGTTGCGCGCGTATTCAGCGGTTGGGAGGTGGCCCGCGCCATGGCGCATAGCACCGGCACCGCTTGCTGGTTGCGGGTGGTGGCCAGGGCGGGTAGGGACAGGTCGCGCAGGCGAAAATCCGGCGAGCGCGTCAGCGGCAAGATTTCTGGGTAGCCGCTGGCTCCTTGCAGACGCCCATAGAGGATCAAGGCCCCAGCTCGGGTGGGCAAAGGACAATGATCGTCGAAGGCATCTTCCCGGGCCTGCTTGAGCATGCGGGCCCGGGCCGCCAAAATGGCCGGGAGCAGGGGCTTCTCACTCCGACGTTGGCCAAAATTGGGAGCGTGGGATTCGCGCAGGGCCTGATAGGCAAAGCCGCGCAGCGCCGGGGAGTGGGAACGGTCCAGCAGCCAGTCCAGGAAGGGCGCATTGGCCAGGGCCGCGGGGTCGCGCAACATGGTGGTGGCCAACATGGCCCGACTGGCCAGCGTCAGTTCCTGGTCGGCCAGCAGGGCCACCAGTTCTTCATCGTCCAGCAGCGGAACCAGCGCTTTGGCGGCCTGGGTGCGCACCCCCTTGTCGCGGTCCGTCAGCAGCACTTCCAGCGGGCGCACCATGGTTACATCCTGGCGCTGGCCCAGCAGGCGGGCGCATTGAGCCCGCACCCGCGCGCTGCGATGGCGTGTTCCCTGGAGTAGCGCCTCCTCCACTCCCTCGCCCTCGCTCTGGCGCAACTGGGAAAAGCACTCCACTCCCTCAGGACCGTTCAGCCCTTCCACCAGGGCCAGCGCGGAATGGGCTCCCTGGGCCGGCCGCCAGGCCCACCAGAGTGCGCCCAAAGCGAGTGCGCTCAGCAGCAGCCTGCCCTTCACGCGCCGGCGGCCAGGGCGGCATTCTGATAGCTCAACCAGAAGAGTACCATGGTGATCATCACCAGCGAGCCGGCCACGGCCAGGGTGGCCGGTTGCAGCCAGGCCATCACCAGGGTCAGTTCGTCGCGTAAGTTGTCCTCCAAGCACTGGGCCGCCTCGCGCAGGGCCTGGGGCAAGGCGGCGTGGCGCTCTCCTGCTTCGGCGGCCCAGCCCAACAGCGGATCCCAGTCGCCCCCTTGCAGGGCCTGGGACAAAGTGGACCCCTGGCGAAGTGGTTCTTCCAGGGCCGCCGCCTGGGCGCGCGTGAGCGGGTCTCGGGTGGCTCGAGCGGCCCAAGCGACGGCGGTGGGTAAGTCCAGTTCCATGGCCAGCAGATGGGAGAGATTGCCGCACCAGAGCACCTGGTCCACGCGCGAGCGCACCCGGCTGCCTACCAGGCCCCAGGCCAGTCGGGCATTGCCGGCCATGCGGTGGCGAGACCAGGCGCTCAGCGCTCCGATTCCCAGCAGCGCCAGCGGGAGCCAGACTCCCGGTGCGATCCACTGCACCAGGATGGCCAGGGCCACCAACTGGAACATCAGGCCCAATAACACCAGCCGAGGGTAGACCAGGGCGCGGCCAACCCGCAATCGCAACAGTTCTGCTTCTTCGCAGTAGCTGGCCAGGCGGTCCAAGATCAGGTCGGGTCGGGCACTGTGCTGAGCCACTTCCAGCCAGCCGCGATATTCCTGGCCGACCCGGCCCGGCAGGTTCTCGTCCCACGGTTGGCCGGTGCGGGCCAGCACGGCCAGTCGTCGAACCTGCGAAGAAAAGCCGCTCAAAATAACGTCCCGGAGTGCAAAATAGGGAGAAATAGCGCCACCACCACCCAAAGGGCCAGCCCTCCTAAGGCCGCGTAGAGGGAGACCAGTAAGACGGCGGCGCCAAAGCTCTCGGTGAATTCTATCTTCTTGTCCAGCATTTCGGCCATGCTCGAGAGTAGCCCCGGCTGGAACTGGCGTCGTTCGGCCTGGATCAGGACCCAGCGCGCCAGCGGCGGGAGCAGCCAGGCCTGGCGGACCAGGGTGGCAAAGTCCGACCCTTCGGTCAGCCCCTGGCAGAGTTGTTCCAGTTGCTTTTGCAAGGGTTTGACCGAGCACCGGGCAGCGGCCGCCTGGAGTGCCTCAGGCAGCGAGCGTCCCCCTTGTAGCAGCAGTTCCAGCCAGCGCAGCAGTGCCGCCGATTCGCGCAGCCGCACTAAGAAGCCGACCACCGGCAGGCGCGCGCGCAGGCTTTGCCACCTCAGCACTCCCGCCAGTAGCGCCGGCGAGATCAGCAGCAGCGGGAGAGCCGCCAGATAGGCCGATGCCAAACGGTCGGTCAGGCTCACCGTCTGGTTCAATTGGGCGGCTTCCTCCACTCCCACAAAGGCCAGAAAGGCGCCCGTCAACACCGTCAGCAACCAGACCAGGCAGGGGTAGACCACCAGATTGCGCCAGAAGATGCGGCGTTGCCCTTCCTGGTCGGAGAGCCGGGACGATTGGCGCAAGATATCGGGCAACGGCTGCTGAGGAGCTCCGCCCAACACGTCGCGCAGCCACTGGGGTAGGGCTGCCAGAGACTCTTGCAGGGACGAGCCCGAACGAACCTTCCCGGCCGCCTCCAGCCAGGCGTCGCTCCCCGGCCTCTGGCCAATCTTCTCCAGCGCATCGGCCAGGGATTCCCCTTGGTCCAGCAGCAGGGCCAGACCGCGTAGATCCAGGTTGAGGTTTCTCACAGCGGGCCGTCCGGAGTCAACTGCAGAAACACACTCATCAGCGGCACAAAGATTCCTAAGGCGCAAAAAAGCACCAGCAGACCCATCAGAGTTTGCAACAAGACCATGAGGCGAAGCTCGCTGAGACTCTGCTGCTCCGACAATTTGCGTTCCAGCCAGAGCCGAGCGCTTTCCAAGCACTCCACAAAATCGCCGGAGCCTTCTCCGTAGGCCACCAGGGCGACCACCTCGGGGCTGAACTTGCCCTTCAGAATGGCGGCTAACGAGTCGCCCGCGGCCGCCCGAGCGGGATCCAATTGACCTACATAGTCGGAGTGAGAGCAGGCCTGGCGGGCCAGGTCGAGCATCTCGGGCAGGGGTAATTCGAAGCGGGCGCTGGTTTCCAAGGCCGTAATCGCCAGCAGTTGTTGTTCCAGGCGGGCCAAGGGCCAGACCCAGGGTAGCTTTTGCAACCGGTCGGAGAGACGACGGGTCCAACCCCAGGCCGACAGAAGGGGAGTGGACAGACTGACCACGGCCACGCCAAAACTCAGCACCAACAGGAGATTGAAACGGGTCGGCCAGGGACTGGCGCTACTGGCGGAGAGTTCCTGGCCCAGTCCATCCAGCAGCGGGACCAGAGAGAGCCGCGTCATCCACCAGAAGAACAGAATAAACGGCAACCCCAGCAGCGGACGCAGCAAATAAAGGCGCCGCGGTAGGCCGGCTTCCACTCGGGCCAGCAT
>Ga0075012_10004846_pt1 | contig 12444 bp, 15 predicted proteins | sample All_14_2_FD_71474 | JGI IMG/M metagenome (GOLD analysis project Ga0075012, IMG submission 71474) | Freshwater microbial communities in response to fracking from Pennsylvania, USA - Allegheny Zone_MetaG_DW_15 | ecosystem: Environmental > Aquatic > Deep subsurface > Groundwater > Drilled...
GAGATCGCGCAGCGGATCGTCGGCGGGCGGCAATGCCAGCCAGTCCAGCGCGCGTTCGAGCGCCGAAGGCGGCAGGCGGGGGCTGTGCGGGCGGGTGTCGGCCATGGGAGCTGCGGCGATTCTAGTAGAATCGCCGCTCCCCGGAGGACGCCATGAGACTCTTGCGCACGCTGCTGCTTATCATCCTGCTCGGCTTCGGCGCGCAGGCGACGATCGCCGCCGATGCGGACAAGTTCTTCGACCAGTCGCTCGGCGACTTCCCGGCCGAATTGAAAGCGGCGACGGCGGCGGGCAAGGCGGGCGTCATGCTGATGTTCGAGGCCGAGGCCTGCCCGTACTGCCGGCGCATGCGCCAGCAGGTGCTGAGCCGGGGCGATGTCCAGGCGTACTTCCGCAAGCACTTCTCTGCATTCAGCGTCGATGTCCTCGGCGACGTGCCGATCACCGACTTCGCCGGGCGCGAGACGACCGAGAAGGCATACGCGCGGGCCGCCAGGGTGCGCGGTACGCCGACCTTCGTCTTCGTCACGGCCGAGGGCAGCGAGGTTGCCCGCGCCTCGGGCGCGATGGATGCCGCGGAGTTCCTGCGCCTTGGCCGCTATGTCGCCGAAGGCCATTACAAGACCATGTCGCTGGAGCAATTCGGCGCCGCCAACCCGGAACGCAAGAAATGAACGACCTCAAGTCCGACAAGCCGATCCCGCCCGCCGACCGCCTGATCGCCGCCCTCGACGTCGCCGAGGCGGAGTCCGCCAAGGCGCTGGTGCGCCAGCTCGGCGACAGCGTCAACTTCTACAAGATCGGCCTCGAGTTGTTCATGGCGGGCGGCTACTTCGAACTGCTCGACTGGCTCGTCAAGCAGCAGAAGAAGGTCTTCGTCGACCTCAAGTTCTTCGATGTGCCCGAGACCGTGCGCTCTGCCGTGCGGGCGCTCGCGCATTCGGGCGCCACCTTCGCCACCATCCACGGCAACCAGGCGATCATGGAGGCCGCGGCGAAGGACAAAGGCAGCGACCTCAAGATCCTCGCCGTCACGGTGCTGACCAGCCTCGACCGCGGCGACCTCGACGACCTCGGCTTCGCCTGCGACGTGGAAAAGCTGGTGCTGTCGCGCGCCAGGCGTGCGCTGGAGACCGGCATCGACGGCATCGTTTCCTCGGGCCTCGAGGCACCGATGATCCGCCGCGAACTCGGCCAGAAGCTGCTGGTGGTGACACCGGGCATCCGCCCCGTCGAGAACAAGCCGGCCGACGACCAGAAGCGCACCGTCGATGTCGCCCAGGCTTTCCGGAACGGCGCCGACTACATCGTCGTCGGCCGGCCGATCCGCCAGGCGCCGGATCCGGCCGCCGCGGCCGCGGCCGTCCAGCGCACGATCGCCGAAGTCTTCCAATAAGACGGCTTTCGCCCTATAATCGCCGGCTTTTCCAAGTTTCGAGGAGGCGCCAACATGGTCGTCATTCGTCTTGCCCGCAGCGGCGCCAAGAAGCGCCCCTTCTACAACATGGTCGTGACCGACTCGCGCAACCGCCGCGACGGCCGCTTCGTCGAGCGCATCGGCTACTACAACCCGGTCGCCGCCGCCAACGAGCAGAGCCTCGTGGTCGACGCCGAGCGCCTCGCCTACTGGCAGGGCAACGGCGCCCAGCTGTCGCCGACCGCCGCCCGCCTCGTCAAGGGCATGGCCAAGAAGGCCGCCTGAGCGGCATGGTAGTGCTGGGACGCATCGTCGTCCCATATGGCATCAAGGGCTGGGTCAAGGTTCATCCCTTCGGAGACGACCCGGCTTCATGGCAGCGCATCCCGTCGTGGTGGCTGGCGAAGTCGCCGGAGGCTGTTGATTGGGCGGCGAGGAAACTCGAAGGCCTGCGCTTCCACGGCAAGAGCCTGATCGCGAAGCTCGAAGGCGTCGATGACCGCACCGCGGCAGAGGCGCTCGACGGGTTCTACGTCGGGGCGCCGCGTGAAGCATTGCCCAAGAATGCCGAGAACGAGTTCTACTGGGACGAGTTGATCGGCCTGGATGTAGTGAATGAGGCCGGCGAGACGCTCGGGAAGGTGACTTCCCTGATCGAGGCCGGCGCCCACCAGGTACTGGTGGTGCAGGACGAAGGTGGCGAAGGTGAGCGCTTGCTCCCGTTCGTTGCCGATGTGGTAAAGGAAGTGGCGGTATCCGCGGGATTCATCCGCGTAGCCTGGGGAAAGGACTGGTGAGCCTCCGCTTTGACGTGGTCACCCTTTTCCCCGAGATGTTCGCGGCGATCACGCAATCGGGCATCACGCGGCGCGCGCTGGAGCGCGAGCTGTGGCGGCTGGAAAGCTGGAACCCGCGCGACTACGCGGAGAACAGCTACCGGACAGTCGACGACCGGCCGTTCGGCGGCGGACCGGGCATGGTGATGCAGCCGGGGCCGCTGGAGAAATGCATCGCGGCAGCCAAGGCGGCGCGCGGCGGCGAGGGCAGGGTGATCTACCTCTCGCCGCAGGGCAGGCCCCTGACGCATGCCAGGGTCTGCGATCTGGCGGCGACGCCGGGTGCGGTGCTGCTGTGCGGACGCTATGAAGGCGTCGACGAGCGCTTGATCGAGCGCTGCGTGGACGAGGAAGTGTCGCTGGGGGACTTCGTCCTTTCCGGCGGCGAGATTGCGGCGCTGGCGCTGATCGATGCCTGCGTCAGGCAGTTGCCGGGGGCCTTGAACGACGAGGCTTCGGCGGTGGAGGAGTCGTTTGCGGACGGGCTGCTGGACTGCCCGCACTACACGCGGCCCGAGGAATACGAAGGAATGCGGGTGCCGGACGTGCTGTTGTCCGGCCACCATGAGAACATCCGGCGCTGGCGCCTGAAACAGGCGCTGGGACGGACGTGGTTGCGGCGGCCCGAGTTGCTGGAAGGCCGCAGCCTGAGCAAAGAGGAGGCGCGACTGCTGGAGGAATTCCGGCGCGAGCGCCAGAACTAAGAAAACGCGTGCATCAGCCAAGGCTGCTCTGCACGGAAGGCCAAGTGCCATATTTTCAGGAGCAAGCAAATGGATCTGATCCAACAACTCGAAAAAGAAGAAATCGAGCGCCTCGGCAAGAGCATTCCCGACTTCGCGCCCGGCGACACGGTCGTCGTCCAGGTGAAGGTGAAGGAAGGCACGCGCGAGCGTCTGCAGGCCTACGAGGGCGTCGTCATCGCCAAGCGCAATCGTGGCCTGAACTCGAACTTCATCGTTCGCAAGATCTCCGCCGGCGAAGGCGTCGAGCGTACCTTCCAGACCTACTCGCCGCTGATCGCGAGCGTCGAGGTCAAGCGCCGCGGCGATGTCCGCCGCGCCAAGCTCTACTATCTGCGCAGCCGCTCGGGCAAGTCGGCACGCATCCGCGAGAAGCTGGCAGTCCGTACCGAGAAGGCCTGAGCCTTCGAGGTTCGGCAACGAGAAAGGGCGCCTTGGCGCCCTTTCTTGCGTCTACACGCCGGGTTTCAGAACTTCTTCTTGTTGAACTCGATCAGCGCGTAGGCGGAGTGGTTGTGGATCGACTCGAAGTTCTCGGACTCGACCACATAGGCATCGATGCGCGGGTCGGCGTTCAGCGCGCCGGCGACGTCGCGGACGATGTCCTCCACGAACTTGGGGTTGTCGTAGGCGCGTTCGGTCACGTGCTTTTCGTCGGGACGCTTGAGAAGGCCGAAAAGCTCGCACGAGGCCTGGCTTTCCGCCATTTGAACGATCTCCTCGATCCAGACGAAGCTGTTGGTCGTCGCGGTGATGGTGATGTGCGAGCGCTGGTTGTGTGCGCCGCGCTCGGAGATCTTCTTCGAGCACGGGCACAGGCTCGTCGCCGCCACGACCACCTTGGTGGTCTGCGAGTAGCGGCCGCCCTCGAGGATCTCGCCGACGAAGGTGACGTCGTAGTCCATCAGGCTCTTGACCTTGGAGACCGGCGCCTGCTTGTTGATGAAGTAGGGAAAGCTCATCTCGATGTGGCCGGTCTCGGCCTCGAGCTTCTCGACCATCTCGCGCAGCATCGACTCGAAGCTCTCGACCGAGATCTCCCGCTCATGGGCGTTGAGGATCTCGACGAAGCGTGACATGTGCGTGCCCTTGAAGTTGTGCGGCAGGCTCACGTACATGTTGAAGCTGGCGATCGTGTGCTGCACGCCGCCGCTTTTGTCGAGCACCTTGACGGGGTGGCGGATCGACTTGATGCCGACCTTGTTGATCGGCAGCTGGCGCGAATCGGCGCTGCTCTGGACATCCGGAATCGGGGCGGGGTCCCTGGTGTTCACGGAAGGCTCTCCTTGGGTTGCGTGCGTCGTGTGTTTTCGGGGCATCCTAGCATCCTTGATTACGCAGCCAACCCATTGAATTTCTTGATGCTGTCTGCAATTCCGGTGGCGTCCAGGCCGAGCTCCGCGAGGAGCAGCGCCTGATCGCCGTGGTCGATGAAGTGATCGGGCAGGCCGAGGCGCAGCAACGGCCTGGTGATGCCGAGCGCTTCGATCGCACGCGCGACCTCGGACCCTGCACCGCCGATCACCGCGTTTTCCTCGACGCTGACCAGAAGGTCGTGGGTCTCGGCCAGTTCGCGGACCAACGCTTGGTCCAGCGGCTTGACGAAGCGCATGTTCGCCACCGTGGCGTCGAGCGCTTCGCCGGCTTCGAGCGCCGGGCCGAGCAGCGAGCCGAAGGCCAGGATCGCGATGCGCTTGCCGCGGCGGCGGATTTCTCCCTTGCCAACCGGCAGCGTCTCGAGCTCGGCGTCGGTCCGGGTGCCAGGACCCGTGCCGCGCGGATAGCGCACGGCAGCAGGACCGTCATGGGCGAAGGCCGTGCAGAGCATGCGGCGACACTCGGCTTCGTCGGCCGGCGTCATGACCACCATGTTCGGAATGCAGGCGAGGTACGAGAGATCGAAGGCGCCGTTGTGCGTGGCGCCGTCTGCGCCGACGAGGCCGCCGCGGTCGATGGCCAGCATTACCGGCAGGTTCTGCAGCGCAATGTCGTGCACGAGCTGGTCGTAGGCGCGCTGGAGGAAGGTCGAGTAGATCGCGACGACCGGCTTCATGCCTTCGCAGGCGAGGCCGGCCGCGAAGGTGAGCGCGTGCTGCTCGGCGATGCCGACGTCGTGGTAGCGGTTCGAGAACTCCTCGGCGAAGCGCACCATGCCGGAGCCTTCGCGCATCGCCGGCGTGATGCCGACGAGCCGTGAATCGGTGCGCGCCATGTCGCAAAGCCAGTCGCCGAAGACCTGCGTGTAGGTGAGCTTGCCGCCGCCCTTGCCGGTCTCGATGCCGCTCGACGCATCGAACTTCGAGACGCCGTGGTAGAGGATCGGGTCGGCTTCGGCGAGCTTGTAGCCCTGGCCCTTGCGCGTGATCACGTGCAGGAACTGGGGTCCCTTGAGGTTGCGCAGGTTCTGCAGCGTCGGGATCAGCGAATCGAGGTCGTGGCCGTCGATCGGGCCGATGTAGTTGAAGCCGAACTCCTCGAACAGCGTGCCCGGCACGAACATGCCCTTGACGTGCTCCTCGGCGCGCTTCGCGAGCTCGAGCAGCGAAGGCGCGACCGACAGGACCTTCTCGCCGGCCTTGCGTGCCGCGTTGAAGGTGCGGCCGGACAGCAGGCGCGCGAGGTACTTGTTGAGTGCGCCGACTGGCGGCGAGATCGACATGTCGTTGTCGTTGAGAACGACGAGCAGGTTGGCGTCGATCACGCCGGCGTTGTTCAGGGCCTCGAAGGCCTGGCCGGCCGACATCGCGCCGTCGCCGATGACCGCGACCACGCGCCGTTCCTCGCCCTTGTCGCGCGCCGCCACGGCCATGCCGAGCGCTGCCGAAATCGAGGTCGAAGAATGGCCGACGCCGAAGGTGTCGTACGGGCTCTCGATGCGGCGCGGGAAGCCGGAGATGCCGTTCTTCATGCGCAGCTGTGCCATGCCGGCGCGGCGGCCGGTGAGCACCTTGTGCGCGTAGGTCTGGTGGCCGACGTCCCACACCAGCCGATCCTCGGGAGTGTCGAAGACGTAATGCAAGGCGACGGTCAGCTCGACGGTGCCGAGGTTCGACGACAGGTGCCCGCCGGTGCGCGAGACGGACTCGACGAGGAAGCCGCGAAGTTCCTCGGCAAGCTGCGGCAACTGCTCGCGAGGCAGCGCGCGAAGGTCCGCGGGAGAGTCGATGCTTTCGAGCAAGGGGTACGAGGCCATCGGAGCTTTCATCTAGAAGCTGCGCTCGACGATGAAGTCGGTCAGTTCGTGCAGGCGGCGCGCCTTGTCGCCGAAGGCGTCGAGCGCGGCGTGCGCCTCGGTGCGCAGTTCCGCCGCCATCTCGCGGGCGCGGGCGGCACCGAGCAGGTTTACATAGGTGGGCTTGCCCTGGGCGGCGTCCTTGCCGGCGGTCTTGCCGAGCGTGGCCGTCGTCGCTTCGGCGTCGAGGATGTCGTCGACCACCTGGAACAGCAGGCCGGCGCGGTTGGCGAAGTGCGCGAGGCGTTCGAGCGCCGCCGCGTCGGCGTCGCCGCAGTGCGCACCGAGCAGCACGGCGGCGCGGATCAGTGCCCCCGTCTTGTGGATGTGCATGAACTCGAGTTCCGCCAGCGTCAGCGACTTGCCGACGGAGGCGAGGTCGATTGCCTGGCCGCCGGCCATGCCGCGCGAACCGGCGGCATGCGCGAGCAGCGCGACCATCGCCAGGCGGCGCGCCGGCTCCCCGACAGAAGGCTCGTCGGCAAGTACTTGGAATGCTTGCGTCTGCAGCGCGTCGCCGACCAGCAGCGCCGTCGCCTCGTCGTACTCGACGTGGCAGGTGGGCTTGCCGCGGCGCAGGACGTCGTCGTCCATGCAGGGCAGGTCGTCATGCACGAGCGAATAGACGTGGATCATCTCGACGGCGGATGCGGCGCGGTCGAGGCGTGCCGCATCCGCCGAGAAAACGCCGCCGGCGGCATGGCAGAGCAGCGGCCGGACGCGCTTGCCCCCGCCCAGGGTGGCGTAGCGCATGGCGTCGTGCAGTCGCGCGGGTGCGGTGGCGGCAGGAGGAAGAAGACGCTCGAGCGAGGCTTCCGTTCTCTGCTGGATGGCGAGCATCCAGGCGGCAAAATCCATGGTCAGCTTTCCGTGTCCTTGCCGGGAGTGAATTCGTGCAGGCTGCCGTTTTCCAGGATGCGGATTTTCCGCTCGGCATCGGCAAGGGCCTGCTGGCATTGCTTGAGCAGACCCATGCCGCGCTCGTAGCTGGCGAGCGAATCCTCGAGCGAGGCGTCGCCGGCTTCCATGGCCTGGACGATGCGTTCGAGTTCCTGGAGCGCGGCTTCGAATGACGCGGCGGGCGCAGCGGCGGACATGAGCGGGAAACGGGCGAAGAAAAGCCCGTAAAAATAACGTATCGGCCGGCCCAAGGTCAAATTGGCTATACTGATCCGGTGGTTTAACCGGGGCGCGTGGCGCCCTTAATTTTTTCCGGGTTTCCGGTATTTTGGAGCTTGGGATCATGACCGATATCCCGTCGCGCGCGCAGTTGGCACCTGGCGCATCGCAGTTTCCCGTCGATTGGTACTTCGACGAGAAGCTTTTCGAACTCGAGAAAAAGCTGTTTTTCGACGCGGGGCCGGGCTATGCCGGCCACGAGTTGATGGTGCCGGAGCTCTACAACTACCGCTCGGCCGAATGGCTCGATCATTCGAAACTGCTGGTACGCCAGCCGGACGGCGTCTACGAGATGTCGAACGTCTGCCGCCATCGTCAGGCGATCATGCTGCAGGGCTCCGGCACCGCGCAGAACATCGTCTGCCCGATCCATCGCTGGACCTACGACACGCAAGGGCAATTGATCGGTGCGCCGCACTTCCCGGCCAACCCCTGCCTGAACCTCGACAAGCGCAAGCTCGAGTCCTGGAACGGGCTGTTGTTCAAGGGCCCGCGTTCGGCGGCGGCGGACCTGGCGGGCATGAATGTCGCGGGCGAGTTCGATTTCTCCGGCTACAAGCTCGATCGCGTCGAACTTCACCAGTGCAACTACAACTGGAAGACCTTCATCGAGGTCTACCTCGAGGACTACCACGTCGTACCTTTCCACCCGGGGCTCGGCAATTTCGTCACCTGCGACGACCTCACCTGGCAGTTCGGCGACTGGTACTCGGTCCAGCGCGTCGGCATCACCGACCTGCAGAAGGTCGGCTCGCCCGCCTACGGCCGCTGGCAGAAGGCGGTGCGCGACTACTACGGCCCCGACAAGCCGAAGCAGGGCGCGGTGTGGCTGACCTACTATCCGAACATCATGGTGGAGTGGTATCCGCACGTGCTCGTCGTGTCGACCGTGATTCCGCAGGACATCGACAAGACGCTCAATGTCGTCGAGTTCTACTACCCGGAAGACATCGCCCTCTTCGAACGGGAATTCGTCGAGGCCGAGCAGGCCGCGTACATGGAAACGGCGATCGAGGACGACGACATCGGCGAGCGCATGGACCGCGGTCGCCACGCGCTCTGGAAGGAAGGCCGCAACGAGGTAGGCCCCTACCAGTCGCCGACCGAAGACGGCATGCAGCACTTCCACGAGTTCTACCGGCGGGTGATGGCGGAACACCTGAAGTAGCGGCGGCGGCACGTCGCCGGAACCTCGATGAACTCCCTCTGGATGGTCGCGGCGAGCCTGCTGTTCGCCTGCATGGGCGTCTGCGTCAAGCTCGGCGCCGAGTTTTTCTCCGTCGGCGAACTCGTGTTCGCGCGCGGTGCCGTCGCCACGCTGCTGCTCGGCGCCTACGTCGGGTTGCGGCGCCTGCCGCTGGCGACGCCGCTGTGGCGCGTGCATCTGGTGCGCGGCACCTCGGGTTTCGTCTCGCTGGTCGCGTACTTCGTGGCCATCGGCATGATCCCGCTGGCGGCCGCGGTGACGCTCAACTACACGTCGCCGCTGTTCCTCGCCTTCCTGCTGATGTTCTGGTTGCGCGAACCGGCGCGGCCTGCGCTGTACCTCGCGCTCTGCGCGGGCTTCGCCGGCATCGTGCTGCTGCTGCAGCCGACGCTGGCGCGCGAGCAGTGGCTCGGCGGCTTCTTCGGCCTCGCCTCCGGCGTGATCTCCAGCATCGCCTACCTCAACGTGCGCAGGCTCGGCGAGCTTGGCGAGCCCGAGTGGCGCACGGTGTTCTACTTCTCCCTGTTCAGTGCGCTCGGCGCGCTGCCGTGGTTCCTGCTTACCCAGCGGTCGCATGCCGTGTCTTTCGAGGGCTGGATGCTGCTGATCGGCGTCGGCGTCTTCGGTGCCGCGGCGCAACTGTGCATGACCGCCGCCTACAAGCGCGGCAAGACGCTGGCGACGGCCAGCCTCGCCTACACCACGGTGGTGTTCTCGAGCGTCTTCGGCTTCCTGTTGTGGGAGGAGCGGCTGTCGCCAGTAGCCTGGATCGGCATCGGCGTGATCGTCGCCAGCGGCCTCGCCGCAACCGCGCTGGCAGGGCCGGCACCGGCCGCACCGGCCGAACATGATTAGTGCTCATGAACGGCCGCACGCGTGGATATTCAGGAAACGAGCTCTCAGTTATAGTTGGTCCATCGTTCGACACATTGAAGGTTGCACCATGATTGCCATCGATCATCAGGAGAAGCTCGTCACCGTCACCGCGCTCGGTGAATTCACGCTCGCCGACTTCAAGGAATTCGAGCACCTCGTGAACTTCAAGGTGCAGTTCGGCGGCCCGGTCAACCTGCTGTTCGACCTGCGCGAAATGGCCGGCTTCACGGTCGACATGGCGCTCGAGGAAATCCGCTTCTCGCGCGCCCACCCGAACGACTTCACGCGCATCGCCGTACTCACCGACAGCCAGTGGGTCACCTGGAGCGCATGGCTTTCGCAGGTCGTCGTTTCGGCCGACCTGCGCGTGTTCCACGACGAGGAGGATGCGCGCGCCTGGCTCGCCGGGGTCGAGGAATGAGGCGACTGCTGGTCTCGGCGGAGGAACTGGCGAGCCACGCCGGCGATCCGCAGTGGCGCGTCTTCGACTGCCGCCACGACCTGCGCGACACCGAATACGGCCGCAAGGCCTACGCCCGCGCGCACATTCCCGGCGCGCTCTTCCTGCATCTCGACGACGACCTGTCGGGCCGCAAGACGGGGACCAACGGCCGCCATCCGTTGCCCGATCCGAAGGACTTCGCCGCGCGCATGGCCGCCTGCGGCGTCGGTCGCGGCACGCAGGTCGTCGCCTACGATAACGAGGGCGGCATCTTCGCCGCGCGCCTCTGGTGGATGCTGCGCTGGGTCGGCCACGAGGCCGTTGCCGTGCTCGACGGCGGCATGGCCGGCTGGAAGCGCGCCAAGCAGCCGCTCGACGACGTCGTGCCGGCTTATCCGCCGGCCCTCTTCGAGCCGAAGCCCGGCGGCGGCGTTGTCGACGCCGAGTACCTCCTTTCCCGCCTCGGTGATGCGTCGATGCTGATGATCGACGCGCGCAGCGAAGAACGCTTCGCCGGCGAGGAGGAAACCCTCGATCCGGTCGGCGGCCACATTCCCGGTGCCGTCAATCGCTTCTATTTCGACAACCTCGACGACGCCGGCGTGTACTTCAAGACCGCCGAGGAACTGCGCGAGGAATTCGCCGCGCTGGTCGGCGCGCGTGCGCCGCAGGCTGTCGTCCAGCAATGCGGCTCGGGCGTCACCGCCTGCCACAACCTGCTGGCAATGGAAGTCGCCGGGCTTCCGGGTTCGCTGCTCTACGCCGGGTCCTGGAGCGAGTGGTGCGCGGATCCCTCGCGGCCGATCGAGCGAGGCTGACGCCTTAGTCAGGCAGCCCCCGGGTTGTTTGGGTATCATTTGCGCTCCTTATGGCCGGCGCAAATTGCCTTATCCAAAAAATGAAGAACTGGAAAATCGCCTCCAAGCTGACGGTCTTGGTTGCCGTCTCCATCGTCGGATTCCTGATCAGTATCATCTTTGGCCTGTCGGAGTTGCGCGGCCACCTGCTCGAAGACCGCAAGCTCAAGACCCAGCATGTCGTACAGGCGGCGGTCGGCGTCGTCAAGCGCCTGCATGCCGAAGAACAGGCCGGCCGGCTGTCGGCGGCCGATGCGCGTGCCGAGGCGATCCGTACCCTGCGCGCGCTGCGTTACGGCGGCGACGAGTACTTTTTCGTCAACGACATGCACAGCGTGTCGGTGATGCATCCCATCAAGCCCGAGCTCGAAGGCAAGGACCTGTCAGACCTCAAGGACCCCGACGGCAAGCGCCTGTTCGCCGAGTTCACCCGCGTCGTGAAGGAGAGCGGCAAGGGCTTCGTCGATTACAAGTGGCCGAAGCCCGGCAAGGCGGAACCCGTGCTCAAGGTGTCGTACGTCGAGGGCTTCTCGCCGTGGGGATGGAGCATCGGTTCGGGCATCTACGTCGATGATGTGGACGACGTTTTCTTTCAGGCGATGCTGAAACAGGCGGGCATCGCGTCGTTCGGGCTAGTCCTGCTGGCCGCGTTTTCCGCCTTCGTCGTGCGCAGCATCGTCGGCCCGGTGCGTGAGGCGATCACGACGGTCGAGGCCCTGGCGTGCGGCGACCTTACGGTGCGCGCACGGAGCGACGCCAACGACGAGATGGGCATGCTGCTGCGCGATGTCGGTACCATGGTCGAGCGGCTTCGCGATGTCATCGTGCGGGTATCGTCCGGTGCCGATGCGGTCGCCAACGCCTCCAACCAGGTTTCGTCCACGTCCCAGTCCCTGTCGCAATCGACGAGCCAGCAGGCCGCGAGCGTCGAGCAGACCTCGGCGGCCGTCGAACAGATGGCGAACTCGATCGCCCGCAACAAGGACAACGCCAAGGTCACCGAAGACATCGCAATCCGGGTCGCCGGCCAAGCCGTCGAGGGCGGGGCTGCCGTCGGCGAAACGGTGGCGGCGATGCGCCAGATCGCGGACAAGATCGGCATCGTTGACGAGATCGCCTACCAGACCAACCTGCTGGCGCTCAACGCCGCCATCGAGGCGGCGCGCGCCGGCGAGCACGGCAAGGGCTTCGCAGTGGTCGCTTCCGAGGTACGCAAGCTCGCCGAGCGTTCGCAGGTGGCGGCGCAGGAGATCGGCATGCTGGCGACCGGCAGCGTCGACCTTGCCGAGCGTGCCGGCAGGCTGCTCGAAGAAATCGTGCCGAGCATCGAGAAGACGGCCGGCCTGGTGATGGAAATCGCACAGGCGTCGGAGCAGCAGGCCGGCGGTGCCGGCCAGATCAGCGAGGCTGTCGGCCAGGTCAGCCGGGCGACGCAGCACAATGCCAGCGCTTCCGAGCAGCTCTCGGCGACGGCCGAGGAGATGCACGGGCAGGCCGCCGACCTTCAGGCGGCGATGAGCTTCTTCCGGGTTCGCTAGCTGTTGAGTTGCAATAGGTTGTTCCCGCCGAGGCGAGAAGCTGGAGGCTTGTAGCCGAGAGCGGAGTGAGGCCGTCGGCTGTTGTAGTAGGCGAGGAAGGCTGGCAGCCAGGAAGTG
>Ga0075012_10004848_pt1 | contig 12442 bp, 7 predicted proteins | sample All_14_2_FD_71474 | JGI IMG/M metagenome (GOLD analysis project Ga0075012, IMG submission 71474) | Freshwater microbial communities in response to fracking from Pennsylvania, USA - Allegheny Zone_MetaG_DW_15 | ecosystem: Environmental > Aquatic > Deep subsurface > Groundwater > Drilled...
CTCAGTAATAACGCCGCCCTGCAAATCTACGCCAGCGCCCTGCTGAAGACCGATACAACGGACGCTGAAAGCAATGCCGCTCAGGCGCAATATCTGCGCAGCCTGCTGCTCATGAGCAGCCAACGCCTGAGCCCGCGCGGTAGTGCTGGCGCGAAGGAAGCGGCGCCCAAAGGACTCGCACTGCTGGATGCCCAAGGCAATCCGCACATGAGCACGCCAGGCCTGACGCTTTCCAGCCCATTGACATTGGCCCAGCAAGCCGCACCACAGACAAGTCCGCAACTGAGCATCCGGCGTGATTCTGCCGGTAATACCGAGTTGCGCATGCTGCAACCTGTATACGGCATTCAGGCCGATCGCACGGCACAAGCGCCACTGGCTTACCTGCTTGCCGTACAGCCGCTGAAGCCCATGCTGGCGCAGTGGAACGCCGTTGCCGCCGATGCACCGACGGATCTGCAGCTTGCCCTTACAACTCGCGATGGTGCAACCCTTGCACCGATCGACACCATCACCAAAGATGGGCGCGCTCTGCCGGCGGAAGCCTTGCTGACGCAGCCGTCGCGTACCATGGCGGTACAAACGCAAGCGGAAAAGCCAATTGACATGCTGGCTGCCGCCAGCCCGATTCGTAGTACGCCGTGGGTGGTCGTTGCCAGCATTCCCGAATATGCCGCATTCGCAGGAAGCCGTGCGCGCAGCCGCATGCTCATGATCGGTGGCGGGCTTGCTACCATAGCACTGGCCGCACTGGTACTGGGCCTGTGGCGCCATGCCAGCGCACGCGCATCGGCCGCCTTGGCCGACCGGCTGGGTGCACGTGCAGCCTTGCTGCAAGCAGTCACGCAACACCAGCCCGAAGCGCTGTATATGCTGGATACTGAGGGGCATATTTGGTTTGCAAACCAAGCGGCCTGCACCCAGTTTGAAAGTGATAGCGATGCATTGCGTGGCAAAGCTCTTGCGAATGTTGCAGGCCAAGGTTTCACCAGCGCACTCTGGCCATCGCTTCAGGAAGCGTTGCGCAGCAGCAATCCATTGAGCGCCGAATTGCAGCGCCCTGCACGCGATGGCAGTTCGCGCACGGTCGAAGCGCGCTTCATTCCCATGCGCGCACTGCCCATTGCAAACCTACCAGCCGCTACCCCTGGTGTACTAGTAGTGGAACGCGACGTGACTGACATGCTTGCCGCGCGCGAGCAGCGCAACCGCACCCTGCAGCAACTGGTGAGCCTCACTGTATCGCTGATCGACCGACGCGATCCCCACGCGGCGGCGCATTCATCTAACGTGGCGGAGTTGGCGGGGCGTATTGCACAACAGCTTGGACTGGATGCCGTGCAGCGCGACACCGCCCGCACCGCCGCACGCCTGATGAACCTAGGCAAAGCGGATATTCCAGCAGAATGGCTGACGCGCCGCGGCACGCTGCAAAGCGACGAGCAACTCAGTATTCGCAACTCGATGGCAACTAGCGCCGCATTGGTGGAAGATATTGCCTTTGAAGGGCCGGTAGCACAGACGTTGCGCGAAGCGCAGGAAACATACGACGGTCATGGTCCACAGCGCCTTCGTGGCGATGCGATCCTTCTGCCAGCGCGCATTATCGCCGTGGCCAACGCCATGATCGGCATGATCTCGCCGCGTGCATGGCGCCGTGCCATGAGCGTGGATGAAGCCCTTGCCACGCTGGATGGTGAAGCGGGTAAACGCTTCGATGGTCGCGTGATCACCGCGTTGCGCCATGACCTTGAGAACCATGGCGGCCGTGCATGGCTCGAAGGCATCGTTGCCGCTGCGGATACCCCACGCAAATCTGCGTAACTCATCACGCTGTTCTTGAAACAAACCTTGACGAACCATACCTCGGCTCCGCCACAAGTATTAAATCGATCATATCTGCACAAATGCTGCCTGATGCATCCATCTTTAGCAAAAAGAACAAAAAGTCAGAGGTAGCTATAGTGCTGAACAGTTACCCCTATGGATGGGTGCGGCGTTAGGTACTGTCGATTACCTGCACACTGGGCTTCATGATATGCTTTGCGCAAGCAAACCCAATCATCACCCGCTGGGTGAACCGGATCGATTTAGGCTAGCTGTGGCCCATAGAGCCATACTGAGAGCTATTTAACATGCAGTGGCCTTTTTATTGGGCTAGTGTTCAAATTGCTTCGCTTGCTCGCATAGACACGCGCTTGTAATATCGCCAGCACTGCCTATGTACTTTTCGCGCGCCGAACGCTTTATGCGCTCGCGCCTATTACCCCACCCAGTAGGAGTATGTATGGCCCACCATTCCGCCCTGTTCCGACCCATTCGCGTGGGCGCGCTGGATTTGCCCAACCGCATTTTCATGGCACCGCTGACGCGTTCGCGCTCGAAGGCACCGGAACACATCCAGACCCCTTTGCATGCCGTGTATTACGCGCAGCGGGCTTCGGCCGGGCTGATCATTTCCGAAGCGACCCAGATCAGCCAACAAGGCCAGGGTTATGCGTGGACGCCGGGCATCTTCACCGACGCGCAGATCGAAAGCTGGCAGCCGGTGACCAAAGCCATCCACGATGCAGGCGGCCATATCTTCAACCAGCTATGGCATGTGGGCGCGGTGTCGCACAATGTATTCCAGCCGGAAGGCCGCGCACCGGTTTCCTCTAGTGTATGGACACCACAAGGCGATGCCTTCGTAGGCAATTACCACCCTGATGGCCCGCTCGTGCCGCATCCGCAGGCACACGCGCTGACGAAAGACGAGATCAAACAGATCATCGTTGATTACCAGCATGCTGCACGATGTGCGTTGCGCGCCGGCTTCGATGGCATCGAATTGCATGCCGCCAACGGTTACCTGATCGACCAGTTCCTGCGTGACTCAGTGAACAAACGCAGCGATGAGTATGGCGGCTCGATCGAAAACCGGCTGCGCCTGTTGAACGAAGTGGTGGATGCATTGCTGGCCGTGCTGCCCGCAGAGAAGATCGGCGTGCGGCTGACGCCCATGGGTGGCCCCGGTGGCAGCAGCGATAGCAACCCCGAAGCGGTGTACACCGCGGCGGCTAAGACCCTTGCCGGCCGTGGCCTTGCCTATCTGCATGTCGTGCGGCCCAACACACATGGTGGCAATGCGCAGGAAGCGGAACAGGGTGACCGGATTGTGGCGCAGATGCGTGCCGCGTTTGATGGCCCCTTCATCGCCAATGGGGAATTCACCCCCAAAGAAGCGGCAACATGGGTGGCAGAAGGAAAGGCCGATGCGATTTCGTTCGGCCGAAGCTTCCTCGCCAATCCCGACCTGCCAGCCCGTATTGCCGCGGATGGCCCTTACAACAAGCCGGATCGCGATACGTTCTATGGCGGCACGGAAGTGGGCTATACCGATTATCCTACGCTAGCACATCCGCAGTAAGATTGCCGCTTCACGACACAATGCCGGATGAAGCAACGCCAAATCCGCTACGGTGTATCGGTCGTACCACCAAGGGCACGCACGAGATCGATATGCGCGGCCAGCTGCGCCTGAATAGCTGCATAGTAGCTATCGTCGGCCTGCAGGCGGGCATTCTGTGTCTGGATTAATGTAGTGTAGTCGATCGACCCGGCATCGAACCGTGCACGGGCGATGGCTTCTGCTTTTTGTGCCTCATCCGCCGCCTTTTTAAAGGCCTCTCGACGCGTTGTTGCCGCATCGAGGTTATTGAGCGCGTCCTCCACCTCGCGGAAGGCAACCAGCAGCACACCCTGATACAGGGCGGTCTGCTCGTCGCGCGCGGCAGTGCTGCGATCGATCTCGGCCTGCAGCGCGCCGCCTTGGAAGATAGGCGCAAAGAACGAAGCGGCAAGCCCCAGCACCGTGCCAGAAGGATTGCCGACCACCCCCGCATTCAGCCCCAACGAAAGGCTGGGTAACGCATTCGCGCGGGCCACACCAATATTCTTATTGGCAGCGCGCAAGCGTGCTTCTGCGGCGGCAATATCAGGCCGGCGGGCAAGCAATGCCCACGGTACCTGCACCTGCACTGCAGGTACGCGCATGGCAAGCAATGCATCATCGGCGGTCAGGGAAAGATCCGCGGGCGCAAGGCCGCATACCAATGCAAGCTGGTTGAAGAACAGCGTGCGCTGGTTTTTCAGGGCAATAATCGCCGCCTGCGTGTTCGCCACGTTGGTGCGCTGTTGGGCACGTTCCAGCCCCGAGATCGCGCCTTCGCGGTAGCGAAGTTCGGTGATGCGCAGCACATCCTGCGCGTAGGCAAGATTTCGCTCCGCCACGGCCACACGGGCATCAAATGCAAGAATACCCGTGTAAAGCCGCCCCACTTCCGAGGCGACCAGAATGGTCAGGGCTGCTCGATCCTGCTCAGTGGCAAGCGTGTTCCATTCGGCTGCATCGCGTAAGCTGCGGTTACGCTGCCACAGATCCAGCTCGTAGGACACGGCAAGACTGGCATTGCTAGCATCACTGGTGGTGCTAGTGCCGTTGCTGTCCGTCGTGGTGCGGTTGGCCGAACCGCTGGCCGAAATGGCAGGGTACAGTCCCTGCCCCGCAATCACCGTGTTTGCGCGCGCCTGCTGCACGCGTGCGAGCGCCGCAGCAATATCAGTATTATTGGCCAGTGCCAGCGTGATCAGGCGCTCCAGCTCGGCACTGCCATAATCACTCCAGCGCGTCGCCTGTGGTGACACCTCGGTAGCGGCGCTCTCACGCCATTGCTGCGGCACGCGATCGGTCGGCACCACAGCGTCTGGGGCCAGTGAGCAGCCAGTCGTAAGGGTCAATAATACGAGCGTTAGATATTTCATGATCACTCCGATGCCAGGGCTACGACCGGGTCAAGCCGTGCGGCTTTGCGTGCCGGCCAGATGCCGAAGACCAACCCCGTAATGACCGCACTACTGAACGATAGCATGGCAGGCACCGGGGTGATCTGGATCGGTACGGATGCCAGCTGCAAACCGAACGCCGTCGCGAGCCCAATGCCCACGCCCAGCACGCCGCCCACCGTGCACACCACTGCCGCCTCAGTATTGAACTGCAGCATGATGTCGCGCACCCGCGCGCCGGTGGCCATGCGAATGCCGATCTCCCGCGTGCGCTCGGTCACGCTTACCAGCATGATGTTCATGACGCCAATACCGCCCACCAGCAGCGAAATGGCGGCTACTGCACCAAGCAGCAGGGTGAAGGTATTGTAGGTATCGCTCGCCATATCGATGAATGACGCCATGTTGCGCGTGGAAAAATCCACCTGCCGGTGGCGCGCAAGGATCAGCTCGTTGATGGCTTTCTCCGTGCTGGCAATGGCTTCCACACTATCCACCCGCACGGTAATGGCGCTCAGGAAATTCTGGCCGAACAGGCGGATCATGCCAGTGGTCACCGGCACGACCACCACATCATCCTGATCGCCCCCCCAGCCGGAGGCGCCTTTGCCGGTGAGCACGCCAATCACCTCGAACGGCACGTTCTTCACAAGGACATATTTGCCGATGGGGTCTTCACCGTTGGGAAACAAGTTCTTCACCGTGGTCTGGCCAAGTACTGCCACAGGCGCATAAGAGCGCACATCACGGTCGGTGAAAAAGCTGCCCATCGCCGTGGGCCAGTCGCGTACATAGGGCATGGCGGCGCCCACACCCTGTACGGGCGTCTGCACGTCGATATTCCCATAACGCACCTTGTAGGAACCGCTGCGCTCCGGAACCACGGCGTTGACATGGTCCAGCTCGGCGATGGCTTCCGTATCCGCAAACGAAAGGGTGGTGATATTGCCATCGCCACGCACACCGGGCGCACCGGGTCGCACGGAGAGCAGGTTCGTGCCCATGGCGGTGATCTGATCCAGCACCTGTTGCTTGCTGCCGCTGCCCACCGCCAGCATCGTGACCACTGACGCCACTCCAATAATGATGCCAAGTAACGTCAGCGCTGTGCGAAATTTATTCGCCTTCAGCGAACGCGCTGCCATTTTTGCCGCTTCGCTGATTTCGGGAATAAGATTGGCCTGCCCGCGTACGGGCGGCGGCGGCAACGCGTGCGCGCTGGGCTTTACCTCGCCCTGCTCTTCCACGATGCGCCCGTCAAAAATATGCAGCACACGGCTTGCATGGGCGGCCACGCTGGCATCATGCGTAATCAGGATGATGGTGCGCCCCTCGCTGTGCAACTGCTTCAGCAGCGCCATTACGTCATCGCTTGATTTGCTGTCGAGTGCCCCGGTCGGCTCATCCGCCAGAATGATGGGTGGGTCATTGACCAACGCACGTGCGATCGCAACACGCTGCTGCTGACCACCGGAAAGCTCCGACGGGCGGTGATGGGCACGTTCAGCAAGCCCCAGCTGACCAAGCAGCTGACGCGCACGTCGTGTGCGTTCGGCCTTGGGCAGCGCCGCATAAATGCCGGGGATCTCAACATTCTCCTCTGCCGTGGCTGTGGCGATCAAGTTGTAGCGCTGAAACACGAAGCCGAACGTATCGCGGCGCAGCGCAGCCAACTCATCGCTGTTCAGGCTGCCCACGTCGCGCCCACGCACCTGATAGCTGCCGCTACTGGCGCGATCGAGGCAGCCAAGGATGTTCATGAGGGTGGATTTTCCCGAACCCGACTGACCCATAATGGCTACGAATTCGCCCGGCCAGATGGCAAAACTAGCATCGCTGAGCGCACGCAGGGTCTGCTCGCCGGTCTGGTACACACGGCTGAGGTTACTGGCGGTGAGCAGCGGCTCCATGCGCTAGATCCTCGGGCCACGGCGGGCAGGCGCGCCTGCAGCACTACCGGTCGCCTCTGCGTTGGCAATCGCCACCATGTCCGTTTCTGTAAGGCCTGAGAGCACCTGCGCTTGCGTGCGGCTCATCAAGCCGATGCGCACCGGCGTGGGCACCACTTCATTACCCTTCTTTACCAGCACTTCATAGGTTTCGCCCTCGCCCGGTTCGGCAGGCAGTTTCTTACCCAAGGCCCGGGTGGGAATACTTAGCGTGTCCTTCGCACTGCCGAGCTGAAAGAACATTTGCGTGCTCATGCCGGTCATTAGCGCATGGTCGCTATTATCCACGTCCACCAGCGCATTGTAGAGCACCACATCCAGCACCGTCGCATCGGGCGAAGGCAGCAGCTGTCGAAGCGTGCTGTCCCACCGGCGTTCGGAACCCAGAATGGTGAAATACACGGGCATGCCTTCTTTCAGGCGTGGCACATCCGCCTCGGCCACCTGTGCACGCACCGTCATGGTGTCAAGGTTCGCCACCTGCACGATCACCGGAGCCAGTTGGTTCGCATTCAGCGTCTGCCCTTCCTTTGATGTCTGCGACACGACCGTGCCATCGATGGGCGCATAGATCTTGGTGAAGCCGAGGTTCGCGCGATCGCCACGCAAGGTGGATTCGGCTTCCTCGATCTGTGCTTTGAATGAATTGGTACGCGCTTGCGCGGCTTTGTATTCTTTCAAGCTATCCTGCAGCACTTCTTTGCTTACCGCATCGGCCTTCACCAACTTGCTATTGCGGTTGTAAACGCTCTGCGCGAATTCCACGTTCGCCTGCTGTTCAGCCAATTGCGCGCGCAAGGTTTTCAAGCGTGCCTCGTCGGCTTCTACCCGCGCATTGTAGATCTGCGGATCGATCTCGGCGATAAGCTCGCCTTTCTTTACCGCATCGCCAATCTCCACATGCAGCTTCTTCAGCTGGCCGGAAACCTGCGCGCCCACATCCACGAATTCTTTTGGCTCAAGCTTACCCTGCGCGGTGACCGACTCTTCGATGCTGGTACGACTGACAGGGAAATATTCGTATGCGGTCTTACCCGTGTCGCCTGCACTCCATGGTGACCATAACAACAGCCCCGCCAGAAGGATAACACCTACCAAGAGATGGCGACGCTTGCGCGGAAATCGTTGAAATACCGGGTGCATATCCATTCTACGGTGAAAGGGCGTGAGACCCTGCGTGAAAATAACAAAATACGATGATTATTTACGAATGATTATGCATCAACAGGATATGCGGTGCACGCTTCACGCGGCCAATATTACGGTCTTTTAATCCTGCAATGTCAGGCAGCATTTAACCAACCGCCTCAAATGCCACACATAAGAAGTTTGATTCTTGTCCCAATTATCAAACTATGTATAATAATGCTTCATCACGGTAAGCAGCATGGATATTGCAAAAAAACTCAGCGTTCTGGCGGATGCGGCGAAGTACGATGCTTCCTGCTCCTCCAGCGGATCGAAGACCAAGCGCGGCGGTAAGGGCATCGGCAGCACCGAGGGCGGCGGCATTTGCCATAGCTACACGCCGGATGGGCGCTGTATTTCGTTGCTGAAGATCCTGCTCACCAATTACTGCATGTTCGATTGCAAATACTGCGTCAACCGTATCTCCAGCGATGTTGAGCGTGCGCGCTTCACGGTCGATGAGGTGGTAAAGCTCACGCTCGATTTCTACCGCCGCAATTACATCGAAGGGCTGTTCCTTAGTTCCGGCATTGTGCGCGACAGCGACTACACCATGGAACAGCTTATCGCCGTGGCCAAATCGCTGCGGCAGGAACATGGGTTCGGCGGCTACATCCACCTGAAGACCATTCCCGGCGCGTCGGATGCATTACTGAGTGAGGCTGGCCTGTATGCGGATCGACTGAGCGTGAACATCGAGCTGCCTACCACACAGGATTTGCAAACCCTTGCGCCCGAGAAAAATCGCCCACAGCTGGAACGCAACATGCAGGAAGTGCATGTCAAAACGCTGGAAGTGAAAGAGGACCGCAAGCGTGGCCTGAAACCACCCACCTTCGCGCCGGCCGGCCAAAGTACACAGATGATCATTGGCGCCACCCCCACGCCGGATCGGGACATTCTCGCTACCTCGCACACGCTCTACAGCCAGTATCGGCTACGGCGCGTGTATTATTCGGCCTTCAGCCCCATTCCCCACGCCGACAATCGCCTACCCGGTGCCAGCCCACCCTTGCTGCGTGAGCACCGCCTCTATCAGGCCGACTGGATGCTGCGGTTCTACGGCTACCGCGTAGATGAAATCGTCAACGACGATACGCCAGATCTTGAGATCGATCTCGACCCCAAAACCGCATGGGCCATTCGCAACCCGGCATTTTTCCCGGTGGATATTAATCGCGCCGCCAAAGAGCATTTGCTGCGCATTCCCGGCCTTGGGGTGCGCTCGGTCGAGACCATCCTGCGGGTGCGCCGCTACCGCACCCTACGGCTGGGTGATATCCTGCGCCTGAAGATCGCATGGAAGCGTGCCAAACCTTTCCTGATCGCAGCGGATTACAAACCGCCACTTGCGCTGCTGGACAGCACCACCCTGCGCGATTACCTGCGCCCACCCCCGCAGCAATTGCAGCTGGCGTTCTAGCCATGCTGATCCTGAAAGCGGATGATTTCTCGCAATGGCGCGAGCAGGCGCGCGCCTTGCTCTCGAACCACATCACCCCGCTGGAGGTGAGTTGGACAGCGGCCAGCCAGCCAAGCCTGTTCGGTGATGTGGCGCTTCCCCCTGTGAACGCCCGCGAGCAGCCGCTGGTGTCCAAAGCCTTCCTCACACTCGCCCGCACCATTACCTGCCACCGCGACCTGCGCAAATGGGAACTGCTTTACCAATTGCTATTTCGGCTGACGCACGGCGAGAAACATCTGCTCAGTATCAGTACCGATCCGTTGATGCTGGCACTGGTGCGCATGCAGCAGGCTATTCGCCGCGATGCGCACAAGGCCAAGGCCTTTGTGCGGTTTCGTGAGGTGAACGAGGGCGATGTGCCGCATTACATTGCGTGGCACCAACCAGACCATTTCATTCTGCCGCTGGTGGCGCCGTTCTTTTCGCGCCGTTTTGCGACCATGCGTTGGACCATTCTCACCCCCGACCAGTCCGTCGCGTGGAATGGCGAGGCCCTCGCTTATGGACCCGGCGTGGGGGCCGAGCATGCACCCGAAGAAGACGCGCTTGAGGATCTGTGGCGCGATTACTACCGCGCCACGTTCAACCCTGCCCGCATCAAACTGAAAATGATGCGGCGCGAAATGCCCGTGCGCTACTGGAAGAACCTGCCCGAGACCGGGATCATACCCGATATGTTGCGCGAAGCGCCGGAGCGCGTGGCGAAAATGCTCGCCCACACCGAAGGCCAGACGCGCAGCGCGGCCGACTTTATTCCCCCAACGCAGACCCTACCGGAGCTGGCCACCGCCGCCAAGGCATGCCAGGGCTGCGAACTGCACCACACCGCCACGCAGACCGTGTTTGGCGTGGGCCCTACCGATGCACGCATCATGCTGGTGGGTGAACAACCCGGCAACGAGGAGGACCGCACCGGCACGCCTTTCATTGGCCCGGCAGGCCAATTGCTGGACGAAGCACTACAGCATGCCGGGCTATCGCGTGAGTCACTCTACATTACCAACGCGGTGAAGCATTTCCGTTTCCTTTATAAAGACAGTTTCCGCCAACACCAATCGCCATCGCGCTACCATGTGCAGGCCTGCAAGCCTTGGCTAACGGCAGAGATCGCCGCCATCAAACCAAAACTCATCCTGTGCCTTGGGAATACGGCAGCGCGGGCGCTCATCAGCCCCAACTTCGTCATGCGCGATGGAAGAGGCGTACCGCTAGGTGAAGCGCCCACGCTACTGGCGACTTACCATCCCTCAGCCTTGTTGCGCCTGCCGGAAACTGCCCGCGCCAAAGCAAAGGAAGAGTTCATGACCGACCTACGCTGCGCCGCAGGCTGGCACTAATGGACTACGGGCGTTTATAAAGCTTGTTCTTGTAAAGCAGGTACACCTGGATATCGGCCGGCTTAGCAAAAAGTCGCTGGAATGCGGGGTCTGAAATTTCTAGCCCACCAGTGAAGCTTCCAAAGGCTGGCATCACCAAGAGCGCATCGGAATGCACGAAACAGCGGCCCCGCACTTTTTGGCGGTTCCAGACAAGACTCGATTTCGGATGATAATGACCGATCACCTGCGGTAGCTGCAGTGCAACATATTCATGCCGGAAGGCAATACCCCCTTGCTCGTATTGCTCCTCAAGCAACGGTGCATCCGCCCCACGCAACACCACATCATGGTTACCTTCGATCCACCGGCAATGCTGCACTTGGCCGACAAGTGTCGCAAGTTGCTGGCGCAATGCATTATCCAGTCGCTGCCACGCCTGCGCATCGTGGAGGCTGTCGCCCAGCAGCACTAATTCGCGTGGGCGATAATGCTGCACCACTGCCTGCAATCGTTGCAATGTATCCATGGTGTCATACGGCGCAATAAGCGAGCCATGCTGCGCAAGAAAACTGGCTTTCTCGAAATGCAGGTCCGACACCACAAGCATGCCATGCTGCGGCCAGAACAGCGCACCGCTGCCATCCAGCACCAGTTGCGCGCCGCCAAAACGAATCTCAATTGCCGAGCGCATCGCGCACCTCGTCCATCAATTGTTCGGCCATCTGCTGCTGACTCATCTGGTCGAGCAATGCCTCCATCCCGCGCCCGGGAAGGCGTTCGGCGCGTACATCCAGAATCACCGGCAGGGACAGCGGTGATGGGCGGGAAAGCTGCTTGAACAGCAGCTTTCCCTGAAAATGATGCATCATGTCAGCCAGCCGTTCAGTATCCAGAAGTTCACGCTCCGCATCCGCCCGCGTCAGCTTGAGCAGCACATGATCCGGCTCGTATTTGCGCAGCACGTCATAGATAAGGTCGGTATTGAACGTGACCTGTTTCATGGTCTTTTTGCTACCGGGTTGGTTCTGCTCCACCAGCCCGGCGATGACCGCCACGCGCCGGAACGAACGCTTCAGCATCGGCGAATCAGCCAGCCATTCCTCCAGCTCATCGAACAAAATATCCGGCGCGAGCAACTGGCCGATATGTGCCTCGCCCACGCGCTCGAGCGTGGCAATAGCAAGGCCGTAATCGCTGACCGTAAAGGTGATGGGGTGCAGGCCCAACCGTTCCATACGGCGGCTGACGAGCATACCGAGCGTCTGGTTCGCACGGCGCCCTTCGAACGTGTAGAAAACCGTGTAGTGCAGCTTCTGGCGAGGAAAACTCTCGATCAGGAAATGGGCGCGCCCTGGCAACACCGAGAATCGCTGCTGCAACTGCAGCCATTGTTGCATGGGCTTGGAAAGCCCTTCCCATCGTTGCGGCATATCGCAGAGCTCGCGTACGCCATCGGCCAGAAAGGTGGAGAGCGGCATCTGCCCGCCCGCATAAGTGGGGATCAACGGCTCCTTCGCCGGGGCAGCTTTTGCTTCCAGCGTCACGTCGCGAATCGTCACGAAGGCAAGCGTCTCACCGCCGAAATAGAAGGTATCGCCCGGGCGCAATTGCTGCGCGAAATGCTCTTCGATCTCGCCAAGGATCTTACCGCCGCGCCCATGCAGGCGCTTAACCTTCAACTTGCCGCTTTCGACGAT
>Ga0075012_10004850_pt1 | contig 12442 bp, 8 predicted proteins | sample All_14_2_FD_71474 | JGI IMG/M metagenome (GOLD analysis project Ga0075012, IMG submission 71474) | Freshwater microbial communities in response to fracking from Pennsylvania, USA - Allegheny Zone_MetaG_DW_15 | ecosystem: Environmental > Aquatic > Deep subsurface > Groundwater > Drilled...
CGACAACTCATGATTATTTTTTGTCTCAAAATGAAACGTATGAATTATCTGTAAAACGTTGGCGCACACACGTGAGAAAATTTGGGAAACAAGCACACACGATTGGTCGCGAGCAACTTGTGGGTGGAGTTCTATTGGGCACTCTAATTCTTCCAAATAGTGTTGCTTTGGCTGCTGATGAACGAGAGGCTATAAAACTTTTTGTTTCGCGGGGTGGTAATTTGTTGGGGAGCGGGTTGGTCGGTTCTCGTGATTCTTCTGGGAACTACGTCGGATTGGATTTTTTGCAATCTATATTTCATGTTGAGGCTAACGGTTTTTTTCAAGAAACGTCTGACTCATTTTTTATGCCATATGGTGACGGCCCTGTGACCTGGCCAGTTCCTGCTGGCAGAAGAATGCCGTTATTGTCTGCTAAAGATTCTGTTCTTCGACTCAAATCTGATAATTTGGCATCCGTAGTTATGGACTGGTCTCGCACCATGGATTTACAGCCCAATGGTGTCATGGCATTCAATGAAATAGGTCTTAGTCGGTTGGTTTATTTTTCATTTCCAGATACAGCTTGGCCGTACAACAGGGATGTTCAGTTGGTGATGGATGCGAGCCTTGCGTGGTTAAGACGCGAGCCAATAGCGTATAAGGCTGCTTGGCCAGACGGTTATGTGGCTTCCCATTTGATTGAAATGGATACTGAAGATAAATTCGCAACTGCAGTTCGCTTGGCAGAGCTTCTTGAGGGGGAAGGATTTAGAGGAACGTTTTATTGCCTGACCTCCGAAGCAGTTCGAGAGCCTAAAACAGTTCATAATCTTTTGGCTCGGGGTCATGAGATTGCTTATCATGCCGATGTGCATTTCGGTTTCAATGGTGATCCCGGTGGAGAGCAAGAGCTTCGTATTGCTTTTATGATTCAACAAATGCAAAGCATTATTGGTGAGCGCTCGAAAGAGGCGACTGGCTTTCGTGCGCCGACAGAATCATACGACGCAACTACCGAATCATTACTGCACAAGTACGGCATAAAACATCACGCTGCTGATTTGAGCTCAAGCGCTGATCGGCTGCCTTTTTTTTCGGACCCGGGAGGGGGGCGCTTAAATTTCAGTCAATCTTTGGTTGTGTTGCCACGCACTCAGCGAGATGATATAGAATTTCAAAAAATGCAGTTTAATGCCGATGCAATATTGGCTAATTTATTGTATGATCTAAATCACACTGTAAATAGTGGTGCATTTGGTCTTTTGTCGGTTCATTCGCAATATTTTGTTGATGGGGGGTTTATGCTAAGCCCTATGAGAAGTTATGTGAAAAGAGTCTCGGATTTCAGGGATAGACTTTGGGTGGCGCGCGGTGATGAGATAGCCAATTGGTGGCGTAGGCGAGAGGTTGTAACCATCAAGCAAAAAAAACGAGAGTCAACGTTGACTATTCTAGTTGATAGCCCGATTTCTGTGCCTGGCTTAAGTGTTTTTGTTACAGTGCCTCGAAAGAATGCAGTCATGAGGATTGTAGATATCTCAAATACATCTTCGGTTCGCGTAAAGAAGATTGACTCGTTTCGTTCGGCTCTTATTTTTGATAAACATAAAGAAGGTAAGACCGTCTTAAGTCTGGTGTTTGATGATGGTCGATGATTGAACCGGATTGGATTTTCCAGAAGGCATGGGGTGAATATTTTTGCTATGGAGTTAGGTGATTTTATTTATGTGAGTTTTCGTTGGTTCATTAATTTTTTGGTGAAAATCAGCCACTTATGAAATTCTTCACATGGAGAGACATTGGCTAATGTCTTGGTATGATCAAATGGATCATGAATGTCTTGATTATCGGCAAATCATTCCACCTTGTATGTGTTCTTGGTTCGAGATCAGAGTATCTAAAATGGCTTGCGACAGTTCTAGATCATAACCGTGAATGTTTCCTTGGCCGCCATATCCAGGTTCTGAGTTGTATCCGGGAAAAAGCTGTCCTGCCTGTATTTGAAGAGGATTCGCTTGTAAGCCGAAAATTGCCTTGTATCGGCTGATGACTTGGTAATCTAGCCGTTGAGCATGGTCGTAGATGAGCCTGTTGCGTTCACTCCATTGTTGTGCTTGGGTGGACATGGTGGCGCCGATATCCACCCAAAAATAGGCAGCGTTGGGTGCCAAAGATTTGAGCTTGTGCATCAGTTGCTCCTGACTTTCTGCAAAATCAGCCTCCAGCAAGTTGGTACCCAAAATGATGATGATGACTTTGGCATTCGAAATAAGCGCAGCATCAGCGTCAACGCTCTCAAGTGCTGATTTCTGGATGTGTGTGCCCGGCGTGGTGATGGAGCGTCCGCCGTCAAAACTGATTTTTTGTGGACCACGTAGCAACGCACGGAGAGTCACTTCTAGGCCGGCGTGTTTGAGCCCCATACCCAGCGAGTCGGCCAGGACGTAAGCAGAAGCTGGGCTGATCTCGCATGCTCTCGCAGGGGGGGGGACCTTGATCCCTTGGTTGACTGGGTCGGCACTGGCCGAGATCGGTGTACTGCTGAAAAAGCAAGCGAAACCCAACGCACGAATACAATATGTAACCTTTGACATGTCGCAGCACCGATGTAGTGTGTAGAACTGGGCAGTTTAAGAGGTCGGGAAGTTGCCGGATGCAACAAGGGGAGGACGTCTGGCAAGAATTTCTCTGGTGGCTTGAGGGCATGTACCGTTTCATAACATTATTCACTGCTGGCTATGGTTTTCACCTCCCATGTGTTCCTGTTTTTGTTCCTGCCGCTGTTTTTGGCGGTTTACTACGTATCGCCATTTCGGCTTCGCTCGGGAATCATCCTGGTTTTTAGTTATTTTTTTTACGGTTGGTGGCGACCTGATTTTGCGTTGTTGCTGGCAGGGGTGACGCTGGGAACCTACTGGCTGACCTTGCTGATGGAGTCAGAGAGCTGGAGAGACAGGCGCAAGCTGGTGCTTACCTTTGGCGTTGTGGGCAATCTTTTGGCGTTGGGTTACTTTAAGTATTTCAATTTTGGCATGGACAGTATGAACCTGCTATTGGCAGGTTTGGGCGTAGGGCCTATGGAGTACAGTCGCGTGCTGTTACCGATCGGGTTGTCATTTTTTATTTTTCAGGCCATCAGCTACATGGTGGATGTGTACCGAGGGGATGCACCCGTTACGCAAAACGTATTTGATTTTGCTGCTTTTATTTCATTTTTTCCTCAATTGGTGGCCGGCCCTGTGTTGCGTTACCAGCCGCTGGCGGACCAGTTTCGTGAGCGGGTGCATTCATGGTCGCATTTTTCACATGGTTGTCTGCTGTTTATGGCGGGGTTTTCTGGCAAGGTGCTGATTGCAGATCCCATGAATCCGTTGGTGGAGTCGGCATTCAGCGTTGCTGCGCCAACCATGGCCGATGCTTGGTTGGGAGCATTGGCTTACACCATTCAACTCTTTTTTGATTTCAGCGGCTACAGCACCATGGCGATTGGCTTGGGATTGATGGTCGGCTTTCACTTTCCCAAGAATTTCAATGACCCTTACGTTTCTGCCTCTATCACCGAATTCTGGCGTCGTTGGCACATTTCTCTTTCCACGTGGCTGCGGATGTATTTGTATGTCCCACTGGGGGGCAATCGCAAAGGATCGGTGAGAACCTATGTCAACTTGATGGCCACCATGGTGTTAGGGGGGTTGTGGCATGGCGCCAACTGGACGTTTATTGTCTGGGGCTTTTGGCATGGGGGGCTCTTGGCGCTTGAGCGTTACTGGCGCAGCAAGTTCCCGAGACCGATGTTGCCCAGGTGGGTGGCGGTGCTGTTTACCCTGGTGCTTGTGATGATCGGTTGGGTGTTTTTCAGAGCTGTCAACGTTACTGCGGCGTTGACCATGCTCACAGCTATGTTTGGTCTATCGGGTGGATGGTCTTTGACTTTCAGTCCGTCCATGGCTTGGCAAGTCGTGCCTGAGAGGCTGTGGGTCATGGCGGTAGGGGGGTTGCTGGTCTTTGCGCTGCCTTGGGTCAAGCGATCTGTTGTGGGGCGTGCTCGATTGTTGATTTTGCCGATTTTTGTTTGGGCGGTAGCAACGCTTTCTTCGCAGGCGTTCACGCCGTTCCTCTATTTCCAATTCTGAGGCCGCACCATGGATGAAGATCGTATGCAAATTCCGTTACGGGCCCCACTGGAGGTCTGGCTGGCGGGTGCTTTGATGATTCTGTTGATGCTTTTCGGTCTGTGGCAGGCATCGTATGCCTTGCGCGATCCGGCCCTTGCAGATGTGCCAACGACAATGGAGGACATGCGCTCGGGTGTTGCGTCTGAAAAGTTCAGTAAGCATGTGGACATGCATTTGCCTGCCCGTCATGCTCTTATTGCCACAGCGAACGCAGGACGCTACACCATTTTTCAGGGGACGGGGGACGACGTACGGTTGGGGCGGAACGAGTGGCTATTCTCCGTTGAAGAAATCAAATACGAGGCACAAGCTGACGTTTGGATGGGGCAACGGTTGGATACCGTGGCTCGTGTATCTAAGTGGCTGAATCAAAGAGGGATTCTTCTGGTGGTAGCCTTGCTTCCAGATAAGGCCCGCGTTCATGAGGCTCAGTTGGCCAGTGGTACTTACCCCGTCTGGTATGCACACCGCTATGGTTCAGCGCTGCAAAGTCTGCGTACTGCAGGTGTCCAGACGGTTGATGTGCGTGATGTGTTGGAGCCTGAGGGTAAGCGCAGGCCCATGTTTTACAGCACCGATACCCACTGGAACCAAGAGGGGGCGGATCTCGTTGCGCAGGCTGTGGCACGACGCGTGCGCGAACTTGCTCCCTATTTGCCTGAAGTTCGGTTCAAGACAGAGTTGTCGGCGGAGAGCAAAACCCGCGTGGGTGATTTGCTGAGGTTGATTGGCCTGAGTGATGCGCCCGATTGGTTGCGGCCCAATCCTGACATCGAAAGCGTACAAACCACGGTGCTGGTCAGTGAAAAGGCGCAAGGAGGCTTGATGGATGATGTCAGTGTACCGGTCGTGCTGGTGGGCACATCGTACTCACGTCGAGCCAATTTTCATGGGGCTTTGCAGCAACACCTCTCTGCTGAGGTATTGAACATGTCCAAAGACGGCGGTGGTTTTTCTGCTGCCATGAACGGGTATTTGAAGGGTGAGGAATTCATGAATTCACCGCCTCAGGTGCTGATCTGGGAAATTCCCGAGCGTGTGCTTTCGCAACCGTTGTCTTTGGTTGACACGCAGGGCTGGCCATTTTGAACGGTGGCTTGGTCTGGGCGACTTCCGTGACGGCAAAGGCAGCGCTTGCCATCCATGCAGGCTTCTCTCTGGTGCGAGCCAGTCTGCGAAAGGTCACACTCATTTCAAAAGGGCTCAGCACATCAAGGTCGCCTCTTCCGTCAGCCCAGCAACGGGCCGAACAGGCGTGTAGTTTATGTGTTGTTCGTTGAGCTGCGAAAATCGTGCTCTTTGGTTTGAAGAAAGATTGCTATGTTGCTTGATGCTACAGATTCCCAGCTGGTGCTGGTTGATTACCAGTCCCGACTGATGCCTGTCATTTTTGAGGGCCCTCAGGTACTGGCCAATGCGGTGCGTCTTGCACGCATGGCGCAGTTGCTGGAGGTTCCTGTGTGGGGCACCGAGCAAAATCCCCAGAAGCTTGGCACCAACCCACCCGAATTGCGCGATCTGTGCCAAAAAACCTTGTCAAAAATGCATTTTGGTGCGGCGTCTGATGGTTTGGTGGATTGGCTTCGTCCACCACCGCGCCCAGCGGGGGGCAACGCTCGTAGCCTGCCCAAGCATTTGCAGAAGTCCACAGCATCTGCGCCCGAAAGGGCCACCATCGTGCTGGCTGGTTGCGAGGCACATGTGTGCTTGTTGCAGACAGCGCTTGAATTGATTGAACAGGAGCTGGACGTGTGGGTGGTGACCGATGCCTGCAGTTCGCGCACCGAGCGCAACCGTGATGCCGCGTTTGACCGTTTGGCCGGAGCTGGTGCCGAACTGGTTACAACCGAAATGGTCGCCTTTGAATGGCTTCGTACAGCCAACCATCCCTTGTTTCGCGATGTGCAGGCGCTGATTAAGTAAGACCGCTGCCAGATCAGGCTCAATTTTGCAGTGGTTTTTGGCGCTTCTATCGCTGATAGAAGGCATCGGTTCTGAGTCTCGCCCATGACCGTAGCATATTTTGCGGGGCGGCTTTCGTGGGATGTCAGACTCTCGCAAGTCTGAGCTTCATAATTATGAATTCAGTTTGAGCCGCCGGGTATGGTCCGGGTGGCTTATGTCCGTTGTCGCAAAAAATCACCACGCTGGAGACTCTTATGAGCAATCCCCAAGGCTACGCCGAATTTCACCGCCGTTCGATCGAGGACCGCGACGCTTTCTGGGCTGAGCAGGCCCGACTGGTGGACTGGCACAAACCGTTTGACCGGGTTTGCAATTACGACAACCCACCCTTCGCGCGCTGGTTTGAGGGTGGCTTGACCAACCTGTGCCACAACGCGGTGGACCGCCACCTGAAAGACCGGGCCGACCAGAACGCGCTGATCTTCGTGTCCACCGAAACCGACGTGGAGAAGATCTACAGCTTCCGTGAACTGCACACCGAGGTACAGCGCATGGCCGCCATCCTCATGGACCAAGGTGTGAAGAAGGGCGACCGCGTTCTGATTTACATGCCCATGATTCCCGAAGCCGCTTTTGCCATGCTGGCCTGCGTGCGCATCGGCGCCATTCACTCTGTGGTGTTTGGTGGTTTCGCCAGCCATTCGCTGGCCAGCCGCATCGAAGACGCCTCACCCGTGGCCATCGTCAGTGCCGACGCTGGCTCGCGCGGCGGCAAGGTGGTGGAATACAAGCCGCTGTTGGACGAAGCGATCAAGCTCTCCAACCACAAACCGTCCAAAGTGGTGATGGTCAACCGGGGCTTGGCCGCGTTCAACGCAGTGGAAGGTAGGGATGTGGATTACAGCGCCTCACGCGCCCAGCACATGGACACCGTGGTGCCCTGCGAGTGGGTGGACGCTACCCACCCGAGCTACACGCTCTACACCAGCGGTACCACCGGCAAGCCCAAGGGCGTGCAGCGCGACACCGGTGGCTACACCGTGGCACTGGCCGCCTCCATGAAGCACATTTACATGGGCGAGCCCGGCGAAACCTACTTTTCCACCAGCGACATTGGCTGGGTGGTGGGCCACAGCTACATCATTTACGGCCCACTGATCGGTGGCATGGCCACCATCATGTATGAAGGTCTGCCCATTCGACCAGACGCCGGCATCTGGTGGCAACTGGTCGAAAAGTACAAGGTCACCGTCATGTTCAGCGCTCCCACAGCGGTGCGTGTGCTCAAAAAATACGACTCTTCGTTTATCAAGAAATATGATCTGTCCAGCCTCAAGGCCCTGTTCCTGGCGGGCGAGCCGCTGGATGAAACCACCGCCAAGTGGATCTCTGACGAGTTGGGCAAACCCATCGTAGATAATTACTGGCAGACCGAAACCGGCTGGCCCATTCTGGCGATCTGCAACGGCGTGGAAAAGGCTGACAGCAAATTTGGTTCGCCGGGCAAAGCGGTATACGGATATGACGTGAAGCTGCTGGACGACCAGACCGGCGAAGAACTCGAGGGTGGCAACCAGAAGGGGGTGGTTGCCGTTGAAGGTCCGTTGCCTCCAGGGTGTATGCAGACTATCTGGGGTGACGATGCGCGCTTTGTTAAAACCTACTGGTCCAGCGTGCCAGGCAAGGTGGTTTACAGCACCTTCGATTGGGGTATCCGCGACGCAGACGGTTATTACTTCATTTTAGGCCGCACCGACGACGTGATCAACGTCGCCGGTCACCGTTTGGGTACCCGCGAGATTGAGGAAAGTATCTCCAGTCATCCGCGTATTGCAGAAGTGGCCGTGGTCGGCGTGGCTGACCAACTCAAGGGCCAGGTCGCTATGGCGTTTGCCGTGGTGAAAGATGCCTCTTTGCTTGCTGACGACGCCTCTCGTCTGAAGTTGGAAGGCGAAGTGATGAAGTTGGTGGACGAGCAACTCGGTGCGGTGGCGCGTCCGGCACGTGTGCGTTTCGTAAATGTGTTGCCCAAGACCCGGAGCGGCAAATTGCTGCGTCGCGCCATCCAGGCTGTTTGCGAAGGCCGCGATGCCGGTGACCTGACCACGATGGACGACCCTGCGGCGCTGCAACAGATCAAAGATTTGATGGGCTGAGCTCGAACGCTGTTCGTCGGTGGTGCTTCCCAGTCATGGGACGCACCACTCCTCGCAAGAAACACCCGTTAACTGTTTGATTTTCATGGTGTTTTCAAACGGTGTTTTTGGAAGGGATGAGCTGCATGCCCATCGCCTTGGCCTTCTGGGCGAGGTTGTGCAAGACCCTCTGGCGGTAGCGTTCTTCAAAGTATTCCTGTCCCCGGTCGGTGTATTCCTGGCCGTGTCGGAGCATGGCGCAGGGGGTGTATGAACTCCCTCCACCTGTGGGGGGGCTGGGGTGAGGGGCTCTGCGCACCTTTCATCATGAGAGGGCTGTTGCCTTGGCGTACAACTGTACGCGTCGTGTTCCTGGCCCAAGCGGGCCTGTTCACGTCTACTGCCCACGCCTTGCCGTGAGGCGTACAACCACAGGGTGAACAGGATGCGCGGGTCAATCGCCGCACGGCCGGTCGTGCGGCCACGCGCCTTGATGGCTTGGAGCCGTTTGCTCAGGTCCTGGCGTTCGACGGGCTGCACGCTCATTTTTGCTTGGTCGCTTCTCGCTTTTTGTTGGCTTTGCGTCTTTGCGGCGTGCGCATCAGGTAAACCACCAGTATGACTGGCATCAAACCGTAAAGAAAAAAGGTCACAATGGCTCCCAGCACGGTGCCTGTGCTGTTGAACGCTTCGGCCACCGACATCATGAGTACCACGTAAATCCAACCGATCACCACCAGATACACAGTGTTCCTTGAAGTCCAGGACAGGTTGTCAGCTTGCTGGAAGCCGTGAAACCGACACTAGGGAAAACCCGGAATCTCTCCCTAGAGGGATAGATAATAAGCCTCAGGCAAAACCATTGGAGACAAGCATGACATCTGGTAAACCACCCGCAAAGCCTTGGCAAGATGCAGCCCAGGAATTTCAGAAAAATCTCATTGCGCAGTGGACGCAGGCGGCGCAGGCCTTCCCTGGTGCTGCTCAGGCGGGTTCGCAGGGCATTACCGATCCCTTCGCTGCCTTCAAGGCCTTTATGCCGCAAACCGGTTCGGCTAACCCGTTTGGCATGGCTATGCCAGATTTGGGTGCAGGCATGCCCAACTTGGCAAGCATGGGCGATTTGTTCGCCAAAGCTGCAGGCCAGAAGGTGAGCTTTGATCCTTCCAAAATGATTGAAATTCAAAACACCTACCTTAAAGAGGTGACAGATCTGTGGAATCAGGGGCTGGACGCAAAACCTGTCAACGACCGCCGTTTCTCTGCTGAGGCGTGGGCAAACAACCCGGTGGCGGCTTTTTCTGCTGCGGCCTATTTGCTCAATGCACGCACGCTCATGGCCATGGCCGACGCGGTGGACGGTGACACCAAAACCAAAAGCCGAGTGCGTTTTGCGGTGCAGCAATGGATCGATGCCAGTGCACCCAGCAACTTCCTGGCTTTCAATGCCGACGCGCAAAAGAAAGCCATCGAAACCAAGGGTGAGAGCATCGCCAAGGGCGTGGCCAATCTGCTGCACGACATGAAGCAGGGTCATGTGTCCATGACGGACGAGAGCGTCTTTGAGGTAGGCAAAAACGTGGCCACCACCGAAGGCGGCGTGGTGTTCGAGAACGAGTTGTTCCAGCTGATCGAATACAAACCGCTTACCGCCAAGGTGTACGAGCGTCCGTTCCTGCTGGTGCCGCCGTGCATCAACAAGTTCTATATCCTCGACTTGCAACCGGCCAATTCGCTGATCCGCTATTGCGTGGAGCAGGGCCACCGCACCTTTGTGGTGAGTTGGCGCAATCCCGATGAGTCTCTGGCGCACAAAACCTGGGACAACTACATTGAAGATGCGGTAATCAAGGCCATTGGCGTCACGCAAGACATCACTGGCGCTGAGACCATCAACGCGCTGGGTTTCTGTGTGGGCGGCACCATGCTGAGCAACGCGCTTGCTGTGTTGGCTGCGCGGGGCGAGGAGCCTGTGAATTGCGCCACCTTCCTCACCACCCTGATCGACTTCACCGACACCGGTATTCTTGATGTCTTCATCGACGAAAATTTCGTGAAGATGCGCGAGATGCAGTTTGCTCAGGGCGGCCTGATGCCCGGCCGAGATCTGGCCACCACCTTCAGCTTCCTGCGTCCCAATGACTTGGTGTGGAACTACGTGGTGGGCAACTACCTCAAGGGCGAGTCGCCACCGCCGTTTGACCTGCTGTACTGGAACTCGGACGCAACCAACCTGCCTGGCCCGTACTACGCTTGGTACCTGCGTCAGACCTACCTGGAAAACAACCTCGTCAAGCCCGGCAAAACCGAAGTTTGTGGTGAAAAAATCGATTTTCGCCAAGTCAAGTTGCCGGTTTACATCTACGGTTCGCGCGAAGACCACATCGTGCCAATTGGCGGCGCTTATGCCAGTACCCAGGTGTTCCCGGGCAAGAAGCGCTTTGTCATGGGCGCGTCGGGGCACATTGCTGGTGTCATCAACCCGCCCGCTGCTGGCAAGCGCAGCCACTGGATCGGCCCTGCTGGCCAGTTCCCAGCCGATGTGAACGAGTGGATTGAAAGTGCTACCGAGCACAAAGGCAGTTGGTGGACCGACTGGGCTGCTTGGCTTAAGCCGCAGGCTGGCAAGCAAATTGCTGCGCCCAAGACCTATGGCAAAGGCAAGCAATACGCCGTTATTGAGCCTGCACCTGGCCGCTACGTGAAAGCCAAGGGCTGATACTTTTTAAGGGAGATCTGGCCATCCTGGTGGCTGGACTGCGTTTGCAGATCACTTCCTGAATTCCCCGTTTATTTACCTGAGGAGACCTCAAATGGAAGATATCGTCATCGTTTCAGCAGCCCGCACCGCCGTGGGTAAATTTGGCGGCTCGCTCGCCAAGGTGCCCGCTACCGAGTTGGGTTCCATCGTCATCAAAGCCTTGTTGGAGCGCAGTGGCCTGCCAGTGGACGCTGTGGGTGAGGTCATCATGGGCCAGGTCTTGGCTGCAGGCTGTGGCCAAAACCCGGCCCGCCAGGCCATGATGAAAGCCGGTGTGGCCAAGGAAACCCCAGCGCTGACCATCAACGCCGTGTGCGGCTCGGGCCTGAAGGCCGTGATGCTCGCCGCCCAGGCCGTGGCCTGGGGTGACAGCGAAATTGTGATCGCTGGTGGCCAGGAAAACATGAGCGCCAGCCCGCATGTGCTCAACGGCAGCCGCGATGGCCAGCGCATGGGCGACTGGAAAATGACCGACACCATGATCGTCGACGGCCTGTGGGACGTGTACAACCAGTACCACATGGGTATCACCGCCGAGAACGTGGCCAAGGCCCACGGCATCACCCGCGAGATGCAGGATGCGCTGGCCGCAGGCAGCCAACGCAAAGCCGCTGCCGCGCAGGCCGCTGGCAAGTTCCAGGACGAGATCGTCGGCGTGAGCATTCCGCAGCGCAAAGGCGATCCGGTCCTGTTCAACAGCGACGAATTCATCAACGCCAAGACCACCGCCGAGGTGTTGGCTGGTCTGCGCCCTGCGTTCGACAAGGCCGGTTCGGTAACCGCCGGCAATGCCTCGGGCATCAACGACGGCGCCGCTGCTGTGATGGTGATGACGGCCAAAAAGGCCGCAGCCCTGGGCCTCACGCCGCTGGCGCGTATTGCCGCTTTCGGCACCAGCGGCCTCGACCCCGCCACCATGGGTATGGGTCCTGTGCCGGCCTCGCAAAAAGCGCTGGCCCGTGCGGGATGGAAGGCGTCCGATGTGGATCTTTTTGAACTCAACGAAGCTTTTGCCGCACAAGCTTGCGCCGTGAACCAGGCGCTGGACATCGACCCTGCCAAGGTGAACGTCAACGGTGGTGCCATCGCCATCGGGCATCCCATCGGGGCATCCGGTTGCCGCATCCTGGTGACGCTGTTGCATGAAATGCAGTGCACCAATGCCAAGAAGGGCTTGGCGGCGCTGTGCATTGGTGGCGGCATGGGCGTATCGCTGGCCGTTGAGCGTTGATTCCGCTCAGCCGTGCGAGGGGCGCAGCCAGATACGGCGCTCTTCGCACTGTCCGTAGCTGTGCAGGCAGCTTCGGTGTCCCGGCGCTCAGCCATTCAAGAGGCGGTGCAAGTGGATCAGTGGATTCGATTCCATCGCGCTCTTGAGAAACACATTTATTCCGATCCATTTTTTCCGCCATTTCGGCACCACCAAGAGGAGCAAACAACATGAATCAAAAAGTAGCGTACGTCACCGGCGGCATGGGCGGCAT
>Ga0075012_10004854_pt1 | contig 12437 bp, 18 predicted proteins | sample All_14_2_FD_71474 | JGI IMG/M metagenome (GOLD analysis project Ga0075012, IMG submission 71474) | Freshwater microbial communities in response to fracking from Pennsylvania, USA - Allegheny Zone_MetaG_DW_15 | ecosystem: Environmental > Aquatic > Deep subsurface > Groundwater > Drilled...
GAGCAGAAGGCCGACCAGGTCGTCACCGAGGTTGCGGCGAAGGCTGCAGCTGATGACAAGGCGCCTGAGACGCCACCAGCCGCCAAGAAGGCATCGACCAAGTCGACCAAGCCCAAGGCCTGATCGAACTGCATCACCCATCTGACCACTGAAAGGGTCTGAACCATGAAGACGGAAAAAGTCCTGTTGATCGAAAGCGTGAAGGCCACCACGGCCCTCACCAAGGGCCGCTATGCGCGCTCCACGGGTGCCCAGGCGGGTGCTGGTGAGCAAGTGCTGGGCGTGGTCGACCTGGACGCGGCCATCGGCCAGCAAGCCAGCATCAAGACCCACGGCATCCTGCTGGTCGAATCCGGTGCGGCTGTGGCGGCCGAGGCCCGTTTGCAGTCTGACGCCACGGGGCGTGCCATCACGCTGGCTGCGGGCAAGGACGCTGGCTATGCGCTGGACGCGGCCACCGCCGCTGGCCAGCCGATCCGCATCAAGCTCTGATCGGGCCCGGCCATGTACCTCACCGCCCAGGAGTTCATTGACCGCTACACGCAGCGTGAAGCCTTGTTGTTGACTGCCGAGGGCAACAGCAGCACGGTGGACACGGCGCGTTTGGAGCGCGGCCTGGCTGACGCCAGCAGCGTGGTCGATGGCTACCTGGCGCGGCGTTTCCAGATTCCGCTGATGAACGCGGAGACGTTGCTGCTGGTGGTGCCGGATGTGATCAAGCGGCTGACGGGCGACATTGCCCGCTACCTGCTGACCGGCACCCACGTGCGTGAGACGGATGCCATCCGCAACCGCTACAACGACGCCATCAAGCAGTTGGACCAGATCGCCGAGGGCAAGGTTTCAACCGGCGTGGAACTGGTCTTGAAGTCGTCGACCTCTGCGCCCACGGGCGGGGCCACGGCCGTGCGATCGGGTGGCCGCACCTTTGGTGATGACGTCCTGGGCGGCATGTGATGGCTGACACCTCGCCCGTCAAACTGGTGGAGAACGCCCTGGTCCAGGTGCTCAAGGACGGCATGCCCGATGTGTTGGTCGAGTCGTACGCGGGCCAGTTGGACGATGAGCACGCCGAGTGGCTGCGTCGCCTGCCCTGCATCTGGGTGACGTTTGAGCGCACCACCAGCGTGAAGCGAGTGGCGCATCGCAAGTTCCGCAGCAAGGTGCGCTTTCAGGTGATGGCAGCGCAGCGCGTGCTGGGACCTGAGCCCACCGGGCGTCTGGGTGGCCTGGGTCAAGTGGGTGTGTACGAGTTGCTGGACGAACACGTCAAGCGCTTGCTGGTGGACAACCAACTGGGCCTGGCCATTGACCCAATTGAGCCCCGTGGTCTGGCAATGGTCATGCAGGGCTACTTCGGCAATGACGCGGTGGCCGTGTTGTCGTCGGCGATGGAGACGGGCTATGTCGAGACCATCGAAGAACCTGCGTTGACCCCACCAGGCGAGCTGCAAAGCATCGGCCTGCAGTACTTCCTCAAACCTGGTGATGACGAGCCCGATGCGGCCGACGTCGTGAGCCTTCAACCCTGACCTGGTGACACATGAAAGTCAAAGCAGCTCCCGGCCTGCAAGTGCCGCATGAATTCGACCCTCGGACCTACATCGGTGAGACCGATGCGGTAGAGGTGCCGGATACCCCGTACTACATCCGGCGCCTGGCCTCCGGCGAGCTGCTGGACGTCGATGCGCTGCCGCCACCCAAGGCGGTTGTCAAGAAGGCAGACAAGGCAGGTTCGCAATGACGCTCATCACGAAGGGCCGATCGTTTCTGACCGGCCACGCCTTTCTGGCAGCCATGCATGCAATGTTGGCTGCGGGTAGCGCCAGCTTTGGCAAGCGCTCCAAGAGCAGCCCCCGGCGTCAACCCCGCAAGGACTCCCAGATGCGCCTGCAGGCCGCCCAAGCCAAGCGCGATCGCCGCGCTCTGCGCAACCAGCAAATCAAGGCGCGTGGCGGCTACGGCCGCTGATTCCGACCTGTCACCCAGCAAGCCCCAACGCACGACCAGGAGCATCACATGGCGAGCAAGAACATCAGTTTTGAAACGATCCCGTCGAGCATTCGCAAGCCGGGCAAGTACTTGGAATTCAACACCAAGCTGGCAGTGCGCACGCTGCCCAGCAACAAGCAGCGCCTGGAGATCATCGGGCAGCGCATGAGCACCGGCACGGCCACGGTGGGCCTGCCGTTCAAGGTTTTTGACGATGAGACCGCCGCCCTGTGGTTTGGTCGTGGCTCTCAGTTGCATCTGATGGTGCGTGCTGCCATCGTGGCCAATCGCTTTGTGGAGATCACGGCCATTGGTGTGGATGACAACGGTGCAGGCACCGCTGCCACCAACACACACACGTTCACAGGCACGACGACGGGCGCAGGCTTGGTGACGGTGGGCTGTGGCAACCAGCGCATCGAGGTGGCCATTGATACGGGCAAGACCGCTGCCCAGGTGGCCACGGCCGTGCATGCCGAGCTGATCAAGCAGGTCAACTTGCCTGTGACCTACAGCGTTGCCGCTGGCGTGATCACGGCGACCAACAAGCACAAGGGCACGGTGGGCAACACCATCAAGATGGAGGCCACCACCACAGCGCCTGGCCTGGCTGTGGCCACCACACAGCCAGTCAACGGCTTGACGGATCCAGACCTGACGGCGACGCTGGCCAGCGCGTTCACGGCCACTGAAGAGATCCTGGTGGTGCCCTACGGCGCCCAGACCACGCTGACCGCTGTGCGCACCCACCTGAATGACCGCAGCTCGGCCATTGAACAGCGCGGTTGCGTGGCGGTGTATGCAAGCACGGGCACGCTGTCGGCCGCCACCACGCTGGCGGGCCAGATCAACAGCGGCCGCATGGTCAGCGCGTTGCTGCCAGGCAGTGCATCGCCCGGCTATGAGATCGCGGCCGCGATGGCCTCGGTGATCGCCTTTGAAGAAGATCCGGCCATGCCGCTGAACACGCTGGTGCTCACGGGCATCGCGCCACCGAATCAGGCCAGCCGGCTGGGTCGCACCGAACAGGAGGTGTGCCTGGCCAACGGTGTGACACCGCTGGAGGTGGGGCCTGGTGAGCAGGTGCAGATCGTTCGGGCCGTCACCACCTACACCCTCAATGCCGAAGGGGTGACCGACATCTCGCTGCTGGATCTGACCACGATTCGGACGCTGGACTATGTGCGCAAGGCAGTGCGTGAGCGCATGAGCCTGCGCTTCCCTCGCGGCAAGCTGTCCAGCCGCACTCCCAAGGCCGTGCGCAGCGAGATCCTGGATGTGCTCTTCAAGATCGAAGAGCTGGAAATCATCGAAGAGGTCGAAGCGAACAAGGATGGCTTGCTGGTCGAGCGTGATCTGCAAGACCCGAACCGCCTGGACGCTCGCATCCCCGCCGACGTGGTCAACGGTCTGCATGTGTTTGCTGGCCGCATTGATCTGCTGCTCTGAACCCGCCTGAAAACTGCATTTGAAAGGGCTACAAAATGGCTTTGGAACAATTTGTCGGCGCCATCACCCTGGAATGGGATGGGCGCGAGATCGACTGCGTGAGCCTGCAGGCGCGCGAGAGCACTGGCCGCAAGCTGGTCAAGACCATGAACAAGACCGGCAACGCTGCGGGCTTTGTCAAGGGCGTGACCCAGTACGACATCACGGTGGTGGTGGTCATCCCTGCCGACGGCAAGGAGCCCAAGTGGGTCGACCTGGAAGGCGCCAAGCTGACCCAGGAGCCGATCGCCGGTGGCCAGCGCATCAGCTACCTGGACTGTTTCAGCACGGACGTGAGCGAGTCCTATGAGGTCGAGGGAGAAGCCCGTCGCACAATCCAGGTCCACGCCATCCGCAAGGTCGAGGAGTAATCCATGACCGGCATCACCATCTCGGGCACCCTGCCCATCGGCGTGACGGTTGACGGCGTGACGCATCGCGCCTTTGTGTTGCGTGGCGCCCTGGTCAGCGACAACATCGAGGCCACTGATGAGCTGGTGGCCCGGGGTGAGAACCCCGACCAGCTCCGCATTGCCACCGCGCTGATGTCCTATCAACTGGTGCAGTTGGGCACATTGATCACGCACGACGCTGCGCTGCAGACCAAGGTCAGTCCGCAGGTGACCACCGACCTGCTGCGGTCGATGCACATCGCTGACTGGAACCACCTGGACAAGGAAAGCGCCGCGCTTGAAAAAAAGTTGCTGGGCGTCGATCAGACGCCAACAGTAGCTGGTGGCTGCACGTCCTTGCCTGGTGCGGCCGAAACCGGATCGACCCCGACCACCTGAAGGGCCTGCACATGTCGGACCTGGCCTGGCTGATTGACCAGGTCACCCCTCCGGCCAGGACTGCACCAGCCGCCAGGCCAGCTCAGCCCCCAGCCCCCACCACCTTTGTGGCCACCCGCCGCAAGAGCCAGCAACCCAAGGCGCCTACATGACCGACATGAATCTCGCGATGGTCTTGTCCCTGAAGGACAAGATGGTCGGCCCGCTGCGCCAGGCAGTCGAGCAGGTCGAGCGCGAGTTTGTGGACCTGGAGCGCCAGGCCAAGAAAACTGGTACCGCCACGTCGGCTGTGGCCGATGGTGTGGCCAAGGTGGGCCGCACGGCAGGCAATGCCAAGGCGGTGGCCACCGAGCTGCGCAAAGTTGGGGACGAGGCCAGCCGTGCCAACCGCGAGCTGAAGAACATGGAGTCGACGGGCTCGCGCCTGCGCTCCATGATGTCGGGCGCTGCCAAGGGCGTGGCCGGTGTGATGGCGTTCAACCACGTGGTGGCTGACCCCGTTCGTAGAGCTGCTGACTACGACATGGAGTTGCGGCACTTGTCGAACACAGCCTATGCGGGCAAGCCAATGGAGCAGCGACGGGCGGGGCTGGGCAAACTCAACCAATCCATCACGGATTCCGTACGCGGTGCTGGGGGCAACAGAGAGGATGCGCTGAATGCCCTTAAAAAGATGATTGCCACAGGTGCAGTGGACTCACCCGACGCAGCCGCTGATTTGCTTCCGGTTGTCATGAAGTTTGCAACTGCGGGCAATGCCAGCGCAGTGGACTTGGTGGAAATTGTCAAGGGCGCCAAGTCCATGGGCATTTCTGGCAAAGACGGGATTACTCAATTGTTCGAACACTCGCTGGCAGCGGGCAAGGCTGGTGGCTTTGAGTTCAACGACATGAGTAAATTCCTCCCCTCGCAAATGGCTGCGGCCGCTTCGATTGGTATGACCGGCATGAAGGGCGTTGACAGCCTGCTGGGTGCCAACCAAGCGGCCTACATGGCCGCAGGGAACGCGGGCGAGGCAGGCAACAACATCTTGAACCTTTTGGGCAAGGTCACTTCGCCTGAGACCATCAACAACTTCAAGAAGCACGGTATCGACTTGACAGGTTCGCTGCTGAAGGCGCGTGGTGAGGGATACGACCCTCTCAACGCCTTCAACATGGCTGTCCAGAAGGTTGCGCAATCTGACCCAAGGTATGAGGCGCTGACAGTCGCTGCATCGAAAGCCACTGGAGCTGAGAAAGCTCAGATCCTGGCGTCGCAACGGCAACTGGTCGAGGGTGCCAGCATCGGCACCGTGATTCAAGACCGCCAAGCGCTCATGGGCTTACTCGGCATGCTGCAGAACGGTAAGTTGCTGAACGATGTGTCCAAAGCCACAGCTGAATCAAAAGGAGGTGGCGATTCTGACCTCGCCTTGATCAAAGAAGGCGCTGCATTTGCGTTTGATCAAGGCAACTTCGACAATCAGGAAGCGCAAACCAGGGCCATGAGCAAGGGCAATGGGGTTCTGGGTTGGGCTGCTGATGCGAAGAGCAGCCTGTATCGCAACATGCCTGACTTGGCAGCCACCTATGAGGGCTCCAAGGTCTTCTTTCAAGGCGTTGGAGGTGCTATCGCTGCCACAGGGCTTTGGAATTTGTTGGCCGGTGGCGGTAGCGGCACAGGCGCCGCATCGGTGGGCAGCTTTGCTTCCAAGATCGCATCCACCGCCACAGGCGCTGCGACGAGTGCAACCGGCCTCGCCTCAGGTGCCGTGATGATGGCCCCCGTACTGGCTTCCATCAACCCGAACAGAGACTTCGTCGGGGCTGTTGCTGATCCATCCGTGATCGGGTCAGCCGACTTCGCTTCTGCGCTATCGGACACCATTGCGCAAAGCAAAGCCGCTGCGGATGCTGCCAAGGCAGCAGCTGAAAGGCCATTGGAGATTAAGGTCATGCTGGATGGCCAGCAGCTGGAAGCCGCTGTGAACAAGCAGTCTGACATCAAGGCGAGGCGCGGCCAATGAGCTGGGACCAAACATTCCAGGAAGCCAGCTTTCGTGGCCACGTCTTTGAGGTGTTCACGGTCAGCAACCGCGAGGCCAAGGCTGTGGTCAGCCATGAGCGTCCGTACATGGACGGCTCCGAGCCTGAAGACCTGGGCTTGCGGGGTGAGCAGATCGACGTCCGGGCCCTGCTGCGTGGTGATGACTACGAGCTGCGCCTGGAGGGCTTGCGCCAGGCGCTGCGCGTGCGTGGTGCCGGTGAGCTGATCCACCCCATCCACGGGTCCGTCATGGTGGTCGCCCAGGAATGGGACCACGCCCACGAAGCCGACAGCCGCGACTCGGCCACGCTGTCCATCAAGTTCCTGGTGCACAGCCTGGCGCCAGCGCTGTTTGAGGCCCCGGCGCCGATCGTGGTGTCCGATCGCGTCGAGGCCGCGGGTGCCGAAGCTGTGGCCCAGTCGGGTGATTCGGTTGCCAACCAGGTGGAAGACCTGGCCGACACGCCCAACCCTCGCAGCCTGGGCGTGAGCGCCGCTTTCGACCAGGTCAAGACCCAACTGCGCAAACTGGTCGACCTGACCAGCGTGCGTGTGGTGCTGGCCGACATGGAGCCATTGCTCTACCCTCGCGCCGCCCTGGCTGACCTGCAGGCCATCGTGCAAGGCGCGTTTCAGGGCCTGCCATTCGGCGGTTTGAACGCTCTGTTTGACCGCTCGACCGTGTCCATGGCCGACGCCATGAGCGACTACGACCGCCTGACGCAGGGCCTGGACGCCAACCTGGTGGTGATCCCATCGAGCACCGACGAACGTGATGCACGCATCGCGGCCGCAATGACGGCTCATGCCCGCATCCTGGCCGCTGTGGCGGCCGCCCAAGCTGCTGGGATGATCCTGGCGGCTGAACTTGAGGAGCTGCAACTGGAAGTGGCCGACCTGCAGCGCCTGGTCACGTCCAGCCGCACAGCCATCCAGTCGGCCATGGACGCTGCACGCCTGGGCCTGGATGCCGAGCGCCGCGCCCTGGTGGTGGCCTCGCTGGCCACGATGGCTGAGCAGGTGCAAGAGGCAGGCCGCGCCGCCATCGAGCTGCGCCCACCCGTGGTGGCCAAGCCTGCCCCGGTGGGTGGCCATGCCCGCCTGCTGGCCCATCACCTGTACGGTGACCACACCCGTGCGCCGGAAATCGAACGCCTGAACAGCCTTGGCCGCAAGCTGCTGATCGACGCTGGGGAGGTGCTGCGTGTCTACGCTCGCTGACGTCAAAGACCCCGTGGAGATCGTCGTCGGCGGTCGCTCGCACAGCGGCTGGACGCGCTATTCCATCGACTCTGACCTGATCACCCCGGCCGATGCCTGGCAGGTGTCTGTCAGCCAGGCTGAGATCAACGTGCCTGCGGAGATCGTGCCAGGCGCCACAGTGCACGTGCGGGTGGGTGGTGAATCCGTGATGGTGGGTCAGTTGGATGACCGGCACCACCACATCGGCAAGAGCGCCCACACGCTGGAGCTGAGTGGGCGCGATGGTGCCGCCGCATTGCTGGACTCGAGTGCGCCCATCTTCAGCGGCCAGGACATGACGCTGGAGCAGATCGTGGCCAAGATGGTCCGGCCCTTCGGTGTGATCAAAATCCGCATCGATGCCGATCGCACCATGCTGCGCGAACGTGTCAGTGTGGAGCCCGGTGAGTCGGCCTGGGACGCCCTGCGCCGTGCCGCCGAGGCCAATGGCCTGTGGCCATGGTTTGAGCCCGATGGCACCCTGGTGGTGGGCGGGCCCGACTACAGCACACCCCCTGTGGCCTCGCTGATCATGAGGATCGATGGCCAGGGCAACAACATCGTCGACGCCGACGAGAAGCGGTCCATCGTTGATCGCTTCAGCCAGGTGACCGTGCTGGGCCAGGCTCATGCAGCCGGTGCCCACGAAGGCAGCAATGCCGTCAAGGCCGTGGTCAAGGACGACGGCGTGACTGTGCACCGCCCCAAGATCGTGGTCGACCACGAATGCGTGAACACCGACATGGCCCGCGCCAAGGCCCGCAAGATCATCGGCGACGGTCGACTCAAAGGCTACGAGCTGACCTTGATGGTGCGAGGCCACCGAGTCAGCGATAAGGGTGCGCTGTGGAGGCCTGGCCAGCGCGTGCATGTGATGGTCGAAAAGTTCGGCGTGGATGGCGTGTTCTTTGTCATGTCGCGCCGCTTCACTGGACTGCCTCAGATGACAGCGCTCAAGGTTGTTGAGGACGGCGCATGGGTGGTGGACGCCCGCCCACAAAAGGGCCGAAAGAAGCACAAGGGCAAGAAGGCTCCCGTTCAAGGAAAGATCATCGACGTGGGGGGTAGCCAATGAGCCCGGGCGCCGTCAAAAAGGCCATGCTGCAAGCCCTGGCCAGCGTGCGTGGTGCGTTCCGCGCCAAGCTGAGTTCAGTTTCCGGTGACCCCGTGCAACGCGCCGTTGTTGAGGGGCTGCAAGGTGAGCCGCTGGCTGGTCTGGAGTTGTTCCAGCAGTTCGGTTTGACATCGGCCCCACCGGCTGGCACTGCTGTGATCGTGGTGCCCCTGGGCGGCCGGACCAGCGCCAGCGTCATCGTGGCCACCGAGGCTGCTGCATACCGCCTGCAGCTTGGGGCTCAGGGCGAGATGGCCATCTACAACCAGTGGGGTGATTCGGTCTGGCTCAAACAAGGCGGAGAGATCGCCATCAAGGCATCGACCAAGGTTGAGATTGACACGCCGCTGGTGCACATCACCGGCGCCCTGAAGGTCGACCTGGACATCACGGACAACGCCACCACCAACGCCCGAACGGTCGCTGGCATGCGCACGGTTTTCAACGGCCACGTGCATCCAGAGAACAACTCAGGCAACACCAATGCACCAACCGCGCTGATGTGATGGACACCTACATTGACCCCACCACGGCCGCGTACAAGGCCACCAGCGATGGCCTGGCACGTGACCCTGCAGGTGGCCTGGCCAACGCCATCTATCTGCGCCTGATGACGCCGCTGGGTTCGTACTGGGCCGCCCCGTTGTTGGGCTCCCGTTTGCATGAGCTGCAGCGCGCCAAGGCAGTCAGCAATGTGGGCTTGCTCGCCAAGCAATACGCCCAACACGCGCTGGCCGAACTGGTGACTGATGGCCGGGCCCAGTCGATCGAGGTGGACATCGCTGTCAAGGTGATGGATGACGCATCCAAGTCTCTGGCCATGCAGATCACTGTCGTCGACGCAACAGGCCAGCGCCGCACTTTCACGCACGTTGTGCGCGTGGCTTAAAGAGGGTTTACATGCCGTTCCAAGTCCCCACGTTTTCAGAGATCCGCGACACCTACTTGCAGGGTGTGCGCAACCAGGAGCCCGACGCACCCACGGGCGTGGACAGCGACCACTTCGTGCGCGCCTGCGCCGTGGCGGCAGTGGTGGAGCGGGTCTATGCACATCAGATGTGGGTGTGGCGCCAGCAGTTCCCCGACCTGGCTGATGAGGACATCCTGGTCAAGACCGCCGCACAGCGCGGTGTGCCACGCAAGACGGCCAAGGTCGCAGAGGGTGTGGCACGATTCACAGGCCCAGATGGCACATTCATTCCCACCGGCACCCGTGTGGTCACGCTGCTGGCCAGCTACACCACGACGCAGGATGTGACCGTCGGCGGCACCGGCGTGGTCGACGTCGCTGTCCTGGCCGAGGCCGCTGGCCAGGCCGCCAATGTGTCGGTGTTGACCAATGCAAGCTTGAGCAGCTCGGTGCCTGGCATCAGTGTGGTCAAGATGGTCTCGGCCACCGGCGGCTCTGACGCTGAGAGCGCGGCCGCACTGCTGGATCGACTGTTGATCGTGCAAAGCCAGCCCGCCCAGGGCGGCAACGAAAACGACTACCAGGTGTGGGCGCTGGAGGTGCCTGGCGTGCGCCGCGCCAAGGTGTTTCCGCTGCGTCGTGGCATCGGCACAGTGGACGTTGTGCCAATGCCTGTCACGGGCCTGCCATCGGTGCAGTTGCTGGCTGATGTGCAGGCCTATATCGATGCCATTAGGCCCGTTGGCACGGGCCCATCAGGCTTTCTGGCGATGGCACCTACCGCCGTGCCCGTCAACATCACCGGCACGCTGACGCTGGCCTCGGGCTACACGTTGGGCCAGGTGCTGGTGGGCATCAACGCAGCCCTGCAGGTGATCTTCGATGGGCTGATGCCTGGTGATGTCGTTCGCGTCACCCGCATCGAGGCTGCGATCATCAATGTGCCTGGCGTCCTCGATGTCGTTCTCTCGGCGCCTGCAGCCAACGTGACGCCCACGGTCAACAGCTCGACGCTGCAGTTGGCCACACTGGGCGTCGTGGCCCTGGGGGTGTGACATGGACATCGTCGACACGCTGCTCCAAAGCCTGCCGCCTGTGGCCTATGACCGCCAGGCGCTCACGGTGGTGGGGGAGATGCAAACCATCGCAGCCTGCATCGCCGAAGCGGTGACCAGCGCCGAACAGATCCTGGTGGAACACGATCCGGCAACAACCCAGCTCTCTTTGCCCGACTGGGAGCGCGTTTACAGCCTGCCGGATCCCTGCTCCGGTTTGACTTCCAGCGTCGAGCGCCGCCGTGCGGATGTGATTACCAAGATCACGGCGCGGGGCAATTTGAGCGCCCCCCAGATGATTTCGGTCGCGGCTGACATGGGATACCCAGGCGCGACAGTCAGTCATTATTCACAAATGACCTGCACAGATCCTTGTGATTCCGGTTTGTTTGATGAGCAATGGTTATTCGTCTGGTCACTCAACGTGCCAGAAACTCTGGCAATCGAAACAATGACGTGCAAGAGTCCTTGTGATTCGCCCCTGCGACGCTGGGGCAACGAACCTATTTTTTGTGCAATCCAGCGATTTAAACCGGCTCACACGCTGGCGCTGGTCAATTTTGACTGAGGTAAATCACCATGCATCGTATTGACACCACCAATGCTGTTGCCGATTTGTTTGGCGTTGGTAAACCTGGCTTTGGGCCGGGCAACCCATCGACCAACACACCGGCAACTTACCTGGATGAAGATTGGTGCAACGCCATTCAGGAAGAACTGGCTACGGTCGTTGAGGCCAACGCAGCATTGAATAAATCGAACAGAGGCCAACTGCTCGCAGCGCTGCAAGCGCTGTTTTTGAGAACCTCGAACTTCACCGGCGCGAATCAATCACTCAGCTCCGCCTCTGGCTTCCAAAAGCTGCCTGGTGGGTTGATCGTGCAATGGGGTAGTGGTGTTGGCTCAAACGGTGCCGTCGTGACATTGCCCACCGCCTATCCAAACGCCAACCGCATGGTCGTTGGATCTGATGTGGCGGGATTTCAGGTTTTCGGCTGCACCTCCAGAAATTTGACTCAATTCACCATTCAAACGCCAGCAACCACCATTTCGTATTCTTATATTTCAATCGGATACTGACATGACGATTCATTACGCACCATCCAATGGCGGCTTTTATCATTCTGAAATCCATGGTGACGCGATCCCAGTTGGCGCGGTTGAAATCACCGAGGAGCTTTATCAAAGCCTTCTTGAAGGCCAAGCTGCCGGGAATACCATCGTCTTTGGTGTCGATGGCCTTCCTGCTCTGCAGGCGTTGCCCACGCAGGAAATGCAAATTCTGACGACGGTTGTGCAGGAGTACATTGACGTCCCTGCTAAAGAGTGGGGATACGACGACGCAAAATCAGCGGTCACGTATGTGGGTGATCCATTCATGCAGTTTCATCTGGAGGGAACAGCGATTCAGGCATTCAGGTCCACCTGCTGGCAAATCTCGCAGCAGATCAGGGCGGATGTGATCGCGGCGCTGCGCCCGATCCCGAGCGTCGAGCAGCTGCTCTCCGAACTCCCTGCACCACCCGCTCGGCCGTGAAGCTGGCACACGACGACGCGAAACCTGAAAGCGAGAACGACTTTCACCTTTCGCGTCGGCAAACTTTCAACTTTCGCGGCGGCTTACACTTACAAAAAGGTGGACCAGAAGGTTGGTAAGCATAGGAAAACGGACCGAGTAGACCCGTTTTTACTAGATCTCTGGCGGAAGCGGTGAGATTCGAACTCACGGTAGAGTTACCCCTACGCTAGTTTTCAAGACTAGAGCCTTAAACCGCTCGGCCACGCTTCCTTGGGGCCAGATTGTAGGCTAGAGCGCG
>Ga0075012_10004857_pt1 | contig 12434 bp, 12 predicted proteins | sample All_14_2_FD_71474 | JGI IMG/M metagenome (GOLD analysis project Ga0075012, IMG submission 71474) | Freshwater microbial communities in response to fracking from Pennsylvania, USA - Allegheny Zone_MetaG_DW_15 | ecosystem: Environmental > Aquatic > Deep subsurface > Groundwater > Drilled...
TTATCATTCAATTTAAGGTATCTCTGGGAGAGATAACATAGAAGATAAAGATAGGTCTGCTCAGATTTTAATTTCTTCCGTAATTCATAGGCATCATAATAATCAACAAGACTCGCATAGTAGTGAATATTTTGCTGCGAGAGGTTGAGTTTAGGCAAGAGCGATTTAGCTAACTGAAAGAGGGCTTTTATTGAAAGCAACTTTTCGCGCTCAGCACTTATCATGCGTGCTTTAAAATCTTTTGTATCCTGTTTGAGATCCGCTAATTCAGAGAGCGTTTGGTCCTCTTTTTCCAGTAACAATTTTTGCAAAGCGGATTTATCCTCTATCGTCAGGGATTCTCGAAGAATTGATTCTAACCGATTACGTTCAGCATTTAAGACTTTGCTCACAATCGTTTGCAAAGTTGTATATCCGGGACGCAATATTTTCTTTTTCTGCATAAATGCGAGTAATTCGATGACGATAAATTGTGGGCTAACATCACGGCGCAAAATCTGTTGTGCCTGAGCAATTAATAATGGTTCAAATTCTTTTGACCAAGACTGGTAACCAAAATGCGCTGTAATCACGGTGCATTGTGCATAATATTGGTGTTTGCTAATAGGGGTTGGATGAAACTGTTGTTCTGGGAAATACTCTTCCATAATGAAATCAATGTCTTCCTGCACCTCGTCCCACTTAAATGGAAAGAACCGATGTTTCGCCTTGAAGTAACCTATTTGAATGGCGCAATGGATTTGGGCTGATAAATCATCACGGCTGCGCATCAAGACTTGTTCTTCAGGGGGGAGATTGAGGTAGTTCGAACGCTGAACATCATCAAAATCAGGGATCTCATACAAAGCGGCTTGCTCCGCTTCAGATAAAATAGTTAGGTTATTATTGCTTGCTCGCATGAATAAACTTTACTCTATAAACGGGGCGGTGGATTCTACCAAACATTCTGAACAGTGGCTATTTATCGGAAAGATAAGAAATACAGATCCAGTGTGATTAAGCCCTATCGGTTATTTTATAATCGCTCACCAAGCACTGTTTTACGGAAAGTTTGCTACAATAATATGATGATGCCACCTAAAAAAATTAAAAACAGCCTTCTTAGAGCACGTGAATACTTAACACCATCAGAGATTGATAAGTTAATCGCGGCAGCAAGGCATACTGGTAGACACGGTCAACGCGATGCAACAATGATACTGCTTGCCTATCGACATGGATTGCGAGTTTCCGAATTGATTTCTCTTTGTTGGACACAAATTGATTTGGAACAAGGGGTATTTCACGTTATTCGTCGTAAAAATGGTTTATCTACTCATCATCCGCTGTTTGGCGCGGAACTTCGTGCGCTTCGGCAATTGAAGCGTGATTATCCTGAAACTGACTATGTATTCATGACTGAGCGAAAGGCACCGATAACAGGGGATACATTTCGAAAGATCGTTGCACGAGCAGGTGAGGTTGCCAAATTAGGTCTGTCTGTACATCCTCATATGCTTAGGCATTCTACAGGATATAAGCTTGCTAATGATGGACGAGATACAAGGAGTATTCAGCACTACTTGGGGCATAAAAATATTCAGAATACAGTGCGGTATACTGAAATGTCCACAACTCGATTCAAAGGCTTTTGGAGTGATTAAAAATCGTCCGGAAATTTCCGGGGTTAGCGTTTAGAACCCCTTCATCGGCGCAACAGCCTCAAGCCATTGCCCACGACAAGCAAGCTGGCTCCCATGTCGGCAAACACGGCCATCCACATGGTCGCGTGACCAGTGAAGGTGAGTACCAGAAACACCGCTTTAATGCCCAGTGCCAGCACGATGTTTTGCATCAGTACCTGAGCCGTCGCACGTGACAGGCGCACAAAAGTCGGAATCTTGCGCAAGTCATCGTCCATCAGGGCGACGTCCGCCGTCTCAATGGCCGTGTCGGTGCCAGCGGCCCCCATTGCAAATCCGATGTCAGCACGTGCCAACGCCGGGGCATCGTTGATACCGTCGCCGACCATCCCGACCTTGCCAGTCTGCGCCAGTTGTTCGACCTCGCGCAGTTTGTCCTCTGGCAGCAAATTGCCCTGCGCCCGATCAATCCCGGCTTGTGTGGCAATTGCCTGCGCGGTGTGCGGGTTGTCGCCAGTCAGCATCATGGTGTTGATGCCGAGCGCATGCAGCTCGCCGATAGCGCTCCTGCTGCTGTCCTTGATGGTGTCTGCCACCGCGATCAGGGCTTGCGCACGCTTTGTGCTCACCAGGATCACTACAGTTTTGCCTTCGCGCTCCATCGCAGCGATGCGCTGCTCCAATTCAGGTGGACAATGCCCCAGCTCTTCGAGCATCCGATGGTTGCCAAGGTGATAGGTCACACCGTCAATGCTGCCTCGCACGCCACGACCGGGCAGTGCAACGAACTCGGCAACATCGTGTAGCGCAACCCCTTCGGCATGCGCTGCCTGCGCTATGGCTTTGGACACGGGATGGTCAGAGCGAGCCGCGAGACTGGCGGCAATGCTTCGGCTGCTGGCTGGTAGCGCATCGCCCCACGCGACGAAATCGGTTTGCGCAGGTTTGCCGTGCGTGATCGTGCCGGTCTTGTCCAGTGCCAGCCAGCGCAGCTTGCGGCCTTCTTCCAGATAGACGCCACCCTTGATAAGAATGCCGTGCCGCGCCGCCGCCGCCAAGCCGCTAACGATGCTGACCGGTGTGGAGATTACCAGCGCGCACGGGCAGGCGACGACCAGCAAAACCAGCGAGCGGTAAATCCAGTCCAGCCACGCTGCGCCCATGAATAGCGGGGGAATCAGTGCGACCGCAACCGCCACACCGAATACGGTTGGCGTGTACCAGCGTGCAAACTGATCGACAAAGCGTTGAGTAGGTGCGCGGCTACCTTGGGCAGCTTCCACCGCGTGGATAATGCGGGCCAATGTGGAGTTGCTGGCCGTGGCCGTAACGCGATACTCAAACGAGCCGGATTCGTTGATGGTGGCGGCGAACACCAGATCACCAGGCGCTTTTTCAACTGGCAGGCTTTCACCAGTGATCGGCGCTTGGTTGACCGTAGAGCGTCCTTCCAGCACTTCGCCATCGAGGGCGATACGCTCACCCGGCTTGACCCGAACCCGGCTGCCGATGGCGACCTGCTTGGCATCCTCTTCGCGCCACGAACCATCCGGCTGCTGCACCGTGGCTTGTTCCGGGGCAAGGTCGAGCAGGCCACGAATGGCGTTGCGAGCACGGTCCAGCGACTTTGCCTCGATCACTTCAGCGAGTGCAAACAGCACCATCACCATCGCTGCTTCCGGCCAGTGACCGATCAACATGGCGCCCGTGACGGCTATTGACATCAGGGCGTTCATGTTGAGGTTGCGGTTCTTGAGCGCAATCCAGCCCTTCTTGTAGGTGGAAAGGCCGCCCGCGAAGATCGCGACGAGCGCCAGAACAACGACTGACCAATGGTTGCCGTTGTGGAACCAGTAGACGGCTTCCGCAGCCAATGCAGCCGCCAAGGAGATGCCAAGCGGCCCCCAGTTGGTAGATGCGACTGTCGATATCGCCGGCGAGGCGTTGGCTTCCTCCGCATTGAGCACTTGCGCCTCGAAGTTCAGAGATTTCAGCGCGGCCAATACTTCCGGCAGGGTGTGGGCAGCATGGCGCACGGACAGGGTGCGCTGCATCAGGTTGAAATCGAGATTGGTCACCCCGGCTACCGTGGCAAGCTTGTTGCGGATCAGCGCTTCTTCGGTTGGACAATCCATCTTGGCGATGACCAGCTTGGTCGTCTGCTCGTCAGAAGCTTTATCCATGCGCACGGCCTGCATGCCGATGGCCTTCAAGGCTTGCTCAACCGGAGTCAACGATGGCAGTTCATGCCGCACGGCCAAGGTGCGCTGCATCAGGTTGAAGTCAAGCCCGACCACGCCCGGCAGCGCGGCTAGCTTGCTTCGGATCAGCGCCTCTTCCGTGGGGCAATCCATGTTCTCGATGCGGTAGACCGCTTGGGCCGATTCAGCCGTTAGCTGGGCTTGCGCAGGGGGCTGGCTGATCGGCACGGTCGAGCAGCCGCACCCCTTTGAACCGCATTCGCTCATGACAATTCCTTTACGCAGATTTCTGTATTGCTCATTAAAGACCCTATAGCTACTATAGAGTCAAGTTTTAAATGAGGATGAAATATGGAAATCAGGATTGGTGAACTTGCCAAGCGGACAAGGTGCGAGATCGTCACCATCCGCTATTACGAGAAGGAGGGGCTATTGCCAAAGCCAGCGCGCAGCGGCGGCAACTTCCGGCTATACGGTGACGCTCACGTCGAGCGCTTGCAGTTCATCCGCCATTGCCGTTCGCTCGACATGACGCTGGGAGCAATCCAGGCATTGCTGGACCTGCGAGATAACCCGAATCAGGATTGCGGCGAGGTCAATGCGCTACTGGATGGCCATATCCAACAAGTAGAGGCCCGCGTGGAAGCGTTGTTACAGTTGAAGAAACACTTGGCCGTTTTGCGCGAGAGGTGCTCAGGCGCTCGACAGGTAGAAGCATGCGGCATCTTACAAGGGCTGGCAGATTGTTGTAGCCAGGCCGTTTCCGCCTCAAATGCGCCTGTGGCGTGACCTGCCAACTGCATGATCGAGCTTTCGCTTAGCGTGCTTTATTTTCCGTTTTCTGAGGCGACCCCTATCTGTTGATGTATGTTTGTTCTTCAAAAACAGCACATCGTTTTGTTGGTTATCTTGAAGAGGAAGCTGTTGTCAGTTACACCCATTATTTACAGGAGTTGGATGAAGGGCGTATTGAAAATGTCCCTGCTCCTGAGATCGCCAAACAATATTGGGAGCTTGCCTCTGATGCCAGGTTACGCGATGTGCTTTTAGTGGTGCGGGACGATGAAGTGGAACATCGTGATGTAAACCATCAATTAGCAGATAAGTTGGTAAATGACAAAACCTTGTTAACTCAATTGCAACCAGAATACATCGACAATGAAAACAATGTGGAATCAAAGAGCAAATAGTAAAAATATAAGGATACATCATGTTATTAGAACATAATGAGTTACTGTGCTATCAACAAACCGACATTGACAGCCATGGAAAACTTAAGTTTTTCTTAGAAAAACACAGCACCAAAGAAGGCACTTGGGGAATGCTTTTTCTGCATGAAGGAGCGATTGATTTTGCATTCTTAAATGGCCAGGGACAAGAGTGTTCACGCACGCGCATCGATAAAGAGCATCCTGAGCTTCAGATTCCACCAGCAGCATGGCATAAAATTATCCCTGTCAGTGAATCATTTAAGGCAACACTCAAGTTTTACTGCATGCCCCACCGCTACTTCAATAAAAAATACGGTCTAAGTGCCGTGCAAAGCGACTTAGTGTATGTCTATCAGACTTACTTACGTCACTTGCAAGAAGCATCTATTCTCGATGCAGGTTGTGGTTCTGGCAGGAATTTATTGTATTTAGCCAACATGGGGCATCACGTTACCGGAATAGATAACAACCAAGCATCACTAGAGGCGATTCAGGAAATTACTCAAAAAGAAGATTTGAGTAAGGTGGCCACTCAACTGCACGATTTAAATCAACCCTTAGCGCTTGATGTGGAACATTTTGATTTCGTTCTTTCAACCGTCACATTGCAATTCTTAAATTCGGAACGTATTCCCTCCTTGCTTACAGAGCTTCAAGAAGCAACCAATGAGAATGGGTATCATTTTTTGGTTTTCCCTATTCAATCAGAACTCTATCCATTACCTGATTTTTTCACGTACCTGCCCCATAATGAAGAGCTCTATCATCTGTATCAAGATGCTGGATGGTCTATACTGGAGTATAAAGAATCAGTGGGGCATTTGCATAAACAAGATGCATCAGGAAAGCAGATACCCGGTATGTTTGGTATGTTACTTGCGCAAAAACTGGGGTAATGCATAGCCTATAACAAGGAGTGCCATGAGTTCTACTCATCGAAATACGATTCAGATTTGCCGCGTTTATACTCCTCCACCGATTAAAGAAGGAGTATGGATTTTGATTGATAGACTTTGGCCGCGGGGTCTTAAAAAGGACGCTTTGGCCTTTGATTTGTGGTTAAAAGACATCACCCCAAGTGTTTCTTTGAGGCAGTGGTTTCATGGGGATAGTGATGAGCGATGGAATGATTTTGTTGATTGCTACATTGAAGAGCTAGATAACAAAGGCGACTTAATAGAGCGTATTTTGGAAATGGCTCGTGAGGCGCCGATTACTTTGTTTTATGCAGCAAAAGAACCTAAGCACAATCATGCCCTTGTTTTGCAAGCCGTTTTATACTCATGGCCCAATCATCCAGATAAGACCTTACTCTTTTAGTATTTTGATGTTCAATAAAGCAGACAACTCCTTTTTGTTGTATACGACATCCGCCAGAGTATAACGCTCCAAAACACTCATAAAAGCAGCTTGCGCTTCATGCAAGACGCTCTTTAATTTACATACCGGTGCAATACAACAGTTCGCTTTTTCTTTATTAAAACAAGGCACCAAATCAAAGTGAGGCTCCAATTGGACAATTAATTGACCTAAATTTATGGCTTCAGGTTGAGCAGCCATTAGGATGCCGCCATTTTTCCCGCGAATGGTTTTAATCAGTTTAAGCTTGGCCAAATTATGAATGATTTTAACCATATGATTGTTCGATATGTCATACGCTTCGGTAATGTCTTTAATGGTGCACGATTCTTTTCTAAGCGTGATATAAATCAGAGCACGTAATGAGTAATCGGTAAATTGGGTGAGCTGCATCATGAATTCCTAATTAGGTTATTGACTGTGATTATTTCTTTTTATAAGATGCATTGCAAATACATCTTTAAAGGAGCCAATATGTCAGAGTCATTATTTGAGCGTTTAGGAGGTCAAGCCGCGGTCAATGCGGCGGTTGATATTTTCTATCGCAAAATGTTAACCGATGAACGAGTCAGTCATTTTTTTGATGATATTGATATGGAACAACAAATCCTAAAGCAAAAAGGATTTTTAACCATGGCATTCGGCGGGCCCAATCACTACAGTGGAAAAAACATGCGCGAAGGACATGCGCACCTGGTCAGGCGCGGGCTGAATGATACCCATGTGGATATTGTGATTGAGCATCTGGGTGCAACACTTTCTGAATTAGGAGCACATGCGGAGGATATTAATCAAGTAGCCGCTATTGCCAACAGCGTTCGTAATGACGTTTTGGGGCGCTCATGAGTACCGTCGCATTTAATAATCAATCTTATACCATAGAGCCTCAAGAAAGCGTATTGCAATGTCTGCTTCGCCATGAGGTGGACTATCCGAATTCCTGTCAAGCAGGCATTTGTCAGTCCTGCCTAATTAAAGTAAAAGATGGGGAGATTAACCCTGCCTGGCAAGCAGGATTACCCGAAACGCTTAAAGCGCAAGGTTATTTTTTAGCCTGTCTTGCAAAGCCTGAAACGCCACTGGAGGTGTCAACTCCTGAAAGCATTGAATGCGAAGTGAATGCACAAATCATCGATATCAACTCCTTGAATTACAATGTGATGCGAGTAACACTTCACGTGGGTAATTTAAAAGATTGGACTCCTGGCCAATACCTTAGTCTCATTAATCCTGAAGGCACAATACGCAGTTATTCCATCGCCAATATCCCTGAGCAAGAGGGGTTTATTGAATTACACGTTAAAATTTATCCACACGGAAGCATGGGGCAATGGCTGGCGAACAAAGCAACAAAACACGCCGAGGTGAAGCTAAGAGGTCCCTTTGGGCGCTGTTTCTACTATAACCCCGAGCAATTGGCTTTTAATATGTTGCTGGCGGGAACTGGAACTGGACTTGCGCCCCTTATTGCCATTATTAAAAGCGCATTAAGTAACAAACATCAAGGAATCATCACCTTGGTTCATGGCGGCCTTGCTGATGAAGACATTTATTACAAAGAAGAGCTGGAAATGCTGTCGCTGTTGTTTCCTTCTTTTGTGTATGACCCGTGCGTACTTCAAAGTCAGGGACGATACCCAGAAGCTTCTATTGAGCAACGCACATTAATGCATTTAAATCAGCCAAAAGAGACGCGAGTTTATGTTTGTGGGCCTAAAGAAACGACCGATAAGTTGAAAAAACAGATTTTTCTTGCCGGCGTGCCTTCTCAGGCCATCTTAAGTGATGTATTTTTATAAGCACTAATTTTAAGGAAACAGCACGAAGTTTCATGGAGTGAAACAATGACTCAAAATAAAAAAGCGGTAACGGAATATGCCCAGGAAGAAAACGACCCAGTAGCCCTGGTTTTAAAATGGATTTTATTGTTCACAGCATTGATTTGTTTTGTCGTGCTCATATGGGGGACTTATAAAACCTACCAACTTGCGCCACCTCTACCGCAACAATTTCAAACTCAATCAGGCCATGTGGTGATGACTGAAGAAGACATTGTTGCAGGCAAAGCGGGGTTTCAACGCGCTGATTTGATGGATTATGGCAGTTTGTATGGTATGGGCTCTTATTTTGGCGAAGATTACACCGCGACCTATTTGCTGCGTTTAGGGCGACTTGTTGAGGAAAAAATAGCGCAGGCGCGTTATGGTAAATCGTTTGCCTATTTAGCCGAAGAAGAGCAGTATTTAGTTCGAAAAACGATGCAGCGTGAATTACAGAATACGGATTTAAGTGCGCCAATCAGTGTATTGTCGCAATCGGTTGCTGACTCAATCGGACAATTAAAACAAGAAATTACCTCAACCTTATTGAACCATGATGCCAAAAAAGGCTGGACTAAGGCTTATAGTCTCGATGAACAAAGCGCATTGCACACAGCAGAGTTCCTGATTTATTCCTCATTGACCACCATTGCTCATAGACCAGGACAAAACAGCTCCTATACCAACAATTGGCCCTATGAGCCCAGCATGGGGAATAGCCCAACCCCAGCTACGTTTTATTGGACGTGGGTCTCCTTTTGTTTTGTGTTTTTAGGTTTTGGTGTCATTTTGTATATTTATCATCGCTATTTAAGTGTGCCAGATAATTCTCCTAGAACACCGCTATTCATGCATTTTAAACCACTGACATCAAGTCAGCGTAAAGTAGGACAGTACTTTCTAGTCGTTGCTGTCATCTTACTCATTCAAATTGGAGTGGGCGCTATTATGGCGCATTACTATTCTGAGCGTGAGGGTTTTTATGGTATCGCAATTAATGACTATTTACCCTTTAACTTTCTGCGCGATGTGCACATACAAACGCCCATAGTCTGGATTGCGCTGTCCTGGATAAGTGCCGCGGTATTTATAGCACCCATCATCAGCAAAAAAGAAGCGAAAGGCCAGGGATTTTTAGTCAGCGTTTTATTTTGGGTTACACTCTTTGTTGTGGGTGGCGCCTTAATTGGTGATTATTTAGGAATTATGGGGTACGTCAATCAGTACTGGTTTTGGATTGGCAATCAGGGACTTTCTTATTTGCAACTTGGTCGTTTATGGCAAATTGGGTTTTGTCTGGGGTTGTTTCTTTGGAGTTTTATTGTATTTCGCGGTATGTGGCCTGAATGGGGCGCTGTCAAAAAAGCCACAGTACAATTTTGGACAGGTAAAATTCGTCTGGAACATCTATTTTGGGCCAGTACCGCCAACGTTGCCGTATTGTATTGCTTTGGAATGATTCCATTAACCGGCATTGAAAAATCATTTACCATTACTGATTTTTGGCGTTGGTGGGTCGTTCATCTTTGGGTTGAACAATCCTTTGAATTTTTTGCAGCGTGTGCGACTGCTTATCTGTTAATGGGCACCGGCTTGGTATCGCGTGCTCTTGCAGAACGAACCATGTATTTTGAAACCATTCTTATTTTCTTAGGTGGGGTGATTGGTACTGGACACCATTGGTATTGGACTGGTACGCCCGATATTTGGGTGCCGCTTGGCTCGATGTTTTCCTTTATTGAGGTATTGCCCTTAGTGCTTCTCATTATTGATGCGATTGAACATCGGCAGTTGATTAAACGCCAGGGGCATTTTACTTATAATTTAGCGTATCTCTATGTGTTAGGCGCTTCATTTTGGAATTTTGTTGGTGCGGGAGTCTTTGGCGGGGGAACACTCAATGCGCCACTAGTAAATTATTATGAGCATGGTACTTTTTTAACGCTCAATCACGCGCATACGGCTTTATTTGGTGCATTTGGCTTATTGGGTCTTGGACTGATTTATTTTTGTTTGCGTTATGCCGCAGGAGCACGTTTGTCATGGAGTGATCGATTGGGTACCTGGGCATTTTGGCTCTATAATCTTGGGCTTTTATTGTGGATTGTTTTGAACTTCTTTCCTATAGGATGGGCTCAATTAATGGACGTCTACGAACATGGTTTTGCTCACTCCAGAAGTCTTGAGTTTTATAACACCACGTTGCTATGGCAATGGTTGCGCCTTCCAGGTGATGTAGTTTTTGCTTTAGGCGCACTCATTATGGCTTATGATTTCATCAGCAAATTGGGACTTTTTTTTCCAAAACTTGCGAAAACTTATTTAAGTAGAAATCAATACCTGTTGCCTAATGACATGAGAGAGGATGGTAATTGAAACTTAGAGTAATAGTATGACTGGACGCTGGAGCGAGTGGTTTATTGAAAAAGTCGGTGGACTGTTATCACGACAAGCACCGCCTCACAGAGCCTATTTGTGTGATTTTAATCAATTATGCGACAAAATACGTCCTGCAGATGTGCTTTTGGTAGAAGGAAGAAGCCGAGTCAGTCGTATTATTCGGCATGTTACTCAAAGTCCCTGGTCTCACGCCGCATTATATATAGGATGCCTACAAGATATTCAAGAATCGTCTTTGCAGGAGCTTATTAAAGCACACTATGATGGTCCATCCGATAAACAGCTTTTGGTAGAAAGCGAGCTGGGCCTGGGAACCATTATTTCACCACTTGAAAAATACAAAGACGACCATCTTCGTATTGTAAGGCCAGAATGGTTAGCCCAAGAGGATGTATCTCGTGTTGTGGTGTATGCGCTCAATCGCTTGGGTAAAAATTATGATGTGCGTCATGTATTCGATTTGGCGCGCTTTTTATTTCCCTGGGGAATTTTCCCAAGAAAATGGCGCTCAACCCTATTTCAGCACAACGCCATGCAACCCACAGAAGATATTTGCTCCTCAATGATTGCCGATGCGTTTCAGTCGGTACACTATCCCATTTTGCCTTTTATTCACGAGGGAAATAAACATCACATGGAGCTTGTCAGGCGCAATCCTCGTCTATTCACGCCTAGTGATTTTGATTATTCGCCGTTTTTTTCTGTGATTAAATACCCTATATTCCCTCCCAATATTATAAAAGGATATGCGCATTTACCTTGGAATAAAGAACAGATAAGTGATCTTTAACAGTGCTCATTTACCATTTGGTACTAAATTCTTCTATAACATGAGCGTCAGTAAAATTAAGATAAATAGCCGTCGTTTCCAAGCGGTCATGCCCCAATGCTTTTTGTACTGAGGCCAATGAAATTCCTTTTTGCAGCGCTAAAGTCTTAATATGTGTGGCGTCACTTGTTTAGTGATTTTTGCCTTATTGGCAAAGTCCTTTACTATCTTTTGGACTTGTCTTGCTCCAACAGGAAAGCGTTCATTGATAGCATAGTAATGCTCAAGTAACGCCCGTACACGGTTAGACATGGGAACGACTCGCTTTTTTGATTTTTTACCATAAGGGCCACCTTTTCCTGAAATACGTAGTGATTTTTGTTGCCACAAAATATCTTGTGAAGTAAGTGAACACAACTCTGATACCCGCAGACCAGTATCAATTAAAATCCAAATAATCAGCTTTTCAAGCATTGACTCACATACCTGACACAGTTGATCTGCTTCCTCTGCCCGAAGTGGTTCTCTTACAAATTGGTAAGGCATGATTTCTCCAAATACGCTTAGTTCGCTTTACTGCTAGTTTAACGAATTTTATTCGCTAAACGTTAGGTTTTTATAAATTAATGGTCTGCGCTGATAATACAGGTTTTTAAAGGCCTTACTGAGAAATTGTTACGCAATCTTAAAATCGGCAAAAGAGACTAAGTTAGTCTTTTTAGGTGGAATGCGAATTATGGTGAATATGTGGCACTAACACAATTAAGTGAGGACGAAGGGGAAAAGCCAATCTCATCAATTAATTGGTGCTAATTTAGGGGATAGATCAGAAAAAGCAACTGCTCGAGCAAGGTTCTTGGATGCTAGGTGAAGTAAAAGATGGGAAACTAAGGTCACTAAGAGATCCTAATAATCCTTAAGTTGGTTGGCCGTTCCATTACTCCCCAAGCGCCAGGTTCTATGCGCCCTGCGCGCACCAAGACCTTAAATCAACCGTTCTGCACGATACGAATACCGCAAGCGTGCGGTATTGGTGGCTTGCGGTAAGGACT
>Ga0075012_10004858_pt1 | contig 12434 bp, 14 predicted proteins | sample All_14_2_FD_71474 | JGI IMG/M metagenome (GOLD analysis project Ga0075012, IMG submission 71474) | Freshwater microbial communities in response to fracking from Pennsylvania, USA - Allegheny Zone_MetaG_DW_15 | ecosystem: Environmental > Aquatic > Deep subsurface > Groundwater > Drilled...
CCGCGCTCCATCGACTCGACCAGATCGCGGGCCGAGCGCCCGTCCGGCGTGGTGTCGGACGAAAAGATCGCCGTGCGCGCCTCGGGGAACAGGCTGCGGACCTCCTCCTCGACCCGTTCCACGCCCGGGCCGACCGGCACCAGACTGTCCTTCGCCCCGCACGAGGGGCAGGTGTCGGGCCGCGCCATGGAAAAGCCGGTCAGGTGACAGACCAGCCGCCCGGTGTAGCGGTGCTCGACCAGCCAGGAGTCCGTATCCGGCGCCGTCATCCGGTGCCCGCACGCCCGGCACAGCACCACGGGGGCGTAGCCGCGCCGGTTCAGGAACAGCAGGGTCTGCTCGCCGCGCGCCAACGTCTCGGCCATGGCGGCACGCAGCGGCGGGCTCAACCAGGTCTGCGGCTCGGGCGGATTGGCCCGCAGGTCCAGCAGGGTGATGTCGGGCAGCACCGCCGTGCCGTGCCGCGCGGTCAGCCTCAGCTCGCGATAGCGCCCCTGCCGGGCATTGCCCAAGGTCTCGAGCGACGGCGTGGCCGAGGCCAGCACAACGGCGGCGCTTTCGAACCGCGCCCGCGCCACGGCGAGGTCGCGCCCCTGATAGATCAGGCCGTCCTCCTGCTTGTACGAGCCGTCATGTTCCTCATCGACGACGATCAGCCGCAGGTTCGGGAAGGGCAGGAACAGGGCCGAGCGCGCGCCCACCACGATGCGGCAGTCGCCCGAGACCACGGCATCCCACACCTGTCGCCGACGCGGGCCGGTCAGGCCGGAATGCCACTCCGCCGGGGCCGCGCCGAACCGGGCCGTGATGCGGGCGATGACCGCCTGGGTCAGGGCGATCTCGGGCAACAGGATCAGCGCCTGCGACTTCGGGTCCCCCTCCAGCAGCCGGGCCACGGCCTCCAGATAGGCCTCGGTCTTGCCCGAGCCCGTCACCCCGTCCAGCAGGAAGGCCACGAAATCCCCCGACAGGGCCGCCTGACCAATCTGGCCGGCGGCCTCGGCCTGATCGGGATTCAGCTCGACCCGGGCATGGTGGGGGTCGGGCGTCTGAAACGGATTGCCGGTTTCAACCGGACGGGCGGTGATCACCCCTTCATCGACCAGTCCCTTGACCACACCTGCCGAGACGCCCGCCACGCGCCCCAGTTCAGCAGCGCTGGCGACCGCTGGCCCCTCGTCGAGCGCCTGCAACACAGCCGCCCGCGCAGGGGTCACGCGCACAGGGGCCTTGCCCGCCACCCTGTGCAGGTGCAGGGGCGGCTTCGGCGGCGCATGACGCAGGGCTTTCAGCGCCAGCGCCGCCATCTCGCCGGGCGGCGACAGGGTCCAGCGCGCCGCCCATTCCAGAAAATCCAGCGTGGCCCGGGGCAGGGGCGGCAGGTCCAGCCGGGCCACAATGTCCTTCAGTCGCCGGTTCGTCGCCGGAATCTCGCGCACCGCGCTGACCACGCCGGTCATCTGGCGCGGCCCCAGCGGCACGGTGACAAGGTCGCCGCGCTCCACCGTCACGTCGTCCGGCACGACATAGTCGAACGGTTCGTCGACCGGCAGGGGAATGAGCACCGAGGCGACTTTCACCCGCGCGCCCCGTGGTCTAGAACCGGCCGCATGAAACTGTTTCTCGATACCGCTGACGTCGCCGTCATCAAGGACATGCTGCCCACCGGAATGGTGGACGGCGTGACCACCAATCCGTCCCTGATCGCCAAGTCTGGTCGCAACATCGCTGAGGTCATCGCCGAGATTTGCGCCCTCGTCGAGGGGCCCATTTCGGCCGAGGCCGTCGCCACCGACTTTGAGACCATGGTCAAGGAGGGTGAAAAGCTGGCCGGCATCGCCCCGAATGTCGTGGTCAAGCTGCCGCTGACTTGGGATGGGCTGCGCGCCACGCGGGCCTTTTCGGACAAGGGCATCCGCACCAATGTGACCCTGTGTTTCTCGGCGGCCCAGGCCATGCTGGCGGCCAAGGCCGGGGCCAGCTTCATCTCGCCCTTCGTCGGGCGGCTGGAAGATCACGGCGCCGACGGAATCGTCCTGCTGGAAGAAATTCGCGCCATCTACGACATCCACGGTTTCGAGACCGAGGTGCTGGCCGCCTCGCTGCGCAATCCGGGCCATGTCTCGGCTGCGGCGCTGGCCGGTGCCGATGCGGCGACCCTGCCGGTCGACACCTTCAAGGCGCTGGTCAAGCACCCGTTAACCGACAAGGGTCTTGATGCCTTCCTGGCCGACTGGGGCAAGACCGGCCAGAGCATTCTGTAAGACGGCGCACCGCCTTGCCCGGCCGGCGCGCCAACCGGGGCCGACCGTGACCGAGACCGCCGACCTGTTCCATGACGATCCTGCGGACGAGGGCCCTCGCTGGCCCGAGGTGCGCGCCTGGCTGCAGAGCCATGCCGCGACCCTGGTCGAGGACCGCGCCCTGCTGCAGGAACTGGGTCTGCGCCCGCACGGCCCCAATGTCGTGGATTTCGGCGCCGCCGCCCTGTCGCGGGTCGAGGCCGTCGCCGCGCGCGAGGCCGGAGCCCGCAAGGCCATCGAGGGCGTCGCCCGCGCCAATTTCGCCGCCCAGGCCCAGACCCATGTGGCCGTCCTCGACCTGATGGAGGCGCGCAATCCTTCCGACCTCGCCCGCCGGCTGGATGCGGCCGCCCAGGCCCGCTTTGGCCTCGCCGGGGCGTCGATCGTTCTGGAAAAGCCGGGCGGCATTCCGTTCGGGTGGCGCGCGCTTGAGCCCGGCGGCGTCGACGGCCTGCTGGGCCGCAACGGCCTGCACCGGCTGGGCACGGGCGGTCAGGGGCTCGGCCTGTTCGGTGCGGCCGAGGACGAGGTCCGCTCGGTCGCCCTGGTCCGCATGGCCCCGCATGTCGGCCCCAACGGCACCACCCGCCCGGCCCTCTGTGCCTTCGGCTCGCCCGATCCCGAAGGCTTCACGCCCGAGATGGGCTGCGAGCTGGCCGCCTTCCTCACCCGGGTGATCGAGCGCATGGCCGAGCGATGGCCGATCCTCAGTTGACCCATCCGCAGCCGGACGCGCCCGCAGAGACAGCACTCGACGCCTGGCTGCACCATCTGGCGCATGAGCGTCGCCTGTCACCCCGCACCCTCGAAGCCTATGGCCACGCCGGACGCCGCTATCTGGCCTTCCTGGCCGGACACCGGGGCGGGGCCCTGACGGTCGGCGACCTTGCCGGGATCACGGCCTCCGACCTCCGCGCCCATCTGGCCGAGCGCCGCTCTGGCCCCCATCCCCTGTCCGCCCGCTCGCTCAGCCAGGCCCTGTCAGCCATTCGCGCCTTTCACCGCTTTCTGGAACGGCGGCTGTGCATCGAGGCCCCCGAGCTGGCGCTGGTGCGTGGCCCGCGCATCAAGCCGGGCCTGCCGCGCGCCCTCCAGATCGATCAGGCGCTGGAGCTGATGGAGGCCACCGGCGACGATGCCGAAACCCCGCCGTGGGAGGCCGCCCGCGACCGGGCCGTTCTGATGCTGCTGTACGGCTGTGGCCTGCGCATCTCCGAGGCCCTCAGCCTGACCGATGCCGACGTGCCCATGGGCGAGACCCTGCGCATCACCGGCAAGGGCACCAAGACCCGGATCGTTCCGGTCCTGCCCCAGGTCGCCGAGGCGGTCGCCGCCTATCGCCACCTCAGGCCGTGGGTCGAGGGGCCGGACCATGCCCTGTTCCTCGCCAAACGCGGCGGCAGGCTCAGCCCGCGTCAGGTGCAGGCTGCCGTCCAGACCCTGCGCCGCCGTCTCGGCCTGCCCGAGACCACCACCCCCCACGCCCTGCGCCACAGCTTCGCCACCCATCTGCTGGGCGCCGGGGCCGACCTGCGCAGCCTGCAGGACCTGCTGGGCCACGCCAGCCTGTCGACCACCCAGAAATACACCGCCGTCGACGCCGCCCGCCTCATGGGCGTCTATTCATCCGCCCACCCGAGGGGGTAGGGCGCGGGCCTCGTCAGGCCTGCATCGTCCAGCCTTCGACGCCCATGGCGGCCTGACGCACGGCCTCCGAGCGGGTCGGGTGGGCGTGGCAGGTCCGGGCGATGTCTTCGGACGAACCGCCGAACGCCATGCACATGGCCGCCTCATGGATCATCTCGCCGGCCTGCGGGCCCAGGATGTGGACGCCCAGCACCTTGTCGGTTTCGGCATCGGCCAGCACCTTGGCATAGCCGTCGGTCTCGTGATTGATCTTGGCGCGGCTGTTGGCGGTGAAGGGGAATTTCCCGACCTTGTAGGCGACACCCGCCGCCTTCAGCTGGTCCTCGGTCTGCCCGACCCAGGCCACTTCCGGGGAGGTGTAGACCACGCCGGGCACCAGGTTGTAGTCGACGTGCGCCGACTTGCCCGCGATGGTCTCGATGGCCGCAACCGCGTCCTCCTCGGCCTTGTGGGCCAGCATCGGGCCGTGGGTCACATCGCCGACCACCCAGATGCCGTCGGTGCCGGTCCGGAAGTGGTCATTGTCAAGGAAGCCGCGCTTGTCCGTCGTCAGGCCGACCGTCTCCAGCCCCAGACCCTCGGTGTAGGGGCGGCGACCGATGGCGACCAGCACCACATCGCCCTTCAGCGTCTCGGCCTCGCCGCCTTTCGCGGGCTCGACGGTCAGTTCGACGCCGGACTTCGAGGTCTTGGCGCCCGTCACCTTGGCACCCAGCTTGAACTTCATGCCCTGTTTGGTCAGCACTCGCTGGAAGGCGGTGGCCACATCGCTGTCCACGCCCGGGGTGATGCGGTCCAGATATTCGACCACCGTCACCTCGGCGCCCAGACGCCGCCAGACCGAGCCCAGCTCCAGCCCGATGATACCCGCGCCGACCACAATCATCTTCTCGGGCACCTTGTCGAGCGCCAGCGCCCCGGTGGAATCGATCACCCTGCCGGCTTCGAAGGTCACACCGGGCAGGGGGGTGGGCTCAGACCCGGTGGCGATCACGACATTGGCCGTCTTCAGCGTGGTGGTGGTGCCGTCCGCGGCCTCGACCTCGACCACGCCCTTGCCGTTCAGCCGGCCCCGGCCCTTGATCCAGTCGACCTTGTTCTTCTTGAACAGGAATTCGATGCCCTTGGTCAGGGCGGTCACGCTTTCCTGCTTCTGCTTCATCATCTGGCCGAGGTTCAGCGTCGGCGAGACCTCAATGCCCAGTCCGGCGAACTCGCGCCCGGCGACTTCATACATTTCCGAGGCGTGCAGAAGGGCCTTTGAGGGCATGCAGCCCACATTCAGACAGGTGCCGCCCAAAGTCTCGCGCATCTCGATGCAGGCGACCTTCAGCCCCAGCTGGCCAGCGCGGATGGCGGCATTATAGCCCCCCGGGCCCCCGCCGATGATGACCACGTCATAGGGGGTGTCGGATTGAGAAGCCTGGGCCATGGATGTCCTCGGTCGGGTCGGAAACGCGGCAGACGGCCGGGGAGGGCCGCGCCAGATCGGTCGTTCGCCGGTCTAGCGCCCCTGACGCGGGAATCAACCGGCAAGAGCCTGGTCGGTTGAGGTGGGATCGCTTCGCGATTCCACCGATGCCGTGAATCAGGCTCTCGAATAGAGCCATGTGGGGACGGCAGGCTCAGACGGAAAGCTGGCCCGGGGTCCTTTTGCGGCGGCGTGCCCGCGTGACCACGACAATCAGGATGCCGATCACCACGAGCGCACCCAGCACCAGCCAGGTGGGATCGACGCCAAGGTCAGCCCCTAGCCCGCCCGGCGCGGCCGCCGGACCGCCTTCGGTGATGGTCGACTGCATGGAGGGGGCATTCGGATCGAACTTGCCGCCCGCGTCACTGCCGCCCCCGAAGCCGCCCCGGTCGATGGCGAGGCGCAGCACGGCATCGGCCATGAAACCAAGGAAATAGGCGACCGCAGCGCGTGAGTTGCCGGATCCCAGCAGGATGGCGGCGACCAGATACAGGACCACGGCTCCGACCCACAGGGCGATCACCGGCAGGTCCAGCCCGACCTGGGCCTCGGCCCCGGCCCGGGTTGTGGCGGCATCCATCCCTGCCCCTTCCAGGAAGGGCGACAGGAAGGGCCAGGCCAGCCACCCGGCATAGGCCAGCACCGCCAGAACGAGCACGATACGCAGGATCTTCATCGGATGTCCTTTCGCATGACAGCGTTAACCCTACACCGGAACACGGGAAAGGCCGAGGGGGTGCCGACTTGACCCCGGTCGCGGGATGGCGTTGGCATGGCGCGAACGTTTCTGGAGTTTTGTGATGCGTCTGATCCTGTCCGCGCTGGCCGTTGTGGCCCTGGCCGCCTGTTCGCCCGAGGCCGAGGCCCCGCCACCGGTCGAGCCTCCGGCGCCGATGCTCGAACTGGGCGGGGTGCCGCTGGACCAGCCCCTGCGGGCGCTCGGCACCGAACCCTTCTGGGGTGTGGATGTGACCGCCGATGCCCTGGTCTATTCCGGCGTTGATCGCCCCGAGCGTCGGGCCACGCATGACGGGGTCGAGCTGATGGGCACGGTGGCCAGCTGGCGTGGCACCACCTCGGACGGCGCGCCCATGGACCTGATCCTGATGGCGACCGAATGCTCGGACGGCATGAGCGACCGCACCTATCCGCTGACCGCCCGCCTCGAGGTCGGCGGCGAGACCCTGAACGGTTGTGCCGCGACGGTTTCGGCCATCATGAGCGCGGGCGAATCCGGTCTGGTGGTCGATGCCCCGGCGGACGCTACGACTGCCCCCGCGTCTTAACGGTTCTCACATCGGCGGTATGGCAGGGTTTCGGCCATGACCGCTTCACCGCCCGAACTCCACGGCCCTGCCGATCTGCGCCCTCTGACGGCGCTGCGCTTTCTGGCTGCGGCCTGGGTGGTGGTCTATGCCTTCTGGCCTGACCTCAATGTCGGCGTCCTGCCGCACGCGGTGGCCAAGGGCTATCTGGGGGTCGAGGTCTTTTTCGTCCTGTCGGGTTTCATCCTGTGCCACGTCTATCTCGAGGCGTTCGGCACCCGTCGGTCCGACTATGGTGGCTTCCTCTGGGCGCGGCTGGCGCGGGTCTATCCGCTGCATCTGTTCACCCTTTTCGGCGTGATGGCGCTGGGGCTGGCGGCGACGGTCGCCGGCATGTCGCTGAATGCCAGTGTGCTCGACTGGGCCTCCCTGCCTGCCAATCTGGCCATGGTCCATGCCTGGGGTCTGGCCCCCGAGGCCGCCTTCAACCACCCCTCCTGGTCGATCTCGGCGGAATGGTTCGCCTATCTGACCTTCCCGGTCTTCGCCGCCGTCGCCTGGCGCATGCGCGACCGCCCGTGGATTGCCGTGGCCGTCACGGCCGCCTTCATCCCGGCGATCTATCTGGTGTTCCAGGCCCTGGCCGGCTTCCCCCTGACCCAGGCCACCATCCAGTGGGGCGCACTGCGGATCGTGCCGTGCTTTGCCTATGGCTGTGCCCTCTATCTGCTGTATCGCCGCGCGCCTCTGGCCCGGCCGGCAGCCCTCGCCGCCGTCTCCGCGCTGGCCCTGGCCGCCGCAGCCGCGCTGAATGCCCCCGACGCCCTGATTGTGGTGCTGGCCGGCCTGATGATCCTCGGCCTCGCGGGCATCCCCAATGGCCGCGCGGGCATCATGGCCTCGGCCCCGGCCGTCTATCTCGGTGAGATCAGCTACTCGGTCTATATGGTCTGCATCCCGGTCAAACTGGTCGCGGTGACCGTTGCCGCTCGCCTGACCGGCGCGGGCGAGGCAGGCCTCGCCTGGCCCGTCTGGTTGGCGCTGGTGTTGATGGTGCCGGTGGTGGCTGCGGGCACCTATCATCTGGTCGAACGACCGGCCCGGGGCTGGCTCCGCGCCCGCAGGCCCGGCCGGGCAAAGCCGACGTCGCCCACAGGCAATTCGCCTGTTGAGGGGTTTCAGGCGCCAAAAACTATCGTATAGGCCGAAGCAGTCTCAACAGCGCACAGTGATCCGCATGCTGAAACGCCTGTCTGCCCTCATGGTTGCCGCCACCCTTGGTCTCAGCCTGTTCGCCGTCTCTCCGGGACGGACCCAGGATGTCTACTGGCAGTGTGTCACCTTTGTGCGGTTGGCGTCGGGCATCGACATCTACGGTGACGCCTGGACCTGGTGGCGTCAGGGCACGCAGCAGTTCCGCACCGGCAACCGGCCTGAAACCGGCGCGGTTCTGGTGTTCCAGCCTCACGGACGTATGACCCGCGGGCACGTCGCCATGGTCTCCGAGGTGCTGACCGACCGCGTGATCCGCGTCACCCATGCCAACTGGGGCGGCAGCCGCGGCAAGATCGAGGAAAACGTCACCGTGGTGGACGTTTCCGACGCCGGCGACTGGAGTGCGGTCAAGGTCTGGTACGCGCCGATCAACGACCTGGGCTCCAGCGTCTATCCGATCTACGGCTTTGTTTATAAGGAGCCGCTGACCAGCGCGGCCCCCCTGCGTCAGGCCGCCTTGCCGGAGACCGCTGCGGAGTTCGGCTTCGGCCAGTCGTGAGGCCGGCATGACCCGCTCCATCACCTATGCCGGCTATCTGGCGCTGGATGACCTTCTGGCCTGCCAGCACCCCCTGTCGGACCAGCATGACGAAATGCTGTTCGTCATCATCCACCAGACCAAGGAACTGTGGCTCAAGCAGATCCTGCACGAACTGGCCCTCGCCCAGAGCCTCGTGCGCGCCGGCGATCTGGTCCCCGCCTACAAGAGCATGGCCCGGATCAGCCGCATTCAGGCGGTCATGACCCACAGCTGGGATATCCTGGCCACCCTGACCCCCGCCGACTATCTGCGTTTTCGCGGCGTGCTGGGCACCAGTTCGGGCTTCCAGAGCGACCAGTTCCGTCGGGTCGAGGCCATGCTGGGTCTCAAGGACGCCCGCTTCCTCGCCCACCATGAGGACCGGCCCGAAGCCCACGCCGCCCTCAAGGCCGCGATCGAGGCGCCCAGCCTCTACGACGACGCCCTGCACCAGCTGGCCCGCGCCGGGCTGGACCTGCCGCCCGAGGTGCTGGAGCGCGACATCAGCGCCCCCTACGAACCCCACCCCGCGGTCGAGGCCGCCTGGCTGGCCGTCTATCGCGAGTCCGAACGCTACTGGTCGCTCTATCAGTTGGCCGAGAAGCTGGTCGATCTGGACGACGCCCTGCTCACCTGGCGGCACAAGCACGTCGTGACCGTCGAGCGCATCATCGGCCGCAAGACCGGCACCGGCGGCACCGACGGCGTCGGCTATCTGACCGAGACGCTCAAGCGCCGCTGCTTCCCCGAACTGTGGTCCCTGCGCACCCGTTTGTGATCCTGTCTGCAACCGGAGTCCCTGTCCGGGTATTTCCCCTGCGGGGAGGTGCCCCGACAGGAGGTCTGTCATGACGGAACAGGATATCTCCGACGCCCACCGGCACGATGTGCGCGTGCTCGGTCGTCTGATCAAGGTGACCCTCGACAGCGCCGAGGGCTATCGCGAGGCAGCCCGGGACAGCAATGATCCCGGCCGCAAGCTGGCCTATGGTCGGCGGGCGGAACAGCGCGACGCCCTCGTTGAGGCGCTCCAGCACGCGTCCCGGGATCTTGGCGGTCAGCCGGACAGGGACGGATCCCTGCTGGCCAAGGCCCACCGCGCCTTCATGGACCTCAAACACGCCCTGCTACGCGACGATGACGCCCTCGACGGCGAAATCCGTACCGGCGAGTCCTGGCTGATCGACACTTGGGAGGTCGCGCTCAACGACCCCGATCTGGGTGAGTCGACCCGCGAGATCGTGAAACGGGCCTTTGACGTCATCGACCCGCACCCCGGCGACCGCGAGGAACACCTGCTGCCGCCAGAAGACGGCCCACGGGCCGGTGTCTGACTCACGAAAAAGGGCTCCGGCATGAACCGGAGCCCTTTCTGCGTTCCAGAGCCATGGATTACTGTTCCAGGATCCATTCGCGATAGACGGCCAGAACGCCCGTCAGATCGCCGTCGATTTCGCTGTCCTCGGGGACCACGCCGTCGCAGGCGATTGCCTTGAAGGTCGAGTTGTTGCTGTCGGGGGCCACGGCTTCCCAGGGCTCGTCGTCGTCGATGGCGCCCATGAAGCCGCCATCGACGTCATAGGCGGCAGCGCCCGGCGTGCGATAGGTCGAGTTCGCGCAGTTGAACTCATAGGCCATGTCCAGACGGGCGATGCCGCTTTGGGCCACCTGGTCCGGGTGGGCACCCATGACGATGGTTATGGTGGCGATGTTGCCCGACTTGCGGACCGACCCGCCAGAAGCGATGGCGAGGGCGTCCTCGCCGGCATCGACGATGTAATAGGGGGCCGAGACTGGCGGAGCCGACTGGGCCTGGGCGGCGGAAAAACCAAAGGTCGTGGCGGCCAGCGTACCGGCAGCGAGGGCGAGAGCGAGGCGCATGATTATCTCCTGAACAGGCGTCTGGGCGAACTCATAACCCGGCTTTTTGAAACGCGACAGAGGGCAGGCCCCACACGTCAGGTTCGGTCATGCCGGGCCGGATCGGCGATAGGAACCCTACTGCTCGACGATGAACTCACGGTACTGGGTGACGATCGTCTGGACGTCGCCCTCAAGCTCGCTGTCGGCGGGGATGGTGCCGTTGCAGGCCAGGTTCATGACGATGGCGGACGGCGCCTCCGGGTTGACCGCTTCCCAGTCCGCGTCATCCGTAAGGGCGCCCATCAACTCCCCGCCCGCGCCATAGCCGGCAAAGCTCGGGGTCTTGAAGGTCGAGTTCCGGCAATCGAACTGATAGCGCATGTCCAGACGCCCGAACCCAGTCTCGGTCAGGGTTTCGGGGGACGAGCCGGTGATGACGGTGACGCTGGCGATATTGCCCGATTTCTGCACCGTGCCGCCCGCCGCAAAGATCAGCGACTCCCGCGTGATGTCGATCAGATAATAGGGGCCGTCGATTGCAGGCGCTTGCTGCGCGCGGGGCGCGGACACGCCGAGGGTTGCGGCGGCAAGGGCGACGGTGGCGAGGGTGACGGCGAGGCGCATGGGAAATCTCCGGATGGGGAATGAAGTCGTAGGGGGCGGATAGCGGTCGTCTGAAGGCGGGGTCTATTGGCCATCCAGATGCAGCTGGTACATCTGAATCACCGCGTCGATGGTGTCGGGAAGTTCGCTGCCGGGGGCTACGGTGCCCTCACAGGCAAAAGCCATGGCCCGACTGGCCGGGGTATTCGGCGTGATGGCTTGCCAGTCGCCGGGGTCTTCGTGCGCGGCCATGCGCAGGTCATCCGGGCTGTATCCCATCAGCAAAGGGGTTCTCATTAGCCCCCGGGGGCAATTGAACTCATAGAGCATATCCACGCGCCCGAAGCCGGTGGCGATGAACTTGTCCCGCGAGGAGCCGGCTATTACGGTCACGCTGGCGTGGTCGCCCGATTTCGTCACCGTTCCGCCGGCCACAAATGTCACGGCCTGATCGGTGACGCCCATCAGATAGTAGGGCCCGGTCGTGGGGAGCCGCTCTTGCGCCTCGGCGCCGCCCACGCCAAGCGTGGCACTAACGACCAGGGCGAAAATGGACTGAGAAGGGCGCATGGCGAACTCCCGGAACAGGGGTGTCCGACGATAGCGATGGCGCCGGGTTCAGCAAGGTCTGCGGCGATCGTGTCAGATCACGTCAGGCATGAAAAAGGCCCCGGATCGCTCCGGGGCCTTTCGAGTCCTTGCGGACCTGCCTCTTACGCTTCGGTGTCGGGGGTCTCGGCCTTGCCGGTTTCCGGCACGGCGACGCCCTTGGCCGGGCGCACCGTCTGGCGCTCGGCGATCCGGGCCGACTTGCCGCGACGATCGCGCAGATAATAGAGCTTGGCGCGCCGCACGACGCCGCGACGCTTGACCTCGATGGATTCGATGTTCGGCGACAGGATCGGGAATTTCCGCTCCACGCCTTCGCCGAAGCTGATCTTGCGGACGGTGAAGGTCTCGTTCACGCCGCCACCCGAGCGGGCGATGCAGACGCCTTCAAAGGCCTGGACGCGCTCGCGCTCGCCTTCCTTGATCCGCACATTGACGCGCAGGGTGTCGCCGGGCTGGAAAACCGGAATCTCACGGGCTTCGAGCAGGCGGGCTTTTTCTTCGGCAGCAAGCTGCTGGACGATATTCATGGTCACTCTCCGTCGGGCTTTGCGCCCTTTAGCTGTCAATTGGCGAGGGTATCAGCCTCGCGGGGTGGTCTTGTCCGCAAAGGCGGCCCACAGATCGGGACGCCGCTCACGGGTGGTCTTCTCCCTTTGCTCCTCGCGCCACCGTGCAACCTTTTGATGGTCACCCGACAGCAGGACCTCGGGTATCTCGTGCCCCTCGAACGTCCGCGGTCTCGTGTACTGCGGATGCTCCAGAAGCCCGTCCTCGAAACTCTCGCTCTCCAGACTGGCCGCCTGGCCGAGGACGCCGGGCAACAGTCTTACGCACGCCTCGATCGCCACCATCGCCGCCGCCTCGCCACCGGC
>Ga0075012_10004859_pt1 | contig 12432 bp, 9 predicted proteins | sample All_14_2_FD_71474 | JGI IMG/M metagenome (GOLD analysis project Ga0075012, IMG submission 71474) | Freshwater microbial communities in response to fracking from Pennsylvania, USA - Allegheny Zone_MetaG_DW_15 | ecosystem: Environmental > Aquatic > Deep subsurface > Groundwater > Drilled...
CCGGTCGAAGCGGTGGAAACCCCGCCCGACGTGCAGGAGGCGGTTCGGGCTCGACCGCCTCCTGCACGTCGGGCGGGGTTTCCACCGCTTCGACCGGCTTTACCTCGGTCGCCTCAACGGGCACGGCGGCGGCAGCCGGCAGGGCCGGGGGCAGCAGCAGTTCGATGGTCGGCGGGGCCGGCGCCATGGCGCCGGACGTCTCCGCCTGGCCGATATAGATCAGCCCGGCGATGGCCGCGACATGGGCGGCCATGGAAACGCCGTAGTACAGGGGACGCCGGTTGCTCATCGCCGCATCACTTGACCGGGGCGGTCTCGGCGATCATCGACAATTTGGCAAAGCCGGCGGTCGAGACCACGCCCATGACTTCCATCAGGCGGCCAAAGGAAATGGTCTTGTCGCCCCGGACATAGACCACGCGGTCCGGCGTTTCCGCCGACATGGTCTTCAGCCGGGCCAGGAGTTCGACATCGCTGAAGCCTTCCTTGTCGATGAAGGCCTGGCCGGCGGCATCGATGGAGACGATCAGCGGCTCCTCCGGCTGCTGCAGCTTCGCCGCCGAAGTCTTGGGCAATTGCACCGGCACACCGACCATCATCAGGGGGGCCGCCACCATGAAGATGATCAGCAGCACCATCATGACGTCGACGAAGGGCGTCACATTGATGTCGGAAACCGGGCGGTAAAGGCTGCCGCCCTCATCGCCGCCGGGGCCCGGCAGCATTCCACCAGCCATGATCCTGTCCCGCCCGCCTTATTCCGCCGCGCGGCGCATTTCGCCCGTCGCCTCGACCAGACGCTTGCGCCCGATCTGATTGGCGAGGCGGGCAATGGCCGTCGACAGACGGGCCCCGATGCGGCCCAACTGGGTCGAGAAGGCATTATACCACATGACCGCCGGAATGGCCGCAACCAGGCCGATGGCGGTCGCGAACAGGGCCTCGGCGATGCCGGGGGCGACCACCGCCAGACTGGTGTCCTGGCTGTTCGCGATGGCGGTAAAACTGTTCAGAATGCCCCAGACCGTGCCGAACAGGCCGATGAAGGGACCGGCGGAGCCGACCGTCGCCAGGAAGGGCAGGCCGCGTTCGATCTCGCGCAGGTTCTCGGTCACGGTCAGGCGCATCGCCTGTTCGGCCCGGCCCCGGCGCTCGTCCGTGTCCTCCGCTGCCAGTTCGCGCCATTCGGTCACCCCGGCCTCGACCACGAGGCGCGGCAGGCCGGCAAGGCTGTCGACCACCGCCAGCCCCTGGCGCGCGGCGACCCCGTCTTCGAACGCCTTCACCTCGCGCGACAGGCGGCGCAGGCGGAAGCTCTTCTCAAGGGCGATGGCCCAGGTCACGACCGAGGCGAGGATCAGCAGGATCATCACCGATTTCACGATGATATCCGCCTGCATGAAGAGGCCGGCCACGGTCAGTTCATGGGCCTGGGTGGCAAGCGTATCGGTCAGGGCGCCGGCACCCGGCACGGCGGGAACGGCTGCCGCATCCGCAAGGGGCGCAGCCGTCGGCACGGCAGGGACTGGGGTCGTCGGTTCCATCGGTCTACTCCGGCGCAGATCCGCAAGGGTCCATCGCCATTAAGCACATGAGAATGAATTGCAACAGCATCTCTATAGCCGCCACCCGAACCCTGCGCAACCGCGAAATCAACGCAATTGCGGCGCATCGGGCGGTAGAAACACCCGATACGCCGCGCTCGTCGTCAGTCTCTGGACCGGCCTTCAAGCCTTGGCGCAATAGGCGCGCCAGCCGCCCAGATAGGTGATCTCGGGCGCGCCCTGCACGGCATGGGCTTCGCACAGGAACCCGGAAACGGCGCTGCCATCTTCAAGGAGAACCTTGCCGATGCACAGCGGCGCCGGAATGGCTGAGACAAATTGTCCAAAGGCGGCGACCGGCAGGGCCCAGACCTCGACCTCCAGCCCCGGCCCCTCGAAGCCCGGCTGGTGGATCAGCCCGGGCTTGGGCGGCACGGTTCCCGGCAAGGCATAGAGGCGATAGGCCTCGGCCGTCCGGCAGCGCTTCACCAGCCGGCCGCCCGGCCCGGTCAACTGGTGGTTCAGCGGCATGCCCGACAGATGGGCCCCGACCACCACCACATCGATGGTTGCCACATCCGGCCCGGCGGGGGCCGCCTGGGCCTGAAGGTCGGCCGTGCGATCGATCGCCAGCCCCTCGCCCAGCGCCTTGTGCAGGCGGTCGCCCCAAAGCGCCAGGGCCGCATCCGAGAAGGCGGGACCGATCAGCGTCACCCCCCAGGGCAGGCCATCGGGGCGGAAGCCGGCGGGGACCGCGATCCCGGCGTAATCCAGCAGGTTCACGAAATTGGTATAAAGGCCGAGCTTTGAATTCAGGCCGATGGGATCGGCCAGCATCTCGGCGACTTTCGGGAACAACGGCGTCGTCGGCAGCAGGAGGACGTCGGCGGCCGCGAAGATCGCCTTGGCCTTCTGGCGGAAAGCCTCCAGCTCATATTGCCCCCGGAACGCAGCAACGGCGGAGACACCGATGGCGCCCTCGACGATCTTGCGCACGGTCGGGTCCATGTCGGCGGCATGGGCGGCATGGAAATCCTCGACCGCCGCCAGCCGTTCCGCCACCCAGGGCCCGTAATAGAGCAGATTGGCCGCCTCGCGCAGCGGCGCATAATCGATCTCGACGATGGTGCAGCCAAGCCCTTCGAGCGTGGCGATGGCCTTGCCGTAAAGCGCTTCATTGGCCGTATCGCCGAAGAATTCCCGCTCCTTGCCGACCGGCACGCCGACGCGGAGCCCCGCGCTCGGCAGCGCCACATCGGCGGCGCTGCGGGAATAGGCATCGGCCGGGTCGTAACCGGCAGCGATGCGGCGCACGAGATCGCCCTCGCCCGCCGTCACCGCGAAGACGGAAATACAGTCGAGGCTGCGGCAGGCCGGCACCAGGCCTCTGGCAGACAACATGCCCTTGGTCGGCTTCACCCCGACCAGGTTATTGAAAGCAGCCGGCACCCGGCCGGAGCCCGCCGTATCGGTGCCGAGGGAAAAGGCGACGATCCCCGCCCCGACCGCCACCGCCGAGCCGGAACTGGAACCGCCGGAGATATGCTCGGCACTGAAGACCGAGCGCGGCGCGCCATAGGGGGAGCGCGTGCCATTCAGACCGGTCGCGAACTGGTCGAGATTGGTCTTGCCGACAGGGATCGCCCCCGCCGCCCGCAGCCGGGCGACCACGGTCGAATCCGCCGCCGGACGATAGGCGAAGGCCGGGCAGGCCGCCGTCGTCTCCAGCCCCGCGCAATCGATATTGTCCTTCACCGCAAAGGGAATGCCCCAGAGCGGCTGATCGTCCCGGGGCCCGCCGGCCGCCATCAGGGCGCGCGCCGCCGCCCGCAGGTCATCGGCCGAAAAGCGGCTGATCCAGACCGCCGGATCGGGCCAGGCGGCCAGGCGCTCGATCACCGCCTCCATCACCTCGAGGGGCGACACTTCCCCGGCACGATAGGCCTTGCTCAGAAATTCGATGCTCAACACACGGGGCAGGGCCATGCTCACATTCCTCCCTCGATCAGGGCCACGATCTGGCCGGCCTGGACCGTCCGGCCCGGCTGGCAGCGCAGGCCCGCCACACGGCCGGCCACGGGGCTCCTGATCTCCATTTCCATTTTCATCGATTCGACGATGACGACGACATCGCCCGCAGCGACAGTCTGGCCTTCCTCGACGACAATTTTCCAGACATTGCCGGTGACCTGCGCTTCCACCGGGCTCTGGCCCGGGGGCACCTCGACGGCGGCGGCAACCGGCCCGTCGTCGACCGCGAATGTATCCAGGCCCCGCGCCTTCCAATCCTGCCGCTCCGCCTCGAAGGCGGCCTGCTGGCGGGCCTTGGCGGCCTGGATCTCGCCGGCATTCGCCGACAGGAACCGGGCATGTTCGGCATAGGAGAAGCGGGTTTCCTCGATCTGCACCGGGTAGCGGCCATGGGGGAAAGCCTCGCGGGCCTCTGCCAGTTCCTGTTCCGAGACCGGGAAGAAGCGGATCTGATCGAAGAAGCGCAGCAGCCAGGGCGTGCCCGGCCGGAACACCGGGGTCTGGCGCCAGGCGTTCCACATCTGCACGGTCCGGCCGAAGAGCTGGTAGCCGCCCGGCCCCTCCATGCCATAGATGCACATATAGGCGCCGCCGATGCCGACGGCATTTTCCGGCGTCCAGGTCCGGGCCGGGTTGTATTTCGTCGTCACCAGCCGGTGGCGCGGATCGACCGGGCTGGCCACCGGCGCCCCGAGGTAGACGTCGCCAAGGCCATAGACGAGATAGGAGGCATCGAAGATCGTCCGCTTTACCGCCTCTTCGCTGTCGAGGCCGTTGATGCGGCGGATGAACTCGATATTGTCCGGACACCAGGGCGCATTGGGCCGCACCAGTTCCTGATATTTCCGCGCCGCGAGCTGGATCGAGGGATCGTTCCACGACAGCGGCAGATGGACGATCCGGCTCGGCACCGTGACGTCTTCCGCCGCCGGCAGGCCGGCCTCGATGTCGCGCAGCAGGGCGACCAGATAGGCGGTCTTCAAAACCCGGCTGTCGTAATGGATCTGCAGCGAGCGGATGCCGGGCGTCATATCGATGATCGCCGGCAGGCGCGCGGCCCGGACCGCCTCCGCCAGCAGGTGGACGCGGAGGCGCAGGGCAAGGTCCAGCACCATCGGCCCATATTCGACCAGCAGGTAATCGTCCCCGGCCCGGCGATAGACCACGGGCACCGGCCCGTCGTTGCGCGTCGCCAGGATCGGGCTCGGCAGGTCGGCCACGGTAACCACGGCAGGAGCCGCCACCGCCGGCACGAAGCGAAGCGTATCGCCCGGCTTCAACTGCCCGGCCTTCCAGAGATCGCCGCGGGTGATCACCGCCGGGCAGACGAAGCCGCCCAGGCTCGGCCCGTCCGGCCCCAGGATGATCGGCATGTCGCCGGTGAAATCGACCGCGCCGATGGCATAGGCATTGTCATGCAGGTTGGACGGGTGCAGCCCCGCCTCGCCGCCATCCGCCCGAGCCCAGCGCGGCTGCGGCCCGATCAGCCGGACGCCGGTGCGCGCACTGTTGAAATGGACCTCATAGGTCGCATTGAACAGGTCTTCGATATCGGCCGGCTGGAAGAAATCCGGCGCGCCATGGGGGCCGTAGTGAACACGGATGCGCCAGTCCCGGGTGATTTCCGGGATTTCATCCGGTTCGGCCACGCGCGGCACACCCGCCGTCGCCTTGCCGATATGGAGCGTGTCGCCCGCCTTCAGCACGCCCGTGCCCTGGCCGCCGAACTGGCCGAGGCTGAAGCAGGCCTTGGACGCCAGGAACAAGGGCCCGTCGATGCCGCCCCGGACAGCCAGATAGGTCCGCTGCCCGGCGCCCGAAATCTGCCCGAGGCTGAGGGTCTGGCCCGCCTGGACCGCGACCGGCGCGAAGAATTCGACCGGCTCGCCGTCGAGTGTTGCCGGCAGCCGGGCCCCGGCCAGGGCAACCACCGCGGCGCCATGGAACTTCAGCACCGGCCCGCTCAAGGTCACCTCGAGCCCGGCCGTGCCCTCGTCATTGCCGACGAGGCGGTTCGCCAGACGGAACGAGCGGTCGTCGAAGGGCCCGGACGGCGGCACGCCGACATCCCAGAAGCCGAGGCGCCCCGGCCAATCCTGCACGCTGGTCTGGGCCCCGCCCGCCACCACTTCGATGGTCGGACTGTCATAGGCAAAGGTGCCGAGGGCGGCGGTCGAGACCTTCCCCGAGCGCAGCAGGGCAGAGCCGGCAATCGCCCGGAGATAGCTTAGATTGGTCTCGATCCCCCAGACCCGGGTTTCGGCCAGGGCTGCCGCCAGCCGGTCGATGGCGCTATCGCGGTCATCGGCCGCGACGATCACCTTGGCCAGCATCGGATCGTAGAAGGGGGTGACATCGGTCCCGGTGGCAACCCAGGTATCGATCCTGGCGTCGCTGGGGAAATGCACATCGGTCAGGCGGCCGGTCTGCGGGCGGAAATTGGCCTGCGGATTTTCGGCATAGAGCCGGACCTCCATGGCCGCCCCCCGGGAGACCAGGTCGGCCTGCGCCGGCAGCGCCAGTTCGCCCGCCGCCTGGGCGATCATCCATTCGACCAGATCGACGCCGAAAACCGCCTCGGTGACCGGATGCTCGACCTGAAGCCGGGTGTTCACTTCGAGGAAGTAGAAATCGTCGCGCGCGACGTCATAGATGAATTCGACCGTGCCCGCGCTTTCATAGGCCACCGCCTGACCCAGCGCCACGGCCGCCTGGTGCAGGCGCCGGCGGATCCCGTCGGAGAGGCCGGGGGCCGGGGTTTCCTCGACCACCTTCTGGTTCCGCCGCTGGAGCGAACAATCGCGCTCGCCGAGCGCCACCACATGACCCTTGCCGTCGCCGAAGATCTGCACCTCGACATGGCGCGCGGTCGAGACGAAGCGCTCGATATAGACGCGGGCATCGCCGAAGGAGGCGGTCGCCATGCGTTGCACGGCCTCGAAACGCTCGCGCAGCTCGTCGCCATTATGGCAGAGCGACATGCCGATGCCGCCGCCGCCCGCCGTGCTTTTCAGCATCACCGGATAGCCGATGGCCGCAGCGGCCGCCACCGCCTCTTCCGCCGACAGCAGGATGCCGGTGCCCGGCAGCAGCGGCACGCCGGACGCCTCCGCCAGGGCGCGGGCCGTGTGCTTCAGGCCGAAATCCCGCAGGTGTTCCGGGCGCGGCCCGATGAAGCGGATACCCCGGGCCGCCAGGGCTTCGGCGAAGCCGGCATTTTCCGACAGGAAGCCATAGCCGGGGTGGACCGCTTCCGCCCCGGTGGCCAGACAGGCTTCGACGATGGCCTCGGCCCGGAGATAGCTTTCCTTGGCCGGTGCCGGCCCCAGGCAGACCACTTCATCCGCCGCCAGCACCGGGGCAGTGAAACGGTCGGCCTCGGAACAGACGGCGACCGTCTGAATGCCGAGCCTGCGGGCAGTCTTGATGACCCGGGCGGCGATCTCGCCCCGGTTCGCGATCAGGATCTTCTTGAACATGGCAGGGCTCAGGCAGCCTCCCCGTCCCAGATCAGCACGCGCACCGGCGTCGGATCGAAGGCGTTACAGGGATTATTCACCTGCGGGCAATTGGAGATGACCGCCAGCACATCCATTTCCGCCACCATGTCGACATGGGAGCCGGGGCCGGAAATGCCGTCGACGATGGCCAGCCGGCCATCGGGATCGATTGGCACATTCATGAAGAAATTGATGTTGGGCACGATATCGCGCTTGGTCATGCCCCATTTCGTGACCTCGACCACGAAATTGTCCCGGCAGGCATGCATGTAACGGGTATGGTGGCCAAAGCGCACCGTGTTCGCCTCGCAGGAACAGGCGCCGGCCGAAGTATCGTGCCGGCCGCAACTGTCCGCGACCACCCGCAGCATGAGATTGCCTTCGTTCGACAGCAGCTCGGTGCCCGTGGTCACATAGGCCGAGCCCTGCGCCAGCAGCGTATCCTGCGCACTGTAGCGCTCGGAGAAATCATGGGCGTTGTAGAACAGCGTATCGACCGCCTGGCAGCCCTCGAGATCGACGATGCGGAAGATCTGGCCGCGCTTGATCACATGGGACCAGGGGCGTTCGGCCGGGATGATGAAATCATGGACGGCCTTGGCCGGGTCCAGGTTTTCGGTCGTGGTGCAGATGAAGGTCATGATTCAGCCCTTCCGGCTCAGCGGTCGGCAAACAGGGGATCGGTATTCTCGAAGCCGCGCACGGCTTCGGCGGTGGCGGTGCGGCAGATGTCGTCGCTTGCGGGCGACGGCCCCTGCCAGATCACCGCTTCGATCGCCTGGGGCGCATAGGGCCCGGGGCTGAAGGGATGGGGACAATTGGAAATGGCGATGAGCAGGTCCATCTCGGCCCGCAGTTCGACGAAATCGCCGGCCGAAATCACCCCGTCCCGCCAGGTGAAGCGCCCGTCGTCCCGGACCTGGACGGGGGAGAAGAAGCTGATCACCGGGGCAAGGTCGCGCTTGCCGAGACCGAAGCGCGACGCCGCCAGACGCATGTTCTCCTGCGTATTGCGCAGGCTGGCATCGCCGTAGTTCCGGGCGTTCGAGGCCGGGGTGGAGCCGCCGACCACGGAATCATGGGCGCCCACCGTATCCTCGACGACGGAGGCAAGCACCCGCCCCATGTCGGAGAAGAGCACGCGGCCGCGCGGCAGCGCCGCCGTCCATTGCAGCTTCATCGTATCGGCAGAATTATAGCGCTCGCTGGTATCCGCCGCATTCCACATGAAGAAGGCAACGCCGGGGGTACCATGGCTGTTGGTGATGCGGATATGCTCGCCCCGCTTCACCCGCGCGGTCCAGTACCAGCCGCCGGGAATTTCCTCCCGGTGGCGGATCAGGTTGCTGGTGATGGCGGCCTCGTCCGGCCGGGTCAGCGGCGGCAGGGCTTTCGGGGCGAGTGTGTCGCCGGCGGCCTTCAGTTCGAGATAGCGCTGGCGCAGGGCTTCGATGCGGGCGGCCTTGTCTGCGGTGGTCATGGCTCGGTTGCTCCTCAAGCCTGGAGCGCCAGGTCGTCCTGGCCGAGCCCCGGGACTTGGGCCGGGTCGTCCCGGCCGGGGGCGGTGGAAACAAGGGTCGGCGGCATGCGGTGCGGGCTGTTCTGCCCGGCGACCCGGCGGGGCCAGACCTCGATATCTTCCTTGATCACGGCGCCGTAGCGGTCGCCATCGACCGGATCCATACGCGGCCGCTCGAAGGCGAGCACGCGGGTGGCCAGGCCAAAGGCTTCCGACAGGTCATGGGTGACCATGACCACGGTGAGATTCTCCTCGTTCCAGAGCCGGCGCATCAGCAGATGGATATCGCCCCGGATGCCGGGGTCGAGGGCGCCGAAAGGCTCGTCGAGGAGCAGGACCCGGGGCTTCCGGATCAGGGTCTGGGCCAGGGCCAGGCGCTGCTGCATGCCACCCGAAAGCTGGGCCGGATATTTCGTCTCATGTTCCGAAAGGCCGACACAGTCGAGCATGTCGCGCGCGGCCTGAATCGCTTTCTGGCGCCGGCCGCCGAACAGCCGGGCGAGCAGGCCGCCCTGCTCGAATTCGAGCGACAGCAGGACATTGCCGAGCACGGTCAGATGCGGGAAGACGGAGTAGCGCTGGAACACCACGCCACGTTCCGCCGTCGGCTCGCCGGCGATGGGCACGCCATCGATCAGGATCTCGCCCCGGGTCGGCTTTTCCTCGGACAGCAGCATGCGCAGGAAGGTGGTCTTGCCGCAGCCGGACGGGCCGACCAGGGCGATGAAGGAACGCGGTGCGATCTCGATGTTGATACGCTCCAGCACCACGCGCTGGTCGTATTCCTTCCAGAGGTTGCGGACGGTGATCGCGCTCATCAGGCAGCCCTCGCGCCGGCAAACCAGGGGAACAGGCGGTCCTGCGACCGGCGCAGGGCGACATCCATCATGAAGGCCAGCAGGGTGATCCAGGCGACATAGGGCAGGATCACATCCATCGCCAGATAGCGGCGCACCAGGAAGATGCGATAGCCGAGCCCGGATTCGGAAGCGATGGCCTCCGCCGCGATCAGGAACAGCCAGGCGGGGCCGAGGTTCAGGCGGATCGAATCGATCAGGCGCGGCAGGATCTGCGGCAACACCACGCGCAGCACGATGCCGAAGGTGCTGGCGCCCAGGGTCTGGGCCTTGATCAATTGCTGGCGCGGCAATTCCTCGGTGCGCAGGGCCAGGTCGCGGATCATCACCGGCGCCAGGCCGATCACGATCAGCGCGATCTTCGACGTCTCGCCCAGCCCCAGCATGATGAACAGGATGGGCAGGATGGCGAGGGGCGGCACCATGGAAACGACAGCAATGAAGCCGCCGAACAGCGCCCGCACATGGGGCAGCAGGCCGATGGTGATACCGGCGCCCAGGCTGATCAGGGTCGCGATCACCAGCGCCGCCCCGATCCGTGCGAGACTGGCCACCGTATCGACCCACCAGAGGATCTCGCCGGTCCTGGTATCGGCGGTGAAGGCCATGCGGTCGATGGCATCGGCAAAGGACGACAAGGCCGGCAGCAGCTTGTCCGCCGGATTATCCGCCAGCCGGATCGCCGAGCCGATCAGATAGGCAATGATCACCAGGGCGAAGGGCAAGGCGCCAAGCAGCAGGCGCGTGCCCGGCCGCAGTTCACGATTGATCGCGCGCATCGGGGCCCCTCGTCAGCGACAAAGACGGCGCGGCGGCGGCGAGGTGGGAAAAAGAAAGGCGGGGATAAGCGTGAATGCCATGGTGCTACCAACTCCCATTACGTTCAGACCGCGTTCGACCTGACCCAGGGGAATTGGCGAGACCCTAGTGACGCCAATTCCTGGTCACCGAGGCCTCCCGGGCTTTTATCCCGCCGTGCAACCGATCGGATGTCTCCCCGACCGGGCGGTAGCTCTCGGACCAGCGCCGGAAAATTTCCGACCGGAACCCTAGCCACCAAACTCTGTATGCAATTACATCAAAGGCCGGGGGCAAGCACAAGCCCCAAGTTTTCGCAGCGCACCATTTTTCGCCGGGGACTCATGTTCGACTATCCCGCCCTTCAGGCGCTGGCGGCCGTCATCCGCCTCGGTTCTTTCGAGCGGGCGGCCCAGGCGCTCCATGTCACGCCGTCCGCCGTCTCGCAGCGGGTGAAGCAATTGGAGGAACGCTGGGGCGCCGTGCTGGTGGTCCGGGGCCAGCCCTGCATCGCGACCGAGGCCGGGCGCCGCCTGTGCCGCCATGTCGAACAGGTCGGCCTCCTGGAAGCCGGGTTGCAGCGCCATCTGCCGGGGGATGCGGTGGCGCCCCTGACCCTGCCCATTGCGGTGAATGCCGATAGTCTCGGCACCTGGTTCATCGAGGCGGCGGCGGGTTTTGCGGCCGTCAGCGGCCACCTGCTGGATCTTGCCGTCGATGATCAGGACCATACCGCCGAGCGCCTGCGCCGGGGCGAGGTATTGGCGGCGGTCACCGGCCATGGCCAGGGTGTACAAGGGTGCCGGGTAACGGCCTTGGGTAGCCTGCCCTATCGCGCGACCGCCAGCCCGGCGTTCATGGCCCGCCATTTCCCGGATGGGGTCGATGCCGAAGCCATGGCCCGGGCCCCGGCCCTCACCTTCGACCGCAAGGATCAGTTGCAGCGCCAATGGCTGGCCGCTCACGTCGGCCTGGGCGAGGCCGGGCCGACCCATTGGCTGCCCTCGACGCAGGGTTTCGTCGATGCCTGCCTGGCCGGGATGGGCTGGGCCCTGAACCCGCTGCCCCTGGTCGCGGATCATCTGGCGACCGGCCGCCTGGTCGAAGTTCTGCCGGGCCGGGGGCTGGAGACGCCGCTGTTCTGGCAGGTCGGACAATTGGCCGCCAAACCGCTGGCGGGCCTGACCCGGGCCGTGGTCATGGCGGCCCGGCGCCATCTGGTGTGCGGGCCCTGAGCCGGGCCAGGAAAATGTCGGCCAGGGCGTGATAGATCGGGGTGGGCGAGATCAGGCGGGAAATCCCGGCCGCCAGGATCGCCACTGCCATCAAGGGCACCACCATGTCGTGATTGTCGGTCATCTCGAAGACGATCACGAAGCCGGTGATGGGCGACTGCATGGTACCGGCGAACAGCGCCACCATGCCAAGGGCGGCCAGCGCCCCCGGGGCCATGCCGGGCATAAGATCGCCAAGCGCGCTGCCAAGCCCGGCGCCCACCGCCAGTGTCGGCGCGAAAATGCCGCCGGCGATTCCGCTGGCCTGGGTCACCAGATTGGCCGCGAGTTTGGCGACCACCAGGCCAAGCGGCGCCTCCAGCGTGCCGGCCAGGGCCGCCTTCGCTTCGGCATAGCCGGTACCAGCCACCGGTTGGCCGGACAGATAGCCGATCAGCGCCACCGTCAGGCCGCACCCCATGGCGAACAGCACCCGGTGCCGCCCGATCCAGCCGCCGAAGATCCGGGGCAGCATCCGGGCCTGGCCGATCATGGCCCGGGCAAAGCCGGCGCCGATCACCCCGCCGAGCACACCCAGCACCGGCACCGCCAGCCAGTCGGTCCAGGCGCCGAGCCCGGCCCCGGTCCGCCCGAAATAGGAGCCGGTGCCATGGATCAGCACCGCCACGGCCGCCGCGATCAGCACCGCGCCCATGATCAGGGTCGAGATCCGCCGCTCGAACGAACGGCTCATTTCCTCGATCGCGAAAATAATCCCGGCCAGCGGGGTGTTGAAGGCGGCCGCCACCCCGGCGGCGCTGCCGGCCAGGATGATGCCCCGCATGCGCCCGAGCCCGGCAAAGCGGCTGCAGGCCAGCATGATGGAGGCGCCGACCTGGACCGATGGCCCCTCCCGCCCGACGGATGCCCCGAAGCCCAGCGCCAGGGTGGTCAGCATCACCTTGCCAA
>Ga0075012_10004860_pt1 | contig 12424 bp, 14 predicted proteins | sample All_14_2_FD_71474 | JGI IMG/M metagenome (GOLD analysis project Ga0075012, IMG submission 71474) | Freshwater microbial communities in response to fracking from Pennsylvania, USA - Allegheny Zone_MetaG_DW_15 | ecosystem: Environmental > Aquatic > Deep subsurface > Groundwater > Drilled...
CCGGCGCGGCGGCTTCGGCCGCCTGACCCGCGCAAGTCGAGCATCCCCCGGTAGCGACCGGAGTCTGCGGTGTGCGGCGGCCACACGCCCCCGCACACTGTCGACCTCTGGAGTACTCATGGATCTCACCGCGTGGCCGCTCATCGGCCCTCTCGTTCAGTGGGGCGCCGACGCCCTGCATGACCTCGTTCTTGCCCTCGAGCCCCTCGCGGGCGTCGCTGCCGCGGCTCTCGCTGTTGCACTGATCACTCTCGCAGTGCGCGCGCTACTCATTCCGCTCGACGTGCGACTCGTGCGCGCCGAGGGCGCGCGACGCAGGCTCGCGCCGCAACTCGCCGAGCTTCGTCGGCGCTGGAAGGGGCGCCCCGAAGAGCTGCAGCGCCGCACGATGCAGCTCTATCGCGACGCCGGGGTTTCGCCGGTCGCTGGCATGGGCACGATGCTCGCGCAAGCGCCGATCGTGTCACTGCTCTATCTCGTGCTCGCGAGCCCGTCGATCGCGGGCGAGCCCAACCCTCTCCGGGTCGAGCACCTGTTCGGCGTGGGCTTCGGTGACGCCCTCATCGCGTCGGCCTTCAGCGGCACCGCGGCAGCAATCGGCATTGTCGCTGCGGTGATCGCTGTGCTGGTGGTCTCCGGGCTGCTGCAACGGCGGGCGATGAGGATGCTCCAGCAGGGCATCCCGGCTCCTGAGCTCCCCGCTGCCGCCTCGCCGTTGCTCGGTGCGTTGCCTTTCGTGGCGATCATCCCGGCACTGCTCGTGCCTTTCGGTGCCGCGATCTACCTCGTCGTCAGCAGCCTCTGGAGTTCGATTGAGCGTCCGATACTGCGACGCGCACTGTGGAGCGACGCAGAGTGGCGCCCGTGACGTGACGAACCGTGATGGGGCGGGATGCTCGAGCCGAGCATCCCGCCTGACCATCACCGGGGCATCATCACGCGGTCTGACCGGCGTGCTCACCCTCTTCGATCTCTTCGACGAGCTTGGCGCAGAACGCCGGAAGGTCGTCGGGGGTGCGGCTCGAGACGAGGCCCTGGTCGACCACCACCTCTTCGTCGACCCACTGGGCACCGGCGTTGACGAGGTCAGTGCGCAACGAGGGGAAGCTCGTGAGTTCGCGACCCTTGACGACGTCAGCCTCGATGAGCACCCACGCCCCGTGACAGATGACGCCGACCGGCTTGCCCTGTTCGAAGAATTCCCGCGCGAAGCGAACGGCGTGCTCGTCCATGCGCAAGTGATCGGCGTTGACGACACCGCCGGGCAACACGAGAGCCTCGAAGTCGTCGGCGAGGCCGTCAGCCACCGCACGGTCGACGACTTGCGTGTGTCCGTTCTTGCCGGTCACCTGCTCTGAAGCTGGCGAGACGAGAACGGCCGTGGCGCCCGCCTCTGTCACCGCCTTCCACGGCTCGGTGAGCTCGCTGTCTTCGAAGCCGTCAGTCAACAGGAATGCGACGGTGCGGCCGGAGAGATGATGCGACATGGTTCCTCCTCGATCGGATTTCGGACCCCTCGGGCGAGTGCTCGAGGGCGCCGACGAATCGGGATTTCGTCGCTGTCGACGCTAGCGAGGCGTACGCTGCACCCTGGCCGCTTTGCAGCAATGCCCAGCAAGCGTGCCGCGCGCGGTCAGGCTGCGTTAGAGCGGCAGGCAGAGATGAGCGCACTGACCGCCAGCGTTCGGCCCCCACTGCACGAGAGTGACCGCGGTGTTCTTCTGGGCTAGCGCGCGGGCCGAGGGCGCACGAGCCGCACGGGCGAACTCTCGTCAAGCTCGACGAGGTTGGCTCTCGATTTCACGAATTCGGTGAAGCTCTCGTAGCCCAGGGCTCGCTCGTTGAATGCCGAATCGAGTCGCTTCATCTGCTGCTTGAGCACTGAGGCGTGCACCCAGTCGGTGTCGTCGTCTTTCTCACCGAGCAACTCGAGCGCCTTGACCAGTAGCGCGGTCGAGGCGCGCTTCGAGGTGGGCGGCTCGACGACCTCGTCGCGCGACGCCTCGGTGTCGCCAGCGCTGCCCGTCGCCGTGGTGGTCGAGGGTGAGGATGCTCGGCGCGAGCGCGCGGTGGGCTCGGGCGCAGCATCCGTCGCGGGGGTTTCTGTAGCCGTCGCCGCCGATGGGGTGCGCCGCACCGGGGGAGCCTGCCGCACTCCGGGCAGCGTGTCGTAGTCGGCGTACTCGTTGCACGCCGCCTTGAGGCTCTTGCTCGTGCCACCCGCGACGCCGATGCCGACAATGTAGCGACCGAGTCGTTTGGCGCGTTGCGCGAGCGCGATGTAGTCGCTGTCGCCGGCGACGATGACGACGTGCGTGATATCGGGCAGGCGGAAGAGATCTTCGACGACGTCAACAGAAAGGCGAATGTCGGCGCCGTTTTTCATCTGCTGCGTCGCCGGGAAGAGTTGAGTGAGGTCGACGGCGCGCTCCATGAGTTGGCCCTGGTAGCTCGCGTTGACTCCAATCGACCAGTCGGCGTAGGCGCGCGAAATGACGATCGGCCCGAAGCTTGAGGCGAAGTCGAGAATCGCTCCGAGGTCGACTGTGGCCTCGCGCACCTTCGCGACGAGCTCCTGAGGCGCATCCGCGAGGCCGGGCGAGAGGCGGTAGACGTTGTCTTTGCGCCACGCGCCGCGACCGTGGTGCTGGTCGTAGCGCGAGATGATGATGTTGTCGAAGTCGATGTAGACGGCGACGCGTGTGTCACTCGATGCGGCCATGACGGTCCTCCCGGGTTCGCCACCATGCTCCCATCGCATGTCGCGTGGTCGCGACGACGCGCCTGGAGAGTTGAGCACTGTGAGCGTCGCCGTCGAGGTCTCGGTAGCCTGAAGCGATGCAGGCGGTCCACGACTTCGTCGCGATCACGCCGGGGTCATTCGCGATGGGGTCCACCGGCTTCTACCGAGAAGAGACACCGGTCGTGCAGCGCACCGTCGAGGCATTCGAGATCGCTCGCACGCCCGTCACCAACGCGCAGTACGCCGAGTTCGTCGCCGCAACGGGTCATGTCTCGACGGCGGAGCGGCCGCTCGACCCGCGCGACTTTCCGGGCATCGACCTGGCCGATACCCGGGCGGGCTCGCTGGTCTTTACGCCGACCACGGGCCCCGTCGACTTGAGAGACTGGCGACAGTGGTGGCAATGGGTGCCCGGTGCATGCTGGCGTTCTCCTGAAGGGCCCGGTTCTGACATCGCAGACCGCATGGAGCATCCGGTCGTACAGGTCTCGTTCGACGACGCTTCGGCCTACTGTTCATGGGCCAGCGTGCGTCTCCCCACCGAAGTCGAGTGGGAGTACGCAGCACGCGGCGGCCTTGATGGCGCGACATTCGCGTGGGGTGACGAGTTGCCACACGAGGGCGACCTCAAGGCCAACACCTGGCAGGGAGACTTCCCATGGCGCAACACGGGGGCGCTGGGCTGGGTCGGCACATCTCCCGTGGGCGCTTTTCCGGCGAACGGCTACGGGCTTTACGACGTCACCGGCAACGTCTGGGAGTGGACGTCGACCCCGTGGAGCGATCACCACGACATCGAGGAAGGGTGCGGATGCTCGCCCAGCGCCGCCCGCGCAGACCACCGCGACGATCGAGTCGCGAAGGGCGGCTCGCACCTGTGTGCGCCTGAGTACTGCGTGCGCTATCGCCCTGCCGCGCGAACTCGGCAGTCGCGCGATTCGTCGACGACCCACATGGGGTTCAGAGTCGCGGCCCGAGGCAACCGCGTGGGCCACCGGGCATTCGAGTGAACCGCAGGGCATCGCGCACCGTCACACTACTGAAGCACGCTCACGGCACAATGGCCGCATGACAGCCGAACGCCGCGACGCCTGGGAACGCCGGTCAGCCCCCTGGCTCGCCGCCATGGGCATCGTATTCATCGTCACCTACAGCGTGGCAATTCTGGTCATCGAGTTTCCGGCCTGGCTCGTGATCGTGCTCTCGGTGCTCGCCTTCGTGTCGTGGACCACCTTCGCCCTCGACGCTGTCGTGCGCATCGCTCTGACCCCACGTGGTGAGCGGGGCGGGTGGATGCTCGCCCACTGGACCGACCTGCTGGCAGTAGTCGTGCCGCTGTTGCGGGCATTCCGCGTGGTCGACCTGTTCCGACGCATCCCCTACTTCCAACGCCGCACGGGAGCCGCAGTGCGCTCACGCGTCGCCGTCTTCGCCACCTCGTACGCGATTCTCTTCATATACTTCATCGCCCTCGCGGTGCTGCAGGCAGAACGCTTCGCCCCCGGCGCGACGATCACGACTCTCGGTGACGCGCTGTGGTGGGCTGTCGTCACTGTTGCGACGGTGGGGTACGGCGACACCTTCCCCGTGACGACCTTTGGGCGCGTGTGGGCTGTCGTGCTCATGGCGGGCGGCCTGGTCATCGTCGGCACCACGTCGGCGGTCGTGATCTCGTACATTCAAGAACGGGTGGGCAGGGCATCCAGCCGGTAGATTCGGCTCACACGAGTCGCAGACCTCAAGGAGCTCTCATGGCCACCGCGCCCCTCAGCCGTCAGCAGACGACGAGCGCCCTGCTCGCCGGTGCCGTCTCGCACACGATCTTCCAGACCGGCTGGTTCTTGTTCGGATTCGCCATTGTCGCGCTCATCGGTGCGGCCATCTTCGGCAACATCGTGGATGCCCTGCGCAACACCGTCGAGGGCGACGTCAATACGGCTGTCGAGTCGCTCGGTGTCGGCAGCGACATCCTCTTCGGCATCGTGATCGCCTTTCTCATCGCGAGCCTCGTGCTCATCCTCCTGGCGTTTCTCGTGAGCGTCTCGGTTCTTCGCGCCGCAACGTTGCGTCGCCCCGGCCGCGTGACGCTGTTCTCGATCGGCATCACGGCGGTCGCCGACATCGCCTTGTTCTGGGTGTACTTCGGCGTGGCTCAAGCCCTCACCGACAGCGCTATCGGTGGCCTGCTGTTGCAGCCCGTTCTGGCGCTCGTGGGCGGCGTGCTCGTCGGTATGGGCGTGTGGTGGTGGATGGCGTGGGCGAATCGCGACCGCACGGTCGTGGTCGAAGCGCCTGCAGAGCAGTCGGTCGTCGACACGCCCTCGACCCCAGCAACGCCCGAGAACCTGGCATGATGGAAGGCATCATGAACATCATCGCCGTGGCCGTCTCTGTCGCCCTGTTCCTGGCTTCCTTTGTGCTCTTTGCGTACGCCTACGCGGTGCCGGAAGAGTGGGCAGCGGTCACGTTCTTCTCGGGCATCATCGCCGTGACGCTCTCGATGGCGATCCCGTTCAGCCTGCTCGGCCACCGCGAGCGTTAGCTCTCGGCACCGCTGCGCTCACACTGGGCGCAGCACGTTGGCGGTGAACGCCTGCAGCCGACGAGCGAGGCCTTCGCTGCGCCGAGCAATCAGTTCGTCGCGATGCAGGTTGAGCTCGCTCGACGCCGGCACGATGCGGATCATGATCGAGCAGGCCAAGTCGGCGCAGATGTATGTGCCGACGGTGTTGCCGTCGAGACCCGCTTCGCCGCCGCGAGGGGCCGAGAACATCGAGACTTGCGTCGCCGGTTGCGGCGTGTGGCACAGCGAGCACATCGCTCCGATGCCCGCTCGCAGCGGAGCGCTTGCCGCTCGCACGAGCAGTCCGACGGGTCGCTCATCGACCCAGTGCACGAGGTAACCGCGGGGCGAACCAGCCGGGTCGCGCCAGCCCAAGAACTCGCGCTCGCTCCACACCACCTCGTGCAAGCCAGGCAAGGGCATCCTTTCGATCTCCGCGGGGCTCGCGTTTTCGATCGACGCGCGAATCTGCTCGGCACTCAGTTCTCTCATCGTCCGCCCACCCTACGACACACCTCCTCCTGCACCCGTGAAACGAAAGGCCACTAGCGTGACTGCTATGCACCTTCCTCGGGCACTGAAGCCCTTCGCGACCGGGCAGTATCGTCTGCTCGTTCTCGCTCTCACCCTCTCGCTGTTCGGTACGGGCGTCTGGCTCGTCGCCGTCGTATGGCAGGTCATCGAACTCGGTGGCACGCCGATCGATCTGTCGGTTGTCGCGACGGGCGGCAGCATCGGCTTATTGCTTGCGGTGCTGCTCGGCGGGGTCGCGGCCGACCGTATTCCGCAGAAGCGCATTCTCGTCGCCGTCGAGACACTTAAGACCCTCGCGATGGCGGCTATGGCCGTGCTCGCCCTCACCGGCATGATCGAGGTCTGGCACCTCGCTGTGGTGGCATTCTTGCTCGGCATCGCCGACGGATTCTTCTACCCGGCATACTCGGCGTGGCTACCCGCCCTGCTTCCGGCAGACGACCTGCTCGCCGCCAACGGCATCGAGGGTGTGCTGCGCCCGGCGATCATGCAGGCGGCCGGACCGGCTGCCGCGAGCGCCGCCATCGCGATTCTGTCTCCAGGCCTCGGTTTCGCCATCGTCGCCGTCACGCAAGGGCTCGGCGCGATCGGTATTGCGCTCATGAAGCTGACGCCGGTGCGGCGCGAGCCCGACGCTGAACCGATGCACCCGTTGCGCGCGGTTTGGGTCGACGTGCGCGACGGCGTGAAGTACATGCTCGTCACGCGGTGGCTGCTCGCAACGCTGCTCTATTCGGCCGTTCTCATTCTCGTGATCATGGGGCCGATCGAAGTGCTGCTACCGTTCGCCGTCCGTGACCAGACCGGGGGAGGGGCAGGAGCCTTCGCGCTCGCGCTTGCGGCCTTCGGCATCGGCGGCGCGGCAGGCTCGCTCGTCGTGGCGTCCTTGCGCTTGCCGAAGCGCTACCTCACGATCATGATCGCCGCGTGGGGTCTCGGCTGCGCGCCTCTCGCCATCATCGGGTTCACCGATCTGCTGTGGCTCATGGTCATCGCGCTCTTCGTCTGCGGTTTCCTGTTCAGCGGCGCGACAGTGATCTGGGGAACCCTGCTGCAGCGGCGCGTGCCGCCCGCCATGCTCGGGCGCGTGTCGAGCCTCGACTTCTTCGTGTCGTTGCTGCTCATGCCCGTGTCGATGGCGCTCGCCGGTCCGGTTGGTGCATGGATCGGCATACCCATGGCCTTCCTCATCGCCGGACTCGTTCCCGTGGTGCTGGCAGCGCTCACCTTGCTCATCGCACGCCTCGGCCCAGACGAGCTCGCGCATCCGCTTGACGCCGATGACCAGCAGCCCGAGTCGCCGAGCGAGGTCGTCACGGGCCCGGCGGTGTCGGCGGGCTTTCAAGCACCAGCCGACGAGCCGCGCGGGGCGCGCGAGCCTGAGTCATCGCGCGGCGAGCGGCACGACTCGGCGTGAACGCGGTCGCGGCCCGGGAGGAGCATCCACCCGGGCCGCGATACCAGCGATCAGTGCGCCGGAGGGGCCTAGCCCTGGTAGGCGAACTGTGCCTCGATGATGAGAGTCACCTCGTCGCCGAGCAAGAATCCGCCGGTCTCGAGTGCGGCGTTCCAGCTCACGCCGAAGTCGTGACGGTTGATGACCGCGGTGCCGCTCGCGGCTGCCTTGACGTTGCCCCAGGGGTCGGTCGCGATGCCGCCGAACTCGCCCTTGATGGTGATGGGCTTGGTGACGCCGCGCAGCGTGAGGTCACCGTCGAGCAGCAGGTCGCCGTTCTCGACGCGCAGGCCCGTCGAGACAAACGTCATGGTGGGGTACTCGTCGGGGGCGAAGAAGTCGTTGGTGCGCAAGTGGGCGTCACGGTCGGCATTGTTGGTGTTGATCGAGGCGACCTCGACGCTCACGCTCACAGTCGAGTCGGCGGGGTTCGGTGCCGCTTCGACCGTTGCCTCAAAGCGCTCGAACACGCCCTTCACTTTGCTGATGGCGAGATGGCGCACCGAGAAGCCGATCTCGCTGTGGCTGGGGTCGATGACCCAGGTGCCGGTGCGGTAGCCCTCAATGGTGTCGGCGGTGATGGCGTTGCTCATGTGTCTCTCCTGCGGTAGCTGGTGGCATGCAAAAAGTCGATGCGTCTGCATCGACTCACCACGGCTCAACGCGAGTGGACCCGCCCCTATTCCCGAACCAGCAGAATGGGCGAGTGGATGCTGCGCTCGCCGACCGACTGCGCTCTGACCTGCTCGCCGCCTCGTACACGGTCGACCGGCTGAGGTCACTCTGGGGAGACGCTGCCGACGCAGCTCTCGCGCGCGGCGATCGCGTGCCGGCGCGCCGTGCCCTCGCGCGACGCGAACCAGAGCCCGCCGCGCAGCTCGCTCGCCTCTTCTTGCTCGGCGAACAGCTCGACACGTCGAGTGTGCAGTGTGCCCTGCCCTCGCTCGGTGCGGCGGGCGCTCTCGCACTCGGCCTCATCGACCCGCACGGTCGGGCGCTGCTCGACGTGCGACCGTACAGCACCGTCGATGCGAGCGGCACCGCCGACTGGTTCGTCGTGAGCGACCTCGGCGAGACGGCTCTCGGGCGAGCGCTGCCCGCTGAGCACGTGCTCGGCGTGGGCGGGGCATCCCTCACGCTCGCGGGGCTCATCCCCACGAACAGTGTCGGCACCGTGCTCGACCTCGGCACGGGCTGCGGCGTGCAGTCGCTACATGCAGCACGCCACGCCCAGCGCGTCATCGCGACGGATGTGTCAACGCGGGCGCTCGAGCTTGCCGCGCTCACGCTGCGCCTCAACGCCGTGCATACCGTCGAGTTGCGGCACGGTGATCTGTTCGCGCCGCTCGCCGGCGAGCGTGTCGACCGCATCGTGTCGAATCCGCCTTTCGTCATCACCCCGCGCCGTGAGGGCGTTCCGCAGTACGAGTATCGCGACGGGGGACGGGTCGGCGACGCGATCGTCGAGGAGGTCGTGCGCGGAGCGGCCGATCACCTCACCGCAGGGGGCACTGCGCATCTGCTGGGCAACTGGGAATACCGCGAAGGGCTCGGCGGTGACGGCCTCGCGCGCGTGCGCCGCTGGATCAGCGAGTCTGGCCTCGACGGCTGGGTCATCGAGCGTGAACGACAGAGCCCCGAAGAGTACGCCGCGACGTGGATTCGCGACGGCGGCACGCGCGTGGGTACACCCGAGTACGACACGCTCTGCGCGGCGTGGCTCGACGACTTCGCCGAGCGCGGAGTGACGGCCGTCGGCTTCGGCTACATCGTGGTGAGGCGACGGGTCTCGGAGGATGCTGCGCCCTTGCTGCACACAGAGCTGCTGTCGAGCCCGCTCGGGCCGGCGGCCAGCGGCCTGGGCGACCATCTGCTCGCGGGGTTCGCCGCGCATGACTGGATGGCGTCGCGCGACGACGCCGCGCTCGCTGCCGAGCGGTTAGTGCTGGCCCCCGACGTGACGGAAGAGCGTCACCACTGGCCGGGGCAGGAGGCGCCGACCGTCATCCGCCTGCGCCAGGGGGCGGGCTTCGCTCGCGAGATCGATGCCGACCCTGCGCTCGCGGGCTTCGTCGGCGCGTGCGATGGCGAACTCACAGTCGGTCAACTGGCGGCAGCCCTCGCCGACCTGCTCGAGGTCGACGAGGGCGCGCTGCTCGCCCAACTTCTACCGCGCGTGCGAGAGCTGCTCCTCTGCGGAGTGCTCCTGCCTCCGTCTCCTCTGATGGCCCCAGTCACCCGTTCCGGAGCGGGTGAGTAGTTCCGTCAGAGGAGACGGATGGGGCTCAGGCTTGTGTGGGGGTCGCCCGCCGCAGGATGAGCCAGGCAGAGAGCGCGCAGAACGCCGTGATGATGAGGCTCCACGCGGCCGAGCCGAGCACGCCCGCCCACACGAAGAACGCACCGACCTGTCCCCAGGCGCCGAGCCAGGTCACGAGCGCTCCGCCACCGATCACGATGAGCACGAGTGCGCCCCAGAAGACGTACATGCCGATCGCCTTCCAGCGCACGTAGACCGAGGCCGTCGCCGCGCCGATGCTGAAGAACAGCAAGAAGGTCAGCACGCTGAACGAGATCGCCTGCCACCAGTCTGTCTGCCACAGCACGCCCGTCGTGAAGAAGTTCAAGCCGACTCCCCAGCCGTTTGTCGCCTCTTCGATGGCCGTTGCGGTGGCGAGCAACAGCGAGTACCCGATCGACAGCACGATGGCGAAGACGCCGAAGCCGAGCAGGAAGTCGCGCCGAGTGCTGCCGTACCCGAGTGAAAGCGGGAATGCCTGGTTGATGGTCATCACTGCCACGACGAGCATGTAGACGTAGATGAAGAACGCGCCGCCGTTGATGTTCGCCGTTTCGCCGTCTTCGGGAATGTTCGCGCGGATAATCGCGTAGATGGCGATGTTCATCAACAAGATGAACGTCAGAATCAGCACCGGCGTCCAGATCGCTGTCGACGGGTTGGCGAAGAGCAACCGCACGATCGTGAGGATGCGCGTCGCGAGAGGTCGGGCCTTCGTCGAGAGCGGGCCGCCCGCGTAGTCGGTGGGGGTGGTCGTGGTCATCGCGAGATCTCCTCGTGCTCGGTGGGCGAGCCGCCCGTCTGGCGAATGATGAGTTGCTGCAGTGAAACCGGTCCGACTTCGAGGCCCGCAGCGCGTGCGCGCGCGAGAGAGTCGTCGCTGACGCCCGCGACTGTTGCGCTGACGAATCCGCCCAGGCGCTCGCGGTGAAGCACGTCGAGCCCCGTGACCGCGTGCTCGACGGCGTCGGCCGGGCCGGCGATGGTGGCAGCGTGCGAGCGGAGAGCATCCACGGGCGAATCGATGATGATGCGCCCGTTGTCGATGACGAGGGCATGCTCGAGCAGGGCACCGACCTCGTCGATGAGGTGCGTCGAGAGGATCACGGTTCGCGGGTGCTGAGAGTAGTCCGCGAGCAAGCGGTCGTAGAAGGCTTGGCGCGCGATGGCGTCGAGACCGAGGTAGGGCTCATCGAAGATCGTGATGGGCGCGCGTGAGGCGAGGCCGACGATGATGCCGACGCTCGAGAGTTGGCCTCGCGAAAGCTTCTTGATGCGGCGGTCAACGGGAAGTCTGAATTCGTCGGCCAGCTCACGGGCGAACGCGGCGTCCCAGTGCGGGAAGAAGCCGGGAGCAGCCGCGAACACGTGCTTGGGTTTGAAGTCGTCGGGGTAGCGCTGGCTCTCTTTGATGAAGCAGGTGTGCTGTAGCACGGCTGCGTTCTCGACGGGAGTGCCTCCCGCGACCGAGATGGTGCCGCTCGTGGCGAACTCTTGACCCGTCAGCAACTGCATGAGCGTGGTCTTTCCCGCGCCGTTGCGGCCGAGAAGGCCCGTGATGGTGTCGCGCGCGATCGTGAAGTCGACGCCGTCGACGGCGGTGACGCCGCGATAGCGCTTCGTGAGGCCGCGCGCCTCGACGATGGTGGTCATGATGCAGATTCCTTTCGGATGATGTCGATGAGCTGTTCGGTGGTGAGTTCGAGCCCGCGTGCTTCGCGCACGAGGGGTTGCACGTACTCGGCGGCGAAGCGTTGCCGCCGTTCGGCCAGCAGCCGCTCGCGGGCGCCCTCGGCGACGAACATGCCAATGCCGCGGCGCTTGTAGAGCAGCCCAGCGTCGACGAGCACGGTGATGCCCTTGAGTGCCGTCGCGGGGTTGATGCGGTGGAAGCTCGCGAACTCGTTGATCGACGGCACTTGGCCGCCTTCAGGCAACGAGCCGTCGATGATCTGCCGTTCGATGAGCTCGGCGATCTGCACGAAGATCGGGCGACCGTCGTCCATGCGCGCTCCTGTCTCTCGGTTAGTTACTCAACCAACTAACCACACAACCGAGCGCGCGTCAACCGTCTCCTCTGACGGACCTACTCACCCGTTCCGGATCGGGTGACTAGGTCCGTCAGAGGAGACGGACAGCGGGAGGGGCTAGCGGGTGCGACGACGCCAGTCGGGCACCGTGAGCACGATCGCCGTGATGCACAGAGCGATACCGCCAAGACCGAAGGCGAGGCTTCCGGGGCTCTGCACACCACCCGCAGGCATGGGCAGGTCGTCAGGGAGCGAGATGCCGATCGAGAAGTAGGGCATGACTGCGGCCGAGACGATGACGCCTCCTGCGATGCACGCGAGAGCGAGCTGGCGCCGAGCAGTCAGCAGTCGATCGGCGGCGGGCGAGCGCACCACCCCCAGCAGGGCCACTGCGGTCACGACTGCGCCCGAGAGCAGCACCCAGAGCGCGAGACCCACCGTGAAGGTCCAGCGCGATGCCGGGTTCCACACCCCGTAGATCTCGGTGAGCGTGAGTGCCTGGCCGGCGGCAATGGCGAGCGGTTGCTCGACGGCGAGCGTCCAGGCGCCGAACGCTGTGAGCCCGGCGAGTGCCGCCGCGTTGCCCAGGGCGATGCGGCGACGCACTCGCGAGTCGACCGCAGCCGGTTCGTCGGGTGGCCAGATGATGCGTTGGCGCGGCGTGAACTGCTCAGCCGACTGTCGCCGCTGCTCGTCGAGATCGACGCCGTCGAGGCTCGCCATGAGTTCGCCTGAGCCGAGCCCCCGCACGCCGCGTGCGACCCCCACAACGTTGAGCGCGCCACCGAGCACGATGAAC
>Ga0075012_10004861_pt1 | contig 12424 bp, 10 predicted proteins | sample All_14_2_FD_71474 | JGI IMG/M metagenome (GOLD analysis project Ga0075012, IMG submission 71474) | Freshwater microbial communities in response to fracking from Pennsylvania, USA - Allegheny Zone_MetaG_DW_15 | ecosystem: Environmental > Aquatic > Deep subsurface > Groundwater > Drilled...
TTGCGGTGGTATTCGAAGGCGACGTCGATCCCGCGGGCCCGGGCGATGGCCGCCACTCGTCCGGCGTCGGCGATGACCTGGTCCCACCAGGCTTCGTCCGCCTCGGCCGAACCGCGGTTGCCCGCCCAGATGCGGATGACCGGAGCGCCGAGAGCCGCGGCGGTATCGGCCACCTGCTCGAATTGCAATCCCTGCGCTTCGCTGGCGCCGAGCCGGTAATACGAGCCGTAGGCCGCGACCGAGAGCCCGCGGGCCCGGGTCAGGAAACCGACGCGCTGGGCGTTTTCCAGATCGCCGGCCGGGACATGGATGTCGCCGCCCCATTCAATGGTTTCCAGTTGGCCGGCCGCGCACCACTCGAGGATCTGCTCGGGCGTTTGCCGGCGGAGCGTGACGGAAACCAGGCCGGGGATGAATTTCGTCATAAGGTTCAGGCCATTCGGGGCAGAATCTCCGGCGTCACCTGATGCTGGAGCGGTTCGTTTCGGGTAAAGCGCAGATATTCGTCGACCATCGAGTCGCCCATGCGGCGGCATTCCGCGCTGACGCTGCCGGCGATGTGCGGGGTCAGGATGATGTTCGGCAGATCGTAAAGGGGTGAATCGGCCACGGGCGGCTCGGGGTGGGTGACGTCGAGCAGTGCGGTGAGGTCCGGCCGTTCGCGCATGACGGCGACGAGATCGGCCTCGTTGATCACGGCGCCGCGGGCGGTATTGATGAGCGTGGTGTGGGGCTTCATCCGGCGCAGGAGTCCGGCGTGAATCAGGTTTTCGGTTTCCTTCAGCCAGGGAGTGTGCAGGGAGACCACGTCGGCCTCGGCGAAGACTTCCTCGAGCGAAGCCAGGCGGATGCCGGCCGCGGCCGCCCGGTCGGGATCCGCGAAGGGATCGTAGGCCATGATCGAAACTTCAAAGGGCCGCAGCAGTTCCACCACGCGCCAGCCGATCGCGCCCAGCGACACGAGTCCGACCGTGCTGTGGTAGGCGCCGGTGGTGGGAATGCGTTCCCGGTCGCGGGAAGGCGACTGCATCCGGCGCTGGTAGGACCAGACCTGCTTGAGGGAAAAGAGAATGGCCGCGAGGCTGAATTCGGAGACGGGGATCGCATTCGAGCGCCAGGCGCTGCAGAGGGTGATCTGGCGCTTCCACATTTCCTCGGTCACGAATCCCTTGACACTTCCCGCGGCATAGAAAATCGCCTGGGTCCGCGGGGCCAGCCGGAAAAAACGCTCGTCCAGGCGGGGCATTCCCCAGGTGGAGAGGATGATCTCGGCCTCCGCGAGCTGGTCCGCGTGGGCGTTCAGCTGGCTGGGATCAATGAACGGCTCGCGGAGCCGGCTGCTTTCGCGGAACCGGGCGATGGCCGTTTCGCTAAACACATCCGCCCGCAGCGAAGCGGGCGCTATCAGGACACTGGAAAACATACTTCGGACGGAGAGATTGCCAGCCGACGGCGGAATTGCCAGCTTCTTCCCATGAAGAATCCCGTGCCGCCGACCGAGGCGATCGCGATCCATCAGCTCCGGCTTTCCGACACGAGCCTGCTGGTCACGTGGATGACGCGGGATTGGGGCAAGCTCAAGACGAGCGCCCGGGGCGTGCTCTCGCCCAAAAGTCCGCTGGCGGGCCGGGTCGACTTGTTTCATCTCGTCCAGATCACCATTCAGGCCAGCCGGCGCGGGGATCTGCATGCCTTGAAGGAGGTGGAAATCCGGCGGGTTTTTTCAGCCGGCAGCCAATCCTACGCGGCGCTGCTGGCGGCGGCCTACTTCGCGCGCTGGATCGACCGGGTGACGGAGCCCGCCGAGCCGGTTCCGGAGATTTATGGGCTGCTGGACCGCGGCCTGGATTATCTCCAGTCCGGCAAACTGACGGAGCGGGGGGTTTTCCATTTCGAAGGCGAACTGGCCCGGCTGCTGGGCATTCACCATGCGGAGTCGGGCCGGGATCCCTTGCGGGAATTGATTCATTACGCCGGGCGGCCGGTGGCGGGCCGGGAGGAATTGTTGCGGGCAATCGGCAAACCGGTTGCGCGGTAGCTGGCGGTTTTTGATCACCTCCGCGGCGACGAAGACCCCCAGGGACCCAAGGAGGGAATTTCCGGGTTAAATGTTCACCGGCAAGGAGATTGACGGTGTATATACGGAGTATTTACCGGGAAATTCACGAATTGGGAGGGATTGCCTGGGCCTTAAGGCCATGTTGGCACGAAAATCGCTTTGAGGAGTGAAATCATCAACGAAATGAAAGAACGACGCGCATTCAGGAGGGACGATGCGGGATTCAGCATGGTGGAAATGCTGGCGGTGATGGCGATTTTGGCGGTCATGATGACCTTGCTGGCCCCGGCGGTGCGGAGTTTTTCGGACACGGCGGGCCGGCGGGGCGCGGTGAATACCGTCATGAATGCCCTGGAGCAGGGCCGGGTGGCGGCCTTGGAGAGCGGCCGGGACGTGTATGTGCTGTTCTATCGCGTGGCCTTTCCGAATGAGGACCGCTTGATGGTGGTGCGCCAAACGGAGGACGGCTCGGGTTACGAGCAGCTGACGCGCTGGTTGAAATTGCCGAAGGGAGTGATGCTGGCCAAGCCCAACGCGGGGCATTCGGTCTTTGAGTCGCTGCTGCCGGCGGACGTCGCGCTGCCGGCGAATCTCACGGCGGCAAAGCTCGGCAGTTCGGGAGTGACAGTGGTCGGGGGAGTTTCCGCGTTGCGATTCAACTCCAGCGGGCAGGTGGCCTTTCCGGTGGACAGCAGCCAATTGATTCTCCATCTCAGCGAAGGCACGAGGGACGGTTCGGGCGCGGAAAGCCGGGTCAGTCAGAAAAAATCCGCCGGGCTGCCGTTTGAGATCATCACTCTGTCGAAATACACGGGCCGGGCTCAGCTGGATGTGACTGAGCTGGCTTCCAACTAGGGCCGCGCCTTGTCCCAGCCAGTGAGTCGTTTCAATCGCGGGTGCCGGGGATTTTCGTTGGTGGAGATCACCATTGCGCTGGGAATCGTGGCCTTCGCGCTGGTGGCGATCATGGGGCTGTTTCCCGTGGCGATGAAGCACGCGGTGGACAGCCAGAACGAAACCCGGGCGACCTTCATTGCCCAGAGCATTCTGGCGGACCTGGCGGCGGGGCCGACTTCCACGAACACCTTCCTGGCGCAGGGAACCAATTGGGGCAGCGCGGGCGACCGCCTGCCGGTGAATCTGAAGCAGTCGAACACATTTTTCCTGAAATACTCCGACGAGGGGGCGCCCCTGGAATCCGTGGCGCAGGGGCCGTTCGAAGCCGCCGGGGGGAATGCGGCCTACGGGGCGCGGGTGATCGTCGTGCCGGATTCGGCGCTCGCCAGTCTCAGCCGGGTGGAGGTGCAGGTGGAGGCTCCGATGGGGGCGCCCAGCGCCAACCGAAACAAATATCACTTCGTCACCCTGGTGCCGAATAACCGGGTGAACACGCCATGAAGTCGGATGGTGGATCGCGGATTGGCTCGGCTCCGCCGCGTCCCTTGGGCTGCCGGATGCCGGTCTCAGGGCGGCGGGACGAAGCCGCGCAAATCCGGGATCGGAACGCCTTCACCTTGCTGGAGCTGATGGTGGCGGTTTCGCTGCTTGCCATTCTGGTCGTGATGTTGATGAGCATGGTGGACAACGCCACCAAATTATGGCGGGTGAATGAGAACCGCGTGGAAAGTTACCGGGAAGCCCGGGCGGCCTTGAATCTCATCGCGAGCGATCTCAAATCGATTTACGCGAGCACGAATGAAAATCTGTTTCAGACGAATGCGTCCGGCGCCTTCGAAGCGGTGGCGGGGAGCGGCCAGTTGTTTTTTATCGCCGCCCTGCCGGTCAGCGCGCAGGACCCGGCCAGCCGGAGCGACTTGTGCGAAGTGGGCTATTTTCTGCGTTACGGAAAGAGCAGCCTGGCTTCCGCCAAGGAGAGCTCGTTCAGCCTTTACCGGTATTTCCGGGAAAGCAATCAGACGTTCACGAACCTGGTGAACAACGCCGGTTTTTTCACGCATTCGACGACGAACGTGGAATTGCTCGCGCGCAATATTCCGGCCTTCAAGGTCAATTATTATTCCATCAGCACCAACGGCACGGTTTCGCCGTGGACGGCCGGTTCCTCGAACGCCCTGCCGAGTTTCGTGGAGCTGCAGATCACCGCGTTCAACAACCAGGCCGCGAAACGGTTTGCCTCCAAGGAGGATTGGACGAACACCAGCAGCCCGACCTGGCGCGAGAATTCCCGCGTTTTCACCGCCCGCATTCCGCTTCGTGAGTCCGAATAAAATGCCCGAACCCACCGCCAAACCTTCGCTGAGACAACGCGCGTCTTCCCTGGTCACGACGCTGATGGTGATCGTCGTGCTGACGGTGATCGTCGTGGCCTTCATGCAAAGCATGTCGATCGAACGGATGACCAGCCGGAGTTACGCGAACAAGTATCAGGCGGAGCTGATGGCGGAGGCGGCGACGGCCGAGGCGGTGAATCGCATTTTCGACGCGATTTACGACGTGCCTCATTCCGCGGCTTATTATGGAGCCACCGTGGCAGGCAGCCCGGCGTTGCACCTTTATCTGGCGCGTTACACGAACCAATCCGGCGCGCTTGCCACCGTCCGCATCCCGCTGTTTTCGACGCAGACAATGAATTTTTCCGCTTACACGAGCCTGGCGCAGCCACCCATTCAGACCACGGCCGTTACGGTCACGAACCGCAGCGAGGCCGGGGTTCTCGGTGCCGTTTCCCTGGCGGAGACGAACGACATTTACGTGAATCTGAATCAGAGCAATTCCTACTATCCGACCGGAATCGTGGGATTGACGAACGCCACCGGCCCGGTGCCGATGCCGGTGAACTGGATTTACCAAACCAACAACCTGGGCCGGGTCATTGGACGCTATGCTTTCTGGGTGGATGACGAATCCAGCAAGGTGGACCTGCGGACCGCCGGGACGGTGGCGCGCGCGGGCGGGACGAATCTCGCGGAGGTTTCGCTCGCCGGCTTCACCAACCTTGGGCTGAGCGCCGGACAGGTGAGTAATTTGGCAGCTTATAAGTCCGTGGATTTTTCCGGAAAAACCGTCTCGGCCGGACGCTATGACCTGGGCGGAAATGCCGCCATCTCGACCACGAACCTCTGGAATCGGGTCCGGCCCCACCTGACGCAGTATTCCCGGCAGGACCTACGTTCGCCCGATGGAAACCTGGCCATCAATCTGAATGAATACGTCACCACGACGACCTCGGCGGCCCGGATTCAGGAAGAGGTGGAAACCATCGTGACGGCGATCACGAACAACCTGCCGGATTTCGGGAAGCGGTATTACCAGGCAACTGGCGGCGGAGCAGCCCCGGCGACGGCCACTCCGAACGCCGCCGACCAACGGAAGTATGTCCGGAAAATCGCCGCGAACATCCGGGATTTCATCGACGCGGACAATACGGCGACGGTGATTTTTGAAGACGAGGGCGGCGCCGCCCTCGCCTATACCGGCAATGCCCCTGGTTTCATCAGCCTTTTCCACGGTGGACCGCAGGATAATTACGAGGACGACATTTCTGAGCTTCCGATCATGGGAAAGGAGCTGGGGCCTTATTTGAACGAATTCGCATTGGTGACCCGGGTGATCAGCCCCGATCCGGAAAACACGACCGCCGGTTCTACCACGGCGGTCACCATCATCGTGCGATTCGGTCACTATGTGGAACTGTTTAATCCATCTTCTCAGGCAATTACCTATTCCCAATTGGGACCGAATCCCCGCATTGTGATTGCCAATCAGATTACTTGGGGGAACAAGCATAATGGTTCCATTTTTCGCCCGGCTGATGTCAGGCTGGATTTGCCGGCCACTTTTACGATTCCCGCACAGGGTTACGCAGTGATCACCACGGACGGCCCCCCCTTCACGACCGCCACCGCCAACCAGTCGGACTATCTGGGCAGTTCCGACAACCGCTATTTGTTGACCAAGGGGAGCGGCCCCGGCACATGGAGCCTGTTGGGAACGCCGGGACAAAACAGCCCGTTGGCGAATTCCGCTTATGAGGACTACCAGATCGCCACGGCAAATTTGGGAGACAATCGTTATAATGTGCAGATGAACGGCGGCACCGGGACTGCCAGCTATGCAGATTGCCGGGAACGCCTGCTGTTCGTGAACGATAACGGGATCATCGACTACACGCTTCGCATTTATACGGTCGGCGCTCAATATCTCGGCCGTTACATCCGCAATCCCGCCGTGATTTCGACCTTTGTGTCGGATGGGAACACCTCAAACAACAATACGAATCCCGAAAACACCAGCAACCCTCGTTTGGTTCGCGGAGATCCGCGGTCAAACACTGAGATCACCGAAATCGGGGCGAATACCTCCAGTTCCTGGAAAAGTGGGAATTCGCCTAAATACGGCAACACCTATACCGGCAGTAGCGGGCTGCAAATGAGCTTGGGCACGACCAATTACAACTGGTCGGTTTCGACCGGGACCGCCAATATCTGGAGGGATTCGTGGGCCGAATATTCTTCGGCCGGCAACGGCTACATCGCGAACACCAACCTGACTTCCGTCGGCGATCTGGGTTTCATTTACGATCCGGCGCGCTACAGCATTTCCTGGCACCGCTCGAACGGCCGCACCCTTCGCGTCGGCCAGCCGGACATTCCCAATTTTAATCGCAACAACAATTCCACGGCCGCGAATGACCAGAATTGGACCGGCGGGCTGGGAGTCAACGCGACCACCAGCGCCAACTACCTGAAAAATGCCTTCATGCTGGCGAATGTTTTCCGCACCGACAACCGCGAGTTCGGCAAGGTGAACCCAAACGGCGTTTTCCGGGGAACCGATCGGGCGCTGCTGGCCTCCCTGTTCAACAATTTCGCATTCGAATCCACCAATGGGTTCAAGGCATCGGGAACGCTGGTGGGAAAGACCTTGAACACCAATGCGCTTTATACGGCCATGACGAATGAGTTTGCGGCCAATCGCGGTTTCATCGGCATCGGGGATGTTTCCCGCCTGGAGGTCTTCGGCACCAGCACCACTTCGAGCAGCATTGCGACGGGCCAGAGCATGAGCGCGTTTGCCGTCAGCGACGCGGATCGCGAGGAGGTCTTTCGCCGGACGGCCGGACTGCTCTCCACGCAGAGTCTGAGCTATTCGGTTTACGCGATTGGCCAGAGCGGGAGGATTGTGAACGGCAAGTTCAAGGCTTCTTCGACCTCCAAAATGAGCAGCGTCGTGCAATTTGAGCCCACCTATGATTCCACCAATTATCCGGCCCGGCCGAGTTCCTGGTCGATCGCCAGGCCTTGGCGGATTAATTATTGATCCGATGAATCGCGTAATATTGGCCAGCCTGTTTCTCGCGGTTTTTCCCTGCCTTCAGGCGCAGGAAGAATCTCCCGAAAAACCCAAGCAGGGCTTCGTCCGGATCATTAACGCAAGCACGATCTCCCTGAGCGAGGCTTGGAAGGCCGGCGTGGACTTGTCATTCAAGGACCAGGTGCTGGCGCGGGACATGCGGGGCGGCGAGGGGGCTGCCTATACGCCGATCACCTTTGTCGGCAAGGACACGGTGGATGTCATGCCGACCGGCAAGACCAGCAAGGTGGGAACCGTTCCCGCGGCGTTTGAGGCCGGTGGATTTTACACCATTCTGCTGACCGGGGCGATTTCCGATGACGGGTTCAAGGTTACCCCGGTGGTTTCGACGGATTTTCCGGTTCCTCCCGCCAAAGTCCGGCAGGGATATGCGCGGATCCGGATGTTCAACGCGATCACCACCTTCCCCGTGCGGTTGAAAATGGAGGAGGACGGCACCGTCGCCAGCCTGCCGCCCCTGGCTTTTACGGAATTGTATCTCAAGCCGGGAGCCCACTCCTATCGGTTGATTTTCCCCTACAAGGAGCAAACCCGGGAAATCCAGGGATTATTCATGGTGAATGCCAACACGGAATACACGGCGGTGATTTTTGCCTCGCCGGGAAGGCCGAACCGTCCGGTGTCGCGTCTTTGGGATAATTCGGAACAAATGCGGGATGCGCTTGAGGCGGTGGAAGCCGCCAAGAAAGACACCGGGGAATCTCCGGAAAAGCCACCCGAAGGTTGAGGCGGGCTGGCTGCTCCCGTCCCGCTTTCTTTCCCTCGCGCCTAGCCTGATTTCATGCTATCCAAACAAAGCCATGAAACAATACCGTCCCAACGTGGAGTTGCAGAAACAGCTCTACTCCAGCATGGTCTGCCAGCGCGTGTTGCGGCGGCATCAGGGCCGGCCGCTCGAACGGACGCCGGAGCGGAATTCCATTCCCGATAATTCCGAACCGTGGCCACGCGAGGTGCGCTCCGTGGCGGACGCGCTGTGGATCTCGGATCGGATTCAGGAAACCATGAAGGAATGGCAGATAAAATTACCACCGCAGAGCTGATCCGGCAGCTGGCCGCGCGGGAACGCGTGATGGTTTTGGGGGGCTTTGCGGTGATTGCGCATGGGCATTCGCGTCCCACCTATGATGCCGATGTCTGGCTCGATCCGCTGCTGCCGGTTCAGGAATGGTGCGAGGCAATCCGGCGGTGTTTTTCCGTTTACCCGGGCTTTCAGTTCGTGGAAATCGGAAGCTGGCGGGCGTTTGAATGGGATGAGTTCCCGTTAATCATCGAACGGGATGGCGTGATCCGAATCATGGGGGCGCATCAACCATTGGATGCGTTTCGCCATCCCAACGAACTCGATGCCGGCTTGTTCGACGAGGTTTGGGAACGCGCCCGGCCGTTGGAGGATGGCACCCGGCTGCCCGATGCGATTGATCTGCTCGTCACCAAACAACTCACCGGGCGCGAGAAGGATCGCATGGATATTCTCTTTCTCGAACAAAAGGCGGAAACGGAGTCGCTGAAGACATTGCACTCTGCTGATTCGGCCACCGCGCTGGCTTTGATCGAGCGGTTTCTGACGCCCAAAGTCGCGGCAGCGGCGTGCGATCATGCCGACCCGGCGGTTCGGCAAAAGGGGCGTCAGTATTTGAAGGAACTCGCGGATGCTGGTGATCCCTTCGCGGTGGATCTGCTGCGCGAGCGAAGCCCGGCCTGATGTGCCTGCTTTCCTTAGCGAATTTCAACTCTAGAGCCTTTTCGATTTAATCTGGCGCAACCTCTCCGGCAGCGTTGGCAACGCTGCCCTACCGATAAACAGGTTCGCGGTAGGGCGGTTTTGCCAAAACCGCCGGGACTTGCGCCAGATTAAATCGAAAAGGCTCTAAGGAAGGCAGGAAATGAGGAATTCAGGTGTCCCGCCCTCAAAACAGCGTGTCGTAAGCGCGGCCCGGGCGGTTTTCGTGATAACGGACATACGCCTCGTTCACGACCGGATAGCCGCCTGGCGTCGGGTAGTTGCCGCTGAAATACCAGTCTCCCGGATTCGCCGCGTAATCCGCCAGCGCGGCGCGGAGATTTTCCACGGTCTGGTAAATCACGCGCAATTGTCCCTTCCATCCCGGCGTCTGCGGATGCACCAGCTCGGCGACCTTGGCTGAAATCTCCTCATTGGTGAAGGGCGCGTAAATGTCCTTCACCGCATTGCGCTGTTTGTCCGCGGGCTTTTTCAGCTCGGCCAGGCAGTTCCGATACGTCTGCTCGATGAGGTCGCGCCGGCCCCTTTCCTTCAACAGCCCGATGGCCGCCTGGAACGCGATGAACTTGCCCAGCTCGCTCATGTCGATGCCGTAGCAGTCGGGATAACGGATCTGCGGCGCGGTCGAGACCACGATGATCGATTTGGGATTCGTGCGCGAAAGAATCCGCAGGATGCTTTGCTTGAGCGTCGTGCCGCGGACGATCGAGTCATCCACGATGACGAGATTGTCATTGGGTCTCACGATCTCGTAGGTGATGTCGTAGACGCTGGAGACGAGCTGGTCGCGCCCGCTTTCCTGCGAAATGAACGTGCGGCTCTTGATGTCCTTGTGCGCGATTTTTTCCGAGCGCGGCCAGTTGCCCAGGATGAGCTCGTCGATCTTCGCCTCGTCCAGCGTGCCCTGTTTCAGTGCCTCCACGAGGACGTGTTTCACCTCGGCCCGCCGGGTGCGGCGCAGGGCGTCCATGAGGCCGTAATACGCCGTCTCCGCGGTGTTCGGCACGAAACTCAGGACGGTGTTCGCGATGTCGCGGTCGATCGCGTCCATGACCTGCGGGACGAGTTCGCGGCCCAGCGCCTTGCGGTCGCGGTAGATCGTGGCGTCATTGCCGCGGGAAAAATAGATGCGTTCAAACGAACAGGGAGTCGCCGGCCGCGTTTCGGCAAAGGGCGAAATGGTGAATTGCCCGGTGCTTTTGATGACCGCGACATGGGCGGCGGGCAGTTCGTGCGTGTCGGCTTCATCGAGCTCGAACACCGTGCGCAGCGCGGCGCGCTCGCTGGCGAAGGCGATGAATTCATCCGTTTGCGCGTAAAACGCCGGGCGAATGGCATTCGGGTCGCGCATGACAAACGCGTCGCCATTGCCGATCACTCCGACGATCGCGTAACCGCCGTCCCACGGCGCGGCGGACTCGCTCACCACGCGCGTGACGTCCAGCCGGCGGCTGATTTCGTCGGGAATGGCCACGCCGTCCATCTGGTCGCGCAGCTCGTGGTAGAGGCTCGTGTGGGCCTCGTCGAGGTGGAAGCCGATTTCCTCGAGCACGGTCTGCGTGTCGGTGCCGATGATCGGATGCTGCCCGCGGCGGCGCATGATTTCGTTCAGCTCGCGGGCGTTCGTCATGTTGAAATTTCCGAGCACGATCAGGCTGCGCGTGGGCCAGTTGCTGCGGCGGAGATACGGATGGCAGGAGGACTTGCCGACGCTGCCGGAGGTGCCGTAACGAAGGTGCCCGACGAGCACCTCACCGCCGAAATCGAAGTGGGCCTTGATCGCCGCCGGATCGTCCTCGAACTTGACCGGCTCGCCGCCGTTTTCCTGCGCGGCGAGTTTGCGCTGGCGGTTGACGCGTTTGGCGGCGGCTTTGTAGTCGTCCTCGACCTCGCCGAAGACTTCCTCCATCGAGTTCGTCTTGCTCGAACGCAGCCGGAAAAGGTAGGGCTGGCCGGGCTCCATATTCAGCTTGCAACAGCCAATGCCGAGGCCGTCCTGGCCGCGGTTGCGCTGTTTGATCATCAACGCGTGAAGTTTGTCCAGTCCCCAGAGCGCATTTCCATATTTTTGCTGATAATAACTCAACGGCTTGAGGAGCCGGACGACGGCTATGCCGCATTCATGCCTGATGGGATCGCTCATTCGGAAAGTCGGAGCCCGAGAATATGGCGCGAGACTGCGGCAATGGCAAGGGAGCGATGGGATTTTTGTGAACCTCTAAGGAACGCAGTAAGGCAGGATTTTTTTGCTATTCTTTCCTGCTTTCTTGTTTTCCCCAGAGGTATTCCTAAGCCGCAAACCGTTCGCCGGCGGAGAGTTCGGCTTCGATCAATCCGCGCAGGTAATCCGGCGCCGCCAGGGGGGCCAGCAGCCCGTGGTCCTGCACCCACGCCAGCCGGGCGCGGGGCAGGCCGCGCAGGATCACCTCGGCGTCGGCCAGGGGAAAAATCGGCGAGTTTTCCGGCCAGAGCAGCGTCACCGGCGCGACGATTCGCGAAAGCCGGTCGTTCATCTCGATCGAGAAATAGCCGCGCAAGAAGGACCACATCGCCCGTTCGGCGCCGTATTGGCTCGCGCAGGTGGAAAGCATCGCCACGGTCTCCTCGTCCACCTTGCCGGCGTCCCGGTAACCGATTTGCTCCAGCCACGACCGAATGAACGGACGTTTGGAAAGATAGTGCTTCCAGACCACCGAACGCAGCACCGGCACGCCGCTTAGTCCGAGCATTTGCGCCGCCAGCTGCCGCCGCACCGGGCGGGCCACGCCGAGCGGCAGCCAGGTCACCACCCGGGCCAGCAATTCGGGGTGCTGCGAGGCCAGCAACAGGGCCAGCGCGCCGCCGACGCCGCCGGCGACGAGGATGGGCTTGCGCGACCCGCAGACCTCGTGGATGAATTCGACCAGGCTCTGCGCGTAGTCCACGGCATCGAGCCCCTCGGTCGGCCGCTCGGATTCGCCGAAGCCGAGCAAATCCGGCACGATCACCTCGTGGCCCAGCGCGAAGTGCGGATAGATTTTCGACCATTCGTAGGACGACGCGCCGGGATAAACGCCGTGCAGGAAAATGATCGGCTCGCCCGACCCGGAGACATGATACACCATCTGCCCCAGCGACGTGGGCGCGACGCGAGTGGCGAAAATGGCGGGGGAAATGGAGTCCGGAATCCGCGAACGGAACGGCCGGCCGAAGCTGTGGCGCAGCGCGAGAAAAAGGGCCCCGACGAGCCCGACTCCGAGGCCGACTTTAAGCGCGGATTGTTTTTTCCAGGGACCGATCATGACTGG
>Ga0075012_10004863_pt1 | contig 12420 bp, 11 predicted proteins | sample All_14_2_FD_71474 | JGI IMG/M metagenome (GOLD analysis project Ga0075012, IMG submission 71474) | Freshwater microbial communities in response to fracking from Pennsylvania, USA - Allegheny Zone_MetaG_DW_15 | ecosystem: Environmental > Aquatic > Deep subsurface > Groundwater > Drilled...
CTACGTCACCCGGATCAGGGTGCGCTGCCATCCGGTCGACCCATCAGGGGCGATGGGCGCGCGCTCTTCGATCTGCACGTCGCCGTTCTTGTTCACGGCGCGGACCGCGACGTAGTGGGTGCCGACCGTGGCGTCCCAGTCGACGAACCACTGCACCCAGGTGTCTTCATTGATCGGGCTCGACAGTGTGGCCGCCTGCCAGTCTCCGTCATCGATGCTGACCTCGACGCGGTCGATGCCGACCGTCTGGGCCCAGGCCACTCCCGCGACCGGGGTGCGCCCCGCCGGAATCGCCTCGCCGGTGCGCGGGGTGTCGAGCCGCGACGAGAACTTGACCGGCGCCTTCGCGCTGTAGCCGCGCGGCGTCCAGTACGCCTCATCGGCGTCGAACGTCGTGACCTTCAGCTCGCTCAGCCACTTCGTGGCGGAGACGTAGCCGTACAGCCCGGGCACGACCATGCGCACCGGGAACCCGTGCTCGAGCGGAAGGGTCTCCCCGTTCATTCCGACCGCGAGTATCGCGTCGAGGCCGTCGTCAGTGAGCGACTCGAGCGGAGTGCTCGCCGTGAAGCCGTCGATGCTCCGCGAGAGCACCATGTCGGCGCCGGACTTCGGCCCGGCGAGCTTCAGCACCTCGCGGATCGGAACGCCCAGCCAGACGGCGTTGCCGAGCAGGTCGCCGCCGACCTCGTTCGAGACGCACGTCAGCGTGATCGCATACTCGTTCACGCCCATGCCGACCAGATCGTCGAAGGTGAGCTCGACGCGCTGGTCGACCATGCCGTCGATCACGAGCCGCCAAGTGCCGGGGTCGACCGAGGGCACGGTGAGTGCGGTGTCGACCCGGTAGAAGTCGGCGTTCGGCGTGAACAGGGGCGAGATCCCGGGGATGTCGAGCTCGGCACCGGCCGGAATTGTCACAACCGTGCGCGGCGCGGGAAGGTTGAGCGCCTTGCGCACCGCCGAGATCGATCCCGCGGTCGCATTGATGACGGCGCGGGCGCCGACCCCGATGATGAGCGCCGAGGCGCCCGCGATGGCAGTGACGCGGAAGAACATTCGGCGGTCGACGGTCGCGGGTGCCGCTGTGCCTTTCGGGTGCACCGTCGGCCGCTCCACGGGCTGCGCCGTGGCGGCCACCGGCTCCGCGTCCGCCGACACCTGCGGCGCGGAATCGATCGAGGCGGTCGACCAGCGACGCAGCCGCGTCGCCAGGAACCAGAGGATGAGGCATCCGGCGATCGTCCCGGCGATCGGGGGGATCGCGGCGAATGGGCTCGCCCCCGCGCGCGTCGTGATCGCCGCCACCGACACACCCCCGGCGATCACGAGGGCGACGACGCCGAGCGGCCGACGGAGGTACTGCAGCAGACCGGCGACCGCGGAGGCGACCAGCACCGCGAGCGCGAGGCCCACGAGCAGTGCGACCTTGTCGTACTCGCCGAACGTCGCGATCGCGAACTCCTTGAACGGCTGCGGCACGATGTCGATCACGAACGATCCGACCGCGAGGATCGGACTGCCGTCGGGGGCGACCAGCAGAGCGACCAGCTCCGCGGCCGCGAGGAAGACCCCGGCACTGACGACACCGGAGACGGCTGCCCAGAACCAGAACTTCCGTCGACCGGTCCTCTCATTCGCCATTGCCAGACCTCCGCATCTGCGGGGCTTCCCCCTCTGCCTGTTGTTCGCGGCGGGCCGGCGATCGGATTGTCCGCTCCCCTCATGCGGCGCGCCTACGGCAGCGCCGCAAGGTCCGCCGGCTCGAACGGGACCTTCGACCCATGCCCTCGGGTGAGGGCCGTGAATAATCGGATCCATGTCGACACCTCGCACCGGTTGCAGCGCGATCTCGAGCTACAGCCGTGTCGAGATCCTCGCGCTCGTGCAAGCCCGGCCCGAGTGGCCGATCGCCGAGTTGACCGAAGCGACCGGCCTGCACGCCAACACGGTGCGCGAACACCTGCAGCGGCTCATCGAGGCTGGACACGTCATCCGGAGCACCGAACACCGCGCCACGCGCGGGCGGCCGAGAACGCTCTATTCGGCCGCGACCGGAAGCCGAGAGGCATCGAGTCCGATCGCCCGCCGGAAAGTGCACGACGCCGCGGTGCGCGGCGATGTGATGCGCCGCGTGATGCCGTGGACGGGCTCCAGCGTCGAGAGCATCGGCCGGCCGGCGACGCATCAGCTCGACGCGATCGTCGAGCATCTGGCGGACTCGGGCTTCGATCCGGTCGTCGACGAGGCCGATCTGACGATCAGCCTGTCCCCCTGCCCGCACGCCGCCAGCCAGGCAGGTCATCGGCAGACGCTCTGCGCGGTCCATCTCGGACTCATGCGGGCAGTGCTGACGGAGGCAGGCGGGCCGCTGCGGGCCTCCTGCATCCGATCCTCCCCGCACCCGACCGACTGCGTGGTCGAACTCGCCATCACCTGAGGCGCGCCAATTTGCACGGCCCACAACCTATCGGCGACGGCATCGGCTGTGTACCGTGACGATCAGAAACCCGGAAAGGTGAACCAATGGATCTCCTTGACCCGTTGCTGTTGGCGAGATGGCAGTTCGGCCTGACGACGCTCTACCACTTCCTTTTCGTCCCGCTCACACTCGGCATGGCGCTGACCGTCGCGATCTTCCAGACCGCCTGGTTCCGCACCGGCAAGCTGAAGTGGCTCCACCTCACGCGGTTCTTCGGCAAGATCTTCCTGATCAACTTCGCGATGGGTGTGGTCACCGGCATCGTCCAGGAGTTCCAGTTCGGCATGAACTGGTCGTCGTACTCCCGTTTCGTCGGCGACGTCTTCGGCGCTCCACTCGCCTTCGAGGGTCTGATGGCCTTCTTCTTCGAAGCGACGTTCATCGGTCTGTGGATCTTCGGCTGGGACAAGCTGCCCAAGGGACTGCACCTGGCCAGCATCTGGATCGCCACGGTCGGCGCGTGGTTCTCGGCCTACTTCATCCTCGCGGCCAACGCCTTCATGCAGAATCCGGTCGGCTACCAGATGGCCGCGGACGGCCACCGCGCCGAGATGACCGACTTCGTCGCGGTGCTGACGAATCCCGTGGCTCTCGCCGCGCTGCCCCACACGCTCTTCGCCGCGTTCATGATGACGGCGGGCGTGATCATCTCGGTCTCGGCCTGGCACCTGGTGCGCAAGCAGAACCTCGAGATGATGCGCTCGTCGCTGCGCTACGGTCTGTGGGGCATGATCGTCGCGTTCATCGGCGTCGTGCTCACGGGCGACCAGCTCGGGCTGGTGATGGTCTCGACGCAGCCGATGAAGATGGCCGCCGCAGAGGCGCTGTTCACGACGGCGTGCGGAGCGGATGCGTCATTCTCGATCTTCACGCTCGGCACGCCGGACGGCACGACCGAACTGTTCTCGATCCGCATCCCGTACCTGCTGTCGTTCCTGTCCACCCACACCCTCGATGGCTGCGTCGAGGGCATCAATGACCTGAATGCCCTGTACACGACCGAGATGTTCCCCCAGTTCGCCGACCAGGTCGACGGCAATTTCGCTCCGGTCCTGTGGATCACGTACTGGTCGTTCCGCTGGATGATCGGCCTGGGCGGCGTCGCGGCGCTGACCGCCGTGGTCGGCCTGTGGCTCACGCGCAAGAAGGCCAAGCGAGAGGTGCCGGTCTGGGCCTGGCGCATCGCGATCTGGGCATGGCCGGCATCCCTGCTCGCCCTCCTGCTCGGCTGGGTCTTCACCGAGATGGGCCGGCAGCCCTGGATCGTGTTCGGGCTCATGCTCACCGAAGACGGCGTCTCGCCGAGCGTCCCGGGATGGACGGTGCTGATCTCGCTCGTCGCGTTCACTGCGATCTATGCGATCCTCGCGGTCGTCGAGGTCGGTCTGATCATGAAGACCGCGCACACCGGCCCCGAGCCGCTGCCCGAACCGGGGAGCGAGGGCGCTGAACCACCCGCGCTCGAAGACACCCCGACGACGGTCTACTAGGAACCCGAGGACGACATCATGGATCTCGCATACGTCTGGTTCTTCATCGTCGGCGTGCTGTTCGTCGGCTACTTCGTACTCGACGGCTTCGACTTCGGAGTCGGCATGTCGCTGCCGTTCCTCGGCAAGGACGAGATCAGCCGCCGTCAGATCATCAACACGATCGGCCCGGTGTGGGATCTCAACGAGACCTGGGTCATCGTCGCTGGGGCGTGCCTGTTCGCGGCCTTCCCGGAGTGGTACGCGACCCTGTTCAGCGGGTTCTACCTCGCTTTGCTGCTGATCCTGCTGGCGCTCATCCTGCGCGGCGTCTCATTCGAGTACCGCCATCAGCGCGACTCGCTGCGCTGGAAGAAGGGCTTCGACACGATGATCGTCATCGGGTCCGCCGTGCCCGCGCTGCTGTGGGGAGTCGCCGTCGCCAACTTCGTTCTGGGTGTCCCGCTGGATGCCGACCATGAGTTCACCGGCTCACTGCTGACGCTGCTGAACCCCTACGGCCTGCTCGGCGGCCTGACGACGCTCCTGCTGTTCTTCACCCACGGCGTCTATTTCGTCGCACTCAAGACGGACGGACAGGTGCACGACGACGCCCGCCGTCTCGCCCGGCGCTCGGGAATGCTCACCGTGGTCGTGGCGGCCGCGTTCCTGATCTGGACGATCTTCATCGCGGCCGGTCATGGTGCGCCGCTGATGGCGCTCGTGATCGCCTGCGCCGCACTGGCTGCCGTGACCCTGATCATGTCGCTCGTGTTCAACATGCGCGACCGCGAGGGCTGGGCCTTCGGGTTCGGCGCCGCGACCGTCGTGTTCGCGGTGCTCACGCTGTGGCTCGCGCTGTTCCCCTACGTCATGCCCTCAACCACCGACATCGCGAACAGCCTGACGATCGAGAACGCCTCGAGCACGGACTACACCCTCATGATCATGACGTGGGCGGCGGTCATCTTCCTGCCGCTCGTGCTGGCCTACCAGGCATGGACGTACTGGGTCTTCCGCAAGCGCGTGACCCGCTCGCGCATCGAGAAGGCATCCGCCGTCGCGGCTCACTGAGCACATCGAGCCCGCCGGAGGGCGGGATAGGCTCGAACCGTTGTGATGACAGAGACGGTCCCCGCGCCCCCGCCACTGGGCGCTGACGCGTCGGGTGGAGCCTCGGGGCGGGTGGGCCCGGCCGCGGCTGAGCCTGCGCGCACCCGCCCGCTGGACCCGCGTCTGCTGCGGTATGCCGGCGCGTCCCGCACCTTCTTCGCGCTGATCGGAGTCATCGGGGTCGCCCAGACCGCGGTGATCGTGGCGATCGCCTGGCTGCTGACGCGCGCGATCACCGGGGTGATCGACGGGATGCCGCTGCCCGTGCTGACCGCGACGCTCGCGTGGCTGCTGGTGGCCTTCGCCGCACGCGCGGCGCTGCTGTGGCTGCGCGAATGGGCGAGCGCCCGCGCGGCCGCCCATGTGGAGGCGCAGCTGCGCTCGGGTCTCGTCGACGCGGTCGGCAGGCTCGGCCCCGGCTGGCTCTCCACCCGCAACTCCGCCCAGCTCGCCGTCACCGCGGGGCGCGGGCTCGACGCGCTCGACGCATATTTCGGGCGGTACCTCCCCCAGCTCGTGCTGACGGTGATCGCGACACCGGTGATCGTGCTCGTGATGTGGTCGCAGGACTGGATCAGCGGCTTGACCGTGCTGCTCACGCTCCCGCTGATCCCGATCTTCATGGTGCTGATCGGTCTGGCCACCCGCACCGTGCAGAAGCGCCAGTGGCAGACCTTGAAGCGCCTCGCCGCACGCTTCTGGGACACCGTCCATGGGCTCAGCACGCTGAAGGTGTTCGGCCGGCAGGGCCGGGCTGCGGCATCCATCGAGCGCGTCACCGACGACTACCGCCGCGAGACGATGCGGGTGCTGCGGGTCTCGTTCATGTCGGGTTTCGCCCTCGAGTTCCTGGCGAGCATCTCGGTCGCGATCATCGCCGTCTCGATCGGCTTCCGGCTGCTGGACGGCTCGCTCTCGCTCGCCGTCGGCCTGTTCGTGCTGCTGCTGGCGCCCGAGGCGTACCTTCCGCTGCGACAGGTGGGAGTGCAGTTCCACGCGGCCGCCGAGGGTGTGGCCGCCACGGACGACGTGTTCGCGGTGCTGGATGCAGGTCGCGCTGCGCCCCCGTCGACCACGATGGATGCCGCATCCCCGGCGGTGGCGGGCGATCTCGTGCTGCACGACGTGGCCGTGCGCTACGGCGACCTCACGCTCGCGCCGGTCTCGCTCCGCGCGCGCCCCGGCACCGTGACCGTGATCGAGGGACCGAGCGGCGCCGGGAAGTCGAGCGTGTTCGCCGTGCTCCGCGACGCCGCATCGTGGACGGGGACCGCGACGTTCGCCGGGATGGATCTCGCGCGACTCTCGCCCGCCCGATGGCTGGCGTGGTCGGGTCAGCAGCCCGGGCTGATCGCCGGCACGGTGGCCGCGAACGTCGCTCTCGGCGCCGCCGACCCCGACGCCACGCTGGTCTCGGCGGCGCTCGCGCTCGCGACTGCCGACGACCTCGACCCCGCCCTCGTGCTCGGGGTGCAGGGCGCTGGCCTGTCCGGCGGGCAGGCGCAGCGGGTCTCGGTCGCTCGCGCGATCTACCGGCACCTGACCGGGAGGGCGAATGTGATCGCGCTCGATGAGCCGAGCTCGGCCCTGGACTCGGTCACCGAGGCAGCCCTGTGGAAGAGTCTGCGTGGCCTCGCCGACCGGGGCGCCACCGTGCTGCTCGTCTCGCACCGCACGACTGCTCGGTCGATCGCCGACGAGGTCGTGCACCTCGAGGCCCGCGAGGTGCACGCATGACCTCCGCCGCCGCGACCCCCGCGACCACCGCCGCGCCGACCACCGCCACGCCGACCACCGCCACCACCGCCGAAGTGCTCCGCGGTGCGATGCCGCCGCTGCGACGCTTCTGGCCCGGGGCCGCCGCGGGACTCCTGTCCGAGGCCTCCGCGGTCGCCCTGCTCGCCGTGAGCGCGTGGCTCATCGTCCGGGCCAGCGAGCAGCCGCTCGTCCTCTATCTCTCCGTGGCGGTCGTCGGCGTGCGCCTGTTCGCGCTCACCCGCGCGACGTTCCGCTACCTGGAGCGGCTGGCCGGCCACGACGCCGCACTGCGTCAGCTCGCCCAGACGCGCTCCGCACTCGTGCGGCGCCTCATCCCCCTGTCCCCCGACGGGCTGGGCGGCACGCGGCGCGGTTCGATCCTCGGCGCTCTGGTGGACGATGTCGACGAGCTGCAGAACCTCCCGCTGCGCGTGGTGCAGCCCCTGGTCGCCTCGGCGCTCGTGGCGGCGGCATCCGTCGTGTTCATGGCGTTCGTCTCATGGCCGGCAGCCCTCACGCTGCTCGCATGTCTCATCGCCGCCGGCATCGCCTCGGTTCTGTGGGGCTGGGTCGCGGGCGCGCGTGCCGAGCGCGAGCTGGCGCCGCTGCGGGCGCAACTGGCGGATGCGGTGCTCGACCACCTCGGAAGCCTCGACGTGCTGATCGCCTTCGGGGCGGAGGATGCCGCGCGGCAGCGCATCCGCGAGACGGACGCCGCCCTGCGCCGGGCGGTGGTGCGACGAGCGCTCGGCCAGGCGGGCACCGCCGCGGTCGTCTCCCTGCTGGCCGGGGTCGCCTCGGTCGCAGCGCTCGCGGTGACCGCGCCCCAGTACGCCGACGGCGGCCTCCCCGCCCCGCTGCTGGCCGTGGCGGTGCTCGTGCCGATGGCGGTGTTCGAGGTGTTCGGCTCGGTGCCGCTCGCAGCCTCCGCGTGGCGGCAGGTGCGTGCGAGCGCGACCCGCATCTCCGAGGCGCTGCCGGCTCAGCTGCCGAGCGGCCTCGTCGACGAGACCGCCCTGCCCACCGGGGTGGGGCCGGCGGTCGGCGAGGGTCTGCGGCTGCGCGGCGTGTCGGCGCGCTGGCCGGGCGCCGACGGCACCTCGCTGCACGACATCGACGTCGACGTCAGCCCCGGCGAGCGCGTGCTGGTGGTCGGATCGAGCGGTGCCGGCAAGACGACCCTCGCGCACGCGCTCGTGCGCTTTCTGGAGGTCGACGGCTCGTTCACGATCGGCGGCACCTCGGTGCACGATCTCGCCGGCGACGACGTGCGCCTGACGATCGGGCTCTGCGAGCAGCGGCCGATGCTCTTCGACGAAGACATCCGCCAGAACCTGCTGTTCGCGAACGACGCGGCCACGGATGCGGAGCTGATGGCCGTGCTCGAGCGCGTGGGCCTCGGCGACTGGGTCCGCTCCCGCGGGGGGCTGGATGCCCGCGTCGGCGAGCGCGGCGCACTCGTCTCGGGAGGACAGGCGCAGCGCATCGCGCTCGCCCGGGCACTGCTGCGCGGCTTCCCGGTGCTCGTGCTCGACGAGCCCACCGCGGGTGTCGACCCGGCGGCATCCGACGCCCTGCTCATCGACCTGCTCTCAGCGGTCGGTGAGGATCAGGCGGTGGTGCTCATCTCGCACGTCGACGTGCCCGCGGGCCTCGTGGATCGGATCGTGCGCCTCGTGCACGGCCGCGTCGTCGGCTGAAGAGCACGTTGCACGTGTTGCCTTCGGCGGGCTGGCCGAACGAGATGCCGGTGATCGGGCGCCCGTTCCCGGTCCGCCGCAGTGGATCGCCGAGCGGAACTGATCGCCGCGGGAGATCACGCCCTCAGAGACGAGGAACCCGGCGGGGAGTTCGACGTCGTTGCCAGGGGTGCGCATCGTGACGGCGAGCGCCGTGCCTCCGACACGGATCTCGAGCGGCTCTTCGACCGCGAGCGTATCGGAGCGACGCACTGGTTCGGCGCGCCGTCGGGTTTGGCGTCGAAGACGAGCACCTCGGCACCTCGAGCACCTCGGCCCCGGCAGATAACCTGAAGGCATGGTCCTCCCCGCACGACCCGACGCTGTCGTCGGCGCGAGCGGAGAGCGATGATCACCGCCGAAGATCACCGGCAGGCGATCCTCACCGCCGTGCAGCACCTCGATCGGCTCACCGTGCCGCTGGCGAACGCGCTCGGGAGCACGCTCCGCACAGCCGTGCATGCCGCCGTCGATCTGCCCCTGTTCGACAACTCAGCGATGGACGGGTTTGCGGTGCGCTTCGCCGATGTCGCGACTGCGAGCGCGGCATCCCCGGTCGTGCTTCGCGTCGTGGCCGATCTGCCTGCCGGCACCGCGCTCGATCCCGCCCTCAACCCGGGCGAGGCCGCCCGCATCATGACCGGTGCGCCGCTGCCGACGAGCGCCGACACGGTCGTGCCGTTCGAAGCGACCGCGGGCGGGCTCGCCGACTCGCTCGCATCAGTCATCGTCACCGAGGCACCGCTTCAGATCGGCGACCACATCCGGCGGCGCGGCGAGGATTGCACCGCGGGGACCGAGCTCGTACCGGCCGGCGTCGAGCTCGGCCCCCTGCAGCTGTCCGCGATCGCCGCCGCCAATGTCGCTCGCGTCACCGTCAGCCGCCGTCCGCGCGTCGCGGTCATCGCGACGGGTACCGAGCTGCTGCCACCCGGGTCGAGCCTGAATCGCGGGCAGATTCCCGAATCCAACTCGGTGCTGCTGGCTTCGCTTACCCGCCGCGCGGGAGCGGGCGTCGTGCTGCAAAGGACCGTCCGCGACGTCGACGGCGAACTCCGCCAGGCGATCGCCGACGCGACCGCGCACGGAGCAGATGCCGTCATCACATCGGGCGGAGTGAGCGCGGGGGCGTTCGAGGTCGTCAGGACCGCGGTGTCGGAGATGAGCTTCGTGCAGGTCGCGATGCAGCCCGGCCGGCCGCAGGGCTTCGCCGCGGGGCCACCCCTCATGTTCGGCCTGCCCGGCAACCCGGTGAGCGCGGCAGTGTCCTTCGAGGTGTTCGTGCGCCCGGCGCTTCTCGCGATGCAAGGACGCACGCAGATCCACCGGCCGATGCTGCGCCTTTCCGCGACGGTCGCGTGGCGGTCGCCGCGCGGACGCGTGCAGTATGTGCCGATCGCGCTTGTCAGAGGCGGCGTGGCCCCCGCGACAGAACGCGGATCGCATCGCGCCGGCGGCCTCGCCCGCGCCGAGGGCTATGCGGTCATCCCCGCCGACGTCGAGGCCGTCGCCCCGGGCGAGCTGGTCGACGTCTTGCTCGTCTCATGAAGACCACGGCCGCGATCCTGCTCGCCGGCGGCCGCGGCTCGCGCATGGGCGGCGTGCACAAGCCGCTCCTCGAAGTCGGGGGCACGACACTGCTGGACGCCGCAGTGGTCGCCGCGCGCGCCGCCGGCGGCGACCCGATCGTCGTCGTCGGCCCCGCCGACGACGCGCATGCCGACCTCATCTGGGTGCGCGAGAACCCGCCGTTCGGCGGCCCCGCCGCGGCGATCCTGGCGGCACTCCCCCTGATCACCGGCACCCGCACGCTCGTGCTCGCGTGCGACCTGCCGCGCGTCGCCGACGCCGTCCGGGCGCTTCTGGACGCCCCCTTCACCGCCGACGGGCTCTGCCTCGCCGATGCTTCGCTGCGGCCGCAATGGCTGACCGGGCTCTATCGCACCGACGCGCTCCGCGCGGCGGCGGCGACGATGCCGGATGCCGGTCGCGACGCCTCGGTGCGCAGCCTGCTCGGCGCCCTTGCGATCACCGTGGTGGCGGCATCCGATGATCTCGCGATCGATATCGACACGTGGGACGATCTGAGCAGGGCGCGAAGCGCCGGGAACGAGACGGAAGGACGAAGGAGGAGCCCATGAGCGAGCGACTGCCCCCCGAGGCACTGGACGCGTGGGCCGAGGCGCTGCGCGAGCTGTTCGGACTCGATGCCGACGACATCCCCATTCCCCTGATCCTCGATATGGCGCGCGACGTCGCGGTCGGGGTCGCCCGACCCGCCGCGCCGCTGAGCGCGTTCGTCGCAGGCTTGGCGGCAGGCCGCTCCGGGGGCTCCCCGGAGCAGGTGCACCGGGCGGTGTCCGAGATCACCTCGATCGCGAACGGCTGGCGCGAGCAGGACTGATCAGTCCGCGCGGCGTTCGAGCCGGATGATGATCGACTTCGGGGCGGGTGTGCCGCTGATGTCGGCAGTCGAGTCGAGCGGCACCAGCATGTTCGTCTCGGGGTAGTACGCAGCGGCGCTCGGCCGGGCAGGCGCCTGACCGTGATGCGGCGCGGCGCGTCAGCGCCTGCCGGTGCCGAATATCCCCGGATGACCCCGCACTCGGCCTACTGAGGCGCTGCGGTCACCTCACGGGCGGATGCGGCCGCGGGGCGTTCGCGCCAGAGCAGGGGTGCGTACAACCCCGCGACGATCAGGACCACACCGACGCCGATCATCGCTCCGGCGAGCGTGTCACTGAGCCAGTGGGCGTGCAGCACCGTGCGGCTGAGCGCCATCACGAAGACGTACACCGCGCCGACGAGAACCACGATCAGCCGGGGAAACAGGATGAACGCGGCGGTCGCGAGCGTTGCGGCATTGGCCACATGTCCGGAAGGAAAGGAACCGAAGTCTGAGATCACGATGATCTCCTCAGGCCGGACACGACCGAACAGGTGCTTGAGTATCTGCACCAGGCCCGCAGACGCGATCTCAGCCGTGATGAAGAAGGCCGCCGACCACGGCCGTTTCAGGATGACCAGCGCAAGCGCACCGGCGATCGGTACGGCGAAGACGCCGAACCAGCCCGCACCGAGGAAGTTCATCACCTGAGAGAACGCCACCAGGAGCGGGGCGGCGTTGGCCACGAAAAGCGAATTCCACCACGTGTCGAGGCCGAACGGCTCGGTCCGGAAGAAGATGAGTGCTCCGAGCGCGCAGGCCGCGAGCAGCAGAAACCCACCCACGGCGAACAGCACGGTACGCGACGGGCCCACCGCGATCGGTCTCGGCATCGCCGTCATCGTCCCATTGTGCCCCTCCCAGCTGATGACGCGATCGCGCGCCCCGAGCCGAGATCACACCCGTGAGCCCGACGCCCCGCGCCCGATCGACAAGAAGCCCCGCGGCAATCCCGCCACCCAGGCGCAGATCGCCCCAACCGCCAAGCTGCGCGGCGCGATGGGAATGGCATCGGATGCCGAGCTGGTCGCACTCGACGCGGCGTCCGGCCGGCAGGCGGACTGCCTCTTTCTGCGGCGCACGATCCGGCATCACGAAAGCGCGATCACGAAGGCGCGATCAAGCAGGCACGATCCCGACGGCGGAGGCGATCCTCGACGTCGGATCAGAGCCGCGCGTTCTCCAGGTGGCCGAAACGATCCGCGCCGGTCAGACCGCCGAGATCGACGCGATGCAGGGAATGCGGCAGCGGCTCACCTGCATGGTCTGACAAGTTCGCCTGCGCCTCGCGTCCGCATCGCTACAGTGAACGGGTGACCGCTCCCTCCGCAGCGCCGGCGCGCCAGCCCATCCTGGTCCGGGTCGCGGTGGTGCTCGTCTACCTGAGCGGTCTGACGAGCACCACCGTCGGCA
>Ga0075012_10004866_pt1 | contig 12416 bp, 13 predicted proteins | sample All_14_2_FD_71474 | JGI IMG/M metagenome (GOLD analysis project Ga0075012, IMG submission 71474) | Freshwater microbial communities in response to fracking from Pennsylvania, USA - Allegheny Zone_MetaG_DW_15 | ecosystem: Environmental > Aquatic > Deep subsurface > Groundwater > Drilled...
ATTCAGTCCTTCAACTAAAATTTCCATTTTTTTATCTTCCATATTTTCCTCCAATGGTATCATTATAAGCAAAAGCAGTTGCGTGCGCAACGAATAAAATCAGTAATTCTGATCCTGACGCGCATGATTTTTCTCATTCTTTTTTAAATAGTACGACCGGATGTCTTCATCACTCAGCCCGAAACTGTCAGCCAAACCGAAAAACAGCCCGAACGCTTCGCGATACGTATCGAGATTGGCATTACGACTGAAAACAATGACAGCATCATACAGAGCTAAAAATCTGTCTGTTCCGCTTCCCTCAACCCGGATCGCTTCAACATCACTGCCGTCATCATCGAGATCGATGCCCAAAGAGAGAAAGAAGTGCAATCCATCCCCAAACTCTTCTGCCAAAACCGCTTTGTCCGAGGGTCCTTTGACACTCCAAAACTTAAAGCAGCGCGTCTCATTGGCAAACTCGCCCAACTCGACCAAAAGGGCAAGCAAGCGCGATTGCATCGTCGCCGGCCGGTCGGTCGCATGAATTTCAAAAATCCGCTGATCAAGCTGCTGTTGATAGGGAATTAAATCCGCAATTTTCAGTTTCATCTTCATTACCTCACATTGACGATATCATACCATAAAAAAACCGGATTTTACTCCGGTTTTAACTGCAATAACTGATTTTGTAAATCTTCTTGGAACTGATTGGTATACAACCGGTAGTAAGAGCCCTTGAGTTTCAACAGCTCGCCATGAGTTCCCTGCTCCACGATTTTTCCTTTTTTAATGACCAGAATGATATCGGCACTGACAATCGTCGACAGACGATGGGCAATGACGAAACTGGTCCGGTTGACAAGCAGGGTATCGATGGCATGCTGAATGATCTGCTCGGTTTCCGTGTCGATGGACGAAGTCGCTTCATCCAGAACAAAGATCGCCGGATCCGCCAGTACGGCACGGGCAAAGGAGACCAGCTGTTTCTCTCCTGTCGACAGACGGCTTCCGCCTTCACCGACATCGGATTGATAGCCTTGTTCCAACTTGGAAATAAAGTTATGGGCATTGACCATCTTGGCCGCAGCCTCCACTTCCTCATCTGTAGCCTCCAGACGTCCGTAACGGATGTTTTCCGCCACGGTTCCGGAGAACAGATGCGGTGCCTGAAGCACATATCCCAGATTTGAGTGTAACCAACCGATCGAACGCTCCGTGATATCCACCCCGTCAATCAGAATCTGACCTTCAACGGGCTGGTAGAAACGGCACAGCAAATTAACGATCGTACTTTTTCCCGAGCCGGTCTCACCGACCAAGGCCACGGTCTGACCGCGCTTAACTTTTAGATTAAAATTGGTAAGCACCGGCTCCTGCGGATTGTAATGGAATGTGACATCTCGAAATTCCACTTCACCTTCCATCGCCGGATAATTTTCCTTCTTGGGATGAAGAATCGTACCATACTGCTCAATGACATGCGGCTTATCGACGATATCGGCTTCACTGTTGATCAGTGATAATACCCGCTCTGCCGAAGCCTGTGCCATCTGTAATTCTGCTAATAATCGCGCAATCTGGCGCAAAGGCTCAAAAAACTGGGATGCATATTGCGTAAATAACATCAATGTGCCAAACTGGATAGCTCCCAGCAACACCTGCTGTCCGCCCACCACCAGAATGCCGGCTGTACTGATCGCACCTAAGCCGGTGACCAAAGGCATAAACAATGCGGAAAGCACCGCCGCCTTGATCGAACGCTGACGCATTTCACCGGTCAGCGCTTTAAACTCATCCAGATTCAAGTCTTCGATTGCCATCGTTTTCGTCGTTTTGGCTCCGCTGATCCCTTCGGAGAAAGCCCCGGTTATTTTGGAGTTGACCTTACGGACATCACGATATGTTTTCAGGATGCGTGTCTGAAAGTACACACTGATATACCAAAGAACCGGGATGACCATCAAAATAAGCAAAGCCATCTGCCAGTTGGTAATGAGCATGACAATGGTAATGCCGGTCATCACCGAAAATCCCCACACCATATCCATCAGACCCCAAGACAGGATTTCGGACAGACGTGTGATATCACTGGTCATGCGAGCCATGATCCAACCCAGCGGGGTCTTATCGTAATAACTAAACGACAGTTCCTGCAACTTGGTAAATGCTTTCTGACGGACATCATAAGCAAAGTTCATTTCGATCTTCCCTGCCCGTTTTATAAAATAATAAACATTGAAGGCCTGCCAGACTACAAACCCGAGATATATCAAACCAAAAATCAGGATTTCATTTTCACCGGCCGTGTTGATGACAAAATTGTCGATCGCATGACGGTTGAGCAGTGGAAATGCCACATCCACAAACGCCAGCATGATCATAAAAGCATATAAAACAAACAAGTCTTTCTTATGAATCCACAACAGCTTCAATATCTTCGACCAAAGCTTGGTGTCCAGTGAATCCGTATTATACTCTTGTTCTTCAAATCGTTGACTCATCGTCTTCACCTCCACTCACCATCGCACTTTGAATTTCTGCAATCCGCTTGTACAAGCCTTCTTGCATCAACAATTGTGCGTGGGTTCCTTGTTGTTCGATCCGTCCTTCATTAAGCACGATAATATTATCGGCGTTTTGCGCAGACGAGATTCTATGGGTAATAATAATTGTTGTCGTATCCTTGGCAATCGCATTTAATGCCGAGCGGATATGCATATCCGTTTCAGTATCAACGGCGGAAAGCGAATCATCAAAAATCAGAATCGGGGAATTATTGATAATCGTACGGGCAATCGCAATGCGCTGTTTCTGACCGCCGGATAAGGTTACACCCTTCTCACCGACCATCGTCTGATAGCCGCGGTCGAACTCACTGATGACCTGATGGACACTGGCGATTTTCGCAGCCCGTTCGATATCCTCTTCTCCCGCATGAGGCATAGCCAAGGCAATATTGGCGGAAATCGTTTTGGAAAACAGAAACGGCTCCTGAAGTACGATTCCCACATGCTTGCGCAGATGACTGCGCTTGATCTCTTTCAGTTCGATGCCATCGATCGTAATCGATCCTTCACGATAACCATGAAGCCGGGTCAGCAAGTGGACAAGCGATGACTTCCCGGAACCGGTCGGTCCCATGATCGCAATCGTCTCCCCTTTTTTTACCTTAAATGAGACATCCTTCAGTACATCTTCCTCACCGTCATCATATTTGAAATACACATGATCAAACACGATCGATCCGTCAATGACCGGAGTCAAACCGTTATCAATATCCTCCAATGGCTGATTTAAAATCTCTTTCAGACGGTCGATGGAAACACCGACCTTACCCATATCGGATAAAATCCGTCCGACGTTGCGTACCGGCCATAAAATCATACTGACATAAGAGACAAAGACAAAGTAATTGCCTACGGTGATCGATCCGTCTTTCGCCATAACGATACCACTGACAACGACCAGTAAAATCTGTAAAAGACATATCAAATCTGAGATTCCCCAGTACATGCCTAACAAGTGAATCAACCGATAGGTCAAATCCCTAAACTTCGCATTTTTCTTCTCAAATTTATCCAACTCATACCTTTCCCGGCTAAACGCTTTTACTACCCGGGTTCCCGAAAGGTTTTCCTGAATCACAGCCGACATTTCACCTTCCGATTCATCCGATTCTTTAAATGCTTTTTGCATTTTGATAAAGAAGATGTACGCAAAAGCAAAGATGATGGGCAGACTGATGATCGATAACCAGGCCAACGGAGCATGAATACTAAACAAGATGGCTCCGGCAATCAGTGAAAGCGCAAGCGCATAAACCAGTTCAGAAATCTGAGTGGCAAGGAAGCGGCGGATCTGATCGACATCGGAAGTACACCGCTGAATCAAATCTCCGGTTTTTGCATTGACATGGTATGAATAAGGCAACCGCTGCAAATGCCGATATACCTCATCCCGGATTTTCAGTGTGACATTTTCGGAGATTTCTCCGTTTAAACGGCCACGCCAATACATTGCTATCCCGGTGAATGCACTGATGACAATGATGATAACCCCACCAATCCAAAGATTTTCGCGCAAGTTGCTTACTCCGCCAAACCAATCGGAAAATATGCGTACCATCGGGTTGATGATTTCTGCATCGCCGATGACGTTATCGACGAAAAAACTGAAAAACAATGGCGAAAGCAGCATCAGAGTCACATAAAAGATGACTGCCATAAACATAGCAAACATTCTCATGCGATTATTCTGAAGCTTCTGCCAGATGAACTTGAACTGTTCCATAATATCCCTCATTTCTACACAGCTAAACAAAAAAAGGCACACGGGTGCCCTGAATGGTTACATACGCAAATATCCCGCGAAATCACTCAAGTCACCGACTCGACGAACTTCGCGAACAAAAAGGTGTTTAGCTACTGAGCACACCACGAAAAGCGAAGTTTCGATTCATTCATTTTTACATTTCTCAACTTGATCATGGTGACCCTCCTTTCGATATTCTCTTCAAAACTGCGACGGCAAGTGTTCCCGTGAGTATGCCGGTGGGAATGCTCATCCAAATCATGACCGGCAGCCAATACACCATCATGATCGAAGACCAGATGACAATGATCGCCAGAATCTGACCGATGTTGTGGAAAGTTGCGGATGCAACGCTCAACCCGACCGCACTCAACGGTGTAAATTTCTTTAGTATGATGACCGTCAGACTGCTCAAGGCAACTCCGCTGAGCGACAGCCAAAATCCCGTCCCAAAAATAATACCACGCAACAATGATGCAATCAATACCCTACCGAAGTTAATTGATAACATTTCTCGCCAACCAAACATATACAATGCAATCAATCCCAATATATTCGCCAATCCCAGCTTCACTCCGGGGATCGGAAGCGGTAAAGAGGGTTCTAACATATGAAAGACGATGCTCATTGCCAACAACATCGTCAAAATCATCATCCGGCGTACTCGTTTTCTGCGATTCATTTAACAGTCGTATCCTCCCCGTTTTCGTTAACCGCATTGATAATGACGATAACGATGTGATTGGGAAGACACGTGATCGGAACATTGGCGTATTCGATCCATCCCTGAATCGAGCAGATATGCAGTGGCGAGGTCTCCTTTTCCACACGGATCCGGTTATCTTCTACTTCGATAAATACCTCGCCCAAGGTTCCTTGGACCACATACTTATCATCACGGCTCATATCAATGCGCAAAACTTCTTTATCACGGTAACTGACGACTGCGATTTTTTGGTTGGAGGTGGTAGCCCGAACGACATACTGTAAAGATCCGTACAACAATACGGACAATACGGCAACAATAGCAATAAACGTTTTGTCTGCTTTATTCATGGGCACACCTCCTTGCGTGAACATTTTAACAGATTTGTTTAAAAAAGAAAAGGACAGTGTTGCCCTACTCTTCGATATTCAATGCGTATGTGACCTCGCCAACCTTTCGGTTAACGATTTTCATGGTTTCTTTTAGAATCGTCATACTGTCCCCATTATCCAAAATCGGATTGAACTCAACGATATCCATGCTGCTGATGCTCACCGTTTTAAAGAGCTGGTCGATCAGATTGAGGGGAGTTGAAGGATGCAATCCCCGGCTGACCGGCGTCGACACCCCGGGACAGTAGGCCGGATCAATGCTGTCAAGATCAAAACTGATATGCGTATGTGCAAACCGTTTGCAGTGATCCAAAACCTCTTCGATGCACACTTGTTCACCTTTTTCGTTGATCTCATTCATTGTGATATAGCGTATGCCGTGCTGTTGTAAGAATATGACTTCCGGATCATCAAGAGAGCGGATTCCGAAAAGAAGTATCTGCTCCGGCCGTAAATAGGGCTGATCGATGATATCCAGAAACCGCTGATCGCCATATCCCATCAAGGATGCCAAAGGCATGCCGTGTGCTCTTTTTGTCACAGAGGTCTGCGGGGTATTGACATCACCGTGTGCATCGATCCACAGGATGGCCCGGTCAAAACGCATGTTGGCTGCAATCGAACCCATAGCCAGCGAATGATCACCGCCAATGATCAGCGGAAACTCTCGTTTTCTCAAAGCATCCTTAACGCTTTCTTTCAATCGGTTACAGACATCAGCAATCAATTCACCGTGTTTTATGCCGTTGGTAGTGAATAACTCCATGTCTGGAATGATTTCATCAGCAAATTCGATTCCATTCTGTTTTAAAAAAGCTGTCGCCAATTGAGTTCCCTCGATGTCACAGCCCTGATTCATCGCTACGCCTATCATTTTAACGAACATTTTATCACCGTTTTCATTATACCGAAGAAAAAAGGAACGTACAAGCGTTCCTATAACTTTCCAAGATATTCAAACTTTTCAAACATGGCTGTATCTGCAATGACCAGCAACTGATCAGATGCTTCGATGACATAATCAGCGGATGGTGATATCGAAAGCCGTTCATGCGGGCGCTTACGGATGCCTAAAACATTGATCCCATAATTGACGCGCAGTTCCAATGTCTTCAATGATTTACCTACCCAGCGCAAAGGAGCAACTACTTCGATAACACTGTATTCATCGTCGATATCGATCATATCGATGACATTGCGGCTCAAAAGACTCTTAGCGACGCGTTCGCCCATTTCTTTCTCCGGACGTACGACTTTATCTGCCCCGATTTTCGTCAGTATGTGCATATAGGTTTTGTTTTTTGCTTTCGCCAAGACAAAAGGCACGCCAAGCTCTTTTAAGTTCATGATGGCCATGATGCTTTCTTCCAGACGGCTTCCAGAAGCAACCACTGCAACATCGCAATCACCGATTCCAATGGCACGCAATTGTTCAATGTCTGTAAAGTCTGCTAACACCGCTTGGGTAACGAATTCACTTGCGCGATCGACACAAGTCACTTCCTTGTCCAATGCGATGACTTCACAGTTGTACTCGCTTAAAGTCTTTGCGATGGTCGACCCAAAGATTCCCAGTCCTAATACCGCATATTGCTTTTGTTTCATTTTCTGATCTCCTATCCGACAATGACTTGTCCCGTGGGATATGCAACTTCAACATTTTTCTTAAATTTTCTGTTAGTTTTCAATGAGAACGCCAATGCCACCGGGCCGATCCGGCCGATAAACATCAGCAATATAATTACAATTTTACCGAAGTCTGTCAAGTAAGGAGTGATTCCCATGGAAAGTCCTACGGTTCCGATGGCTGAGAATGCTTCAAATGCAATGACCAGAAAGTCCGCCTTCTCAGACATGCTCAACAGCAGCATTCCGGTAAATACGACTGTAAATGACAACACCATGACAGTCAATGCTCTGCGGGCAATGTCCCGACTGACCGTCCGCTTAAACAATGTCAGGTTTTCATGGTTCAGGATTTCAGAAACGACCATTAAGACAACTAATGCAAAGGTCGTCGTTTTGATACCGCCGGCCGTACCACCCGGAGAACCGCCGATGAACATAAATGCCATCATCATTAACTGAGATGCAGGATATAAACCTGCGATATTCAGCGTGGAAAATCCGGCCGTTCGTAATGTTACCGATTGAAAATATGCTGCCATGATTTTATCAAACAGACTGAGGGGTCCCAAAGATGCAGGATTGGAGAACTCAATGACCAATAAGAAAATCCATCCGGAAGCAATCAACAGAACAGTCATAAAGAAAACTAATTTAACATGAACCTGCAGATGCTGGACCACACGTTTGACAGCATGGTGCTGCTTTAAAATCGAGTTGGCACTCTTGGTCAAATCAAACCAAACCGAGAACCCCAAACCTCCCATGATGATCAGCGAACTGACTGTCAGATTGACAATCACATTGCTTACATAAGGCTGCAGACTGAGCGCTCCCAGATTATCGAAACCTGCATTACAGAAAGCCGATATACTGATGAATATGGATTTAAACAATCCGCTGGCCCACCCGAATTCAGGAACAAATACAAATGACAATAAAATCATGCCGATAAATTCAAAAATGAGGGTATAGCCGATGATAAATCCCAAGAAACTTCCCAAACCGGACATCGATCCGATGTTGGTAGCCTCTGCGACAACCATTTTCTCTCGATGTGCCAGTCTGCCGCCAATCGCCAAAAGAAATATGGCAATCAATGTCATCAGTCCTAAACCGCCGATCTGCATCAGAAATATGATGACGATCTGACCAAAAACTGTATACACATCGATCGGTACGATTGTGGCTAATCCCGTAACGCAAACCGCTGAAGTTGCCGTAAAAAGATGATCAATGATCGGCGTACCTGATATTTTATTACTTATCGGAAGTGACAACAGAATCGTCCCCACCAAAATGACGAATAAAAAACTCAAGGCAATTTGCTGAGCAGGCCTAAGCTTAATCTGTTTTTTAGCTATATAGAAACGATTTGTCATCTTTTCACCCTATCTGTAAGACATAGAATACTATACACTTAATTTATTAAAGTTCAATACCTATTATTATCTTACAACAAAATGTCCTGCGTTTAAACAACGAAAACGCCCGCAGGCGTTTAAATAAAACTTACTTCATAACTGAGCTGTGCCACATGAGAAAGTGTCGTATATATTGAACAATACTTTTCCGCCAGCTCAAAACAACGTAAAATCTGTTTCTGATTATCGGCACCCTCCACCTCAATGGTCAAATGCAGCACTTTCAAGGTCTGAGGTATTTCATCACGTTTCTCACCTTCAAGATGATATCGGACGCTTTTAAAGTTCAGTCGCTTTTTAACGGCAACATCCAAAAATGTCGAATGGAAACAGCCGGTCAGAGCTCCTAATAACAAACGGTAAGGACCTGCCTGATCCGGGTTCATCCCGATTTTTATACTACCCTCTTTTAACAATAATTCTCCGTCAAAAATATCTGAAAAACGCACATCGGCTTCTACATGTTGTCCCATATCATTCTCCTGTGGCCAATTTCTTACGGATTTTTGCTGAACCATACTCAACAATCAATACAAAGATGATCAAACCGATCAATAATGCCCCGGTATCTGCCCAACGATAAGCTGTGATGGCAAAAATCAACGGAGCACCAATGCCTCCGGCACCGACCATCCCCAAAATCGTAGCATACTTAACATTGATTTCGAAGCGGTAAATTGCTGTTGAAGCAAAGTTGCCCATCAGCTGCGGCACGATACCGTACTGAACCTTCTGAATTCCGTTGCATCCGGCAGCATCCAATGCTTCGATGATACCCGGATCCAAGTCTTCAATGACTTCGATAAACAGTTTCGATATCATCCCGATACTTGCCACTGCCAACGTCAGTACTCCGGTGAAAGCTCCCGGCCCGGTCACGCGGATGAACATAAGACCGTAAACAACGGCCGGAAAAGTCCGGATGACGGTTATAAAAGCAACGCCGATATTGGCCATCCAACCCGGTACGATATTTCTTGACGAAAGAAAGGCAATGGGTATCGAAACGATGGTCCCGATGATCGTCCCTAAAAAAGCAATGGCTGCAGTTTCGGTAATCAGAAACAGAACGCCGTTTTTCCCCTCTCCAAACAGCAAAGCCGTGTTCGGGGTGAAAATGCTTTTCGAAATGTTCCACATGACTGTCAGACCAAACTCCGTAAACCCATTATAATCAATATAAACGACACCCAAAATACCGACACCGATCAATCCTAAAATAAGCAGTGCTTTCAAACCGAGGTTTTTCGGTTCATTTTTCAATTGTTCAATAACCGTGATTTTCGTGCTCATTATAACAACCTCTTTCGAATGTAACGGCTAAGGCTTTCAATCAGATAAACTGACAACATCAATACCAGCAAAATCATAGCTACTTCCGGATAAGCGCGCCATCCCAATCGGTCATTGAGTAAAATTCCAATCCCTCCGGCACCGACATATCCCAAGATTGCCGCATTACGGATGTTCATTTCAAAGTTGTACAGCAATATCGAAATATACTGACCCCATAATTGAGGCATGATTCCTGTCCAAAAGGCTTTCACCCGGCTTGCTCCGCTGGACTCAATTGCCTCAAAAGGACCCATATCGCAAGTATCGATCAATTCATAGAACATTTTCGTCATGATCGTAAAGGTAAATACACCCAATGAAATCATCCCTGTAAATGCCCCGGCACCAAACATATTTAAAAACAGTATGACTAATACCAACAGCGGTATGGTTCGCAATACGCTCATGATCGAACGTACGATAAATTTCAACAATGGACTTTTGACCATGTTTTCACTGGAAAGGTAAGCGGCGGGAATTGAAAATGCTGCACCGGCCAATGTTCCGACAATCGACATGACCAATGTCACGACCATCGGAGTCCATACTTTGGTAAAATATCCGAAATTCGGGGGAAACATTTTTACCAGAATATCAAAGAATCGTGAACCGCGGTTGATCAGTGTACCCAAAGCAAAACCGGTAAGAGAAGTACTGTAAAAAAACATCACGAGTAAAATCGGTATCACATACACCATCGGACTCATGGCCGGCTGTACGACTTTACCGTTGGATAATATGATGGGTTTGGGTAAAAAGAATTTCTTGATTTTATCCATGTCAAGCACCCATCAAGTCATCGTCACTCAACTCGCGTCCGTAAATCTCTTTGAGAATATCATTGGTAACTTTCAAAGACGGTCCGTCAAAAACGATTTTCCCTTCTTTGACTCCAATGATCCGATTGGCATATTTTAACGCAATGTCAACGTGGTGCATATTAGCAATGACGGTGATATTGAGTGTTTTATTGATCTTTACAAAATCACTCATGACCTGTTGAGAGGTTACCGGGTCGAGTGAGGCGACCGGTTCATCCGCTAAGATGATCTTGGGCTGCTGAGCGACCGTACGTGCCAAAGCGACGCGCTGTTGCTGCCCGCCGGAAAGCTGGTCAGCACGGCTGTATGCCTTCTCTAAAATTCCGACTTGATCCAATGCCTCCAAAGCAATGATTTTGTCTTGTTTGGCATATAAGCCCAATAAGCTTTTCCAAAGCGGCATATCTGCAACCCGTGCGGCTAATACATTCTTTATTACTGTCGTCCGTTTGACAAGATTGAACGACTGAAAAACCATTCCGATGTTTCTTCTGAAACGTCGCAATTCTTTCCCTTTGAGTGTCGATACATCGACGTCATCCACAGTAAGTTTACCGCCGGTGATCTGATGCATCTGATTTATACTTCTCAACAACGTGGATTTACCCGCTCCGGATAAACCAATGATGCAAACGAACTCACCTTGTTCAATTGACAAATCGACGCCTTTAAGCGCTTGAACACCGTTCGGATACGTTTTTACGACACCTTCAAACTTAATCATAGTTGCCTCCTGTTAAAAAAAGAAGCGAGGCTAGGCCTCGCTTCTAAAAGTCAGAAATTAGTTGCCCGAAACAAGTTCTTGAGCTCTGCGTGCACCTTCATAATCGGCATCCGTAACGACTTTGTAGCCTTCATGGTTGTAGATTTTGATAGCTTCGGCACCTGCTGGAGTTTTAGCGATTTCAATGAATGCTTCTTGAAGAGCTTTCTTGAATCCATCCGACATTTCCGGATTTTCCAAGCCAACAGAAATCGTATCATTGAAGATACCTTCGGTTACGCCGATAACATCGGTTTCAACCCAGATTTCAGCCGTGCGACCCCAGTCGGTGGTCCATTGGCCTTTATAATCACGACGGATGTCAGCATAACCGACACCGATATCGCACAAGCCGGTAGCCAAATTATTAGCAATAACGGAGTAAGATCCGGTGATCGCCGGTTTTGTCAGATCAGTCAGTTTTTTGTCAAAGTTGTCCAACAACCACATCGTCGGATAAACATATCCGGCTGAAGATGTCGTACTGTTGGAATAACACCAAGTTGCACCATTGACATCATCCCATGTCAAAGCGGTTCCTGCATTGACTTTTGCAGCCAAGGCACGGCCGATTTCACTTGGACCGGCATAAATCAATGAACGATAGTAAGTTACCTGCTTAGCAGAATCGCCCAGCGTTTCTTTACCGTCATTCCAGTCTTTCGCATTTTCAGAATCTTTGTTCAACCCGGCACGTGTTGCAGCCAAAATAACTTCAACATTGTCCTCGCTGTACAAAGCATATGTACCGCCCGGCAAGAATCCTACATGAGCAGTACCTGCGGCTAACGCTTCACCGGCAGCATTGTAATCAGTAGAAACTTCGATGGTAACTTCATTGACGGTGTAACCTCTGGTTCCCAATGCATCGATCAGCAATTGTTTCAAAGGTTCGGTCTGCGTCAGGATCAATCCTGGGTCGCGGCTAGGTACAAAAACAACGATCAAATTTTCGATGGTTTTGTCTTCAGTTTCTTTCGGTGTGCAAGCAGCTGCAGCAGCGAAGACTAAAAACGCAACAAAGATAAGTTTTAAAATCTTCTTCATCTGTTCCTC
>Ga0075012_10004871_pt1 | contig 12408 bp, 9 predicted proteins | sample All_14_2_FD_71474 | JGI IMG/M metagenome (GOLD analysis project Ga0075012, IMG submission 71474) | Freshwater microbial communities in response to fracking from Pennsylvania, USA - Allegheny Zone_MetaG_DW_15 | ecosystem: Environmental > Aquatic > Deep subsurface > Groundwater > Drilled...
GCCTGGATCAGCCGTGCGTCACCCGACCGACGAACTGCCAGATACTCGGCCTGCGCCCCGCCCCAGTCAGGGACCAGGATGTCAGCTACGGGCGCGCCGGCGCGGACGACATCGCCCGGCGCGCGGTCATAGACTCGCTGCACGAACCCGCCAGTCCGGGCCTGGACAATGGCCAGGTCTCGCTGATTGAAGTCCACGACGCCTGTCGCGGTGAGCCCGGATGGCAACGTTGCCCGGGTGGTGGCGACGATCCGGCCGCCAAGGTTCTGAATACTGGCGGGATCGATGCGAACGCCAGCCGCGCCGGCCTCCTCGGCGTATTTGGGGATCAGATCCATGTTCATGGAGGACTTGCCCGGCCCCGGGTAGCGCTCCATCGGGATCATCGGGTCATACCAGTAGAGTATCTTGCGCTCGGCCGCCTTTGCGGTAGGCGGGGTGGCCTCCGCCGGCTTGCGCAGCTGCGCTAGGCCGTAGCCGCCCGCGCCGGCGATCAATACCAGCGCGACCGCGCCGACCACGATCTGTGCGCGCGAAATCTGATTGAAGGCGCTCATGACGCGTCCGTCCCGTAGGTGAGGTTGATCCGCACCGCGTCGCGCATGACCTCGGCTTCCTTGTCGAGGACAGCGAGTTTGGCGTCGGCGAGAGCGGTGAAGGCGGCCAGCACATCTGGCAGGCCGGCGGCTCCAGCGGCGTAGCTGGCGGTCTCCAGGTCCGCCCGGCGCTGCGCCAGCGGCAGGCGTGTGTCTCGTGCCCGCGCCCACAGGTCATGATGCATCAGATGATCCGCCAGGTCGGCTTCGAGCGCGGCGATCAGTTCCCGCCGCGCGGCCTCGCGGTCGATCCGCGCTCGTGTGGCGTCGGTTGTCCGAGCGTCGATGGCCGGCCCCTGCCTCTGCCCCTGACGAATAGGCAGGCTCAGAGTCACGCGCGCAGAGACCATGTCGCCGAACATGGGATCGCGCCGCTGGTAGGCCAGCTCCCAGCCCCAGTCCGGCGAGACCGCCGCCTTGGCGCCCGCCACATCGGCGTCGGCCAGGCGCACGCCGGCGTCGAAGGCCAATAGGGTTGGATGACGGTCCAGTCCGGTGCGGAGCAGGACTGGATCGACCTCCCAATGCGGCGCCATGCCGATGACATCGGCTTCCGGATCTCCGGTCCAGCGGACCAGGGCCGCCCGCGCCCGGGCGACATCCGCCACAAGGGCGCTGCGACGGTCGGCCAGGGCGAGCAGCCACTCTGCCGGGTCAATGGTCTGGGCCGGTCGAGCGCCGCTCGTGACCGCTGAGGGCGCCGTGTCGAGCATCGGCTTGAGAGTCTTCTCGATGTCGTCCAGCGCGGCGAGGCGGGCCTTGGCGTAGTAGAGATCGATCCAGGCTTGGGCGGCCGCCAGCCGAACCGCCCTGGCTTCAAGGCCCGCCTGCGCGTCGGCCATCCCGATCTCGGCCTGGGCGCGCTCGACCTCCGCACGGCGAGCCGGCCGGCTGGGCATGTCCTGCATCACCCCGACGCTGGCCATGGTCATCTCGTCCGCGCCGAACCGGCCCGCGAATGGACCGGAGACCGGGACGTTCTCGACCCCCAACGCCAGCTTCGGATCGGGCAGGACCCCGGCGCCGCGACCGGCCGAGCGGGCCGCGTCAGCACGCAGGATAGCAGTCTTCAGACTCGGTGCGGTGTCGGCGGCGCGGGCCAGCGCCTGATCAAAGGTCAGGGGCTCGGCGTGAGCCGAGACGGCGGTGGCGCTCAAGACGAGCAGCCACGCCCATTTCATTGGAGACATCGCTCCGAACTCCTCATGACGGCGCGCGGGCGCCTGTAGCCGGCGCGGATGCGTCGGCGGTCAGTCGAGAGTCAGAGGGCGATGGGTGGTCGGAGGGTTCGGTCCGGCGGCCGGGACGGAAGCACCCGCGTCGGAGCCTGGGCGAGGTCGGCGCGGTCGAAGGCGATGACAGCGACCTCGACCGCAGAGACGGGCAACGCCGCCGCCGTGGCGAAGCAGGCCATGCCGGGCTTGCAGGGCGCCTTCTGGTCAGAGCCGCCCTTGCCGTGATCGCAGCAGTCCATCTTGGCGTGGTCAGCCACCGCCATGCCGCTGGCTTCCATCGGGCAAGGCGCTTTCGCCATCGCCCGCGCCGACGGCGCCGCGACCAGCGGCAAGGCCAGCGCGGCAGTCCAGACCAGCAGCAGGGTCAGCAATCGGATCAGGCGATGTCTCCTTGCGGCGGAAGATGCAGCCTGCGCCCCCGAGTTTCAATAGCCAGGAACTGGACCGCAGCCGATAATCATTCGCAAATGACTTGCCCCTCTAGTGGCTTGAGGGTTTAGGCCCGGTCCAGCCTTCGAGGGACCCTTCATGTCACCGTCGCCTGATCATCGGAAACCCGCATCGCTGCGTTTCCTCGGCCTCTTTCCGGTCGCCCTGGCCGTTATGATCGCCCTCTTCGTCGGCACCACTGCGCGTGCCGCCGGGACACCGGCGGAGACCCTCTGGCGGCTCCTGGACTATTTGGCGGTCGACTACCCTGGGGCGGTTCAGGACGGGCGTATCGTCAGCGCGTCCGAATACGCGGAGATGAAGGAGTTCTCCGAGACGGTCGTCACGCAGATGGCCACCTTGCCGCCCACCAAGACCAAGCCGGACCTCCTCAAACAGGCCGAAGTCCTCAAGCAGGCCATCGCGGCGAAGCGGTCGCCCGTTGAGGTCGCCGATCTGGCCCATGGGCTGGCGACCGATCTGCTGGCGGCCTATCCGGTGCCGCTGGCCCCATCGACAGCGCCTGATCTGGCGCGCGGAGCCGCCCTCTACAGCGAGAATTGTGCTTCCTGCCACGGGGCGACCGGAGACGGGCATGGCCCCATGGCCGAGGGGCTCGATCCTGCTCCCATTGCGTTCACGGATCAGGACCGAGCGCGGAATAGAAGCGTGTTCGGACTGTTCCAGGTTATCGAGCAAGGGCTGGACGGGACGGCCATGCCGAGCTTCGCCCATCTGACCTCCGGGGACCGCTGGGCGTTGGCCTTCTATGTCGGCGGCCTGTCGCAGGACGAGAAGGCCAGGAGCCGGGGCGAGGCTCTGTGGAAGAGCGACGCGACCCTGCGCGGCCAATTTCCCAACCTCGAAACGTTGACCAAGACCGCGCCTGCTGAACTGGCCCGCACCATTGGCGTCAGCAAGGCCGACGACCTGATGGCTTACCTTCGACGGTCGCCCGGCGTGCTGGCCGAGCAGCGCGATGCGTCCCTGGCGTTCGCGAGAACTCGGCTGAAGGCCACGGTCAGCGCCTATGCCGCCGGGAATACCCGCGACGCTGGAGCCTTGGCCCTGTCCACCTACCTGGACGGCATCGAGCCGTTCGAACCCGCCATCGCCGCACGCGATCCCAAGCTCCTGGCCAGGATCGAGGTCGCGATGGGCGAATTCCGGTCCCGGATCGGAAAGGGCGGCTCCATCGAGAGTGTCAGGCAGCAGGCGGCTGTTATCGAAGGGCTGCTGGACGAGGGCGATTCAGTCCTTGCCCCCGCCCAGGCCGACACGACGGCGGCGTTCGTCGGCGCCTTCACCATTCTCCTGCGCGAGGGCCTGGAGGCGTTGCTGATCGTCGTCGCCATGATCGCCTTCCTCAGGAAGGCCGAGCGTCAGGATGTCCTGCCCTACGTGCATGGCGGGTGGGTTGCCGCGCTCGGCGCCGGTGTTCTCACCTGGGCGGCGGCGACCTATTTCATCTCGATCAGCGGCGCCCAGCGGGAGTTGACCGAGGGTTTCGGCGGCCTGTTCGCCGCAGCCGTTCTCCTGAGCGTCGGGATATGGATGCACGGAAAGAGTCAGGCGGACGCGTGGCAGCGCTACATCAAGGAACGCCTGTCCAAGGCCCTGTCGCGGGGTTCAGCGTGGTTCCTGTTCCTGCTGGCCTTCGTGGTGGTTTATCGCGAAGTCTTCGAGACCATCCTGTTCTTCGCCGCGCTGTGGAGCAAGGAAACCGCCGGAGCGGTCCTGAGCGGTTCGGGTTTGGCCGTGGTCGCGCTTGCCGCCATAGCGTGGGCGATGTTGCGCTACAGCAGCCGTCTGCCGATCTCTAAGTTCTTCGCCTTCAGCGCCGCCCTGGTGGCCATCCTCGCCTTCGTCTTGGCAGGGAAGGGCGTGGCCGCGCTTCAGGAGGCCGGGATCGTCCCGCTCTCGCCGGTGGCTGGCCTGCCGAAGCTGGAGTTGCTGGGCTTCTACCCGACTTGGCAGACCATCCTCGTCCAGCTTCTGGTCATCGCCATCCTGGTCGCCGGATATCTCTACAATCGCAGCCCTCGCCGCCTGGACGGCGCCGCAGCCTGATGGACGCGGCGAGGGTCAGTGGCGCTCTTCCTGGCAGAGCCCATGGTCGCTGAGGACCTCGATCACCTTGCAATCGGCGGCGAGGCCCAGGGAGCAGTTCGCGGTCATGCGGTTCAGTTCCTCACGCAGCCGCGTTAGCTGGGCGATTTTCTCGTCCACGGCGTCCAGGTGACTTTGAGCGATACGATCCGCCTCCGCGCAGGGCATGTCGGGGTGATCAGCCAGACCCAGCAACGCCTCGATGTCCTTGATGTCGAATCCAAGCTGGCGGGCGTGACGGATGAAGCGCAGGCGGCGAACGGCTTCGTCGCCATAGACTCGTTGATCGCTCTCAGTGCGGTCGGGCGTCGGCATCAGGCCGATCTGCTCATAGAACCGGATGGTGGGGACCTTCACGTCCGCCGCCTTGGCGAGCCGTCCGATGGAGATGCCGGGCATGATCAAAATCCTCTTCGCGCCACCGCAAGATAGGGCTTGATGCTCTAGTCGCTAGAGCTTGTAGACCCAACACATGGCTCATGATGCTCCCCTCGCCAAACCCGCTGTCTCCGCCTGCTGCGGCCACTCCGCGCCCTTCGACGGGGCGACGCCGGAATACCGGCGGGCGCTCCTCTGGGTGATCGCGATCAATTTCGTGGGCTTCGTCGTGGTGGCGTCAGGCGGCCTGCTGGCCGGATCGGCGTCCCTGGCGGCCAACGCCCTCGATTTTCTGGCGGACGCTGCCACCTATGCACTCAGCCTCTGGGTTATCGGCAAGAGCGTCTCGATCCGCAGCGGGGCTGCCCTGGTGAAGGGCGCGAGCCTCAGTGTTCTGGGCCTGTCGGTCCTGGGCTTTGCGATCTGGCGGGCGGTCAATGGCGTGCCGCCTGAAGGGTTCGCGATCTCCGGCCTGGGCCTCTTCGGCGCGGCGGCCAATCTGGTAGCGGCGATCCTGCTGTCGAAGTATCGCGACGGTGACGCCAATGTCCGGTCGGTCTGGCTGTGCACCCGCAACGACCTGATCCAATGCCTCGCCGTTGTCGGCGTCGGCGCCGTGGTCTGGTTGACCCACTCCCGCTGGCCTGACCTGATCGCCGGTGCATTCATGGCGGTCGTCTTCCTGCAATCGGCATGGTCGATCATCGCGCAGGCGATGGCGGAACGGCGTGACGCGCTGGCGGCGGCGCATTGATCTTTGGGGCCGACGCGGTCTAGTCCAACACAGACATGGCTTTCATGGCGCATCTTTCACGACTTCTGGAACGGTTGGCCAAACCGTTGCTGGTGGCCTGTGTCCTGATGCTGGCCGCCGGTCCGATTGTTGATGGTCTGATCTGCGGCCCCGAGACCGCATCGGCCGACAGCGAAATGCTGGTTTCCGATCTTGGCGGCGACGACGACATGGCTGTCGGCGTTGACCATGCGGTTTGCCCTCATGGGCACTGCCATGACGCGCCGCCGCTCGCGAACGGGGGTGAAGCCCGCGTTACAACCATTCGATACGCGGAGGCGGAAACCATCTTTGCGGTCTCCGTCCAGCCGCCCTCCGCCACCCTTCCGACCTTGAAACGTCCGCCCCGAGTCTGACCGCGAACCGCGCCGCCGTGCGCGTCCGCCCTTGTCAGAATCGAAGCAGGACCTCCCATGCCTTCCCCATACCTGTCGCGCTGCGCCGTCTTCGGCGCCGCCGCGATGCTGTTGGCGAGTTTCGCCTCCAGCGCCTTTGCCGAACCTGTGACTCTTCCCGAGGCGCTCGACCGCGCCCAGGCGGGGTCACCTCTCATCACCGCCGCAGAAGCCAACGTCCGGGCCGCCGAAGGACGCGCCCGGCAGGCCAGCCTGTTGCCCAATCCCGAAATCGACCTAGCCACCGAAAACGTCGGCGGCACCGGCAGCCTGACAGGCGTCCAGGCGGCGGAAACCACGCTCTCCGTTGGTCAGCGGATTGAACTCGGCGGCAAGCGTTCCGCCCGTCTGAACGCCGCTCGTGCCGAGGTCGAGACTGCGCGTCTGCGGCTGCGGATCGCGCGGGCGGACCTGGCGAAGGAAGTTCGCGAGGCCTTTGCTCAGGTTGTCGCCGCCCGGCGTCGCGTTGACCTTGCGAAAAATCAGTTCGTCCGCGCCGAAAGCCTCCAGAAAATCGCCGTCACGCTCGTCGAAGCTGGCCGCGAACCGCCGCTAAGAGCTCTCAGGGCGAAAACGGCCACGCTGGAAGCCGTGGGCCGGGTCCGCGCGGCCGAGGCCGACTATGCCGCTGCCCAGCGGGCCCTGGCCGCGCTCTGGGGCGGGTCCGAAAACCTGCCGGACGCTGTCGTCGCCGAAGAACCAATTCCCCCGTCGCCTGGCGATCCGACGGCGGTGCTGGACGTGCAACTCGCGGAGGCTGAACTGGCTGCCGCCATCGCCGCCGAGCGTCGGGAACGGACGCTGTCCCGTCCCGATGTGACGGTGAGTGTCGGCGGCCGTCGTCTCGCCGCGTCGGATGAGACGGCGATGGTCGTCGGCCTGTCGATGCCGCTGGGCCTGTTCGATCGCAACCAGGGCAACATTGCCGCCGCCAGCGCTGATCGGACTGGAGCCGATGCCCGCCGCAACGCCGCACTGGCGGCGGCCTTACGCCGCACGCGGGATGCGACTGCCGCGCTGCGGACAGCGGAAGCCCGCCTTGAGTTCCTGGAGAAACGGGCCGAACCGGAAGCGCTGGAGGCGGTTCGGATCGCCCGAGAAGGCTTCGCCGCCGGCCGTTTCACCCTGCTCGACGTGCTCGACGCCGAAGCCGCTCTCAACAGCCTCCAATCCGACCTGATCACCGCCGAGCTCGACCGTGCGCTCGCCCTGGCTGCGCTGCTGCGCGCCACCGAAACTGAAGGAGCCTCCCAATGAAGACCCTGACTAACAAGAGGCGTCTGTTGCTGGGCGCCGCCGCCGCCATCGTGCTGCTCGGCGGGGGGTTCACGGGCTGGACCATGATCCAGTCCAAACCTGAAGCCGAGCCAGAGGCCGCTGAAGCGGCGCACGGCGCGGGGGAAGGGATCGAGATCAGCGGAGCCCGCATCCTGGCGGCGAGCATCGTGGTGGCGCCGGTGGAAGCCGGTTCCCTGAGCGCGGAGGTGCTCGCCCAAGGCACCGTCGTGGGCACGCCCCAGGGCGAGGCGGTGCTCGCGGCCCGCGCCGACGGCGTGGTCAGTCGCATTTCGCTGCGGCTGGGCGACAACGTCCGGGCCGGGCAGATCGTCGCGCTGGTCGAGAGCCGGGAAGCCTCGACCATTGTGGCGGAGCGCTCGGCGGCTCAGGCCAGACTGACCGCCGCGCGTCAGGCCCTAGCGCGTGAGCAGAGACTGTTCGATGCGCAGATCACCGCCCGTCAGGATCTCGAAGCGGCGCAAACCGCACTGGCGGAGGCGGAAGCCGAAGCCCGCCGCACCGCTGCGGCCGCCGCCGCCGCGCGCGTGTCCAGCGATGGCCGCAGCACCGGGGTTGTCAGCCCGATCAGCGGGCGCATCACCTCGGCGCCGGCGGTGCTGGGTGCATTTGTGCCTGCCGGGACAGAACTGTTCCGCGTCGCAAACAGCAGCCAGATCGATATCGAAGCATCGGTGTCCGGTTCGGACGCGGCCCGGATCAAGCCCGGCGACCGCGCGCGCATCCATCTCCCCGACGGCGAGATCGAGGCGGTTGTCCGGTCGATAACGCCGGGTGTGGATCTGGAGAGCCGCTCGGCGACGGTCTTGCTCAGTCCAGCCGGCACGCTCGGTCTTCGACCGGGTCAAGCCGTGTCCGTCCGCATCTACACGCGAGATGCTCAGGCCTCAGAAGGCGTCACCGTGCCGGAGGAAGCGATCCAGACCGTCGAAGGCCGCGAGGTCGTGTTCGTCAGAACCGCCAACGGCTTCAAGGCCGTCGCCGTGATCGTCGGCCAACGCGGCGGTGGCCGCGCGCAGATCACCTCCGGCCTCAGCGCCGGCCAATCTATCGCCACCCGTAACGCCTTTCTGCTGAAGGCCGAGATGGGCAAGGGCGAAGGCGAGGAGCACTAGGTCATGATCGCCAACCTCATGGCCCTGTCGGTGCGGTCGCGATGGATGATCATCGCGCTCACACTGATCGTTTCCGCCTACGGCGTTTTCCAGCTCACCCGGCTGCCCATCGACGCCGTTCCCGACATCACCAACAAGCAGGTGCAGATCAACACGCTCGATGCATCGCTGTCGCCGGTCGAGATCGAAAAGCGGGTGACCTTCCCGGTCGAGACCGCGCTGGCCGGGATTCCGGGCCTGCAACAGACCCGGTCTCTGTCCCGCAACGGCTTCTCCCAGGTCACGGCCATCTTCGACGAGAACGTCGATCTCTACTTCGCCCGGCAGCAGGTGAGCGAGCGCATCGCCCAGGCGCGGGACAGCCTTCCAGAAGGTGTTCAGCCCCAGATCGGACCTGTCACCACGGGTCTGGGCGAAGTCTTCATGTATGCCATCGACTACGCAAACCCTGGTGGGAAGGGCGCGGGGGTGCGTGACGGTCAACCCGGCTGGCAGAGCGACGGGGCCTTCCTCACACCCGAAGGCGACCGCCTGACTGATGATGTCTCTCGGGCCGCCTATCTGCGGACCGTGCAGGACTGGATCATCGCGCCACAGCTGCGAAGCGTCCCTGGGGTGGCCGGCGTCGATACCATCGGCGGCTACGAGAAACAGTATGTCGTCGAGCCCGACCCTGTCCGTCTCGCGCAATACGGTGTCTCGTTCAGTGAGCTCGCCAAGGCGCTCGAAGCGGCCAATTTGTCGGTTGGGGCCAACTTCGTTGAGCGGAGCGGCGAGGCCTATCTGGTCCGCGCCGACGCCCGTATCCGTAGCCTGTCGCAGATCGAGGAGGCCATCGTCGCCACGCGCGGCGGCGTTCCTGTCTCGATCAGAGATGTAGCCGTGGTTCGGCTGGGTGGAGAGCTGCGCACCGGAGCCGCGACCATGAACGGGCATGAGGTCGTCATCGGCACGACCCTGATGCTGATCGGCGAGAACAGCCGCACCGTGGCCCGCGCTGTCGGCGACAAGCTCAAGGCGCTGGAGCGGTCGCTCCCCCCGGGAATCAAGGTCTCGCCTACGCTGGATCGGTCCAAGCTGGTCAACGCCACGATCGCCACCGTTCAGCGAAACCTGATGGAAGGCGCGATCCTCGTGGCGATCGCGCTATTCCTGCTGCTGGGCAATGTCCGCGCCGCCCTGATCGCGGTGCTGATCATCCCCATCTCGTTCTTCATGACGGCGATCGGCATGAACTACATGGGCGTGTCCGGCAATCTGATGAGCCTGGGCGCCCTAGACTTCGGCCTGATCGTCGACGGCGCGGTGATCATCATCGAGAACTGTTTGAGACGCCTGGCCGAACGACAACATCACGAAGGGCGTCTGCTGAGCCTCCGCGAACGTCTTGAGGAGACCACCCTCGCCACCCAGGAAATGATCAAGCCGACTGTCTTCGGTCAGGCCATCATCCTGCTGGTGTTCGCGCCGCTGCTGACCTTCCAGGGGGTCGAGGGCAAGACCTTCTCGCCCATGGCCATTACCCTGATGCTCGCGCTGGTGGCGGCCTTTGTCCTGTCGATCACCTTCGTCCCAGCGATGGTGGCGCTGCTGATCCGCAACAAGGTCGCGGAAAAGGAAGTGTTCGCGATCCGCTGGATCAAGGCGCGCTATGAGCCGATCCTCCGCCGAGCTGTCGCGCGTCCTCTGCCTTTCATCGGCGCAGGTGTCGGGATTTTTGTTCTGGCCGGCTTCATCTTCACGATGCTGGGCCAGGAGTTCATTCCCACGCTCGACGAGCGGAACCTGGCGCTTGCCTCGCAACGGATTCCATCGACGGCGCTTGAACAGTCCGTGCGGATGCAGCGCGGCGTTGAGCGGGCGATCACCGGCCTTCCCGAAGTGCTGATGATGTTCTCCAAGACCGGCACGGCCGAAGTCGCCACCGACCCGATGCCGCCAAACATCTCCGACGGCTTCATCATCCTGAAACCGCAGGAAGATTGGCCAGCGGGGGTCAAAACCAAGGAGGACGTACTCGAACGCGTCGAAGCGGCGGCCAATGCCCAGGTCGGGCAGGGCTACGAACTGAGCCAGCCGATCGAACTGCGGTTCAATGAATTGATCGCAGGTGTTCGCGGCGATGTGGCGATCAAACTCTATGGCGACGACCTGGACAAACTCACGGCGACGGCGAACCGCATCGGCGCAGCCCTGCAGTCAACACCGGGCGCCGCCGACGTAAAGGTCGAGCAGACCAGCGGCGCGCCTTCGCTGGATGTCATCTTCGACCGGGCCGCTATTGCGCGGCTCGGCCTGACCGTGGAGGAGGTCGCCGACACGGTGGCCGCCGCCATGGGCGGGCGTGAAGCCGGGCAGTTGTTCGAAGGCGATCGCCGTTTCAGCGTGGTCGTGAGGGTGCCGCAGGGCAGCCGCAACGATCTCGACGCCCTGGGCGCCTTGCCCATCATGATGCCGGAGGAGCCCGGACAGACCCGACATTCGGTGCCGCTGCGACAGGTCGCGCAGTTCCGGTTCACCGAAGGTCTGAACCAGATCAGTCGCGAGAACGGAAAGCGGCGGGTCGTCATCCAGGCCAACGTGCGAGGTCGTGACGTGGGCTCGTTCGTCAGGGAGGCCATGCCAAAGGTCGAGGCGGTCGCCTTGCCCACGGGGTCCTGGCTTGAATGGGGCGGGCAGTTCCAGAACCTCAAGGCCGCCTCGGACCGGCTCGCCATCGTTGTGCCGATCTGCTTCCTGGCCATCTTCGCGGTCCTCTTCCTGGCCGTGGGGACGTTCGGACGGGCGGTGTCGGTGTTCGCGGCCGTGCCGCTCGGCTTGGCCGGCGGGGTCTTCGCCCTCGCGCTGACCGGCATCGCCTTCTCGGTGTCGGCGGCGGTGGGCTTCATCTGCCTATCCGGTGTCGCGGTGCTGAACGGGCTGGTGGTCATGTCCAGTATTCGGCAGCGGCTGGAGGAGGGGATCGATCTCTCAAGGTCGATCATCGAAGGGTGCATGGAGCGGGTCCGTCCCGTGATCATGACCGGTCTGGTGCCGGCCATCGGCTTCGTGCCCATGGCATTGGCGCACGGCACCGGCGCCGAGGTGCAGAAGCCATTGGCCATGGTGGTCATCGGCGGCCTGATCACGGCCACCGCCCTGACGCTCCTGGTTCTTCCGGCGATCAGCAAGGTGGTGCTGGGGTGGACCGAACGGCCCAATCCGGCCTGGGGCGATGAACCGGCGCCGGCCCTGACCCCCGCGGAATAGGCAAAGGCCCGCGTCGCCAATCCTGGCGGCGCGGGCGCTTCTCATTCGGAGACACGCGATGACCAGCTCTTTCAAGCTCTTGAGAATCTACACCGACGAGGCCGCCTATTTCGGAGACCGAAAGGTATTCGAGGTGGTGGCCAGCCGCGCGCGGGCCGCCAAGGTGGCCGGCGCCACGGTACTTCAGGCCCTCTTGGGGTTTGGCCACACCCCCAACATGCATCGGCGCAACGTGCTCGATGACGACCAGTCGGTGGTGATCGAGATCATCGACGAGGACGCGAAGCTGCGGGCCTTCGTCGAGACGCTTTCCGACCTTGAACACCTGGGGCCGATCACGCTGGAGGCTGTTGAGGTGCTTCGGTGGCCGCCGGCCAAAGGTGGTTGAGGCCATCGTTACGGAGAGAACGCTTGCTCCTCTAGTCGCTAGAGCTTGCAAACAAGGGGCTCTTTCGGCGGGGCCTCTCATCCCGCCGAGCCCAAGCACCTTCCTCGACCACCGAGACCCCAAAAATGGCTGATCACGACCAGAAACCGCCCGTTTCCTCAAAGGCTGAAGGGAATCACAAAGGCCACGATCACGGAGAAGGGGGTGACCACGGCCACGGTCACGGCGGCGTTTTCGGCGAACGCACGGAACTGATCTTCGCGGCCCTGTCCGGCGCGATGCTGCTCGGCGGCTGGCTTGTCGGCCAGCGCATGGAAGGCGTCGTCTCTCTGGCGCTCTACATCGCGGCCTATGGCTTCGGCGGCTACTTCACGCTGAAGGAAGCGGTCGGCAACATCATCAAGCGTCGGTTCGAGATCGACACC
>Ga0075012_10004872_pt1 | contig 12407 bp, 10 predicted proteins | sample All_14_2_FD_71474 | JGI IMG/M metagenome (GOLD analysis project Ga0075012, IMG submission 71474) | Freshwater microbial communities in response to fracking from Pennsylvania, USA - Allegheny Zone_MetaG_DW_15 | ecosystem: Environmental > Aquatic > Deep subsurface > Groundwater > Drilled...
CCCCAAAAGTGATTGCATACCGCGGTATGTTGAGATTGTCGAATGTCGATGGCGAGAAGCTTCTGGTTGTCATTATTGTGAATCAATCGATCAAGTAGAATAGTAGCATCTTCACTTTTTTGAACTGAACAACACGAGTGATTATGTACATATGTGCTCGGCACGCTCGCGCTGGTGAAACTTCTGTGGAAAATTGGTGGTTCTGGCACCTTTTACTGAGTGATTACTTTTTCAGGTTATTCGTACAATAGTTGACATCGCTTGAGGCTTCTGTGTTGGCGATCTTGAAAGTGTCTGTCGGTTCTGGCATTCGACTGCCCATCTTTGCTTCTGGGTTATTATTCGTTCAGGGTACTCTGTGGTAGAAATTTAGATATTCTGCTGTTTTGGCGGTCCTAAAGTGTCTGTCGAGTCGACTCGTGTCCTTCTTCTTGTGTCTGCACTCAGGACAGTGCAGTTACAGCTCACAAGCTCCAATTAGAGAGGCTCTGGAAGAAGATGTCCGCTTTAAAGTTTGAGGTACTGGCGAGGGACAAGCGCGCAAGGGCGAGTACCTTGACACTCCCTCATGCGCATACTTCAACCCCGATTTTCATGCCGGTTGGGACTGGTGCGACCGTTAAGGGACTTTCAGGAGCGACGACACTCGGAGGGACATCTTGCTCGATGTTATTAGGAAATACGTACCATCTATCGCAGCGGCCAGGGTCGCACATCGTTCGGGAGAATGGTGGAATTCACAATTTCATGAATTACTCGGGAAACGTGCTCACCGATAGCGGTGGATTTCAAATGGTGTCTCTGTTTGCCCTCTCCGAGTTGGATGAACGTGGAGTGACGTTTGAATCTCCCGCGGATGGGACCAGGATGCTGCTTACGCCAGAAGCATCCATTCGAGCTCAGCACGATATCGGAGCTGACGTCGTCATGGCACTGGATGACGTCGTTAGCTCGGTTACAGTGGACGATGGTCGGTTTAAGGAAGCTACGGAGCGAACCTTGCGGTGGTTGGATCGGTGTCTGGACGAACACGAGCATCGGAAACACATCCAGGCGTTGTTTGCAATTGTCCAGGGGGGCCTGGATGTTCGAGAGGGTGGACTGCGCGATATCTGCTTGCAGGGGTTTAAGGAGAGAGATCACCGCATTCCCGGGTATGCGATTGGAGGAGTGGCTGGAGGAGAATCTAAAGACTCGTTTTGGCGGGTGGTGGAGTTTTGCACAGCGCGCCTTCCCGCCGACAAGCCGAGATACCTCATGGGCGTTGGCGATCCTTTGGATCTTGTGGTTGCGGTCGCCCTAGGAGTTGACATGTTTGATTGCGTGTATCCCACTCGAACTGCCCGGTTTGGAACCGCGCTGACGAAGAAGGGAACTTTGAATTTGAAGCACCGATCTTGCGAATCAGACATGGGCCCTGTGGAAGAGGGCTGCATGTGTCGAGCGTGCGCACCGGACCCAGCGACTGGTAGACGATATTCTCGAGCGCTCTTCCACCAACTATTCAAAGTCTCGGAAAAATCAAACGTTGCAGGGTCGATGCTTTCGCATCATAACATATCGTATATGTTGAACATGTGCAGAGAGATGCAGGATTCGATAAAGGCTGGTCAGTATTCGTCGTTTGTTCGCAGATTCCTCGCTGACCGATACGGAAATGGAGCAGTCAAGCAGAGCGGCTGGGAGGCGCACGTTCCAGGCTGGGTGCAAGATGCCCTCAAAGCAGCCGATGTTAACTGGCTGGAATGGCGGTAGCACCAAGCAATGCTTAGAAAGGCCGATCATGCCTCTTCGTACGGGAGGATGACGATAGACGCCTTTATTTGAGGAGGAGCAGTCTAACATGATACGACTACAGCTAAGCGACAACCGAGTCATTTTAAAAAAGCTTTGTGCGTGTGATTCCTTATATTCACCGAACTAAGTTGAGCTAGAGAGAGATTCGCGGGTTGTGGTCAATCAATATTGTATCTAATGCCACCAGCACTGTTTGATCTAGATACTTTAGTAGCTCCATCAATGATGATGAAGATGACAGACCTATACTGAGTACCCGGGTACCGATTGAGTGCAGTGCAGAGCCAAGCGAAGCAACAACAAGAAACAAACGATCAAAGCTGAGAGGCCTCATGATTCGGTCTAGATTATGTGGAATTGTGTTCCCGATACGTTTCCAGTGTTAGATTCCGCAACTAATTCCTGTACAGAGGAGCCCTAATTGAACCGCAATCGACTCGATTCGAAAGTCCGTTGAGGAACCTCGTTTGGGGTTCCACGCTAGAGGAGAAAGCTTTAGGAGCGGACGGACGAAGAATGTCGTTCACGAAGTTGATGGCGATGTACGCCATCTTTAATGCCACCTTCAAGTCTTTCAAAGCGCTACAAAAGACGCAGCGCTTTGCCAGCCTGATTGACGAACACAATGCTCAAAAGGGAGCAGACGTCATCGACGAGGACGCTGTGCTTTCCAGACTAGATCGACAGGAAATCGTACCGATGCTACACTTCTGGACGTGTTTCGCTTTCATACAACTCTACGACGTGTACGCCGAGCACTTTTTTAGCTGGATGCCCTTCTACTACGTAGTCAAGGCAATCATTCTGTTGTGGATCATCGCTCCGCAAACACGTGGGGCTACTGTGTTCTTTGAGAACTTTCTCACCCCTCAAATCGAGAAACGGATGGAATTCTTGGAGATGAAAGTGTTCCCACTTGTGAGACGGGGTATCCTTACGGTGGCCTTCAAGCTTGAACGCCTGGTACTTGACTTTTCTCTCGAGTCCATTTCGACTACGGAGCTGTATGAACTTGATAACTCGATGGATCGCCTCCTACGGATGGTCACTCGCGAGGGCTACTTGAGACGGAGACAGGAGAGCATACAAGCTCTCCAAGACACGGTGCCCGACGAGAAGCAGCGAATCGCGTTGCTTGATGATATCCTGAAAGAATACCCCGTGAAGCTTGATGATGACTCTGATTGGACGGAGATACGTCTCGCGAACGAGAATGGTATTTTACGGCCGCGTTTCGGATCTGAACTAGAAGACGAGGATGAGATCATGGAATTTGTGCTCCATGACGAGGCGACAGTTGGAAATGGCATATAGGCGCACGCTACTTGCAACCATGTACATAGAAGTTTGTTTAGCGAGAGCCCTAAGCCGGTGAAGATGCGTAATGAACCATAAGACATTGAATCAACCTTTTCTGTTTCTTTTATGACAGAGTTGTCAGCAAATACATGATATCTCCTCCTCGTTCATTCTTTGGTCGCCCCAAGCCCCGCGAGGACATCGATCTCTCTAGCACACATAAAGCACGTCCGTCGTACACGGAATCAACCAACGATGTACACCATAGGCGCGCTTCGCTTATCCAAAGCGGTTGTCTCCAGGAGGCATCCAGGTGGTGTGGTACGGGCTCTTGCCCACCTCCCATCCCGGAACACCCTGCATTATTCTCCTCTCGAGCTCCAGGTTCCTGGCTTGTTCCCTCAAGAACCGCGCGTCCTCCTCCGCCTGCAAGAAGGGTAGCAGGGTCGCCCTCACGAAGCGCTTCTCAGCGTTGAGCTCGCGCTTGGCGTAGTTGCCCTGGATCACTTTGTAGAAACCGAACGAGACGATTCCGGTGACGGCCAGGAAGATACCGAGGCCGGACATGCGGGGACCAGGCAACTTCTTACGGAAGTCGATGTCCTTGTATCCACCCGGGGGCGGCAAGTCCTGGATTGGTCTGAGGTCGGTATGCAGCGACATTTTTCTCTCCTGTTTTCTGAAGGAAAGATCAACCAAGAAATAAGTGAGGAAGAACGGAGCGCGATGCAAAGCTGGCTCCCCACCTAAAAACCTTCGCCTCCTCACTCACACGAAGGAATAACAACAACAACAGTGGAAAACGTGTTTGTGCGGCAGCGCAGCGAGAGCGTCCAGCTACCACTGGTACCTGTAGCTTACCGCGCGCAACACTTAACAACGGATACCCTGGTACTCGTCGGAAAAGAACGCAACACAACACATCAGACAGAATCAGACGCATCAACACACAGTTCATTTCGGCGATGGATTTCAAAGAGTAGTATGGATTGATGGGCTATGGACAGTTTGCACACCTCTCCAGGACGGTTGTTCAATCGACTTCTTCCCTCCCGAAAAGAACCTTTTTTACATTTGCGGTCGACGACATGCGAAAGGAATGTGTTGATATAGAAATTCTTACTGTAGTCTTTTAACTTGGGATCGTCTACCGTGTTCCAGAGACTAGTGTCGTTGATCTAGCTCTCTTGAGGTGTTCCAGAACTGGCCGCAGCGGGAGTTTATCACCATAGGAATGAGCGCCCAGGGGGCCGCGGGCGTCCGGCCCAAACGGTATTTGGACTCCACCGTCGTTTCTCTCGGTCTGGTGGCGTCGTTCTTCATGCCGTTTGGACCACAATGGCTTCGAATGGTCGTGTTTGGCGCAGGGATCTTCGTCTACATCCTTCACAAGCTGTACCTGAGCTTAGAGAGTAGACGGTCGGTCAGCAATTCGTTCAACTTGACCCTACGAACCGCCACGCTATTGACGTTGTTGGCGAGCTGGACGTGGAGCGATGTGACCATTCCGTTCCTCGCGGATACCGATAGGATGTTAAGGAGTGTAGTGAACGCGATGCCCGAGAATATGACCTTCTCGTACGACATTGACACTTCGTCCATACGGGTGTCCGACTCCAACGGCACCATTATCACGAGCGCGTCAGACCCAATCGGAATAACGATGGACCGCAGTTTCCTCGATGCATTTCGGCTAGAGATACCGCAGACCCCAGTGGTCGACTGGATACAGACTCTGCAAACGGCGGGGGGCTACTACGAAGTGTTCTACAGGATAATGTTCGCTTCGTGGACTTATGGGTTTAGCCGGGCGGGAGATTACAAACCATCGGTAATTGATGTGTCAGAATTCCACGTAGGTAGCCGGGTTCTTTCAGGAGGACGCCGAGTTGGCCAGAAGCGAAGAGCCGGAACTGTGTCGCTCGTTCTTCCCTCCACCCTGCTGGAGAATTTCCAATACGAAGTGCACTGGGATGATGGTGGTCACGTAGATGGCATCAGCGCGGAGGAGCCGGCTATGACCCAAGGAACGTTTATTGGGGATCCGAAAAGTTCATCCCTCGTCCCTGCGGTCCAGCTTGTGCCGGAAACTGCAAAAGTGTACTTGTATATTGGACGCACCGGGACGATCGCGGTTGACCAGCTTCCTCGTGATGCACTCGCGGTGTTCACTGAGACCAACATGACTATTCTCGAGGGATTTTCAGAGTATTTTGGTCAGTATTGGCGGTACCAAAGACCGGGAGCGGTCCGAGGAAACAGCAACGAGGAAAAACCGAGTGCAAACGAAACCATAGACGAGGAAGAGCAGCCAGTGAGGCGTCGGGGTTTGTCTGCGGATGTAGACACATGCAGGGTGCAGGATGACCCTCTGGCGTGGGCGAGCATCCACATTCGAGAGGTAGAGAGATGGAAGCCCCTATTGGCCGCACTGGCAGTGGTTTGTGATCGCGATGAACTGAGTTGGAACTGCTCCCGTGACATTGGCAAGGCGAGGATCGAGCAGTGGAAGCAGACCTTGTATCCCCTCATAGGGTCGTACGGGGAGGAGACAGAGTACCGATGGTTCATTCTCGCCCGCTATTATGCCTGGTGGCTCTTCTTCTTCTCGTGTCAAGCCGCCGTGCTCTTTTGCATGATGGTATTGTCCGTATGTTGTTTTTTCGCGCCCGCCTCCTACGTGGTTGTGAATAGTCTCCGCCATGTGGACGAGGTGGGTTCCGCATTCAGCACTGTTGTCCACATCGGTCTTCGGACGTACGACTCCCTCATGCTCACGTACCATCTAGCCGTTTCCCTGGTCCGACAGCAAATCGCCCAGACCCCAATCACCGCCTCAATCGCCTCGTGGGAGACGGTTCTCAAGAGAGCGGCCGCGTCCTCAAAGCTTGCCGGAGTAGCGACGACCTACCTGCAAAACTTCGGATGGAGTGTCACGATCCACTTCCTCCTCAACTGCGCGCTTCTCCTCAGGATGAGGTGGGCGAGTGAGATCCTCTACGAGGAGGAGCGCAAGGCCCAGTTGGAAGAGCGCAAGAAGAAGAAGCGCCACATCGTTCTTCCGGCCCCTCGGAAGCGCAGCATGAGCCAGGAGTCTCTAGGGGACCTCGTCACCGGACAGTCATCATCTGCGTTAGACGCTGATGACGATGACGACAGCGAGCCTTGCTGCCGTATCTGTTTCAGCTCAGAGGGCGAACTTGTGTCACCGTGCTGTTGCGATGGGAGCATGCGATACGTCCATCTGGACTGTCTCTCCGAATGGCGATTTCGTTCGATGCATACCGACTCGTTTGTGAGGTGCGACCAATGCAAGTACCGTTACAAAATCCGCAAGACGTGGCTGGGATTAATGCTGAGGTCATCGCTTTGTCTCTCGCTCATGTCCATCGCCATCGTCGTCACTCTTTGCCTGCTAGGGACTGTCGTCTTCAAGCTATTGGACGCACTCATTGTGGGCAAAAGGTTAAACGAGTTCGTCCTCGGACCCAAGCTCTCGCATTACGTCAAGACGCACGAATGGCCTTCTGCCGGACCCCCTAATAGCCACACGGAGCAAAGATTCGTGGAAATGGCCACTGTGTATCTAGGCAGAGCATACCTCGAGCTGGGCCATTTGGTGACTTCATTCATCGCATGGGGGGTCGTTGGGTTTCTCACCAGCGACTCATACGCCGTCCCTTGGTTGTGGGGAACGAGCGAGGATACGGGAAGCCAAGAGGAAGGATGGGCCGTGTATACGGGTGGCAGGATCGGGATCGTGGTCCTCATCGGCCACTACAGGCTCTTCTCCTCCATCTGGAGAGCCCTGAAGGTGAAGACCGCGCAGCTCATTTCCAAGCGAGAGACGACGTTGATCCCGATTCCGCCTCTAGATGATGAGCTGAGGCCGGGAATGGTGCTCAAAACCCCCTTCGGCAAGGTCAGAGTGGAAAACTACAAGCAGGATGAAGATATCATCGAGGGTGAGTTTGTGGATTGGAAGGGCAAAGTATATCGCCGAGGCTCGACAAGTCTTCAGGAAGATGAAATTGACGTGGACACCGGTGGGGGCTGATACAATTCTACAATGGTATTTGAACGTAATACTTGTACATATATCGAACATTGAATGTAATACTACTACTGCGTACAAGAGCCTTGTTTTTAGATCTTTGATGTCTACTCTGGGGCTTGCGCGGTCATGCCCGGAATCTTCACACCTCGTTCTTCAAGCTTGTCAATTACCTGCTGCGCAATTTTTACCACCAGGTCAATCAGGGTGCCTGCCCGAGTAAGGAGGAGGAGAAAACCCAACACCCCGTAGATGCCGTCAAAGGACGCGCTAGTCAGTCCAGCCCATATGAGGACCACAATGTACCTGTGTTCAGAGCTGATGAAGTCAAAAACTGGGTCAAAGTGGGACCCGAAGAACTGAGAGGGAGAGCTGATGAACCCAGCATAGTACGAATCTCGAATCGCAATCGTCAGACCGAGAGGCAAAAGGAGCCAAGAGGTGAGCGCATGGAGCATCGTATTGTACCCTGGGGTGGGAGTCACCAAAGGCCTATCCGCGAGGAAGGAGTCAGTTGCTTTCAACACATCAATGACGTACCGGCAGACTTACCAGAGGTGAGACACGCCGACGACGGCGGTGGCAAGTCCTTTAGCGTTGAAAACGGCCATGGTTAGTTCTGATAGATATCACAGGTCATCAGCGGGGAGCCCAACGTAGATGAGTGTAAAGGAGTCGCAATACCAGCTACTTCAGCGACGACAACATCCACACGCTAACCTGGACATCTCTCCCCACTCAAGCTCCCAAGACCCCAAGACTCGCACTCTTCTTCTATTCTCAGAATTGGCCCAGAAGAACACAGCCGTTCGCGGATGGTCGCAGTGAAGATCTGTGGCCTGACAAACGGGTCTTGAGCGGCTCCACCGTGATGTTTGTGCTTTTCGCGCACTGCACGTGTCAAGGAAGAGCGGCTCGATGGTGAAACCTTGGTCAAGACTGCGAAGGTTCTCCAGTCTCCGGTGGATGTGGGCAGCAACAAGTTCGTGGAGGAAATCAATCGATCGATGCCTTGTTCTCCATCACATAGCCAGCCAGCCAGAGAGAGAGAGAGAGAGAGAGACTCACCTCCAAACACGCCAATGATGGCAAACAGTTTCCTAAGATTCATTCTGTTTTTTTACTCGAATACACGATGATGGGTGGAGCGGGTCGGTCGGGCGAGGTTCTTTCCGCCGAGAGTTTAGAGACGAGAGGAGACCAGACGATGAGGCGCTATTGTATGTACCTATTGTAAGCAGGCAGATGGTTGTTTGGGCACTATTTGATACACATGAGGAGTGTGAAACACTAGAGGTATATCACAGCAGACGAGGGTGCGATGCGATATCTTCACTTTTTCAGTCGAAATCGGCAGTCAGTGACGATGATCTGGCTCCTCGACGGCAGTTGGGGTGGCTGGCTGATGGGTAGATACCGGGTAGGTAGGTACGTTCCTGTCCTGTTTCGTGTTTGGCTTTCCTTCGAACATCGAAGGGATCCTGGTCTCGTCCTTCGTCGTTGCTCTGCTTTTTTTATGAGATTTGTCATCTATAGTATGGAACAACGGATCCTCGAGGTACTTTAAAGACTAGCTCCTCATCTTGGGACTCTCTTCCCCTTTTGTGAACAATTATTATACAGTACATAAGAAACTTAGAGCAGAAGAAGAAAGCACACCTTAGACGAAAAAGCTTCCGTACAAGATTCGAACGAATTCAGGGTCAAGCATCCAATAGTCGACGTTCGATTCGGATTGTTCCAGGGATTTGCTTGCTTCATTGACATGGTTGCTATTTGCATGTACGTCGCCGTCCGTTTGTCGCTCTGCCTTGCTCTTCTCCTCCAGCAACTCGCGTTTTGCCTGGTTCTTCCTGACGTTGACCGTGTCCTTGACGACTCTCACAAACGGCCTCGCATACTAAGACGCTGCTCTGCCTCTGGCGAGGGAGGGACGTATCCGATCTCGTTGTTCTCAGGCTTGACCTTGGACCCGATGTTTTTTGACACAGCGTTGACGTAGATGACTTTCGACTGTGCTGAATCAACCCCGGGGGAGACGCAGGCGTCCACAACGCGGTAGAGGTCATCGTCCTTGAGGTGGACATCTCGAAACCAGTTCTCGAGAAATGCCTCCCCGGTCATCTGCTCTCCGTTCGCCTCGCCCTCCGTCACAACTGTTTGCTGGCCCTCCTTGTGTCGCTTCGGGAGGAGATCTTCCAGAGGCTGAGCGGCTCCAATGCGGAGGATGATAACGCGGTCCAAGGACCCGGATTCAACCATGGCTTTGGCTTGCGCCTCCCCTGCAACTTTGGCTGCAGCGTACACTGTAGAATCGATTTCCTCGCCGAGAACCTCGACCTTCTCTCCGATCTTTGGTGTCGCATCTGAGGTAATCGCGTCCACAGTCTTGTCATCGGCGCGGCCACGAACAACGTCGGTCGAGCTTCCCATCACGACTCGTTCAACCTTTCCCTTTGAGCATGCTTCCAAGAGATTCGAAGTGATGAGCATGGAGGTGTGAGCCTCCTCTGGAGTGGTTTTCGGGAAGCGCATCTTGGTCGCGAGGAGAAAGGCGACGTACGCCTTTTCGAATTTCTTTGACCAGGAATCCTCTAACTTGGTGAAGTCGCAATGCATGTACTCCACCTCGTGTCCATTGGTGTCGTTCAGATCGAGGTCTTTGGGCTGAGGCTGAAGGTCCAACAGCACTAGTCGGAACTTGGTGGGAGACACTCCCTGAGTGTCATAAGCCGCGTCTACTGGTCGCGAAGTAAGCGGTACATCCAGGTAATCAGCGGCATTCGTCGTCAGCAGTCTACCGAGGATTTTACGTCCAAGCTGACCTGCAGCACCGGCGATGACCACGGTTGGGAGGGCATTCTTGAGGTCCATGTCCTCAGTGAGGACATCGTTGCGGAAGTTTCCCTCCTTCTTGACGTCAGGAGGTCGCGCCGCACTGCTGAGCAGCCTCAAAGCCGTCTTCGCTACTCGTCTAGTCGTGTTAAACCGACCAGCGGTTGTTCTCAGAGAGAAATTGGGAATTTTGGACGACGATGAAGCAGGATTGTTCGCTAGAGCGCTGGCGTTCCTCAGCCGCAATAGGCGTTGGACTATCATCTTATGAGTATGTGTTCAGAGTGAGAATAGACCTTGTTCTGTGGCTTTTTGTTGTGAGTGCCGCTCAGCCCATATGTCCGTCGGAGCTACATTTCCGATGAATAGTTGTCCCGGTTTGCAAACCTGCGCTGCTTTTTGACACGGTACAGCGGGCGTTTCAAAGAGCACAGATAAGTAGGGGGTCTGTCGAATTATAACAAGGTCGCTACACATGGTCTTCGCCCTCCCCGTTATTAGGCTTGTGCGGGACAAAGCATCCTCCTTCTGTCTGCTCGCCCCAAGTGTCATGACGTTGGAGAAACCATGATCGTGCTGAAGCGCAAAGAGATTCCGAACTCACAAAACAGCTTTAGCAGATAGAGTTTACTGAATGCGTCTCTTACCAGACGTTCAGTGCGGTTTCTACAGTAGAGTACAATTCATTACCTCTCCAGAATCAGGGTTACGCACTAGAAGGCGAATACCCAATGTGATTGTCAGTAATCCAGCGCGACTCGGGATTTCGCGATACCCCGTTGACATACAACACCGTATGCTGCGGAACGTTCGCATCGAGACAACGATCTAGCAAGCTCTCAAGATCCTCGTTCTTGAGGTACATTCCTTTCCACCACTCATCGGCAGTTTTCTCGTCAATGTTGGGCATGCTCTTTGTGACTTGCTTCCCGCTCTCATCGTTCATGGTCTTGGTTGGGTGCCCCGTCAACGGGAGAGTCTTTTTCTCGTTGTGTCCAGGCTGGCAAAACCCGATACGAAGCACGATAGCTTCGCTGAGGCGTCCTGACGAGACCATCGACTGGATTTCGACCTCCCCTGCCACTTTGGCTGCCGCGTACAACGTCGAGTCCATTACAAAGTCCTTGAGCTTGTACCTGGTTCCGAACCTTGGAGCGACATCCGGGGGAATCTTCTTACCTTTTTCATGTAACATCGCTCCCATCACATGGTTAGAAGATGCAAAAATTACCCTTTTAGCTCGTCCCTTTGCGCATGCCTCGAGAGTATGTGCGTTGATCATCATCGAGATGTACGCATCAAGCGACGTAGCGTCTGGAGTCGGATTCTTTGCCGCGAATAGCATGGCCGCGTCGCATGAATCAAACTTGGAAACCCAGCTCGAATCATATCGGGAAAAGTCGCACTGAACGTATTCGATGTCATGTCCATTGGGATTGTTTTTCACATAAAGTTCTGGTGGACACGGAGCCGAATCCATCAGAACCAGCCGATACCTTGTAGTGCTCTTATTGGTTAGAAGATGGTTCGCCACCTTATGACCAAGGTTACCAGCGGCTCCTGTGACAACGACGGTCTTGACTCTGGATGATTCTGTCGTGTTTGAGCCTCGACTATTACTCGTCGGTCCTGAGGTAGTCAAATCAGCCATTTGCCGCTGAGCAGGCAAAGCGGCAGATGACGCATCAGTGAGATCATGGCTAAGCAACGATGGAGCACGTTTCAGGGTCACCAAGCCCCTGGCTCCCGGTACGGAGAAACTCACGACGTGCGTCTGACGGAAACTTAGGGCCGCTTTCAAGATCATTTTCCTTTACTAGCGAGAGTTAGAGAGCCTCCGCCAATCGATAGAAGACTGTGACTGCTGAACTCTCACTCATCGACAGACATGGCATGTTGGGAGTTGCTCTAAACTGTAGCACGCGTTCTGCAGTCGAGATCAACTGTTTGGAATAGTATCTAAAAGGCGCATTGTAAATGAAATGGAAAGGTGTTTCTGTTATCTGTTCACGAGATTCACGTTGGCAAGCTTCAAGCTTGATGGGGTCGTCACCTGGGTTCACTCATCACGGTCATGGAATATCTCTGAAATTCGAGGATTAAGTCTTAGTCTACTTAGCCAAGAATAAGCTTCATTTATCAGCGTCCATCACTTGCACCGGCGGCGACAAATGCCCCAAAATTGTACCACGCACCTACCTACCCATTCATCAGGTGGTATCCGAGTCCATGTCACGAAACGAACAAGAAAGCAAAGCGCTCCCCCTCCTCATAGTTTGAGGTTTAACGCCCCTTAAAGTACCCGGGTACATCGCACTTTGGCGGGAAACTCTGGTTGTGTCAACCCCGTTATCGCACCTTACTCTAATATGTGTGCGAGGTACCTACCATGACATGAACCTGATTTTGCACTTGCTTGAGG
>Ga0075012_10004873_pt1 | contig 12407 bp, 14 predicted proteins | sample All_14_2_FD_71474 | JGI IMG/M metagenome (GOLD analysis project Ga0075012, IMG submission 71474) | Freshwater microbial communities in response to fracking from Pennsylvania, USA - Allegheny Zone_MetaG_DW_15 | ecosystem: Environmental > Aquatic > Deep subsurface > Groundwater > Drilled...
GATTCGTGGTGGCCGAGGCGAGATCGGTGGGAGAGCCGATAAATGGGGCTGAGAACAAATACCCCACACCGGTGGCTGACGGCACGGTGGCGGCGACGTCGAAGAAGAAATTGAACACGATATTGTTCACTGGTCCGGGAGATACCACAGTGAACGACTGCCCAACGAACCCAGCCGTTACGACATCTGCTGTCAGGTTGCTGGCGATAGGAACGGCCCAGGCTGCCCCACTGAGCAATCCGGCCAGGACAAAGCTAGCAAGTCTCACAACTGAATACCTCCGAAAACTCATCAAGCGAAGCGTGCGATGCTTTTTCTCGTTCATAGGAAAGTCCTGCCGTCGTCCACTCCGTTCGTCAGCCTTTGAAAACCTCTCCCAGCAGGCGAATCGCACGCAGCTTTTGCTCCTGCGGCAGCCCGGCCACGTTCATCTGAAAGGTCAGACGATCAACGCCGCCCAGCGCCTCCTGGAGATAGCCGATCTTCTCAGCCACCGTGTCCGGATCCCCAACGATCAGCGCGCCTTTCAAGCTGCGACCGGCGTCAAACTGAGAGCGCGTAATGGGCGACCAACCCCGCTCCTTGCCCAATTCTCCGAACGTATAGGCATAGCCGGGAAAGAACTGATCGGCCGCTTCCTGAGTGGTGTCGGCCAGGTGTCCAAGGCAGTGCAGGCCCACCTTGAGGGTGGCCGGATCGTGGCCGAATTCGGCCCCTGCCCGCCGATACAGATCGATCAGCGGCCGGAACCGATGCGGCTCGCCCCCGATGATGGCCACCATCAGCGGCAGCCCCAGCATACCGGCTCGGATGAAGGAGTTGGGAGTACCCCCGACGCCTAGCCAGATGGGCAGTTTTTGCTGCAACGGGCGCGGATAAATACCCTGTCCGGTCAGCGCCGCGCGATGTTTCCCTTGCCAGTGGACCTCGGGATTGTCGCGGATTTGCAGCAGCAACTCGAGCTTCTCGGCAAAAAGCGAGTCATAGTCGGCCAGATCCAGGCCAAAAAGCGGAAAGGACTCGGTAAAAGAGCCGCGCCCGGCCACAATTTCGGCCCGACCCTGCGAGATCAGGTCGAGAGTGGCAAATTCCTGAAAGACCCGCACCGGGTCGGCGGCACTGAGAACGGTGACGGCGCTGGTGAGGCGGATCTTCTTGGTGCGGGCAGCCGCAGCCGCCAGAATGACGGCCGGGGCCGAATCCAGGAAGTCGCGGCGATGGTGTTCCCCAATGCCGAAGACATCGAGGCCGACCTGGTCGGCGACCTCGATCTCCTCGAGCAGGTCCCGCATGCGTTCGGCGTCGCTGAGGCGTTGCGTGGGAGAGATGGCGGCGGCGAAGCTGTCGACGCCCAGTTCGATTGTAGACATACTTCCAGTTTAAGTGGCCCCGGGCGGGCGATCCACTGTCAGTTCATTGATGGAGGATAGGCGCTTTGTTGACGATCCACGGTGCATTTGACCTATGGCGGAGCCGGCAACAAAAGGGTAATACTGTCCGAATGCCAACTCGGACCGGTCTTTTCCAATGGTTTCAAGCGTTGCTCGATCCGCCCACGCCCAAAGAGCGACGCGATGCGCCTACGCGCATTCCTCTGTCGATTTCTGTGCAGTGTTTCCACCAGGGCCGTCCTTTTGAGGCTCGCATCGAGGACCTTTGCGCCCACGGGCTGCGCATCTCGTGTGCTCAACCACTCGACCCCGAGGACAGGGTGGAGGTGGCCTCCCTGGATGGACGCAAGCAATTGGTCTCGGGACGAGTCGCCTGGACCTCCGGCCAGGGCAGCGATTTCCGCCTGGGAATCCAGTTCGACCCCTCCGATCAGGAGCGTCTCGAGCACTGGCTCAGTCTGGCCCAGGCTTCCCAGACCGGCTAAGCAGGCCGAGTTTATTTGCGGTAGAGGGCCATATAATCGTAGATCACTTTGCGGGCTTTCGGGCGTAAATCTTGACGCAAATGCTGATCGGCGAAAACCGGCTCGACATACTGCCACAGTTTTTGAGCCGCGAAGTTGTGCTGTGCCTCAACCAGTTCGGTGACAATGGCTACCGTGAAGCTGTTGGGCAGCTGACGGCGAGCCTGGCGCAGAGTGAGCAGAGCCGGTTTGACTTCAAAATAGTTGTCCAGGGCCATCAGGTAGCCGAGGCAAAAGCGTTCATCCGGCTTGAGTCGAGCCTTAATCTGGTCTGGATCGGCGGTCTTGTATTTCAGGCCGGCCACTTCTAGAAACAGCGGCGCGTTTTGCTTGCCGTTAAAATTCCAAGAAAGGGCGTTCACGACCGCCGCCTTCTTATCCAACGGCGCTGAGGAAAGTAGGTAATAGGCCAGCTTGGTATTCAGACGCTCGATGTCATGGGCTGTCATCACCTCAGGAACATCCTGGTAGGCGGTCCAGATTTCGCTAGAAGTCAGGGGCGAGTCGGCCCAACTGGAGATGGTCAGGGCCAAAGTCAGGACAAAGGGGAAGATCTTCACGGGGGCTCCTTCAGTTTCTATAGATGAACGGCGCCGTCGCCTTTCCAACGAGCTTTCTTCCAAGCAGCTAAATCTCGATCCGTTGGCCATGGCTCTCGTCGTCCAGCTGGCGCCGCAGCTCCTGGCGTCTTTCCACCATCTCCAGGGCCAACTGGTGGGCGCTCCGCAGGAACTGGAAATCCTCCGTTTCGAGAAACTGCTCGAACTCCTGGCAAACCTTGTGGAGGTGGTCTCCCAGCAAAAACAGGGGTTCGCGCATCGGGTCGTCAGGCTCGAGCGCGTCGATCTGCCGGTCCTGCTCCTCGACTCGTTCCTGCAGCCGGGCCAAGGCGTCCTCCAGTTCCGCCCAGTCGGGTGCTTGCCCGGAAGCTTCCAAGCGGAGCAGATCGCAAAACCAGAGGGAGAGGTCGGTTGCCATTCAGGGTTTTTTGAGCACAACTTGTTCACGCCTCTTTTACATCTTGCAAATGGACCTTTGCTGACGGGGAGTTTACAATGGCGTAACACACAGACACAGAGAAGCAGACCCGATGCAGTATTCGTAGGGGACCACTGAGCACACACTTCAGGAGGTTCCTTGGCCGCTCCCTTACCCACGTTCACCCCCATCCCCATGCAGCCGTTCTCGCCGGGCCCCATGTTCCCATCGGTGGGAATGGCTCCGCCGACGCAAACCGGCGGCTTTGGCTTTCCTCCTGTGGGGGCGCCCATGCGCCGCGACCAAATTCTGCGCATCGTGGACGACTTCGTGGCGCCGCCGTTTCCGGGCGCCGCCCCTCCCCACGGGCAACAAGTGGAAGAAGCGGTTCGGGCTACCGGCTACCAAGGTCCGGTTGAGCATGCCCAGTATCCGCGCGAAAACATGACCAGCGACGTGGCGCGGGCTTCGCTCGAAGCCCTGGGTCGACCGGGAATGAACGCCGAGGATGCACGGGCCGCGCTGACCCGGCACATGGTGAATTCGCAAAACAGCACCCTGAACGGTGCCGCCCAGGCACTCAATCAGGATGTGCGCGCCGGGGTGACCAATTCTGTCACCAATCTTTCTTACGGCACCGGCCCGGCTGGTTCTGCTCAGGTCGTCTACCGCCTGGCCCGGCAAGGCTGGGAGCCTGCGCCTACCCCTGTTCCCGGGGCGGACCCGGTCTTTCAGGCCATGGCTGAGTCCAACCACGAGCGCTCGCGCAACCTGATGACGAATCTGGCCACCGCTTGGGGCATTGACCCGGCCGCCCTGTCCAGCACCGACCCGGCCGTAAACGGCCCCGCCCGTCAGCGCTTCCAGCAGAACCTGGTGGACCAGGCCCAGGCGGCCTCTCAGGATCCCAGCGTTCAGGGAGCTGTGCAAAACTACCGCCGCGCCGAGCAAGCCTATACCGACAAAAATAACAACGTGGTGGTCTCGGCGGGCAACTGGGGCGACCTCATGCGCCAGATGGGTCAGGACAACGGCAACCGGGAAGTCAAGGTCGGCGAAAACTTTCAGGCCAACCTGCTGGTCGGGCCCAACAGCATCAGCGTCGGCTCGCTCGACCTCAACCCGCAGACAGGCGCCCCTCGGGTGGCCGACTACAGCAATGCAGACTCGCGCGTGGACCTCTATGCCTACGGTGAGCTCGGCAGCATCAACGGGACCTCCTATGCCGCTCCTCGCGTGGCCGCGGTGGCCCAGGCCGTGCGCCTGGAGAACCCCAACGCCTCTCCCTCGGACGTGCGCCAACGGGTCATGCAGATCTTCACCACTCGAGGCCCCGGTGCCACCGGAACCACAACCAATCAAGAGCAGTCCGGCAACGTGGCCAACTATCTCGGCCAGGTCCAGTGGCCTCGCCAGACCTTTACGATTCCGGGAATGAACTAGCACCAGCCCTAAGGCACCTTACCCGCGTTTCAGCTGGCGCAGAAATTGTAGGGCAATCTCGGCCGCCTGTCCGGGATGCTGCCACTGAGGTCGCAAACACCAGCAGGTGCCGGGGCGTACATACAATTCCCGGTATTCCTCACAGGGTGGACCTTCTTGCTGACCGTTCTCTCGCTCCCGGGGCTGCGGAAGCGGCCCTGTTCCTCGGGCCGCTTGCTGATGGCGCATCCAGTTGGTCACCCCAAAGGCCAACCAGGTGGGTTCCCATCCCATCAAGTGCCGCAGGGCCAGACCCAGTCGCTCCAACCTGTCCATCTGGCATTCGAGGCTTTCCCGGTCGTCCAGACCCTGGTTGTCGCACAACCGCTCCAGGCACTTACGCAAGTCCTCCTGAGGTAATTGCTCCAGTATCCGCGAAAAACGATTCACGGTTCTGTCCTAACTGACCGCCTTTACGGGCTCCACCGGCTCGCACTCGGTGATCAGTCGCACATTCCACTTCCAGCCCAGGTAGGCCCAGGCCCAACGCATCATCACGGAAAGTCGATTCTGCAAATCGACGATAAAGGTCAGATGCACCGCCAGCCAGCCTAACCAGGCTGTCCAGCCACTGATAACAAGGCCCCCCGGCAAAACCGCCACGGCGGATTTGCGCCCGATCGTGGCCATCGAGCCTTTGTCGAAGTAGACAAAGGGTTTGAGTCGTTTGCCTTCGATCAGGCGCCCGATGTTGAGGGCTGCGTGCTTCCCCTGTTGCACGGCCACCGGAGCCACTCCTGGCAAAGGTCGTCCCTTCCGATCCGGTAGATTGGCCATATCTCCCAGGCAGAAGACACGATAGTCATCGTCCAGGTTGAGGCGATTGCTAATCTTCACTCGTCCTGCGCGGTCCAGCGGCGCTCCCGTGTGCTCGGCCAGGGGATGGCCCTGCACCCCTGCCGCCCAGATGACCGTTTCGGCCGGTATGGTCTGCAGGTTTGTGCGCAGGCATCCCTCTTCGATCTGCTCCACGCTCTCGCCCAGCAACACTTCCACCCCCAGGCGCTTGAGTTCGCTTTGAGCCGTCTCGGAAGCACGCTGCGGAAAGGCTGCCAGCAAACGGGTGCCGGCTTCCACCAACACGATTCGAGCGTCCTCGGGGCGGATGTTCTTAAATTCTCGGGTTAACACGTGGGTGCGCAGCTCCGCTAAAGCCCCCGCCATCTCCACCCCGGTAGGCCCGCCTCCGATGACAGCAACTGTCATCAGTCGGCGCCGTAGCTCGGCGTCCGGCTCCAGTTCGGCTCGTTCGAACGACATCAGCACTCGCTCGCGGATTTTGCGTGCGTCCTCGAGAGTCTTCAAGCCGGGAGCGTTGGCTTCCCATTCGGGATGGCCAAAATAGGAAGTTCGCCCACCTACCGCCAGGATCAAGTAGTCGTAGGGCACGGTCTTGCCGTCGTGGTCCAGTTGCACCAGGCGGCGAGTTCGGTCCAGTCCCGTCATGCTGCCCAGAATGACGCTGGTGCGAGGTGCGTTGCGGAACAAAGAGCGAATCGGGCTGGCAATTTCGGAGGGATTGAGGCCGCCGGTAGCCACCTGATAGAGCAAGGGCTGAAAAAGATGGTGGTTGCTGCGGTCCAGTACGGTGATCTCTACGTCGTCCCGCTTTTCCAGTTGACGGGCGGCGCTCAAGCCGGCAAATCCTGCCCCCACGATAACCACCCGAATCGGGTCTGCCCGTCGGTTGCCCCAGAATTTGAACATCCCTACCTCTATTCGCTGTTTTTCGCAGTTTATGACTGTGTATGACTTTTGTCAATGTTTTGTACGATAGTGCCAATCTCATCGCCTGAGGGCCTGGCTTGACTTGTGTACAAAAGTGGTACAGGATGAGGGCGTGAAGATGAGCTGCCAGACGAATTCCACGATGTTGCTCGGGCTGTCCCTGGCCATGGGTTGGCCGGTTTACGCGGAAGGAGAGCAGAGCGGTAGGGACCACTCGCTCTCCCTCAAGTCCAGCTTGCAAGGTGCGCCGGCCCCCAAAGTAGGAACCGCTTGCGCAAGTTGTATCGTTTGTGTACACTCCTGATTTAGGAGTGTCTTGAAGCCCGTTCAAAACCCAGGTCACTATCGTATCAAAACCGTGGCGGCAGCAGCCGGGATTTCCACCAATCTCCTGCGCGCCTGGGAGCGGCGTTACGGTTTCTTCGAGCCGCAACGACAGGTCAGCCAACAGCGTTTCTATACCGATGAAGATATGTTGGTGGTGCGGCGCATACGCCAACTCCTCGACTCCGGACTGACCATCGGAGAGGTCGCCTCGCTGGGTCGTGAGACCCTCTTGGCCGCGGTGGTCCCACGCCAGGAAGCTCCGGCGACTCCCTTCCACCCATCCCCGCTTCCCTCAGAACTGGAGGCCCTGCTGGCCCAACTGGCCCCTTTGGAACTCAAGCCGCATCGGGCCGTCCGCTTTGGCGGAGAGGAGCTGAGCGTTTCCCTGGCCACCCTCCACGCCCAGGATTTGGCCACCGTTGTGCGTCTCTACAACCTGGTCAAAGGCATCTACGAACTCTGGACCTATATGGAATTCCAGCTCAGTCGTGAACTGATCGTGCGGCGATTCCAGGGGTTCCTGGACGCCGAGCTACGGGGGCGATTGCAACGCCTGGGCGCCGCCACCGAATCATCTGATGCTCTCGTTCGCGGTGCCTTGGAGGACAGTCGCCTGGGGGCGCTGTCCTTGCTGCTGGGCCTGCTCGGCCAACCATCGTCTGATTCCTGGACTGGCCCCCAGTTGCGACTGCTAGTCACCCTGGCTCGCGATCACGCCAAGATGATGCGCAATGCCTTTTTTGACCTTGATCCCGGGGTTCGCGAGGCGGACGAACATGGCAAAGCCCATGGAATGCTCTCGGTCTTGCAGAAGGTTGAGCAACTAAGTCAGGCCGGCGAGATTTTCCAGGTAGGCACCGACTACCAAGGTTACATCAGCTGTCGCTGCCTGGAGACATCGGCTATGGATCGCGTGCTTTACTACTTTCTGCGCCACGCCAGCGCAGGCTCGCAGGCCAGCACCGGTCTGTGGGTGAGCCAGATCAATCCCTGGCTGTGCCGCTGGACCTTCCAGTGCTCCAGCGAACGCTTTCGCCTGCCCGAGCCGGACGAGGTGGCCACTCGAGCCGTGGCTTTGGCCATGGGAGTCACTCCCGACGAGGCTCATTCCTATGCTTACCTGGGTTGCTCTCGCCGCTCGGGCGGGCTCTGGGCCTGGTTTCACTGGCCCATCTTCGAACCGCCTGTCGACTTTCCGCGCTGCCGCTGCGAACCGCTCAGCTCGTAGATCACCATTTACACGGAGCGTAGTCCTTCAGAAACTGGCCAAAAATCGGCGTTTCTTCACTATCTACCCCCACCGCGATGGGATGATAAATTCGGGCCATGCCGTCGATGATATCCAGCGGAGCAAAAAAGCCCAGTTCTTCCTGCTTGCGCATGCGCTTGGGAGTAGGGTTCTCGTCGGTCACCCAACCCGTGTCCACACTGTTCATGTAGATTCCCTCTTTGGCGTAGCCGGGCGCGCTGGTGTGCGTCATCATATTCAGCGCGGCCTTGGCCATGTTGGTGTGCGGATGATAAACGGTCTTGTGACGGGCGAACTGGCCCTCCATAGCGGAGACATTCACAATGAACCTTCTTTCGAAAGGAGAGCGTATAAGTAGCGGTTTGAGACGGGCGTTCAGCAAGAAAGGAGCCACCGAATTGACCAGTTGCACCTCCAGCATTTCGCGGGCGCTCACGTCTTCGATGGGCAACAACCAGCTGTTGATGTCGCGTTGATCCACGCGTTCCTCGCGGTCGTGCATTTCCTTGAGCGGCAATACATCCCCCGAAGAGGCGGTGGGCAGTAGCTTGGAACTATCTTGCAGCATCAAGGTGGAAGGGGCGGGTCGAGCGACCAGATCTCGCTCCGGTAAGGACAGAGTGTCTTGCGGACGCATTTCCTGATTGATCAGGTCCTGATAAAACCCCTCGGCTCGCGAAATGGTCTGAGCCGCGTTGTGGACGATGATGTCCAGGCTGGGCTGATGCTCCAGCAAATAAGCGGCAAAGGTTTCCACGGCCGGAATGTCGCGCAGGTCCAACCCGTAGATGTGCAGACGGTCGGTCCACTCCCCAGAATCCTCTTCGGCATAAAAGCGGCGCGCGGCCGCGTGCGGAAAGCGCGTGGTCACGAGCACACGAGCGCCATCGCGCAGCATTCGCAGCACCAGCTGATGACCAATTTTGACACGCCCCCCGGTGACCAAAGCTGTCCTTCCCTTGAGGTCGGCATGCAGGCTGCGCATGCTGTAGTTGAACTGAGCGCACTGGGGACAAAGGAAATGATAGAAGAAATGCACTTGCGTGTAAGGGGTCTTGCACACATAGCAGTGTTCCGGCTCGTGCAGTTCTTGATCGGGCTCAGGAGGAGGCAGGGCGGTTAGCTCGTCCTGGTCGCGCTGATGCTGTACCAATTGGGTGCTGGCCAGAAGCGACCGATCTTTTCGGCGCACCTGGTCGCGCAACGAAATTTCCTGGTCGCGTAGACGCTTTTTGCCCTCGCGGTGCAACTTGCGCACCAGGCTGTTGAGACGTTCGTTGCTGGGTTGAAAGCGATAGGTGTTGACCAGGCGCTGCATCAATTCCAGGCAGGTTTCCATTTCTTCGGGATTGAGGGGTTCTAGATTCATAGTCCTTTGATCATTTTGCCTTCGGGCGGGAGTCCGGATTTGCCGAAAAAGCGTGCCTCTCCATGGAGGGAATCGTCCAGGATGAATTCCAACAAGGCCTCCACCACCTCCTCCGGGCTCACCATCATTTCGTCCACTTTGGCTCGCTGATCGGGCGGCAGCACTTGAATTCGGGGCGCGGCGGCGGCCATGGGGGTGCGCACCAGGCCGGGGCAAATCGCATTCACGCGAATTTTATAGTGCTTCAATTCTTCGGAAACGGCGCGGGTGAAAAAGACCACCCCGGCTTTGCTGGCCGAATAGATCGGGTCCAGCGGCCAGGGGCGCAGACCCGAAACCGAAGCGGTGTTGAGAATGCAACCGCCATGAGCCTTCATGGCCCGGGCGGCCGCTTGCGTAACCAGCATCAGCCCGGCCAGGTTGGTGCTGACCACCGCCGCCAGTCGCTCGGGTGGCGTGCTCAGGAAGTCCTCGCTGTTGCTGAGTAGCCCCGCGTTGTTGTGCAGAATATCCAGTTTCCCAAAAGTCTTAAGGGTGAAGTTCACCAGTTCCTGAGCGCCGTGCGGCGTGCTCACATCGACCTGATGGGCTACTCCTTTGCCAGTCAGCAGCGCCACCGTTTCCTCCGCTCCCGCCAGATTGCGGTCGGCCACCACCACCCGAGCCCCCAGTTGAGCCAGTTTTTGCGCCATGATGCGGCCGATTCCCGAAGCGCCGCCGGTTACAATCGCCACTCGTCCTTTGATTTCCATGGGGTGGGTTTTGTCGTCCGAGGGCTTTTGCCTTTCGGCGTCAAAAAGGCTCGCCATGCTGCAGTATTCGTTGATTTGCCTGGGTTATGACGAAACCAAGGGGCCGCCCACCTTTCAGCACGTGCTCAGCGAACTGCCTCTCTCGTCCTTTCCCTATCAGTTTCCCGAGGGCGCGGGTCTCTTCGTAGCCAACGGCTGGCACGACCTGCCGGCCAAAGCCGAATGCGAGCTGCGCATCACCTTTGCCGAGGAGGTGGTGCTGCAAGAGCGGTTTTCCCTGCTCGGCGAAGGCGGCTTCCAGTTGTCGCTGGTGTTCCTGGAGGAACTGCTCTTTGAGCAACCCGGCGAGTATTGGTTCTCCTGCTGGCTGGACGGGCAGCGTCATGCCAATTACCCACTGCGCGTGGTGGATGCCGAGGAATGAGCCTGGGGAACGCCCTTTACGAGGCCTGCCTGGTCGTGCGCGAAGGCGGTTGGCTAGACGTTTCCGATCTTCGGCGTGAAGTAAAGACACGCCATCAATCCATGCTGGCCCGACTGGAACAGGCGCATTTGCCCGGTGGCCTGGGCAAGGTCGGCGAGCTGGTGGAAATCGCCTTTGCTGACTGGACCGAGGCGGTCACCATGTTGGGCGTGGCCTGTCAGGAAGACAGTCCGGAACTGGCCCGTTGGGCTCTCGAGAAATCGCTGAGCGGCGCCGATACCATGCGGCGGTTGCGCCAGCTCTTGGAAGAATACAGTCAGGCTTTGTGTGAGGAGGCGGACGATGGAGATTTCTGATTTGAATATCGGCCTGGGGGCCGCCGCTCAGGGCGTGGATTGGGGCTGGTTGCAGTCCCGCGTGCGCCAGAGTCGCCGCGGCCCGGCGGGAGATCCAGTGCAGAACCGTCTCAGCGAGCTGCTTTTTGGGGCCAAGCTCAATTCCCGCGAGAAGCTGGAGTATCGCGTCAAGCTGGCTGAAGTACTGGATGTTATCGAGGATCTGGATGCTCCTGTGGCCGCTCCCCGCTCCATCCCGATGAGTAAACGCCTCACCTCGGTGGGAACTCTCAACTGGATCCCCTCGATCGGAAAGGGAGAAGCCTTCGCAGCCACTCCCGAACAGGTCTTCCACAAGCGCAAACTGCTGCGCATTCACGACTTCCTCGCGCGCGAGGGCGAGGTGTGTTTTCACCGCGTGGCCGTGAAGGTCAGCTGTCGCAATCAGTTGCGCCAGGTCGGATTTGACCAGGTCTTCCTCAGTCCCGAAGGTCTCAAAGAAATCACCCATCCCACTCAGCCCGGCATCGTGAGCCTGCGCCTTCCGCAGCGCTGCATCAAGCAGGTGGATGTGCTGCGGGTGGCGCGCAAGGGCAAAACGCGAGCTGTCTCTTGATAGGGGGCTAACTCCGAAGCGTCCTACGTATTGAGCAAGCGCGCGCAAGGCCCATTTCGAGCTATTTCTTGGCCGAACTATTGTGGATGGAAGCCAGTCTCCACTCTCCCTTTTGCTTGATCCAGACGTGGGTGAAGCGGCGCACAGTGGCCGTGGCCTTGCCGTTCAACTTGGCATCGGTTTCTTCCAGGCCGGTGACAATCGCCGTGTCATCGTTGAAAATGTTCACCTTGATGTCCTTTTGGCCTAAGCTTTCCACCACGTAGTGCTTGCCCAGGCTGGCCACGTGAGTCTTCTTGTCGTGGACCAGGCCGCTGGCCCAGGTGGAGATGTGCTGATCCCACAGGAGCTTTTCGGTGCCGGCGCTATCCTCGTTGAGAGTAGCTTTGAGATACTGCTTTTCCTTGTCCAGAATGGTGCGCTGCAGGTCTTCGGCCTGGGCCGCGGTTCCAAATAACGCACAGAGACACATACACCCAAGTAACTTTTTCATAGCAACCTCCACTGAGATATTTCTGGGAGGGCTGTTCCTGAATTCGGCGGCCTCACCTTTTCGCTCCAGAGCATCCTACGCATTGGCCCGTCAACTGTGTCCGCCTGGCGGCGCTAAACCGGCTTGCCCTCGCACACGGCCAACGGATGGAAGTCGGACCCTACCGTCACGCGCAGGCCTCGGGCCGCCTGAGTCTTGCGCGTGTCGGCCACCATCTCGCGGGCGATTTTCGTCGCCACTTTCAACTGCAAATCCCGAACATACTTGACCTTGCGCTGTCGCAGCGTTTTCAGAAGCTTGAGATCGGAGGCCACTTCGGAAAGGAAAAACTGCGTCTCTCCCAGCGGGATAAACTCGGTTTCGTCGGCCCCCCGGTATTCGCGAATCTCAGCCGGACTGCACACCGCTTTGCCGTTGCGCATCCCTACCAGGAACAGCAACAAAATCATATCGCCTTCCTTGTGGCGACCCAACGACACCGTGAACTCGCCCTCACCCAACTGCTCAAGCTGTTCACACAGAAAGGTCCGCATCGCATCGATGTGCAGCCGCGAAGAAAGCTCCATCTCAAACTGCTCTAGATAGGCGGCCACGCGCCGCCCAAACTCCTGGTCCGGCCGATCCCCGCCTATCGCGACCAGCGTGGAAATACGGTTGCTCACACAAAACGGCGGCCGGTCCGAAGCCACCAGAATCCCCTCGGCAGTGGGTGCCCAGATAATCAAGCTCATAGCGCGCC
>Ga0075012_10004877_pt1 | contig 12404 bp, 10 predicted proteins | sample All_14_2_FD_71474 | JGI IMG/M metagenome (GOLD analysis project Ga0075012, IMG submission 71474) | Freshwater microbial communities in response to fracking from Pennsylvania, USA - Allegheny Zone_MetaG_DW_15 | ecosystem: Environmental > Aquatic > Deep subsurface > Groundwater > Drilled...
GAAATCGAAGACATCCGCGACAAGGTCAAGGGCTTCACCGGCACCATTTCCGACTTGGGTGGCCCCACCGCCAACATGTACCGCCTGGGCTGTCGCAGCCCGGCCATCGAGGCGGCCTGCCGCAAGCCCAGCTGCGTGTACCCCGGCATCTGTCAGAACCTGACCACCGACCACGGCCCGCTGATCAAGATGTACCGCCGGGGCAGGGCGCTCAAGGGCATCAAGAAGATATTGATTGGCTCGGGCCTGCGCTATGACCTGGCCGTGCAAAGCCCCGAATACGTGAAAGAGCTGGTGCAGCACCACGTGGGTGGCTACCTGAAGATCGCGCCCGAGCACACCGAAACCGGGCCGCTCACCAAGATGATGAAGCCTGGCATCGGCAGCTACGACAAGTTCAAAAAGATGTTCGAGCAGGCCAGTGAAGAAGCTGGCAAAAAACAGTTCCTGATTCCCTACTTCATCGCGGCCCACCCTGGCACCAGCGACGAAGACATGATGAACCTGGCCATCTGGCTGAAGAAAAACGGTTTTCGGGCCGACCAGGTGCAAACCTTCTACCCCAGCCCCATGGCCACGGCCACGGCCATGTACCACTCGGGGCGCAACACGCTGCGCAAAATCCACCGCCAGGCCGAGAGTGCCGATGAAACCGTGGATGTCGTGCGGGGCGACAAACGTCGCCGCCTGCACAAGGCCTTTTTGCGCTACCACGACCCGAACAACTGGCCGCTGCTGCGCGAGGCCCTGAAGGCCATGGGCCGTGCCGACCTGATCGGCAATGGCAAGCACCACCTCATCCCCACGTTCCAGCCCGCGACGGACGGGACCTACCAGAGTGCCCGGCGCAAGAACAGCACGCAGGGCGCAGGGGCCGCAGCGGCCCCGACCACGGCCCGCGCCGGCCAGCCCGCACCGGGAGGCAAGCCTGGTGTGCGCCTGGCCACCCGCCAGCCGGTGCGTGGCCAGCTGCTGACGCAGCACACGGGTCTGCCGCCGCGCAGCCCCAGCCTGAAGCCGGTCAAGCCCAACGGCGGTCGAACGACTCGCAAGACGTCCTGACGAAAAAAAGCCCCTGCGCCGTGAGGCGAGGGGCCTGGTGTCTGCAGGGGGCTGGCGTGTCAGAGAAACTCGTAAGCCAGCCACACAATGAAGGCAAAGCCCAGCGCGACACCCCCTGAGATGATGATGTTGAGTTCGCGGGCCTTGATCTCTTCCAGGCCCTCGTTGATGCGTTCCTGAGCTTGCTTCTCCACCAGCAGCGGGTCCTGTGGTGCCAGGCGCTGGTGGCAGAACTTGCACACCACGGCCTCGGGCCTGACGTACTCGGCGCAGTGGGGGCAACGCACGTGCGAGGCCTCCAGGCTCTGGCTCATGGTCTCGACATACTCCTTTTCGGTCAGGTCGGCCAGCATCATCAGGATCGCGAAGGCCAGCAACGGGGTGAGCGCCATGGCCAGGATGAACCACAGCCAAGCTCTGCGTCCCCGGTTCTTGGCCAGCATGGCCAGCGCAACAGACAGGCCCAACCAGAACATCAAAACCACGACCATGAGCGACCCCCTTGCAATATCAGAATGGAGCAGAGCTTACCGCTGAGGCCATTTTCCAGCGCGTCGGGGTGAAATGAGGCCAGGTGAATGCGTGGCGGTGTGGTGACTGCGTCCTGTTGTGTGGTGGCTGTGCAACGATCTGACCGGGGTGCGCCGCGGATCACGGCAGCGTGTGCAGCGGCAAATCGTGCTGAAGGGCCACGGCGTCCAGTGTGGCCCTGGTCTGGCGGGCCAGGTAGCTGGCCAATGCCTCGTGGGTGGCGGGCTGATGCATGGACCCATTCTCAGGCGGGGTCAGTCCGGCCACTTCGCACAGCCGCCGGGCAAAGTGCGGCTCCAGTGCGGCCACGGCCACCCGGCCATCCAGGCAGGCGTACACCCTGTAGCCCGCGTGGGCGCCCCCCACGTCGCCGTCGGGTTGTGTCAACCCCCAATGCCGGGGCTTGGCCAGCCAGCCCGCAGCCTCGCTCAGGGCCACTTCCAGCGAAACGCCCTGGCCGCTGGCGTGCCTCACCAGCAAGCCTTGCAGCACCGCCTCGCTGGTGGCCAGGGCGCCACCCATGTCGGCGTACAGCGTGGCGGGCAGGGACAGGTCCTGCACCAGGTCGTTCTCGGCCATGTAAGTCAGGTCGTGGCCAGGCTCTTCGGCCCGGGGGCCCGGTGCACCCACGATGGTGACCACGATCAACCTCGGGTGGGCCGCGTGCAGCACGTCCCAGGCCAGGCCCAGTTTGCGCAACGCCGAGGGCCGGAAAGATGTGACCAGCACATCGGTGTGGGCCAGTTCGGCGTGAAGGGTGGTTTGGCCGTCGGGTTGTTTCAGGTCCAGTGTCAGGCGTTGCACGCCCGCGTGCATGTCGTGGTAGGCGCGGGGGTTGTAGCGTTCCATGGGGTCACCCGCCGGGGGCTCTGCCTTGGTGCAGGTGGCGCCCATGGCCTGCAGGCGCATGAGGGCAGCGGGGCCGGGCAGGTTCAGCGCCAGGCTCAGCACGCGCAGTCCTTCGAGTGGGCGCAGGTGCGCGCAGGGTGTGGCGGGGGCAACGAGGGTTGGGGTGGATTGGTTCATGGTGACGTGAGGGCTGTGCTGCGGGACGCGTTGCGGGTAAGCACTGAGTCAAGACCCGGTGCCTATACTTTAAAACCCACTGCCATCGGCCCTGTGCCTTTTCCCTTCCTGTCTGTTCCGGGCCCTCCATGAATTGTCTGACCACGCTGTTGTCCCGTCTGGGGGTGTCTCTCATGCTGTTGAGCTCAGCGTGGGGAGCCTGGGCCAATGACTTGGTGGTGGCGGTGACCCCCAATTCACGCCCCTTTTCCTACACTGAGACCACTGGTGAGCTGACGGGGTTCAACGTGGAGCTGGCTCAGGCCATGTGTGCCCGCTTGAACCGCCGCTGCCAGCTCAAAACACTGTTGTTTCCAGCCATCGTGCCCGAGGTGGCCGCCGGGCGGGTCGATGTGGCTTTTGGCAACATGCTCAAGACCCCGGAGCGGGAGAAGCTGGTGGCTTTCTCGGTGCCCATCTGGCGTTCCACCACCAGTTTTGTCGGCAAGACGGGCCAGACCCTGGCCGAACCGTCACAGGCCATGAACGGTCGGCGGCTGTGTGTCATTTCGGGGTCTCGGCAAGAGAGCTTCATCAGCGCCTTCAAACCTGCCCATGGCGGTGCGCTGCAAGCCCATCCGTCGAACCAGGCAGTGATCGATGCCCTGGTGGCCGGTGCCTGCGAGCTGGGCCTGATCCCAACCATGCAGGCGCTGCCTTTCCTGCGCTCGGATGCCGGTCGCTCGTTCGGTTTTGTGGGCGTGCCCCTGGCCCAGGACGGCCTGGGTGGCAGTGTCCACGTGGTGCTGCGCCCGGGTGACAGTGCCTTGCTCAAGGGGGTGGACGATGCCTTGCTGGAGCTGATTCGTGACGGAACGCACGAGAAGATCACCCGGCGCTACTTCCCCTTCAGCATCCTCTGACCTGTCCATGGCATCTGGTTTGTGGACCCATTCCGGGGGGGCTCAGGGCCCCATTTCCCTGCGTCGGTGGGTGGTTCGCCTGTCAGTGGCTTTCCTGGGACTGATTCTGATGGCCGCGGTGGTGCTGGTCACGGTCACGCTCACTGTCATCCGCCTGGCCGACCGAGGGGGCATGGGGGCCGCCCCTGCGCTGATGGAGGAGTTGCGTGCCGTGGGCAATATCGAACGGCTGATTGCCCTGGGGGACCAGTTCGAGGTGGAGCCCGACGTGCAGCGCATGCGCGCGGCTGCGCTGAGCATGCAGGCGCTGGCTTTTCACCCGTCTCTGGCCCGACTGACCGACAACCAGTCGGGCATACAGGCCACGTTCGGCACCATCAGCGACATGCTCGTGCTGCGTGACCGCTCTTTGCAGGTCGGGATGCAAAGCGGTGAGCGCCTGGCGCTGGAGGACCAGATCCATGCCCTCTGGCGGGTGCAGCGCGGGGTGTTGACGCAAATCGCTGACGAGGCCGCTGTGCGAGTGGTGGCGGCCAACACGGCCATCGCCACCGAAATATCCCAATCGGCGAAACTCATCCTGGTGGCCACGGTGCTGGGTGCTTTGCTGGGCCTGCTGGCCTGCGTGGGCATTGTGCTGGCCATTCGCGGGTTTTTTGTCACGCCTTTGCTGGGGGTGTCCGACTGTCTCCATGCGTTGCGACGGGGCACGGGCGACGTGCGCGAACTGCCTGCACCGCGCAGCCAGGAAATGGCCGATGTGGTGAACGCCATCCGCGACCTGGTTCATGCCCAGGGCGCACTGGAGCACTTGGCCCTGCACGACCCGCTGACAGGTTTGGGCAACCGCCATGCGCTGGAAACGCGGCTTGAGCAGGCCATGGCCCAGGCCCGCCGCGAGCGCTCGCGGGTGGCGCTGATGTTCATTGACCTGGACCGGTTCAAAGCCGTCAACGACACACTGGGCCATGCCCAGGGCGATGAGTTGCTCAAAATCATGGCCAGTCGGCTGGCCGCCTGCGTGCGGGAGACCGACACCCTGGTGCGGCTGGGGGGCGACGAATTCATTCTGGCGTTGCACGACGTGACCGACGTCAACACCGTGGCCGTGGTGGCTCAGAAGGTGGTGGACGCGGCCTTGCAGCCCTTGCAGCTGGGGGCCGACGACGTGAGCAGTTCGGTGTCGGTGGGCATATGCCTGTTTCCCGACGATGCGACCGACAGCGGCGACCTGATGAAAAAGGCCGACATCGCCATGTACCACGCGAAGGCCAGGGGCCGCAGCCGCTACCAGTTCTTCAGTGCCGAGATGGACGCCGCCGTCAATGACCAGCTGCGGCTGGAGTCCGCGCTGCGGCGGGCCGTGGAGCGGTGTGAGTTTGTGCTGCACTACCAGCCCCAGATCGATGCCCGCAGTGGCCGCATCATGGGCGTGGAGGCCTTGATCCGGTGGCAGAGAGACGAGGGCGAGCTGGTGCCCCCCAGTGTGTTCATTCCTGCGGCCGAAAGCACCGGTCTGATCGTGCCCATGGGCGAGTGGGTGCTGAAAACCGCTTGCGAAACGCTGAGCGAGTGGCACCGCCAGGGGCTGGGGCCGTTGCAGGTGGCGGTCAACATCTCGGCCTGCCAGTTCTCGCAACCTTCGCTGGTGCACCGGGTGGCCGATGTGCTGGCCGGCTGCCAGTTGCCTGCCGGTGCCCTGGAACTGGAGGTGACCGAGAGCGTGGCCATGGAAAACCCCGAAGTGGCCATTGCCATCTTGCGCGAGCTCAAGCGCAGCGGGGTCACGGTGTCCATTGACGATTTCGGCACGGGCTATTCGTCGCTGGCGTACCTGAAACGGCTGCCCATCGACCGTCTCAAACTGGACCGAGCCTTCGTGAAAGACATTGAAACCGATCCCAATGACGCGGCCATCTGCCAGGCCTGCGTGTCACTGGCCCACAGCTTGAAATTGACCGTGGTGGCCGAAGGGGTGGAAACCGAACGCCAGCGCGACTTTCTGCTGGGCTTGGGCTGCGACACCATGCAGGGTTTCCTGTACAGCCGACCGCTGCCCAAGGCCGACATGGAGCGTTTGCTGCGGGCGCAGGCGGTGGCGCCCGGCCCACAGGGCTGAAAGACCCGCACCGCAGGCCCAGCGCAGGCGGTCAGGCTGGCGACCGGTCGAAGTGGTGGCGGGACCGGTTGAGAAAGGCCACCAGCGTCAGCATCACGGGCACCTCCACCAGCACCCCCACGACGGTGGCCAGGGCAGCGCCCGAGTGCAGGCCGAACAGCGAGATGGCCACGGCCACGGCCAGCTCGAAGAAGTTGGACGTTCCAATCAGGCAGGCAGGGGCGGCGATGTTGTAGGGCAGCTTCATCCAGCGGGCCGCCACATAGCCGATGGCGAAGATGCCATAGGTCTGCACCAGCAGCGGCACGGCGATGAGGGCGATCACCCCCGGGCTGTCCACGATGGTTTCGGCCTGGAAGCCGAACAGCAGCACCACCGTGGCGATCAGCCCCACCACCGACCAGGGCTTGAGCCGCGCCACGAACGCGGCCACCGCCGGTTCCCCCCCTCGGCGCTTCAGGCGCTGGCGCGTCCACACACCGGCGGCCAGGGGCAGCACCACGTACAGCACAGTGGACAGCAGCAGCGTTTCCCAGGGCACGCTGAGGTCGGTCACGCCGAGCAAAAAGGCGGCGATGGGCGCGAACGCCACCACCATGATGAGGTCATTCAGTGACACCTGCACCAGCGTGTAGTTGGGGTCACCCCGGGTGAGCTGGCTCCACACGAACACCATGGCCGTGCAGGGGGCCACGCCCAGCAGGATCATGCCCGCGATGTATTCGTTGGCCGATTGCGCATCGACCCAAGGGGCGAACAGGTGTTTGAAGAACAGCACGCCCAGCAGGGCCATGGTGAAGGGTTTGATCAGCCAGTTGATGACGACCGTCAGCACCAGACCCTGGGGCCGCTTGCCGACATCGCGCACAGCGGCAAAGTCGATCTGGATCATCATGGGGTAGATCATGATCCAGATGAGGACGGCCACCACCAGGTTCACATGGGCCCACTCCAGACCGGCGATCAGGCCAAAAGCACCGGGTGCGAGCAAGCCCAGGCCCACACCGGCCAGGATGCCCAGCCCCACCCAGACGGTCAGGTAGCGTTCAAACAAACCCATGATTCATCCTTTTGATAGCTGCTTACGCTTGATGTATAAGCGCTAAGTGCCAATTTGACATAAAAATTGAAGAAGGCGCTGCCCCGCCTCAACAGGCTTGGCAGCCTGTGGCCAGCCGGGGGGCGGCGCTGGCGGCGAGTGCCTCGCCCACCGGGGTCACTTCGCACGGCTGGCCTTCGCAGCAGTGCTCCGTCAGGTAGGCCAGCAGGCCGTTCATCTGGTCGAAGCAGGCGCGGTAAATCAGAAAGCGGCCTTGGGGTTCGCTGTTGACCAGGCCTGCGTGCGCCAGCTCCTTGAGGTGAAAACTCAGCGCGCTGGGGGAGCTGTCCAAGTGCTGCGCCAGCGCACCGGCCGACAGGCCGTTTGAGCCTGCGACCACCAGGGCCCGGAAGGCGCGCAGGCGCTGCGTCTGGGCCAAGGCGGCCAGGGCACGCACGGCGTCGGGTTCGTTGAGGGATGTTGTTTCCATCTTTCAATGATAGTTGAATGGATGGTGGTGCAGCGTGTCATGAAATTTTCATTCAATCGCCATGACCTGGACATGTGCCCTTTCCAGAATCCAGGCCAGACCTGTCCCCGGCCCCTGGTGGACGGGTGCACAGCACAACCCATCAAGCCGACGCATGCCGACTGGAGCGCCCATGAAAGAACTGCCAACCCCTACGCTGGACCTGTCACCCATTGCCTTGCCCAGGGGGTCACTTCATCCGTGCCCCACGTCGCTGGGCGGTGCTCAATCCGTGGGTGTGGGTGCCGCGCTGGTCCCGGGCTGTCTCGGTGAAGTGGCGCAGGGCAGCTGTGCCGAACTTGCCGCTCGGACCGGAGGGCAGGGCATTGAAGTCTCCTGGGCACGCCACCTTGACGAGGTTCGCGAAGCCCAGAGGCTGAGGCACGAGGTGTTTGCCGGTGAAATGGGTGCCCGCCTGCCCAAGACAGTGCCCGGCCACGACGTGGACCTGTTCGACGACTTCTGCGAACACCTGCTGGTGCGTGACACTGCCAGCCGTGCGGTCATAGGCACCTACCGCGTGCTGACGCCCGCACAAGCCAAACGGGTGGGCAGTTTTTACAGCGATACCGAGTTCGACCTCACCCGCCTGCGTTTTCTGCGCGAGCGCATGGTGGAGCTGGGCCGCAGCTGCGTGCACCGCGACCACCGCCACGGCGGCGTCATCATGGCGCTGTGGAGCGCGCTGGCTGACTTCATGGTGCGCAACCAGCTCGACACCATGATCGGCTGTGCCAGCATTCCCATGCAGCACGAAGGCCCGCACGGGGTGGTCAGCGGGGGACACGCTGCAGCCAGCATCTGGCACAAGCTGAAAGACACGCACCTGGCGTCGGTGGAGTTCCATGTGCGGCCCCGCTTGCCGCTGCCGGTGGACCGCCTGGACACGTCGCTGGATGTGGAACCTCCCGCGCTCATCAAGGGCTACCTGCGCCTGGGGGCCCGCATCCTGGGCGCCCCCGCGTGGGACCCGGATTTCAACGCGGCCGATCTGCCCATGCTGATGCGCATTGCCGATCTGCCACCCCGCTACCGCAAGCACTTCCTGGGTGCCTGATGGCCCTGCGCCCCAGGTGCCGCAGGGCAGCAGGGCCCCGGTCCACATAAGAAGCTCGCTGAACCACCCCGATGCGGGGCCTGCAGCAGGGCTCTGGAGACAATCATGAAAATCGCCTTGGTCACCGATGCGTGGCTGCCCCACGTCAACGGCGTGGTCACCACCCTGACCGACCTCGTGCGCGAGCTGGTCACCCAGGGACACGAGGTGGATGTGATCCACCCCGGCCGCTTCCACGCGCGCCCCGGCCCCTGGCGCATGGGGTTGGACCTGGCGCGCAAACCCTACCGCAAGATGGTTGAACTGCTGGACCGTGCCCGTCCCGAGGCCATCCACCTGGCCACCGAAGGGCCGCTGGGCTGGGCGGCCCGGCGCTACTGCCTGCGCCGCCAGCTGCCTTTCACCACCGCTTTCCACGCCAAACTGCCCGAGATGATGAAGGCGGCGGTGCGTCTGCCGTTGTCGCTGGGGTATGCGTGGCTGCGGTGGTTCCATCGGCCATCGGCGGGGTTGCTGGTGCCGTCACACGGGACCATGCACATGCTGGAGGCCCGGGGGTTTCGGCGCACGCGACCATGGACCCACGGGGTGGACATCCGCCTGTTCGGTTACGAGCCCCAGCCTGTGCCCAGCCGACTGCTGGGCACTTTGCCCCGGCCGGTCACGCTGTATGCCGGCCGCCTGGCGGCGGAGAAGAACCTGGATGACTTCCTGGCCATGGACCTGCCTGGCAGCAAGGTGGTGTGCGGCAGCGGGCCCATGGAGGCTGTGCTGCGCGACCGCTACCCTGAGGTGCATTGGCTGGGGGTCCTGACCCGCAGCGACCTGGCCAGCGTGTACGCCAGTGCTGACGTGTTTGTGTTTCCCAGCCGGGCCGAAACGTCAGGGCATGCCCTGCTGGAGTCCATGGCCTGTGGCACACCGGTGGCCTGTTACCCGGTGGACGGTCCGACCGAGATACTGGGCAAAGGACTGGGCGGGGCCATGGCTTCTGACTTGCGCGATGCGGTGCTGCGCGCGTTGACCATTCCCCGCTACCAGGCCAGATTGCGGGCACTGGACTTTGGCTGGGCGCAGTCGGCCCGCCAGTTTGTCAGTCATTTGGTCCTGATACCGTAGCTGCTTGTGCTTTATGCACATGCACAAAGTGCCAATTTGGCTTGTAAAATTTGAAAACAAGGTGGCGGGTTTTGTCACCGATTTGTCACTTGCGCGGGAAATAATGACGAATTTGTGACTCCACCATTTCCCGTCACCTGTCCCCCCGGTTTTCAGCGCCCACATGACCATTGCCTTTCCCAACTCCACGCCCTCCACGCACCCTGAACGCGCAGAAGGCTCGACCCCCGGGGCCGATGCGCCCCAGGCGCCCGACCCGGCCCAGTCGCCCCTGAGTGAGGGGCCGCCCTTGCCCAAGGCGGGCAAAACCACCCGGAAAGTGGCCGCCCCCGCGAAGGGCGGGCGAGCCGTGGCCCAAAAGCCGGAGTCAGAAGGCGTGCCCGTGCGCAAAGCCAGGGGCAAGGGAGGCAAGACGGGCGAGGGGGCACTTCCCCCGGCCACCCGCATCCACCTGCTGGACAGGGACCTGAGCATCCTGCAGTTCAGCGAGCGGGTGCTGGACTGGGCCCGCCGCCCCGACGTGCCGCTGCTGGAGCGGTTGCGCTACGTGTGCATTGTGTCCTCCAACCTGGACGAATTCTTCGAGGTGCGTGCTGCGGCCCACATGTCGGCCCAGCTCAGCGGTGACAAAAAGGGCGCGTACACCGACGCCAGCTTTGCCGCCCTGGCCGAGCGGGCCCACGCCCTGGTGGACGAGCAGTACCGCATCTACAACCAGCAGTTGCTGCCCGCGATGGAAAAGCGTGGCATCAAAATCCTGGCGCACAGCGAGCGCAACGCCACGCAACGGCGCTGGGTGCGCGAGTACTTCCTGCGCGAGGTGCAACCCTTGCTGGTACCCGTGGGCCTGGACCCGGCCCACCCCTTTCCGCAGGTCGCCAACAAGACGCTGACTTTCATTGTTCGCCTGGCAGGGCGCGACGCGTTCGGGCGCGAGAACGAAATTGCCATTGTCAAAGTGCCCCGCTACCTGCCCCGGTTTTTGCAGATACCGTCGCCGCGCGGTTCCAAGCAGCAGCACTTCGTCTCCATCTCCAGCCTCATCCGCACGCACCTGGTGGACTTGTTTCCCGGGCGGCAGGTGACGGAGTTTTCGCAGTTCCGTGTGACCCGGCATTCCGATCTGGCGGTGGATGAAGAAGAGGTCAAAAACCTGCGCACCGCCTTGCGCAAGGGCTTGCAGCACCGCCACTACGGGCAGGCCGTGCGTCTGGAGGTGGCGGCCGGTTGTTCTGATTTCCTGTCCGATTTCCTGCTGGAGCAGTTCGGCTTGCCGCCACAGGCACTGTTTCGCGTGGCCGGTCCGGTCAACCTGGTTCGGCTGAACCAGCTCATCGACCTGGTGGATGCGCCCACCATGCGGTTCGAGCGTTACAACCCCGGTTGGCCTCACCAGTTGGCCGAGGGCCAGTCGTTCTTTGAACGCTTGCAGCAGGGCGACGTGCTCATTCATCAGCCCTACGAAACTTTTGATGCGGTGCTGGCCTTCCTGCGCGAAGCCGTGGAAGACCCCAATGTGTTGGCCATCAAGCAGACCATTTACCGCACGGGCGCTCGCTCGGAGCTGATGGACCTGCTGCGCGAGGCCGTGCGTCGGGGCAAGGAAGTGACCGCCGTGGTGGAGTTGAAAGCCCGCTTCGACGAAGAGGCCAACATCAACTATGCCGAGCGGCTGGAGTCGGTGGGCGCACAGGTGGTGTACGGGGTGGTGGGCCTGAAAACCCACGCCAAGATGATGCTCATCACCCGCAGGGAAGGGGGGCGGCTGGTGCGCTATGCCCACCTGTCCACCGGCAACTACAACCCCGGCACGGCCAGGCTGTACACCGACATCAGCCACCTGACGGCCGATGAGACCCTCACAGCCGACGTTGAGCATCTGTTCCTGCACCTGGCCAGCCAGAATCGCCTGCCCCGGCTGCACAAGGCGCTGACGGCCCCGTTCCACCTGCACAAGGCCATGCTGGAGCGCATGGAAGCGGCTTGCCGCGCGGCACTGGCCGGGAAGCGGGCGCGCATTGTGCTGAAGATGAATGCGCTCACTGACGAGGTGCTCGCGCGTGCCCTGGCGCATGCCTCGCAGTGCGGGGTGCAGGTGGACGTGATTGTCCGGGGCGCTTGCATCTTGCCACCCGGCGTGCCAGGGGTGACCCACAACATTCGCATCCGCTCCATCATCGGGCGCATGCTGGAGCATTCGCGGGTGTTTCATTTCCAGATCGGTGACGACGATCAACTTTGGCTGTCGAGCGCCGACTGGATGAACCGCAACATGCTGCGCCGCGTGGAGCTGGCGTGGCCGGTGACCGACGTTCACCTGAAGCAGCGCGTGATCAACGAGTGCCTGGACCTGTACCTGAGCGACAACCGCGACGCCTGGGTGCTGCAGGCCGACGGTGTGTACCAGCGGCTGGTGCCAGAGATCGGGCCCAAGGGGAAAGCCGTGCCTGGGGTATCAGCCCAGGCCGTGCTCATGGCCCGCTACGGGCGCAAGGTTTGAGCATGGACCTGGTGTTGTGGCGGCACGCCCACGCGGAGGATGGGGCACCGGGTGGCGATGACTTGGCTCGCGCGCTCACCCCCAAAGGCATCCAGCAGGCCAGGCGCATGGGGGCTTGGCTGGACCGGCAGCTGCCCGCCTCGGCCCGTGTGCTGTGCAGCCCTGCGGTGCGGACGGTGCAAACTGCCGAGGCGCTGGGGCGCAGTTTCCACACCCGCGCGACATTGGCCCCAGACGCCAGTCCTATGGATTTGCGCCAGCTTGTGAACTGGCCGCAGGCTGGTGGGGTGACCCTGGTCGTGGGCCACCAGCCCACGCTGGGGCAGGTGGTGGCCCAGCTGGTGGGTTTGCAGGATGCAGAATGCCCCGTGAAAAAAGGGGCGGTGTGGTGGTTGCGCCACCGCGTGCGCAACGGTGTGGCCCAGACGGTGGTGGTCACCGTCCAGTCGCCAGACCTGATTTAGGCCGCTGGCGTTGCCGTTGCCGGTACGGTCTGGGGAGCCTCTGCCGTGGGCACCTC
>Ga0075012_10004879_pt1 | contig 12402 bp, 6 predicted proteins | sample All_14_2_FD_71474 | JGI IMG/M metagenome (GOLD analysis project Ga0075012, IMG submission 71474) | Freshwater microbial communities in response to fracking from Pennsylvania, USA - Allegheny Zone_MetaG_DW_15 | ecosystem: Environmental > Aquatic > Deep subsurface > Groundwater > Drilled...
AAAATCAGTGTTTGAAATTTGAAATTGATAATGTTAATCTATCCGTAAACAAACAGGTTCAGCAAAGAAAACTGCAAGAGAAAATTTTCTGAAAATGAACTAAAAAAAGGCTGTAAAACGTATTACTTTTTGCTTTGAGGGCTATTATTATATACTAAACTCTCTCTCAAGTGACTCGTATTTACTCCGGCAAGCTCGTCTTGTTTATGTTATATCTTATGCTGAAAACAGTCGAAGTTACTGGACAGCAATGGATTGGAGTATCATCACAGTCGCCTTCACAATCAAAAATCGTATCGTCGGGAAGCACAAATACTTCAGCTGAAATTACAGTTGAAGTACCCGGATTTTACCTTGATGAAGTAAATTTTAAAGGAGCTAAGAGTATGGTTGCCCGATTATACAATGGCTATCCATTACTAAGTAACGGGAATCCTGATTTGCAGAAATTAAATTTTACACTGGAGCTTCCATCACAAGGCAATATGGAAGTGGTTGTTTTATCATCAAAATATACTGAATACGGTAACATTGAAATTGCACCTTCAGCCGGTGATGCTCTACGCGAAGGAAGCATTGCAAAAACTGAAGAAGGTGAGTCTTATTCAAAAGATGAATTTTATCCAGCCCAATTCATTGATTATCAAAATCCTTTTATCGTAAGAAATACCCGTTCGCAGTCGTTCCAGGTTTATCCGCTGCAATACAACCCTGTTACAAAAGTGCTGAGGTTTTATTACCAGCTCACTTTCTCAATTCAAAATATGGGAGGCGAAGGAACAAATCCTTTACAGGTTAAGGATTTTGGAATACAAGGAATTGAAGGTATTGAAGCAGCCAATCTAAATAATGAAAGCCCGGCATTAAAAGCAGGCATACTTCCGGCCGAACGCGGAAGTTTACTAGTCCTTTGTCCGGCAGAATATACAGCTGCAATTTCACCCTTAGCCGAATGGCGCAAACAAACCGGTATTGCAACAGAGATAGTAAACTCCGATCAGTTTTCGACTCCGGAGCAAATCATCTCTTTTGTTAAAGAATACTATTATAATGAAGGCGACCTGGCATATCTGCTGCTGGTCGGCGATGCAAAACATATTCCTCCTTACAATTATCCTTCGGGTTCGAGCGACAATTACTATTCGTACCTGGCTGGGAATGATCATTATCCCGATATCCTGGTTGGGCGCTTTTCGGCCGAATCGGTTAAAGATGTTGAGGTACAGGTTAAAAGAACGCTACAATACGAAAAATATCCAGCACAGGATGCCACATGGCTGGCGAATGCAACGGGACTGGCATCAACCCTGAGCCCGGGTGACGATGGCGAATCAGATTTTCAGCATGTCCGCAATTTGCTGAAAACTCTTAATTCAACAACCTACAGCCATGTAAACGAATTTTTTGATGGCTCACAGGGAGAATCGGACAGTGACGCAAATCCTTCGACATCAGATATTACAACAAAAATTAACCAGGGAACCGGAGTGATATTCTATGCCGGCCATGGTTCGCCAAGTTCATGGGCAACAGGTTCGGTAACGAAAGCAGTTGTAGAAGGATTAAATAACACAGGTAAGTTTCCGCTCATTTGGTCAGCAGCCTGCGAAACAGGGAATTTTGCCGAAAAATACTGTCTTGCCGAAGCCTGGCTGCGTGCTTCCAATAGCAACGGACAACCTACTGGTGCGATTGCTGCTTTAATGTCGTCAGGCACTCAAACCAGTTTCCCACCCATGGAAGCTCAGGATAAAATTGCTGAACTTATGAGTAACCCCCGGGCCGGATTGCAAACCATGGGCGCTGTAACCGTTCAGGGAATGATGAGCATGAACGATGTTTACGGTTCGGCCGGATTTACAACTACTGATAACTGGATTTTATTCGGCGATCCCTCGCTTATGGTTCGCACATCGGCACCTAAGCAACTTATAGCTGAACATAAAGGCTACATAGGCACCGGCAGGAATATGTATACTATTAAATGCAATTCAGCCGATGGGTATGCGTGCATCAGCCGCAACGGCGACATACTGGGTAGAGCCAAGATTTCAGAAGGTTTTGCATTAATTTACCTAAATTATCCTGCCTCGGGCAGCGATTTAACTTTGACTGTGACCGCTTTCAATTATCTGCCTTACATTTCAAATATTACAATAACCAATGATCCGGGAAACCCTGAATGGTGTATGCCTTTGAATCACAGCAGACTACAACCTATAAACAGCAGTTTTTCGTGGGATAGCGGCGATGGAGGAAATCCGGATTACTATTTATTTTACCTGGGAACCGATAATCCGCCTACTAATTTAATAAATGGTCAGAAGCTTACAGCAATGCAATTTAAAACCTCCTATAATCTGAATTACGATCAGGTATATTACTGGAAAGTAGTTCCTGTAAACGGATTTGGAGCTGCTGACGGCAAAGTAATGGATTTCGAAACAGTATTTACCCCCGACGAAGATTTTGAACCCATTTTTAAAAGCCGCCTGCAATGGAATGATGCAGGTATGCAGAAATGGGCCAGCGATGCAAGCCAGTATTTTGATGGGCAACATTCCATCCGCTCAGGGCAAATCGCTGATAATGAATTTACTTCGCTCATTTATGTTAGTGAAGTAACAACATGCGATTTTGTGGGTTTTTGGAGCAAGACCTCAAGTGATGAAGCCGATAAATTACAATTTATTTTAGATGGAGTAATATTGGCTGAATGGGGTGGCATGACAGACTGGAAATATAACAGTTTCAAAATTGATCCCGGGATGCACAAGCTTGAATGGCGGTATAATAAAAACGGAACCCTATCGGCAGGTGACGATGCTGCCTGGCTCGATAATATTCATCTGCCTATACATGCTCCTGCAAAACTTACTCTTTCCGAAACCGGATCCGTTTGCGAAAGTTCAGTTTTTGAAACATCAGCCAAAGCTGAAAACTATTTCTCAGTAAACTGGCTGACTGAAGGCGACGGAACATTTGATGATTGTAACCTCGAAAACGCGGTGTATAAACCGGGTATCCTTGATACTGAAAACGAAGAAACCAGTTTACATATACATTTAAAAAGTTTCGACGGATGCCCCGAAATCACAAAATCCATCAGTATCAGCATTCATGCACTTCCGGAAATTACACTTCCTTCGGACACCATTGTAAGCGAAAGTGCTGTAATTGAGCTCGATGCTGTCATCGCAGGAGATATGACATACCTCTGGGAGCCTTCGGGAAGTAGCTGTTCAGCAATAACTATTGACTCAGTTTCATCAGTTTACGGCAGGAAAACAGCAACTATCTCTGTCATCAGTCCGCAGGGTTGTAAAGCGAGTAAGGATATCACCATTCATTTCAATAACTCATTAATTGCCGATGCATATACTATCTTTCCAAATCCTAACAACGGTATTTTTACTCTAGAACCACTCAAAGGCACTGCAGTAGTCGAACAGTTAACTCTTTTCGATAATTCCGGAAGAGTGGTATGGGACAATAAAGAAAACCTCAATATCATCGGATCAAAACAGATTTCAATAAACAGCTTACCAGATGGCACCTACTTCCTGATCACGAAAAACGCAACAGGTCAAACCTTGAATGCTGTAGTGATTCAATAAAGTTATATCCGTTTTTTTTTACAAAATTGCTTACGTTAACAATTGAATATCCAACAATTAGCATATAAAAGAATACCATTCATTTACTGGTTCCTATTCCTGATTTACTTACACGTAGTACTGAAAAATAAAATCAGTTTACTTACCGGCTCTGAAATTTTCAGGTAAAACCGGAGTTTGATTTTTTGATACCGGAACTGAAATTTATAGAAACAGCTTATTAAAATCTCAAAATCATTATTTCAATATACTTTCTTTAGAAATAAGGGAATTTGGTTACTTTTGGACATATTTTTTACTCCCGGTTTATGAAAAAATTTACTCTCGCTGCATTACTTATCTTTACCTTAACCACTGCTAATACTTTTGCTCAATTCATCGATCCCAATAACGGGCTGAAACATGTTATGACTGCCGAAGAGGCGGCAAACAAACATAAAATTGCACTGGGATTTGTAGAAACTGATCCTCCTGCAGGAGTTATCCGTAATGTGGAAGAATTCGGGAATAATGACGGGGTGCTTATCCGGTATCCTTTCGGAATTCCAACTGCTTTGATTAAGGAACTGGCTAAAGATGCCAAGGTAACAACTATTGTTGCCAATACTAATGAGCAAACCACAGTTACAAACCTGTATCAGTCGAACGGAATAAACCTGGCAAACTGTAATTTCCTGATAGCTCCTACCAATTCGTACTGGACACGCGATTATGGCCCTTGGTACGTAACTTTTGGAAACAACGAAGTAGGAATAGTCGATTTCCCTTATAACCGCCCGCGGCCTAACGACGATGATATCCCTAAAAAAGTAGCAACCTTCCAGGGAATACCGTGGTTTGGAATGAACGTGATACATACCGGCGGAAATTATATGACCAACGGCATCAACCAGGCATCATCAACCACTTTGGTATGGGATGAAAACCCTTCACAGACAGCGCAGCAGATCAATCAGAAAATGCAGGACTATTTAGGCATTAGCAATTATATGGTTCAGGAAGATCCTAACGGAACCTATATTGATCACATCGACTGCTGGGGAAAATTTCTGGCTCCCGATAAAGTACTGATTCGCAGAGTTCCCGCTTCGCATCCACAATATAATGAAATAGAGGCTACCGCAGCGTTTTATGCTTCCTCAGTATCTTCGTATGGTACAAAATACAAGGTTTTCAGGGTCGATACGCCTAATAATGAACCTTATACGAATTCATTTATAATGAAAAACAAGGTATGCGTTCCAATCATGGGGACATTTAATGATGCCCAGGCAATAGTAGCATACCAGAATGCCATGCCCGGTTACCAGATTTTAGGTTTTCAGGGTAACCCAAGTACTCCCTGGGAATCGACAGATGCACTCCATTGCCGCACCCACGAAATGGCTGATTTCGGGATGCTGATGATTTCGCATATGCCGCTTCACGATTCGATACCAGCTGAGGCATGTTTTGAAATTAAAGCAGATATCACTGCTTTCAGCGGACAAAACATTTATTCTGACTCCGTTTGGACCATTTATCGTGTGAATACTAACGAATGGGATACGCTTACAATGACACAAACATCGGGTACACAATGGACCGCTTGTATTCCGGGACAAATGGAAGGCTCGCAGATTTCATATTACATTCATGCTGAGGATGCATCAAACCGAAGTTCTGATCATCCATATATAGGCAAACCGGATCCACACCGGTTTGTTGTAAAAATTTCGGAACCGGCTAATGTGGTGGTTTCACCCGATTCGCTTCTGTTCATCACTTACGACGATTTATTGAATGGGAAAACCGCTGTGGTCCGCAATTACAGCAATCAGCAGGTTGTTCTGAATCAGGTTACCACTTCAGGTGAAAATCCCTCGTGGGAGATTCAAAACTGGAATCCGACACTGCCTATAACAATGCAACCCGGCGACTCGCTGGCACTACTGGTAAAATTAATCATCCCGATAGGCGGTAAAACTGAATTCCTTTGCGACAATCTCTATGTAAATACTCCGTCCGATAGTAATCAGGTAGTAATATGTGCCGACCCGTTCCTGCTTACCCGTAGCAAATTATTGCAAGCAAATACTGATGTTCAGGTTTATCCTAACCCAACAAGCAGCAGCACCACTTTCAGCTTTTACAACGAAAACGTTTCGGAAGTTAGGATTGAAATATACTCTGTATCGGGTAAACTTGTTTCGGTTCCATTCAGAAATAATCTTCCAAAAGGCAATCAGTCCATTGCCTGCGATCTGTACGGTTTGAATGGTGAAACACTCTCTCCCGGATTGTATGTCTATCGCATAACAAAAGGAAATTCAGTTTCAACAGGGAAAATATCCATTCTCCGGTAATGATACTGTTGGGGAAAAAGTGAAATTTTCCTCAGACAATCGACCCGGAAATCTATTGCAGGATAGTTTTCAATCCAGTTCAAATCAGAAGCTAACTTAAACTCCAGAGACTGTGATAAACCGCAAAGATGTTCAAACTATTGTAAAAGGCGATAAGCGCATAGTTCGCGGCTGGGTGATGTACGACTGGGCCAACTCGGTATATCAGCTCACCATAGCATCGGCTATTTTCCCGATTTATTACAACACCGTAACACGCAGTGGCGATAACTTTACAGTTTCTTTTTTCGGAGCGCCCGTAATCAATACCGTTTTGTATTCGTGGGCTATTGCAGCGGCATACCTGCTTGTAGCTATTGGCTCACCACTTTTCTCTTCAATGGCCGATTATACAGGAAGGCGGAAAGGTTTCATGCGCGCTTTTACCCTTATCGGAGCTGCTGCCTGTGGAGCTTTGTTTTTTTTCGATAAAGATCATATTGAACTTGGTGTGATTGCATTTGCCTTAGGAACAATAGGTTATGGCGGCAGTATAGTGTTTTACAACTCGTTTTTACCTGTTATTGCCGAACCTGAACACCAGGATCGAATTAGTGCCCGCGGATATTCGATGGGTTACCTTGGTGGCGTTGTGTTGCTGCTTTTCAATCTGCTGATGATTATGAAACCCGATCTGTTTGGCATTGCCGCCGACAGTTCGTTGCCGGCGCGTATTTCGTTCCTGACGGTTTTTTTATGGTGGATTGGTTTTTCGCAAATCACTTTCAGCCGGTTGCCTAAATACACATTCCGCAAACGGATGAAGAAAGACTCGGTATTAACCAACGGATACCGCGAACTGCGCATGGTTTTCCATCAGGTTAGGCAATCGAAGAAACTTACCCTTTACCTTACCGGCTTCTTTTTTATGATGATGGGAGTGCTCACCACCATGTTTATGGCTGCTACATACGGCGAAAAGGAAATGGGACTGAAAGAGGATGTTCTCATCCCGACAATCCTGGTTATTCAACTGGTGGGCATGTTAGGAGCAGTAATGTTTGCCCGGATTTCGGAAAAAATCGGAAATATAAAAGCGCTTATTATTACAATCATTTCGTGGACATTGATTTGCATCGGCGCCTATTTTATTTCAAACACGATACAATTTGTAACAGCAGCATTTTTTATCGGAATCGTGATGGGCGGCTCACAGGCACTTGCGCGAAGCACATATTCGAAAATGCTTCCGGCTGATACCACCGATCATACTTCTTTTTTCAGTTTTTACGATGTAATGGAGAAACTTGCCACAGTTGCAGGTACTTTCAGTTTCGGCGTTATCGAAGCACTTACAGGCAGCATGCGTTTTTCGGTGCTGGCAATAACTGTGTTTTTCCTGTTGAGTTTGTTTTTTATGCTATTGCTATACAGAAGGACGCGGATTGAGGCAAGGGCCTGATTTTAAGTCAAAATGGGTTTAAAGAATAACAATTGATCAGGAACTACACTAATGCTTCTGCCATCAGAATCCAATTTTAATAACCTTACAGATTTGCCTGCCGACTTCCGTTTGGATACTTAAAAGGTATATTCCGGGAGAAAGATTCGTATTATTTTCGGTAGCCAGCCATTTAAAATCACTATCCCCAGCCGGGAAAATTTTATCTGTCAGCAATACACTTCCACCATTTGCAAGCGAAGTAAGGTTAATCTGAACCTTGCCTGCTTTTTCATTTCTGAAATGAATATTGAGTTCACCGGAAAACGGGTTTGGATTAACAACAAGAGTTTCAACCGAATTTTCTCTTTTTAACCCGACATTAAAATCAAGGTAAAAATCGTGGTTACTTTTAATTCCGGGAGCAAGTTGAAGTGTATCGCATTTCGAATTGTAATTGTCCATTTCGGCACAGGCAATATACGAGCCTCTTAGCGGATCGAGCGAATAATAACCTGCAGTATCAGTAACCAACATAGTATCAGCTAAATATACTTTTGCTCCTGCCAGGGGCAAACCGGTAAAATAATCAAACACTTTACCGGTAAGGTGTGCTAAAGTATCAGGGATTGCAGGATGCAGATTCTCGATAGCATCAAAATCGAAACCGGCATCATTTACATTAGCAGTTCCATCATTATCGTCGAGAAGAACAAAAAACTGTGCTTCAGGAATACCACCGGTTGCCAGGTCGAATTGAGCCGAGCCCATCCCTGATCCGATATAATTCCAGAAACCGTCCATATCCGTTAATGCATATACCGCATAACCTTCCTGGGTGAGATCTCCTTCATGAATTTCAATATCTGGTCCGTCTTTGTCAATAACAGGGTTTTGCATATCAACCATTATATATCCGCCTTTGCCGATCGAATAATTTACCTGGTCGGGAGCACCCAGGCAAGCAGCCGAATACCCTTCGTCGCCGGGATTTTGCGCGCTAAAATTTGGAATACGCGAACGGCTTACACGGTATCCATAGTGCGAACTTAAGGGCTGTAACTGTGCATCGGTAATAGTGCTTTGAAGGGAATTAACATTCACATTTTCAATTGCTAACGGCTGGTATCCATTGGCCGTAAAACGCAGGTTGTAAGTGCCTGCAACCATGTATTTATGATAATCACCTGCTTCGCCATCGGTGTAAGTAGGGTAGTTATTTCCCACCCAAACAGAGGCATTCACTGGCATACCCGTAACCGCATCGGTAACAGTGCCTTCAATTCCATAGCCTGCATGTTCGATTAGCGCAAGCATTGCAGGTTTATTGATGTTATAGTAATACTGAATATTAGGGCCGGCGGGTTGTTTATCGAGCGAAATTTCCATCGACCATGCGACTGACCCTAAACATCCGTAATTAAAATCTTTGGTACTGCCTTGTATCAGGTACATCACCTGCGAACCTTGTCCGTATGGCAGTGAAGGGTAATCGGAATTAACCGAATAAATATGAGCCAGTGCCATTATATGCGCATTATCCGGTGTCGGGCTATAGCGGTAACTCCATGGGTATGAGATAATTTCGTCACCGCTGTGGTAGTTGGTATAGGAAACAAACTGGTTGGAATACTGGCAATCGCGCAATGCTTTTGTTTCAGGCTGAGAAAATGGTCCAATGCTGCCACCTTCGCCGCCCCAGATATACCCATAATCGCGGTTTATATCCACCTGGTTGCCGTTTTCGCGGGTCATATTATCACGGCCATAGGGATTAACACAGTAGTAAAGCCATATTTCGCGGTTGTTAACCAGATCGGTGATATATGTATCAGTTCCGTAAGCAAGGCAAAGATCGCGGGCAAACTGAATCACATTTTGCGAAGCCCCTACTTCGTTGCCATGAATACCGCCATCAAAAAGAATTTCCGCTTCATTTTCGTCAACGTTCACATTATCACTGATTTTGAGAGCAGCCAACTCTTTCAATTGCGGTGTATAACCATAAATTACTTTTTTGCAGATATCAGGAAAATAAGTAGCCAGGCTATCGGCTATAGCCTTTATCTGATTAAATGAATAATAACCCGGAGGTACCAGTGCTGTTCCGAAACTGGCCGACCAGGCATTCAGATCAGGAATACTTATTGTGTAAGGAATATCTGTGTCTTTAAGTTTTTGCAGCTCCACCGGTGTAAGATACAGGCATGCATGGCTTTTATAAATATCACTTTTAAATTCGAGAGCTGCAATGCGATGAGCCTGATCAGGATTGGTGAATGAAACTTTTACTTCCATTTCACCAGCACGCCAGGGAGTGCGCTGGGCTGAAGCGGAAAAAACAAGTATTGAAGCTAGGAAGAGTAGAATATATTTAGGCATAGAAATTATGTTTAGAAAGCAGGATTGAATATCCAGGGACTTATTTTTATTATTGACCTATCTGATAATAGGGTTGTGCAAATATCTGCATTTTTAATTAACAAGGAATGGAAAAAGAGGCAGGACAATCCGGATAGTCGGGAAGTTTGCTTTCTTAAAAATATTTTAAAATTTTTACCAACACATCCTGTTGTTTATCAAGTACTTAAAGATTATTTACTGCAATTTAAGTTATATTACTGCTTTTACAGTTGCATTACTGCATTTTCAGTTGTATATTTGTTGCGTAATTGATTAAAGTCTCTCAAAAAATCGCTTAAAATGAAAAAACTTACCACAGCCGAAGAAGACGTAATGCAGATTTTATGGAAACTAAATAAAGCATTTATAAAGGACATTCTTGAGCAAATTTCGGATCCCAAACCACCCTACACGACTGTTTTATCAGTAATCCGGGTGCTCGAAAAGAAAGAGTTTGTGAGCCACACTCAATTTGGTAACACATATGAGTATTACCCGCTTATCGCCAAAGATGATTATGCCGGTGAACATTTTAATCAATTTTTGTCGGGATATTTCAATAATTCCTTCCCGAAAATGGCGGCATTCTTTGCCCGTGAAAACAACCTGACCATGAGCGAGCTGGAAGAAATTATGCGGCTTACCCAACAGGAACTCAACAAGTCAAACACCGAAAACAATGGATAACATAGTCGAATACCTTATAAAATCGGGCATAGCACTTGGCGTGTTTTACCTTTTTTACTGGCTATTAATGCGCAAATCCACGCATTTCGGTCTCAATCGATTGACCCTGGCAACTTCGCTGATCGCTTCGCTGACTTTGCCGTTAATCAAAATCGATCTTACACCCGAAGTAGTTGCCGGCAGCATCCCTGTTATGAGTATTGATCTTACTACTGTTGTGCAAATCGTAAGCAAACCGGAACCTGCATGGGGAATCCGCGAAATTGTACTTCTGATCTATTTCTCAGGATTGGCAATCACTCTTTTCAGGCTTATTTATCAATCCATTTACATTCATGTAATTTCGAAAATGTCGTGCACAATCACTAAAGGCAAGCATACTATTGTGCTGGTTGAGAAAGAGATAACACCTTTTGCTTACTTCAGTAAAATATTTATCCCGGCTTCGAAAATGGAAGAAACCTCTTTCGAAAGTATTCTTGCGCACGAAAAATCGCATCTGAAACAATACCATTACCTTGATCTTTTCCTGATAGAGGTTGTAACGATTGTGCAATGGTTTAACCCGATTGTATGGCTGTACGAACGCTCAGTAAAAGAAGTTCACGAATATATGGCCGATGATGAAGTGTTGAAACAGGGTGTGTCAAAAGGAAATTACCAGGCTTTATTAGTGAACCAGGCTTTAGGCGGGCCTGTGTTTACGATATCTCACCAATTCAATCAATCACTTATTTTAAAACGTATTAAGATGATGACAAAAATGAAATCGCCGCAACTGGCAAAGATTAAAGTGCTGCTTTTTATTCCTCTTACTGCCGGATTGCTCATGGCATTTTCCAATCCTGAGCCTATTGTAAACCCGGTAACTGAAAAGATTGAATCACTCACACAACAGATTGCAGGAATTAAAATTGTGCAGGATGAAAACACAGCGCAGGATACTTCAATCACTAAAAAAGGATCAATTACTATTACAGGAAAAGTGATTGACGCTTCCACATCGCAGCCCGTTAAAGGGGTTAATGTAATTGTTCAGGGGACAACTTCCGGCGCAACATCCGACGAAAATGGAGCTTTTAAAGTTATAACCGACAATTCAAAACCGGCAATGCTTGTTTTTACGCACATTAGTTACACAACAAATATCTACGAGTATAAATCGGGCGGCAATATTGAAGTTAAAATGCACAAAGGTGCTCAGGAACTTGATGAAGTAACTGTTACATATCTTGGAAAAGAAGATGGCACTAAAAATCAAACCCAAAAATATGTTTTAATTGATGGAATCCAATCAGATGAACAAACTTTTAAATCTATGGAAGTAACTGATTTTAAAGAAGTCTCCATGCTGAATAAGGAAAGTGCAACTATACTTTTTGGAGAGAAGGGTAAAAATGGTGCTATTGTTGCAGTTACAAAAAATGGAAATTCCACCATTGATAAGTCTGTAAAAGCAGTTGCCGACAACTTCGAATTCATGGAAGAAAACAATAAGACAACAACAGCAGGTCAGAAGGTTGCAAATAGTGAAGTTTATACAGTGGTTGAAGAAATGCCTTTGTTCCCGGGAGGTGAAAACGCGCGCATAAAGTTTTTTTCAAATAACTTGAGAGCGCCTGCAGAAGGCGTTAAAGAAGGATCATCCGGGACAGTTTATGTGTCGTTTATTGTGCAGGCCGACGGCTCAATAACCAATGCTAGAGTTCTACGCGGAATAGGTAAAAGTTTCGACGAAGAAGTTCTCCGCGTTGTTAACCTGATGCCAAAATGGAATCCGGGCAAGCAAAACGGAGAAGCTGTGGCAGTAGTATTTAATTTGCCGGTAAAATATGTGAAACAATAATTCCGGAATTTTTACTACAAACAGGGGTTGGATTATTTCTGCCCCTGTTTTTTTGTATTTCCTAAGTTGTGCTAAAATAAGATT
>Ga0075012_10004882_pt1 | contig 12398 bp, 8 predicted proteins | sample All_14_2_FD_71474 | JGI IMG/M metagenome (GOLD analysis project Ga0075012, IMG submission 71474) | Freshwater microbial communities in response to fracking from Pennsylvania, USA - Allegheny Zone_MetaG_DW_15 | ecosystem: Environmental > Aquatic > Deep subsurface > Groundwater > Drilled...
GGTGTAGCGTTTCTCCAGCGTCCGGCGCACGACAAAGAGCTTGCGTTCGAATTCCGCCTTGGTTGCAAAGGCCTCACCGCTGACGAAGAGTTGGCGAATGCGCGGCATGGTCGAGCGTGCGAGCGATCCGATCGCACGCGGATTGACCGGCACATCGCGCCAGCCCAGGATCGGAATGTTTTTTGATTTAAGCAGCTGCTCGATTTCAGATTCCTTGCCGAACCCATCAAAAATCATGGCTACGCCGTAGTTCTCCGGGAGCTTAAAGGCGACGTTGGCGCGGAAGAATGCGTCAGGAAGCGCGGTGAGAATGCCCGCTCCATCACCCGTATCAGGATCGCCACCCGCAGCACCACGGTGCATGAGACGCTTTAAAATCGAGATGCCCATTTCAACAATGGCGTGTGTCGGCGCATTATCCAACGAAGCCACCATGCCGACGCCGCAAGCATCATGCTCGTTTTCGAAACTGTAGAGGCCGATATCCGGCACAGGGTACACGAGTTGAGTTTTTTTCATAGCGAACAAAATAAGCATTATTCATGCCAGCGTTTTGAGGCTGGCAGAACATTACGAAAACAGTGCAAAAAAAGGCAAAAACACGAAAAAGGCTTTACCAAATCGTAAAACAAATGACGAAAACGCTTTACAAAAAAGTAAAACATGGCATGCAGTCAAGCACCCGCTCAAGGGCATGCCGGCTCGCCGCGCATAGTGGCGTTTAAAGCCTGATTTACGGTGATCCTTTGCGGCTGTACGAAAGAGTAAGTATGACGTACTTTTCTGTAACTGTCAAGAGGGGGGTGATCGGCGGCGGAACTGCACGATTTTGCAGGTGGGCGTTCCGTGCGTGAGATAAAACGTAAATAAAATCGAAATCCTCCATTCTTCCTGTTGACAGAAAAGTGATATTTCGCTACTATATCGCGGTTTTCTTTTTCCAAACATAGGGTTTTGGAAAGCTCGGAAACACAACATTGGCAAGGTCTGAGGTTCTCCTTCGCACGTTTCACCTGTAGCTTGCTTACTATAGGGAGCATGGGTAAGGGGTTCTTTGCCCTTCATCGGGGTAGATAAGCCAACATAGCTCAGTTGGTAGAGCACTTCCTTGGTAAGGAAGAGGTCGGCGGTTCGATTCCGCTTGTTGGCTCCAGTTTTGCGGTGTTGCATTTAGTTCATTCACTCACAGGAGAAACCTAAAATGGCTAAAGAGTCATTTGTTCGCGAAAAGCCGCACGTAAACGTCGGCACCATTGGTCACGTTGACCATGGTAAAACCACATTGACAGCTGCAATCACGCACGTTCAGGCTCTCAAGGGCTACAATGCGCCGATCAGCTACGATCAGGTTGCTAAGGCTTCTGAATCCGCAGGCCGCCGTGACCCGACGAAAATTTTGACCATTGCAACCTCCCACGTTGAGTATGGTACACCGAATCGCCACTATGCGCACGTTGACTGTCCGGGACATGCTGACTATGTGAAGAACATGATCACGGGTGCGGCTCAGATGGATGGCGCGATCGTGGTTGTTTCCGCAGCAGACGGACCGATGCCCCAGACCCGCGAGCACATCCTGCTGGCGCGTCAGGTTGGTGTTCCTGCGATCGTTGTTTTCTTGAACAAGGTTGACCTTGTTGACGATGCAGAACTTCTGGATCTCGTTGAGATGGAAATCCGCGAGTTGCTCTCCAAGTATGAATATCCTGGCGACGATATTCCAATCGTCCGCGGTTCAGCATTGCCTGCAACCAAGGCGACCAGCGCGGATGATCCGGCATGCGAATGCATCACCAAGCTGATGGAAGCTCTGGACTCCTACATTCCTGAGCCGGTCCGTGCGCTTGATCAGGCGTTCCTGATGCCGATCGAAGACGTCTTCTCGATCGAAGGTCGTGGCACCGTGGTGACCGGTCGTGTCGAGCGTGGTATCATCAAGGTTGGCGATGAAATCGAAATCATCGGTTTGCGTCCGACCGTCAAGACCACCTGCACAGGTGTTGAAATGTTCCGCAAGCTGTTGGATCAAGGTCAGGCTGGCGACAACATCGGCGCGCTGTTGCGCAGTGTGAAGAAAGAAGAAGTCGAGCGCGGTCAGGTTCTGGCCAAGCCGGGTTCGATCACACCGCACACCGAGTTTTCGGGTCAGGTTTACGTTCTCTCCAAGGAAGAGGGTGGCCGTCATACCCCGTTCTTCAAGGGTTACCGTCCTCAGTTCTACATCCGTACAACGGACGTAACGGGCGACATCACCCTGCCGGAAGGCGTTGAAATGGTGATGCCGGGCGACAACATCAAGATCGCTGTGAAGCTGATTCAGCCTGTCGCTTTGGAAGACAAGATGCGCTTCGCTATCCGCGAAGGTGGCCGTACAGTCGGCGCCGGAACGGTGGAGAAGGTGACCAAGTAAGCAACATGTTTCTGTGAGCGTGTCCGTCCGGTATGCGAACCTGCCGGACGCGACACGGGTTCACTCTGAAACGAGGCAACTATGCCAAGAGATTTAGCAATTTTGGCTTGCACCGAGTGCAAGCGCCGCAATTACACGACCACGCGTAACAAACGCACGCAGACGAATCGCCTGGAGATCAAGAAGTATTGCCCAGGGCCGGATTGCCGTAAGCGCACGTTGCACCGTGAATCGAAGTAATTGACTCTTTTTTTTAGGCCAGTAGTTCAATGGCAGAGCAGCAGTCTCCAAAACTGCCTATGGGGGTTCGACTCCCTCCTGGCCTGCCAGATTTTCGATTGACCGAGGTAGCGAGGTTATGAAGCAGTTGGTACAAAACATCGGCGCATACTTGAATGAGGTGAACATCGAATTCAAGAAGATTGCGTGGCCAGACCGGCAGGAGCTTGTTGATTCAACCGTTGTCGTGCTGACATTCATTGTGATCCTAGCCGTTGTTGTGCTGTGTTGCGACAAAGTCATTGAGCTGATTCTGAAGCTCATTCACGCATAAATGCGGAGCAGGAGATCATGACAAAACAATGGTTTGTGTTGCACACGCTGACTGGCCAAGAGCAAAAGGTCAAGCGATCAATTGAGGCACGTGTCCGTCTCGAAGAGATGGGCGAATACATCGGTGATGTGATCATCCCGACGGAAAAGGTCTCGGAAGTTAAGAACGGCGTGAAGACGACGATTACGCGTAAGTTCTTTCCGGGGTACGTGCTCATCAATTTAGCGCTTTATGATGAAGGACGTCAGGTGCTGGAGCCGACGTGGCGGTTTCTCAAGGAAACGTCAGGCGTTATCGGTTTTATCGGCGGTGAACGTCCGATGCCGCTCTCTGCAAAGGAAGTTGACGAGATCGTCAACCAGGTTGCTGAGAAGAAGGATAAAGTTAAACCCAAAGTTCAATTCGAACCTGGGGAGTTGGTTAAGATTATCGATGGTCCGTTCATGAATTACAACGGAACGGTCGATAAAGTGGATCCTGATCGGGGCAAATTGATCGTATTGGTAGCAATTTTCGGTCGCTCTGCTCCGGTGGAACTTGAATACTGGCAAGTTGAACGCGCAACTGAAGAGAATGCGTAGTTGGTGTCAGGTCTGAGTTCGTCAACTGTGATTCGGATGTACCAGTTGGGATGCTGGGAGAATCACGACAGACAAAGTAGGTTAACATGGCTAAGAAAGTCACGGGTCTCGTGAAGCTGCAGATTCCAGCTGGTGCTGCGAATCCAGCACCGCCAGTCGGCCCTGCATTGGGTTCGCAAGGCGTCAACATCATGGCGTTCTGTAAGGAATTTAACGCCAAAACACAGGATAAAGCAGGTCTGATTATTCCTGTTGTCATTACGGTTTATTCGGATCGTAGTTTCTCCCTCGTTTTCAAGTCGCCCCCGGCTTCAGCTCTTTTGAAAAAGGAAGCAGGTTTGGCGAAGGGCTCCGCTGTCCCCAACCGCGATAAGGTTGGTAAGGTCACGCGCGAACAGCTGCGTAAGATCGTCCAGATCAAGAAAGCCGATCTGAATGCGACGGACGAAGAAGCTGCGATGCGTATGATCGAAGGTACGGCGCGCAACATGGGTATTGAGGTTATCGGTTAAGCGGAGGACTTTTCATAATGGCTAAGCATGGTAAACGTTACACCGATATTCTCAAGAAGGCTCCGACAGCTGCGGTGAGCTTGGAGGAGGCAGTTGCTTTTGTTAAGGCAAACGCAAGTGCAAAATTTGATGAAACCGTTGAAGTTTCATTCCGTTTGGGCGTGGACACCAAGAAGTCGGATCAGACGGTCCGCGGCACGGTGAATCTGCCGAACGGCACAGGTAAGAAAATCCGCGTGATCGTGTTTGCTGCCGGGCAGGCTGCTGAAGAGGCAAAGGCCGCAGGTGCAGACGAGGTCGGTTATGAAGAACTGATCGAGAAGGTCAAAGGCGGATGGACTGATTTTGATGTCGCGATTGCAACGACGGATGCGATGAAGCAGGTCCGTACGATTGCTCGCGTTTTGGGTCCGCGCGGCTTGATGCCGAATCCGAAGACGGGCACCGTCACGGATGACACCGCAGCGGCAGTGAAAGCTGCAAAGGGCGGTAAAGTCGATTTCCGTATGGATCGCGCTGGCAATATTGGTGTTTTGTGCGGCAAGGCAAGCTTCTCCGCAGATCAGCTGGTCGGCAACATCCAGACGATTTTTGATGTGGTCAAGGCTGAGCGTCCGGCTGCTGCGAAAGGCACCTTCATTAAGTCCATGACGGTCAGTTCGACGATGGGCGTTGGCGTGCGCGTGCTGGTCAAGGAATAAGAGGAGATTGGACCCATGAGAACTGAAAAAACATCTATTTTGAACGAGGTTATTGAGCGCGTTAAAGCCTCTGAGTTCTGTTTCGTACTCAACTACGGCGGTCTCAAAGTGACGCAGTTGACCGAGCTTCGCCAGACATTGGCAAAGAGCGGCGCACGGTTGATGATCGTGAAGAACACCTACCTGGGTAAGATTGCCAAGGATATGGGCTGGGCCGATATTTCTGCCATGTTATCCGGTCCTACGGCGATCATCACAGGAAAGGCCGACGTGGCTGAGATCGCGAAGTCGCTGACTGAGTTTGTGAAGAAGAACGACAAGGCTGCTGTGAAGGGCGCAAGCTTGGAAAAGGCTGCACTTTCCGCGACCGATGTCGAAGCATTGTCCAAGCTTCCTTCGAAGGATGCAATGCGGGGAATGTTGCTGGGTACACTCCTGGCTGTTCCGACGAGCTTCGTTCGCGTACTCAACGCGCCGTTGCTCAACGTGTTGTACGCCCTCAAGGCTTACGAAGACAAAAAGAACGGATCTGCGGCATAAGCAGTGTCGTAAAAGCCGCGTGACATGGGCGTGTGACGAGTGTCTTCGCCTCTGTGCCTGAGCACGGCTCCTTCATGAGGAGTGATGTCTGCGGCGACCCCGCCACTGTGAAAAGATCAGTGGCGGTTGCACAACAAAAAGGAACAAAAAAATGACAAATGAAGAAGTGATTGATTTTCTGAGCAACCTCTCGGTTCTCGAGATCTCCAAGCTCGTCAAGGCCCTCGAAGAGAAGTGGGGCGTAACGGCAGCGGCACCGGTCGCGGCAGCAGCAGCAGCTCCGGCAGCGGCAGCAGCTCCGGTTGAAGAGAAGACCGAGTTTGATGTGATCCTCACTGACGCTGGCGCAAACAAGATCGGCGTGATCAAAGAAGTCCGCACCATCACTGGTCTCGGTCTGAAGGATGCGAAGGATCTCGTCGAAGGCGCTCCGAAGACTGTCAAGCAGGCCGTCTCGAAGGACGAAGCAGCCAAGATCAAGGATGTCCTTGAGAAGGCCGGTGCAAAGGTTGAAGTTAAGTAATTTTACTTTACTTTTGCTCTACAAGAAGGGGAATTGGTGCAAACCAGTTCCCCTTTTTTTATTGATTTTCTAAAATGCCCACTGGTTTCATTATCCACGACATGTTAATATTACAAAACTGGTACTCGTGGATGTGGGTCGTTATGAGAGATTTAATACAAAGCGTCGTTCAGCGTGTATTTCGTTCATTGTCAGCTCGCATCGCCTTCTTTTTGTTTTTGTTGTCTTTCTGCTCGGTCGTTGTTCTCGGCGCTGCGCTCTATCAGGCCTATGCGCGACTTGTCATCCGATCAACCTCTGCAAAACTGGAAGCGATTCGCAATGTTTGCGTTGACCGATTGCATCACTGGGTGACTGAAAAACAAAATGATTTAGCATATCTTTCGCAGGGCATTGCTGCGTTAGATGCTACGGATCATCGCACGCCCGTTGCGGATGAACACTATCGTGCGTATTTGGAACGCTATGTCAAGACGCACGCGGATACGTGCTCTATCACCCTTCTCGATGCGCAAGGGCATGTCGAATATTCATCCTTGTCGAAGGACGTGCTTCAACGGGGGCTGGATTGCTCATCTTCTGTGATTTTTCAGCGAACATACGCACACGAAAGGTTCTGTGCCTCCGTGACGCCGACCTTGTATGGCGAGCAGGGGTTGATGCTTGCCCTGGCGGTGCCGCTGCGTACTTCTGATGCGTTCAGCGCCTCCAATCGTGTCACGGGGGTCATGGTTCTCGAAATCGCCTCGTCCTTTCTTGCCCGTTGGTTTGATGGGCGCACAGGGCTGTCGGAGGCAGGGGATGAGCTGGTTATCTTTGATCCTGAATATCGCAGTCTAAATCCGCGGCATTGGACCGCTGGACTACAGCGCACCTTATCGTCCGATATGGCCGGGGGCGATGCGTCTGCGCCTGTGGTGCGCAAAGGGTGTGACTATTGGGGTCAACCGGTTTTGGCGGCTGCGGAACGCGTGCCGGATTTGAACTGGGGTGTTGTGGTCAATCGCCCTCTCGCGCAGATCGAGGAGGAACGGCAGAATGCGCTGTTGACGGGGCTGGTGCTTCTGCCGCTGGTACTTCTCGTTCTCGCGGCGATCTCTATTTTACTTGCGCGTTCAATTACAGGGCCTTTGCATAAAATATATGTGGCGATTGAGCGGTTCCATCGCGGCGACTTGAGTGCGCGGATTAAGCTGAACCGCAGGGATGAAATTGGGGTGTTGGCGTCTATGATCGACGCAACGACAACAGGGATCCAAAATAAAATCGATCAGCTGGTTCAGCTTGAGAACGCATTGATTCGGGAGCGCAATAATTTAGAACAGGTGATTGCTGACCGTACCGCGGTTCTGCGAACGCGCGAAGAACAATTCAAGACGATTGCTGACTATACGGTCAATTGGGAACTGTGGCTCTCTCCATCCGGGCGATTAATTTGGACAAACAAGGTCTGTTTTACTTTGACAGGGTATACGGTGGACGAATTTCTGGATGCGCCTGATTTTTGGAAATTAGTGAGTGCACAAGTTACGACGACGCAATTTTTAGAATATTTTGAATGTGCTTTACGTGGGGAGGTTGGCCGCGGTGCCGAGTTTTGTTGCCGTCATAAAAACGGTGCACTCTTTTGGGTCTCTGCCTCGTGGGGTCCTGTATACAATGACGAACATCAATTCTTAGGGGTTCGTGCGTCGGTGGAGGATGTGACCCACGTGCGGCGTGTCCGGTTGGAACTGGAGCAGATGGCCAAGGCGATGGACTACGCGGCAGATGGTATGGTCATCGCGTCGGCGGAAGGCAATATTCTCTATGTGAATCGCGCCTGCGAAAATATTTGCGGGTATTCGCGTGAAGAGATGGTTGGAAAGCGCATCGATCTTTTTTACAATGATGATGGATCTAATCAGGATGCGGTGACTGCGTTTATGGCCGCGATGGTGCGCGGTCTTCAATGGTCGGGCAATTTTTATAACAGGCGCAAAGATGGGGTTCCGTATGTCATGTCCGCGACGGCATCACCGATCATGGACAACCATGGCAAACTCGATTATTTTGTCTCGAATCGTCGCGATATCACTGAAGTTCTTCGCAAACAGTTGCAGCGGCAACGGCTCGCCCAGGTGGTGGAACAGTCATCCGTCGGTATTGCGATTGCAGATTGTTCGGGGCGGATTGATTATGCGAACCAGCGGTTCTTCAACATGCTGGGACTCTCACAGTCCGAGGTACGGGGACGTCAGCTGTCTGATTTTTACGTGGATGGCGCACTACCACAGGATCCGGACATTTCCGTGGACGAAGTGGAATGTCTGCGCGAACGTGGAGATGTCTGGAACTGTACGGTTCGACGGCGGCATTCCTCAGGGCGAAATCTCGTTACGGCAACCGCGCTATTTCCCATTCTGGATGATGCGAAAAAAATCGTTAGCTATGTGTTGGCCAATCAGGATGTAACTGATAACGTCGCGCATGAGGCTGAAATTCTGGTGCTGCAAGAATCGCTTAAACAGTCCATCGATGCTGTTCTGATCGTCAACGTTCAGGCGCGCATCATTTTTGCTAACGAGGCTTTTTATACGTTGTTCAACGTGTCCCCTGCGTTCATCAGTACATCGTCGTTTGCAGAGGTGATGCAGGCTGCGCATTTAACGCTCTCCGATACGGTCTTGAGGGATTGCCTGGATCATGGGCGTATCTGGCGTGGAATGGTGCAGCGTATGGATGCCCAAGGAAATGCACTGAGCGTTGAGCTGTTTGTTTCTCCGATCTTCGATAAGCAAGGTGCTATTGCCAACAGCGTGATTTCGATGCGGGATATTACGCAGGAAGCGAAACTTCGCGAACAAAATCACTGTTTGGCGCAAGTTGTTCTTCAGTCGCACGATTCCATTGTGATTTACGATTCTCGTCTGCGGATGGTCTATGCGAATGACGCTTTTCTTGAACTTTATGGGTTTACGCGTGAGGCGGTCATTGGAAGAACGTCGCTGGACATTTTCAAATACTCGTATTTGTCGGATGATAATCAAGCGATCCATCAATCCATTATGGATTCCATTTCGCATCGGGACAGTTGGCGGGGTGAGATTCTGTGTTGCCGTCAGGATGGTGTGGCCTTCACGGTGCAAGCTTTTGTCTATCCCATTTACGATGGTGCCGACACCTTGATGAACATCGTTGAGGTCAAGCGTAACATTACCGCTGAACTGGAGACGGAACAGCAGCTGCGTTTATTGCACGATGCCCTCAAACAGTCCAACGATGCGGTTGCCGTGCGGAACATCAGCAATGTGATGGTTTATGCGAACGAGGCCTTCTTAACCATGTTTGATGTTCAGCGCGAGGAAGTCGTTGGCAAAGCCGCGCAGGAATTTTATCAAACATCGTCGCTGACCGAACAGATGGTGAGTACGCAACGGGCGATTATGGCGAGTATGGCCAAGCATGAACCATGGAAGGGACACGTGCAGAATCAGCGCAAAGACGGCACGCTTTTCACCACACAGACCACGCTCTATCCCGTCTACAACCATGAAGGGCATGTCGCCCACTATGTTGAGATCAAGTCGGACATCACTGAGCAATTGCGCTATCAGGAGGAGCGTGAACGGCTGCTGTATGAAGAACGTCAGGCGCGTGAGGAGGCGGTTCGTCTGGCTTCGATCATTGAGCAAACAACCACGGCGTTGCTAATCATGGATGCAACGGGGAAAGTGATCTTTGTCAATCCAGCTTTTTGCTCAATTAACGGTATCGCGGCATCCACCTGCCTGGGACGAGACTATGCCTGTTTGCCGCTGGGTGAAAGTTTTGCATCATGCGCGCAAATCGAGTTGCTCAAGTTACAGTATAGCGATCAGGTTTCCGACTACTACACGCGGGTGTGGGATGCGGAGGTCTCCTCGACGATCCATGTGCATATTGCACGCGTGAAAAACGCGGATGGTGTGATCGTCAATTATCTGGCGAGCTTTTGGGATGTATCCGAGGAACGGCGTTTGCAGGAACGTGCACGTCGCCTCTCAGAAGTGGTCGAACTTTCAAAAGATGCGATTATCATCGCCAACGGTAGTTATGTCATCCAGTATGTCAATTCGGCGTATGAAACAATGACGGGGTATTCGTATGCGGAGGTCGTAGGACATCGCGACTGGAAGATTTTTAACAGTTATCTGACGGTTAAGGAACTGTCTGCGATTCGGCATGAGTTAAACGAATTGCCACATGGACAGGTTTTGCGCCGCGAGATGCTGAATTGCAATCGTGCGGGGCAGATTTTCAGGGAAATTGTCGAGATTCAGGCAGTGCGCGGTCAAGATGAGAAAATTTCTCACTACATTATCATCCGGCGCGATATTACCGCTGAATACTTGGCGAAAGAGGAGTCTTTGCGCCTTTCGCAAGTCGTGGAACAGTCATCGATCCCGATTGTCGTTGCTGACAGTACCGGGGTGATTATCTATTTAAATAACACGTATACTAAGTTAATGGGATTCTCAAAAGAGGAATTGCTTGGGCGGCGGTTGATGGATACGTATGCGGATCAAGACCGGTATTGCGAGATCAAGCGCGCGCTCGACGAAAATGGCGTATGGAATGGGCAATCCCCAGCAGTGCGTAAGGATAAACGCACGTTCATTCGCGAAGATTTCTTGTATACCATCAAAGATAAAGAGGGGGAGATTGCCTATATCGCCGTGAATTGCTGGGATGTGACGCAGGAGCGTGAGGCGCAGAATGAGATCAACCGCTTGGCGCAGGTGATCGAGCAGTCGACCGATGCGATCATGATATTGACAGTCGAAGGGACTATTATCTACGTCAACAATCACTACATCGAAATGTTCGGGTATGCGAAAGATGAGGTGTTTTCGTATCCATTGGCGCAGGTATCGCGCGGCGAAAGTGCACAACGATTCAGCGCGACGATCCAACAGCGTATGTTGATGGGCGAGTCGTGGTGCGGTCGTTTGGAGAACTCCCGCAAGGATGGCACCTCCGTAACCGTTGATGTCAATCTTTCACCTGTTTATTCGTGTACAAAAGTCCTTACCTATTACGTTGTTCAGCAGCGCGATGTAACGCATCTCATCGAGCTTGAAATGCAGGTTCAGCATGCGCAGAAAATGGAGTCAATTGGTCGGCTGTCGAGTGTCATTGCCCACGACTTTAACAACATGCTGCAAGGCATCCTGGGGTTCACCGAATTGCTGAAGGAGGATGTTGCGGAACATGCGCACCTGCTGCATAATGTGAAGGGGATTGAACAGACAACGGCACGTGCGCGTGCATTAACCCGTCAGCTGTTGACATTCAGTCGCAAGCAGGTTTATTCGCCTGTCTCCGTGCAGCTCTCCGCGTTTTTGCCGACATTGGAATCGCTGCTTTCCAGCATGCTTGGAAAAGATGTCGAACTTTCGGTGGTCAGATCTCCCTCAGCGACATGTGTCATGGCGGATCCCAGCCAGATTGAACAAGTCATTATCAATTTGGCGGTCAATGCGCGCGATGCAAAGCAGGCGGATCGACGCTTGCATATCGAGATTGCCCAGACCGTTGTTGAAATGCCGGCTCCGGGACATCGCTTGCCGATTGAAGAGCGCTCAGGGCCTTTTGCCTGTATTTCCGTCTCTGACAATGGAACGGGCATTCCGGCTGCGATTCTTTCAAAAATATTTGATCCTTTTTTCACAACCAAATCCAAGGATAAGGGAACCGGGCTTGGACTCTCTGTAGCGTATGGGATTGTTAAATCGCATGGGGGGTGGATGGACGTTGACAGCATGGTCGGCGTTGGAACAACGTTCCGCATCTATTTGCCGATTATCAGTACCGCGCTGGTTCCTGAACATGGGGGGGATTCCAGTTTACCGACTTTGCAGCGGGGAGGAGAGGCTGAAGCGTTAGAAAGTGATGGAAATGTTGTTTTGGTGGTTGAGGACGAAGAGGTGATTCGCAAATTGGCCTGCAAAAACTTGACGGTTGCGGGCTATCAGGTTCTCGTCGCAGAGACGTATGAGCGCGCACGTGAACTTTATCATGCGCACGCGGACAGCATCGACGTGCTTTTTAGCGATGTGATTCTTCCAGACGGAAATGGTGTTGAACTCGCTGATTCTATCCGGCGTGAAAAACCGGAATTGCCTGTGGTCTTATGCAGTGGATATGCACGCGAGGTACTCAAGGGGCGCAGTTTGCTTGAGGACGGTTATCGCTTTTTATCCAAGCCTTACACCTTGCATCAAATGCTGTCTGAAATTAAGCAGGCGTTGCAATCTACGAACACAAATGCTTAGTCACGCTTACGGACAGGAATCGTGTGCATGAAATTAACCCCACCGAATATATCCATGACGCTACGTATAACAGGTCTGGTGATTTTTGCATTGCTATCGGTTGTCATAATGGTGGGGCTTGTGTACGGCAGGTCCGGGGATATTTTTTGTGCGCATTGGAAAGACATCTGCATCGGGACGCTTGCGTGTGCCGGAATTAACTTTGCAGGTGTATTTCTTTTTGCGCGATGGTGGGTTCAACGGGGACGTGCCGTTGCGGAAGGTGACCCGCGGGGGGGAAGG
>Ga0075012_10004883_pt1 | contig 12398 bp, 8 predicted proteins | sample All_14_2_FD_71474 | JGI IMG/M metagenome (GOLD analysis project Ga0075012, IMG submission 71474) | Freshwater microbial communities in response to fracking from Pennsylvania, USA - Allegheny Zone_MetaG_DW_15 | ecosystem: Environmental > Aquatic > Deep subsurface > Groundwater > Drilled...
TGCCGAGGCAATTCCAGCCGATTTGGAGGTTGTAAAACGGCATTTCGTGGATGCTTTCCCGAAATCCAAGACGAGAGTAAAACTTTACGAAAACCTCATCCAATTCAACGAAACGCTTCAAAAAGAGGTTTATCCTTGGTATGAAATGTGGGTTGACGGTAGTTTTGTCACCAAGAAGCACAATCCGAGGGATGTCGATGTTGTGGTGTTTTTGGATGCTGAAGTTTACAGGCTTAGAGAAAAGAAGTTCGACGCTATCGTTTCTTTCAGTTTTGAAATCCTAAAAATTGATGCTTATTTTGTGATAGTTTATCCTGAAAAACATCCGTCTTTTCCTTTGACACAAATCAGTACAAATCGTTGGTTCGATTTTTTATCAACAACTAGATCTGAAAACAGAAAAGGGTTTCTGAAACTTGATTTCGGTAGATAAAATCAAAATTATGTACAATATAGATGAAGAAGAGGTTTTGGAAAACCTTTCAAAAGAAGAAAAGGCTATTCGAATAAATAGGCTATTGGAACTTATCAATAGTACTAATTTGCAAATAAAGTTATGTCATGAGCACGAAGATGAATTTGGCGTTCGACAATACCAACGCCTTAAAAAACAATTCATGGACGAATTGGCAGAACTGCTTGGCACTTACGAATTGCAAGTACAAATCCAAGACCCTACGCTACAAAAGGCAGCTTAGCCCTACAACCCTTCCAGCAACCCATCCTCCACCAAGTTCGGCAGCGTCACCACCAGCCCCGGCGTCCGTTCCATTTCCCGCTTGATGGCAAAAATGGCTTCCTCGTTCCTCGCCCAACTGCGACGGGCGATGCCGTTGTTCACGTCCCAGAATAGCATGGACTTGAGGCGATGTTCGGCTGCCTTGGAGCCATCCAGCACCATCCCGAAGCCGCCGTTGATGACTTCGCCCCAGCCTACTCCACCGCCGTTGTGCAGGCTGACCCAGGTGGCGCCACGGAAGCTGTCGCCGATGACGTTTTGCACGGCCATGTCGGCGGTGTAGCGGCTGCCATCGTAGATGTTCGAGGTTTCCCGGAAGGGCGAATCCGTGCCGCTCACATCGTGGTGGTCACGGCCCAAGACCACGGGGCCTGCGAGTTCGCCGCTGGCGATAGCATCGTTGAAGGCTTGGGCGATTTTCACCCGACCCTCGGCATCGGCGTAGAGGATGCGGGATTTAGAACCGACGATGGGCAGGTTGCGGTCAGCGTTTTCAATCCAAATGATATTGTCGTTGAGTTGGCCTTGGATTTCGGCAGGCGCTTCGGTCTTGATTTTTTTCAAAACCTCGGCAGCGATGGCGTCCGTTTTGTCCAAATCCGACTTCTCACCAGAGCAGCAGACCCAGCGGAACGGGCCAAAGCCGAAGTCAAAACACATCGGCCCCATGATGTCCTCCACGTAGCTGGGATAGCGGTACTCGCCCGTTTTTTTATCCTTGAAAACATCGGCGCCAGCCTTGCCCGCTTCGAGCAGGAAAGCGTTGCCGTAGTCCCAGAAATAGCTGCCCCGTTCGGCTAATGTGTTCACCGCATTTGCGTGGCGGATGAGCGTTTTCCGAATCTCGGCCATGAAACGCAGCTTGTCGTCGTCCAATAAAGCCATGGCTTGCTCGAAGCTGTAACCCGCTGGACAGTAGCCCAGGTCGTCAATATTGTGAAGGCTGGTCTGGTCGCTCACCAACTCAACGTGGGTGTTCGTTTCCACCAGTTTTTCCAGCAAATCCACGATGTTTCCAGCATAAATCAGTGCGATGGCCGTACCGTTTTGGCGGCAATCTTCGAGGCGGCTAAGCAGCAGGTTCAGGTCGGCATAAACATTTTCCCGAAGGATGTACCCGTCGGTAATGCGCTGCTCAATGGTCTTCTCGTCCACCTCCGCCAGCAGCCCGACTGCGCCTGTGATGACCGCCGCCTTCGCCTGTGCACCCGACATTCCACCTAGGCCACTGGTCACGAAGATTTTGCCCCGCAAATCATCATTGCCGAGCTTGCGCAAGCGACCTGCATTCAACAAGGTGATGGTCGTACCGTGCACGATGCCCTGCGGTCCGATGTACATGAACGAGCCAGCCGTCATCTGGCCGTATTGCGTCACGCCAAGGGCGTTGTACTTGTTCCAGTCTTCTTTTTTGGAGTAATTCGGAATCATCATCCCGTTCGTCACGACGACCCGTGGGGCATCCCGATGCGATGGGAAGAGGCCCATAGGATGACCGCTATACATCGCAAGCGTCTGTTTTTCAGTCATTTGCGAGAGGTACTGCATCGTGAGCAGGTACTGCGCCCAGTTCTGGAAGACCGCCCCATTTCCACCGTATGTAATCAATTCATGGGGGTGCTTCGCAACGGTGGGGTCGAGGTTGTTCTGAATCATGAGCATAATGGCCGCTGCGTGCTCACATTTCGACGGATAGTCGCTGATGGGCCGTGCATGCATCGGGTAATCAGGGCGAAAGCGGTACATGTAAATGCGCCCGTAGGTTTCGAGTTCGTGGTAAAACTCAGGGGCCAGCACTGCATGGAATTTTTTGTCAAAATAGCGTAGGGCATTCCGCACGGCCAGCTTTTTCTCCTCCGACGAAAGCACGCCTTCAATGACCCGCTTGGGTGCATGGGAGATGTTCGAATCGTAAGGTTTTGGGTTCGGCAAGTAGTCAGGGATGCCTTGGCGAATGGATTGCTGGAAGTCGGTCAGGTTGCTCATAATTTGGCGTTGGTTGATTTTTGCGAAGCGTAAAAATAGGTACAAAATCAGTCCGGCTTCCTGGTTTTTTGCTCCTCAAACACATCCATCAACAACCTAGGGCATAACAGCAAATCCGCCAAAATTGCAAACACCAATAGCAACGAAGTCAGCAAACCAATGTCCTGGGAATCCCGGAAACTGGAGGTCATCAGGATGCCAAAACCGCCGACCAGCAGCAACGAGGTGAGCGTCATCGCCCGGCCAGTGTGGTTCAGCGCCGAGAGGATGGCCGTGTGTTCGTCGGGTTGATTCCGCCGCTCGAACTTGTAGTTTAGTAGCAAATGTACCGTGTCGTCCACGGCAATGACGAAGCCGATAGTGAACATGATGCTCGTCCCGTAGCGGAGTTCAATGCCAAAAAGTGCCATGCAAGCCGCCGTCAACAGCAGCGGCCATGCGTTCACCCAAATTGAAATCAGCGTCACTTTCCAGTTGCGGAACAGCAGCGCCATCAGCAAGCCGATCACCACGAAGGAGAATGCCAACCCGCTGAACATGCTGCGGATGCTGATTTCCTGCACCCGATCCACCATGTGCGATGCGCCTGTTATTTTCACTTGCACCAAGCTTGAATCGAGGTGTTCGGCAACCCATTCTTCCACCGATTGGTCTATCTTCTTCACGTTCAACCTGCCCAAATCGGGGATGCGGGCAGACACTTTCCCCACCGTCCGCTCCTTGTTCATGATGTGCGAGACGAAGGCCGGTTTGAACTTCCGAAACGCCTTCTCCGACCGGTTCAAATCCTCCTGTGTTTCCGGCAAAGCGTAAGCCTCGGCACCACCACCGTGCATGGATTTGTTAAGGCTTTTGTAAAAAGTGGCAGGAGAATACACGCCGCCCAGTTGCGGCAGCGAATCGAGGTGGTTGTGGAGTTTTTCAATTTGTTCGAGTAGGGCTAAATCGTTCAACCGATGGCTGTTTTTAGGTAAAATGGCCATTTCGAAAGTACGTGCGCCTGCTGCTTCCTCATCGAAATACGCCACCGATTTGTGAAGCGCCTCCGTCGAGACAGCGCTCTCCAAGTGGTGATTGGTGTTGATAAAAAACAGCGAAGCCACACTGACGGCGGCCAGCAGCACCGATGCGCGGGTCAGCAACCGCCCTTTTTGTTGGATTAGCTTCGCAATGCCCGAATAACTTCGCTCCCATTTTTTGAATAAAAAATCGGAAGCTACAAAGGCCGAAGGCCGGATGAAAGGCATGAGTGAAACCAACATAACCACCGTCACGAAATAAGCCAACATAACGCCCAAGGCCATGTCCAGACCAAATTTAGTGGTGGCTGGGATGGATGAAATTGCCAAGGCCAAAAAACCGATGGCGGTGGTGAATGAAGTAAGGAATGTGCCCAATCCGGCGTCGTTCAAGGCCAAACGGATGGCCTCCAAACGTGGTTGACCCTGCTTGATGCGGTCTTCGTATTTTGAAAAAATGTGGATCACATCCGACACACTGACCACCAGCATGATGGTCGGGTACAGGTTCGACATGATGTCGAGCGGGTGGCCACGAAGCACTAGGTAGCCCAACAGATTGAGCAGCGAAACGCAAAAAACAAGTAACGGCAACACCACTCCCCATCCCGACTGATAGACAAACCCCAGCAGCAGCACCAATATTCCGATGCATTTGACAGTACCCCAAATCAGTTCCCGATTGCTAGTCCGGTTGTAGTTGACTTCGTAATACACCAAGCCGCCGATGTAGGTCCTATCGAATTTCATTGAATCAAGCTTGGACTCCAGCGCAGCGATGACTGCCTCCTCCCGCCTTGGGTCGAGGTCATGCTCCAGTTGGAGCGTGACCAGCAATGCGTTCATTTTTTTTGAAAAAAGTCGCTCCGCAATGCGGGGGTCGGCAGCCAGTCCGGCACTATCTGTGTTGAACTGTCCCGCGCTGTCCCAAGTCAGGAAAGGCTGTGGCACTATGCCGAACGGCGTGCGCACGGCATCCTCCACATTGGTAATGGAAAAAGCACGTTCCACATCCGGCAACACATTGGCGGCATTGGTGAAGTCCGCCACCTTTCTCAAAAAAACCGTGTCGAAAATGCCGCTCTCGTTCACGAGCGCTATGCTCAGCAGGTCGTCCTCGTCACCCAATTCCCCGATGATTTTTTCATAAAACTGGCGGTCGGCATCTCCCCTTGGAAAATAGGTCGAAAAATCCTGTTTGATTTCGATGCGAAAAAGACCAATCACCGAATAAATACTGGTTCCAACGAGCAAAAAACAGAGCGGAATACGGTATTTCAGGAGGATGTTACCAAGCATTGTGAGCAATGATATGGGTTAGACGCCGACGAGGTTTCGAACCACTCCGGCGTTGGTTCAAATTGCCCGCCAAGGTAACAATCCCATGCATTGCGAAGCTAAAAAACAGCATCAATTGCCAAGGTTCATTCACTTCCAGTAAAAAAACCACAAGCCCACTGCCACCTATCGTCAGGAGCACCCAAACCCACATGCCCCATGTTTTCCCCTCGGCCATCCCACCGTTGGCCAGGGTGCTGAGGAAGACCAGCGCAAACAGCAACGCAAGCTTCCAACCAGCCCACTCCGGCTCCATTTTTACATAAAAAAGCAACAGCCCAAACAGCAGGAACCCGCCCATCGCCACAAAAAAATCATTGAAACGATGTGGTGAATTTCGTTCGAAAAACCCAATAACGGCAGGCATTTTCAGCCATTTTAAAATCGGGATGGCGTTCACCCAGAACGGGTTTTCGGCCTTGAGGTGGTCATGTACGCCCAGTTCGATGGGTACATTCGGCAGTTCTTGTTGGTAGGTGCCAAATATTTTGTCCCAAATGGCAAAAGTGCCGCCGCAGTTTTTATCCATGTACTCTGGGTTCTTGGCGTGGTGAAGGTGGTGGACGGCGGGCGTCACCAGCACGTGGTCGAGCCACGATTTTTTGTCTTTTAGCACTCGGTTGTGGTTCCAAAACTGGATGAAATAATGCGTCGAGGAAACTACTAGGTAGATGCCCAGCGGCACGCCCAGCACTGCCAGCAGGATGAAAAACGGCAATGCCGTCAACGATGAGAGCCAAGCATTGCGGATGCCAAGCGACAGGCTGTAATGTTCGCCCTCATGATGCACGGAGTGCAGGCTCCAGAGGAACGGTACTTTGTGGTGCGTCCAGTGCAGCACGTAGAAGCAAAAATCCCAAGCAAAAATGGTGAAAACCCACTGTACCGCCACGGGCCAGGAGGCCATCCAATCCAAGCTCCAATGCGTCAGCACCCACTGGAAAGCCAGCAGTTCGAAGCCCCGCAGCACCCAAAAAAGGATATGCCCGGAGTTCAGGTTATTGATGATTTCAAGCCACGGAATGCGCTCGTCCATGGCGTAGCGGACAAATACTAGTTCAACAAGAACCAGCCCGAAAAGCAGCGAGGTTGCGAGGAATAAGCTCATTTTTATTGATGTAGTTGTGGTGGATTGATGTGGTCACATGGTTAGCCACGGCAGCGCTGGGGCTGCGTTTTTCACTTGTTGCTTACCTATTTTCCCGACCCACTCGGCCAGCCCGTCAAGCTGGTTCCAGAAGGTAGCGGTCGGGTTATAGTTCAATTCATTTTTGGCTTTCGAAATGTCCAAAACGGCGTCCTGCGTAAGGTACTGCCAGGCTTGTTCCGTTAGGCCAGCACTTACGCCGAGTGCAGATTTCAGCTTCATCGAAGTTTTTATCAGCCCTTCGGGCAAATGGGCGAACTGCTCCACCCCTCCTACCCTGCTCAGCAGGGCCTTGAAAACATCCGAAAGTCTGTACGGTGACTCATCGGCAAGGTTGAAAATGCCAGCAGTTTTTTCAAAAATGCAGCACTCCACGGCTTGCGCCAGATTGCTCACGTGCGTCATTGAGCTTTCAGCTTCAAGTTTTCCGGGCAGCAGGGCCAACCGTTTTGTCACTTGCAGCCGCAGTATTTTCGGCAGCAAAACCCGGTCGCCAATGCCGTAAATCGCCCTTGGCCGAAGTATGCAAACCTTTTGATTATCAGCACGTTGCGAAAACAGCCATTCGTCAGCGGCGAGCTTAGTTTTGCCGTAGGCCGAAAGGTTTCCACCAGCTTCTGATTCATTTTTCCCCCGCCCTGGTTCGTACACTGACGAGGAGGAAATTTGGATAAAAATCGGGCAACCGCCCAGCGCTTCGAACACGTTTTTAGTGCCTTGCAAATTGGCAGCCAGCAGGTCATCGAGCCGGGCATGGTCATCGGCGAGAGCAGCGGCATGCACCACGGCGTCCACCTCCAATCTCGGCAGCGGCTGCCGGATGTCGCCAGGCACCCATTTTGCGAAGCGCAACAAATCGGCTGGTGGCACTCCCCTGCCAATGGCCACAACCTCGTCGCCTCGCCGTGCGAAATGCCGGACCAGATTAGCCCCAACGAAACCCGTTGCTCCGGTTATGGCAATTTTCATGGCTGTTTGGGCTTAAGGTCGGCGAGGTTTCGAACCTCCCCGACCTTGGTTCCGACCAGTTCCTGCAAGGCTTTTCTATCCACTTTTTGCTGTCTGCCACTGCGTGGCAATGGCATGAAAACGACCTCGTCCGGCAAGGCTTCAGTGTCAATCGAAAACGGGCCAGACCGCAGCATTTGCTGGATTTTTGGCTCCGCAATGGGCTGGCTGGTCTCCAGCACCAGCACCACTTCTTCGTCCTGTTTTGCATCTGACCAGCGGCCCACCATCGCACAGTCCACCACGCCAGGGATGCGGTTAATGGTGGGTTCGTAGAGGCCGGGGTACAGGTTGAAATTCCGGCGGATAATCATGTCTTTTTTGCGGCCAGTGAGCACCAGTTGGCCATCAGGCGTACGATAGCCGAGGTCGCCCGTTGGGAAAAATCCTTGCTGGTCGGGCTGCTCCAAATAACGCTGGAACAACTGCGGGGACTGCAAACTGATTTCATGGTCAGCCTCGATTTTCAGCTCTACCTGCGGAAATGGCGTCCCCAAAAAATCGCCCTCGCAGTCCAAAATTGCTTTTTCCCGCCCGTCGCAGGCAGCAATCAGCAGGTGCTCGGTCATGCCGTACAGGCAGGTCACTTGACAGCCATCGGGCAACACTGGCAACAGTTTTTCCAAAAACGCCCGTCGCACGGGTGCTGAGCCAAAAAACAAAGAGCGTAGGCAGTCAGGCAGTCGTTTTCCGGTAGCATTGCAAAGCTCGATGAGCGGCAAAAAATCGCTCGGCGGCCCGAACAGTGTGCTGATTTTGTGGCGTTCTAGGAATTCAATTTGCTGGTCGGCAGGCATTGGATATTTCCAAAAATGTATTGGAATGCCAGCGCTCATGCCGATGAGCGCAAAATGCGGCAAATGCGTGGCCAAGGCCGTGTTTTCACCTTTTTTCAATAAATCAATCAATAGTTTTATACTGGTTGAAATGGAGGACACGATGTGTACGACGCCCTTTGGCGAAGCCAATGTACCAGAAGTATATACGATGATGACGGGATGATTCGCCGGCTGTTTTTCATATCGTATAGCTGCATTATTTATTGGCTTTTCAACCAATTTGCCAAAACCAATATGGGATGAAATAATGGGCAACCATTTTCCAGTGGCTATTATTTCACAATTGTCAACGAACGGAAAATATGGCCCTTTTTTATTTCTCCAAAAATAAACGGCTTTAATGATGGGATGCTCCCGCAGCAGTAACAACCGATAATCCACAAAAGCCAAGCTGGGCTTGAGTTGCAGCAGCTTTTGTTGATAATTTTCACGGCCCATTTCTGGGTCAATGATGGCCGCAGGAATGCCCGCCATCATGCAGCCATAAATAATCACCAATAAATCAACACTTGGCGCAACAGCCAATATGGTGGTGTCTTTTTCGCCATACCCCGTACTTTTTAGGGACAAAGATAATTGAAGTGCACGACCATATATATGGCCATAACTTAATGATTTACCCGACTCCCATACTGCTGGCTTATCCGCAGGTTGCGAAGCCAATAATTCTGTCAAATCATTTTGAAATATGGTCGTCATAAGCGCCCTTTTTTTACCAAATCAGCATTTGCATGGAGAGGCTAAACCCAGCCCCGATGCCGAAGAGCATCACCCGGTCGCCTTTCTTTAATTTACCCTGCTGCATGGCTTGGTGCATGGCCAACGGGATAGAAGCCGCCGCTGTGTTGCCACATTTCTCGAAGGTGGAAACCATGCGGTCAATGGGCACGCCAGAGGCCATTTCGATGGTGCGGAAAGTGCTCACCGAGACCTGGTGGGTGAACAGCCAATCCACTTCGTCGGGTGACCAGCCAGCCTCCTGGTAGCTCGAAAGTAAGAACTGGAAACCTTCCTCGCTGATGACGTTTTTCAGCCCGGCGGTGTCGCCCTCGAAGAAGATTTTTTCGGGGTCACGAGGATACATCGAGCCGCCGCCCTTGATGGTGCAGAGCGGCCAATGCTCGCCACGGCTCAGTTTTTTCTGGAAAAAAATGCCGCTTTCGTCGTCGGAACGTGTGAGCAGCATAGCAGCGCCCGCATCGCCGAGACTGTAGGCGGCGAGGTGGCTGTTGGTGAACCCAAGTCCATCCAAGCGCATGGCGTGGCTCAGTTTTTCGCCGTTGACAATCAACACATTGGCACAAATGCCGGATTGAATGAGCGAGGACCCGACTGTGATGCCGTCCACAAAGCCGTTGCAGGCGTTTTTGAGGTCGAAACAAGGGCATTGCAATCCCAATTTATGCTGGATAATATTGGCCGTTGCAGGTTCTATGAGGTCGGCAGAGGCAGCGGCAAAAATCAGATAGTCAATATTTTCAGGGCCAATTTCTTCGACGATGGGAAGTGCTGCCTTCACAGCCAAATCGGAAACTTGCTCATCGGGTGCGGCAAAGCGGCGCTCTTTGCTGCCAAATAGTTTTTCCAAAGTCCCGGACAACAGCACGGGCCGATGTTGGTTGGTCATTTTTTCCAATTCATCGTTGGATACGGTGCGGCTTGGAAGATAAGAGGAAACATGGCTGATTTTTACTTTGAGCATTGAAAGTGTTTTACCAAAGAGTCAACCGTAAAGGTTGTCAATAAATGTTGTTTATAAAATGGTTGGTAAACAGCTTGGCCGATTTTGTGCAACAAAAAAAGGCAAGCCAAGTGAATGGCTTGCCCTTTTCAATTGATTATCAATCAGTTAGAAGCTGTAGTCGGCACGTAGCGTCCAATTGCGGGTGGCCTCAATTTTTCCGGGACGGGCCGTCCATTCCTCGTTGGTCAGGTTGCCGCAAATCAACGCTAACTTCAAATGATCGTTGGGGAAATAGGCGACACGGGCGCCCAGCACGAGGTCACCTTTGTCGTTTTGGGTGCGGTATTGCCGAAGGCCAGGCACCACCAGCGCTTCAAAAACCTCGTCAATATTTTCCATGAAACTGTTGTAAACGGCGCTCACGCCGACGGCAAAATGCCCAGCCCTCGACTCGATGTCCACTTTGGCGGTGTGCTTGTAGCGGTATTTCAGGATGTTCTGGCAGGAGCGATTATTGGAGCAAACCGATGAATTGATGGCATTCAGGTAAGCGTCAGTCTGGCGGAAGGCTTCTGAGCCATTTTTGATGGAATCAATGGACGCCCAGTCCTTGAATTTTGGGTCAATGTAGGTGTAACCTGCCAGCACGGTAGTCTCCAACCCGAAGATTTTGCCCTTGCCAGTGATGCTTGCCTCGTACCCATTGATGCGGGTGTCGCCCACGTTTTGGGACTGGAAAGATGGCGGGAATGCGGCCAACACGATATTGAACTCCATCATGTCTTGGTATTCGCTGGTGAAGGCGGCCAGGTCAAGAAAGCCACTGAACTCGCTGATTTTGAAGCCTTGTCGCAGGCCCAATTCTGCCGACCAGCCTGTTTCGCTCGTCAAGTCAACGTTCGGGAGAATGGGCGTGCCGCCAAAAATCGTGTAGATGAATTTTTCGGCAATGCTTGGAAAACGGTATCCCTGGCCCCAGCTTGCCCGCAGGAAGGTTGCCTTGCCCAGTTCATAGCTTGCCCCGAAGCGGAAAACGGGTTTTGCCTCCTTGATTTCACCGTTCGGAACCGTGTCACGGTGGACCACCGAGCCGCCGTTTTTGTATTCAATTATCTCAGGGGTCAGGATTTTGTTTGACTCATAACGGAACCCACCGGAAAGGTTTAGCCTATCAAAAAGCTTTTGGTCAAGCTGGAGGTAGCCAGCCATGTTTTGGCTGGTAAACGTGGTGTCACCGTAAAGCGGTGCCCGCACCGCCGTGCCGATGAACACGCCGCCAGCAGAAAGTATCATTCCAATCCGCTCCATTTTCCGTTGAAACTGGTACTCGGCGTACTTCACTTCCGAGCGGTTCGACTGGTCGGCCTCGGAGGTGCCTGTGTTGTTTTTCACCCCAAAATAACGCCCCATCAGCTTGTGGCGGTTGTTGGAGGGGTCGTAGTAAGTGATGTAGGGGTCAATATTGAACCGGAGGTTGTCACTTTCCGAAACGGCAGCGCCGGGGCGCAAAATAAGGCTGTCCACCCCACCCCAGAAGAAAAAAGAAGCGCCTTTTATCTTGTTGAAATTGGTGTTCAGGCCCACCGAAAGTCGGTCGGTGATGCGGTAGCGGGTTCCAATATTGATGCGGCCCCGACGGCTCCAGGTGCTGTCGTTGATGCTTTCTTGGCGGTAGTAGTAGCCACCTGCGACCAGGTCCAAATTGCCGATTTTTTGTTTGTGGGAAATGCTGCCGCCCGCCGAGTAGCGTGGTGTGTCCCACCACTTGGCGGCTTTGTTTTTCGGGGCTTCGTAAATGGCAACGAAGGGGGAAAACTTCGTTTCCGGCTTCGATTTGGCGTAGGCGGTGCGCACGTTCACGATGCCGTTCAGCGCCGAGGAACCGTACAGTGCCGAAGCTGCGCCCTTCACCACTTCCACTTGCTCGATGTTCTCCAGCGGCACGTCCTCCCACTGCGGGTAGCCAGCGTCGGCTTGCAGGATGGGCATGTCGTCCACGAGCAGCAGCACTCGGCTGCCAGCACCGTAGCTGAAGCCAGAGCCGCCACGGATATTGGCTTGGTCGCCAACGAGGTTCACGCCAGGCACTTTGTCGAGCAGACCGCTGAGGCTGGTTTGGTTGGTGCTTTCGACCAAGTTGGGCTTGAGCACATCGAGGGAAACGGTGACTTCGCCCAGCGCCCGCTCGTGCTTGCCGCTGGTTACGGTCGCCGTGCTGAGGATATTGCTGCTCTCGGTCAAGGTCAGGATGATTTCCTTGGATTCCCCCGCCTTCAGGCTTATGTTCCGCTTGACCGTTTCGAGGCCAACGTAGCTGAAAACGACTTCATAGCTGCCCGCAGGAAGTGAAAGTTCGTAGTGCCCGTCGAGGTCGGTGATGGTCCCGTGCTCGCCAGCCTGAATGGTGGCCGAGATGAGCGGGGAATTGTCTTTTTCGTCGGTGAGGGTGCCCGTCAGAGTTGCATTTTGAGCAAAAACAAAGGTAGATGCCAGCAACAGCAGGGCGGAAAAGGTAGATTTTACCATGTTCATAATTAATGCAGTGGTTGTGGTTAGGCGGCTTTTGGAGCTTTTTTTTGAAAAAAGAAAAGCAATTTTAGGCAATTCAGGCTTTTTTTTCTCTTGGGAAAGTTCTCAG
>Ga0075012_10004885_pt1 | contig 12393 bp, 13 predicted proteins | sample All_14_2_FD_71474 | JGI IMG/M metagenome (GOLD analysis project Ga0075012, IMG submission 71474) | Freshwater microbial communities in response to fracking from Pennsylvania, USA - Allegheny Zone_MetaG_DW_15 | ecosystem: Environmental > Aquatic > Deep subsurface > Groundwater > Drilled...
GGGCGCTACCAGCTCCTCTCCCGGATCGCCATCGGCGGCATGGGCGAGGTCTGGCAGGCGACCGATCTCGTCATCGGCCGCACCGTCGCCATCAAGATCCTCAAGGACGAGTACATGGGCGACCCGGGGTTCCTCGAGCGCTTCCGCGCCGAGGCCCGCCACGCCGCTCTCGTCAACCACGAGGGCATCGCCAACGTCTACGACTACGGCGAGGAGGAGGGCAGCGCCTACCTCGTGATGGAGCTCGTCCCCGGCGAGGCGCTCTCGACGATCCTCGAGCGCGAGCGGGTGCTGCCCGCCGACCAGGTGCTCGACATCGTCGCGCAGACCGCGTCGGCGCTGCACGCGGCCCACCAGGCCGGTCTCGTCCACCGCGACATCAAGCCCGGCAACCTGCTGATCACGCCCGACCGCCGCGTGAAGATCACCGACTTCGGCATCGCCCGCATCGCCGACCAGGTGCCCCTGACCGCGACCGGCCAGGTGATGGGGACGGTGCAGTACCTCTCGCCGGAGCAGGCGAGCGGGCATCCGGCCTCGCCGTCGACCGACATCTACTCGCTCGGCATCGTCGCCTACGAGGCGCTCGCCGGGCGCCGACCGTTCACGGGCGAGTCGCAGGTCGCGATCGCGATGGCGCAGATCAACGAGGCGCCGCCCGAGCTCCCGGTGACGGTGGCCGAGCCGGTCCGCAACCTGGTGTTCGCCGCCATCGCGAAGAAGCCCGCAGAACGGCCCGCCTCGGCGCAGGCCTTCGCCCGCGCCGCGCAGGCGCTGCGTCGCGGGGACGTGGGCGGCGCCGCCGCGATCGTTCCTGCCATCCTGACCGGCGGCGCGACCGCCGCGACCGCGGTGCTGCCCGGCAACGAGGACACCACGCGCGTGCTGCCGAGCGTGGGCCCGGTTCCGACGCCCGCGATGCCGACCGACACCCGCCGGAGTCCGTGGACGTGGCCGCTGGTGGCCCTCATCGGCATCCTGGTGGTGCTCCTCATCGGCGCCCTCATCGCCGTGTTCGCCCAGCCGAACCCCGGGCCCGACCCCGAGCCGAGCGACACCCCGACGGCCGAGCCGACGGAGAGCAACACCCCGTCACCGTCCCCGACGGTCGAGACGGTCGCGATCGTCGAATCGGAGTGGATCGGCAAGACCCGCACCGCCATCGAGGCCCTCGCGGCCGAGCTCGGCCTGCGGCTCGACCCGGTCGTGCGCAACATCGCCCCGTCGAAGGAGCAGGAGGGTCTCTCCTACGAGATCAACCCGCGCGGCGGCAGCACGGTGCTGCCCAACGCCGTCATCACGGTGTTCTTCTACGCGCCGATCCCGGTACCCGAACGGCCGTCGAACCTCGCGATCGACCCGGGCACCGGGCCGTACCCCGGCTCCAGCACCGTCGTGCTGAGCTGGCCGGCGTACACCTCCTGCCCGGCGGGCTTCCCGCTGACCGGCTACGACTTCACGATCGTCGGCGGATCGCCCGGCTCGTCACTGCCGCTCGCGGCCTCGGCGACCGAGCTGCCCGTGACCCTCGCCGCGAGCGGTCAGCTGCGCGTCACCTACGTGGCGATCTGCTCCACGCTGCGGTCCGAGCGGTCGAACGAGCTCGCCATCCCGATCGGCTAGAACCGAATCGAGCACCCCTCACCCGCCTAGACTGACCACCACAGCAGAGCACCACGGCTGCACGGCACCACCGCAGCGCAGCATCCCTTCACCGAGGAGACCGAGGCACCGATGGACGAGGTCGCGCACGGCGCACGACTCATCGCCGGACGATACGAGCTGGGCCGTCTGATCGGCACCGGCGGGATGTCCGACGTCCACCTCGCGACCGACGCCAAGCTCGGTCGCCGCGTGGCGGTGAAGCTGCTGCGCTCGAGCCTGGCGTCCGAGCCCGTGTTCCGCACCCGCTTCCGGCAGGAGGCGCAGGCCGCCGCCCGCATGGCGCACCCCACGATCGTGCGGGTGTTCGACGCCGGCGAGGAGGTCACGACCGAGGCCGATGGCACCGAGACGATCGTCCCGTACATCGTCATGGAGTACATCGAGGGCCGTCTGCTGAAGGACATGATCGCCGACGGGCCGCTGCCCGTGGACGAGGCGATCCGCATCACGGAGGGCATCCTGACCGCCCTCGAGTACTCGCACCGGGCGGGTGTCGTGCACCGCGACATCAAGCCCGGCAATGTCATGGTGACGTCGTCGGGCCAGGTGAAGGTCATGGACTTCGGCATCGCGCGGGCCCTCTCCGACTCCGCCGCGACGGTCGCCCAGACCAGCACGATCCTCGGAACGGCGCAGTACTTCTCGCCCGAGCAGGCGCGCGGCGAGACCGTGGATGCCCGCACCGACCTCTACGCCGCGGGCGTGGTGCTCTTCGAGCTGCTCACCGGTCGCCCGCCGTTCCAGGGCGAGTCGGCCGTCGCGGTCGCCTACCAGCACGTGAGCGAGCAGCCGGCCGCACCCAGCACCCTGAACCCCGCACTGAGCCCGGCCGTCGACGCCGTCGTGCTGCGCGCCCTGACGAAGGACCGCTTCGCGCGGTTCCAGACGGCGAGCGAGTTCCACACCGCGCTCCGGGCCGCGGCCGCGGGCGAGGCGCCCCCGCCGCCGGCCGACCCCTCCTCCGACTTCACCTCCACCCTGTTCGGTGTCGACCCGCGGGCGACCGCCGACACCGAAGCGGCGATGCGGCAGTTGAGCGTCGACGACGATGAGCGTCGCAGCCGTACCCAGTCGCGCCCGCCGGTCGCCTGGATCTGGGCCGGCATCGCCGTGGTCGGCGTCGTCATCGCCGCCGTGCTGTTCTGGGCGGTCAACCTCGAGAGCACGCCCATCGCCCAGGGCACCGCCGTCGCCGTGCCCGACATCGTTGGGCTCGACTACGAGGAGGGTGCGCAGATCCTCCTCGACGCCGAGCTGCAGCCGCAGCCCTCGACCGAGGTCAGCGCGACCGTGCCCGAGGGGCAGATCATCAGCACCGATCCGCGGGCGGGCATCACGGTCGCGCCCGGTCAGGTGATCGGCGTCGTCGTCTCGGCCGGCCCGCAGCGGATCAGCGTGCCCAGCCTCACCCTGCTCACCCTCGAGGAGGCGGAGCAGCTGCTCCTCGAGCGCGGTCTCACCCTCGGCACGGTCACCGCCGAGAACTCGGCCTCCGTCGCGCGCGATGTCGTGATCCGCTCCGATCCGGATACGGGGACCGAGCTGCGCGAGGGCGACACCGTGAACCTCGTGATCTCGACGGGCCGCGTGACCGTGCCCGATGTGCGCAACCTGTCGATCGGCGAAGCCTCGTCGCAGCTGACCGCGCTCGGCCTGCAGATCACCGTGGAGGGCGACACCTCGTGCAGCGGCCAGAACGTGACCGCGCAGTCGCTGCCGCCGGGCGACCAGCCGCAGGGCTCGGCCGTCACGCTGCGCTACTGCAGCGGGCTCGAGGGGTGATCCCCCGCCGCACGGCTGGGGTGCTGTGACGCAGCGTCGGGTCGGGATCGCCGAGCCCCGCCGCGGGATCAGTCGCGCGGCGTGATCGCGACGAGCGGGCTGAGCCCGACGGCCGTCTCCGCGGCGCTGGGCAGGCCGGCCTCCGCCAGCCAGTTGCCGAGCATCCGGTAGCCGCCCTCGGTCAGCACCGATTCGGGGTGGAACTGCACGCCGTGCATCGGCGCCGAGCGGTGCCGCACCCCCATGATGATGCCGCCCTCGGTGCGCGCGGTGACGACGAGCTCGTCGGGCACCGTTCCATCGACGATGGCGAGGCTGTGGTACCGCGTGGCGCGGAAGCTCTCGGGCACGCCGTCGAAGAAGGCGCTGCCGTCGTGCTGCACCTGCGAGGTCTTGCCGTGCATGAGCTCATCAGCGTGGCTCACCGTCGCGCCGAGGGCCTCGGCGATGGCCTGGTGGCCGAGGCACACCCCGAGCAGCGGCGTCTGGGCGGCGAGCGCCGCCCGCACGACGGCGATCGAGATGCCAGCCGACGCCGGATTCCCGGGACCGGGCGAGACGAGCACCGCGTCGTAGTCGGCGATGAGCGCGGCGGCCTCCGCCTCCGGCACGGCATCGTTGCGGATCACCGTGGTCTCCGCACCGAGCTGCTGCAGGTAGCCGTCGAGGGTGTAGACGAAGCTGTCGTAGTTGTCGATCACGAGCACGCGCACGTCACGGTCCTCCGACGGATGAGTCTTGCGGCAGCAGGAGATCGGCCGCCCAGGGGAACACCCACTGGACGAGGGCCGCGATGACCACCGCGGCGAGCAAGATCAGAATGAGCACCCGCACCCAGACCGGTCCAGGGAGGATGCGCCACAGCGCTGCGTACATCAGACCGCCCCTCTGGGGCCCATGGGGCTCATCGCCCGGCCTCGACGAGCGATGAGATCTCGGGCGGCGGGCCGTCGGCGCGCGGGTACCACGTCTCGTAGGCCGCGTAGGCGATGATGCGCTCGGCCGTCGACCAGGGCGGGTTGCAGCTGGTGAGGGTCAGGACCCGATCGGTCGGGGCGACGCCGGGAGCCGCGGGAACCGGCTCGAGCACGTCGACCCCCGAGGGCCACACGTACTCCAGCCCGCGGAAGCCGTACTGGTACCAGCCATCGACCGTCTCGACGTAGATCTTGTCGCCGAGCCGGAAGGAGTCGATGTCGCCGAAGGCGCTGCCGTACGTCCAGCGGTGTCCGGCGAGGGCGAAGTTGCCGACCTCACCTGGCATCTGCGTGCCGATGTAGTGACCGACGCCGACGGTCCAGCTGTTGAGCACCGTCTCGACGTCGACGCCCGAGGCGATCGAGCGCTTCCACTCCGCACCGAAGCGCGGAACGATGAGGGCCCCGAAGACCTCGCCCTCGCGGGTCGGCTCGGGGGTGACGACGGGCTCTCCCGGATCGGCCGGGCGCTCGGCCGTTCCCTCCCCGCGCTCCCAGCGGGCCTGGAGCTCCTCCTGGACCTCCTCGGCAGCCACCTGCTGGCCGGAGCCGACGACGATGTCGTTCAGCCAGAGGTACCAGCCGAGGAAGAGCATGACGACGACGCCGGCGGTGATAAGGAGCTCGCCGAGCACCCCGGTCACCGTGATGCGCGCGGGCGGGCGCGGCGCCGCAGCCGCGCGACCGCCGCGGCGCGGCTCCGGCGCGGCCTGCTCGGCCGTCGCGGGGGCGGCGCTCGCCTCGGCGGAGGGCTCGTGCTCGGTCACGGCTCGATTCTAGGCGCAGGTTCCGGGGAGCCCTGCGGTTAGACTGCTTCGCATGGCCCGTACGACGACGCGCAACGCCGAGAACCCCGAGACGCCGCGGGGTGCTGACGCTCCCAATCCGGTCTGGTTCAAGCCGATCATGTTCGGCTTCATGCTCGTCGGCCTGATCTGGATCCTCGTGTACTACATCAGCCAGGCGTCCTGGCCGGTGCCGAGCCTCGGGCCGTGGAACATCATGGTCGGCTTCGGGATCATGTTCATCGGCTTCCTGATGACGACCCGGTGGCGCTGACCCGCGTCGCAGTGCCCGACGATTCGTCGAATTACACCGGTGTGATTATCCCCACTGTGGACACCCCTGTGGATAAGTCGTGGAGAGCGCCGTCGGCTATCAGCCGATGACGAGGCGCAGCACGGTCGCTGCCACGAGCAGCGCACCGACGCCCGCGAGCAGCCAAGCCTGCTTTCGCTGTTGATCCGCGCGCCGGGTCCGGAGCATGATGGCGGCGCACGCCGCCCCGGCGAGCAGGCCCCCCACGTGCGACTGCCACGAGACGCCCGGGATCAAGAATCCGAGCGCCAGGTTGATCGCGATGATCACGACCAGTTGGATGTTCCGGCCGCCCAGCCGACGCTGGATCACGAAGAAGGCGCCGAGAAGACCGAAGATCGCGCCGGATGCTCCCACCACGATGCTCAGCGGAGCGAGCCACAGCACCGCGACCGAGCCGCCGAGGGCGGAGAGCACGTATACGGCCGCGAACCGCGAGCGCCCGATCAGGCTCTCGAGCAGCGGACCGAGCACCCACAGCGAGTACATGTTGAACACGATGTGGAAGATCGAGCTGTCACTGTGCACGAGCGCGACGGTGAGCATCCGCCACGGTTCGATCGCGGTGAGCGGCGGGAAGTAGGCGAGCGCCGCAGTGACGGCGCCCTGCGTCACCCACTGCAGCACGAAGACCGCGAGGGTGACCGCCAGGATGCTGTAGCTGACCACCGGAGCACTGCTGCCCGGCCGGAAGGCCCGCACGACGGCCGGAGCCCGGCGCGGCATCGCTGCACGCGCGGCGGCGACGCACTCCGGGCACTGGACGCCGACAGCCGCCGGCGTCCAGCACTCGGGGCAGACGGATCGGTCGCAGCGCTGGCAGCGCACGCCGCTCGCCCGATCAGGGTGGCGGTAGCAGGTGCCCGCGCCTGTCCCGGATCGGGGCTCGCCCGCCGCCGGATCGGTCACGCGACCTCGACGACCTCGATGCTCGAGATGACGACGTCCTGCAGCGGCTTGTCGTTCGTGTTCGTCGGCACCGCCTCAATCGCCTTCACGACGGCCTTCGAGTCCTCGTCGGCGACGGCGCCGAAGATGGTGTGGTTGCCGTTCAGCCACGGGGTCGCCACGGTCGTGATGAAGAACTGCGAGCCGTTCGTGCCGCGCCCGCCGCGCTTGCCGGCGTTGGCCATGGCGAGCAGGAAGGGCTCGCTGAACTGCAGCTCGGGGTGGATCTCATCGTCGAATTCGTAGCCGGGGCCGCCGATGCCCTGTCCGAGCGGGTCGCCGCCCTGGAGCATGAAGTCCTTGATGATGCGGTGGAAGATCACACCGTCGTACAGCGGCTCGGTGGTCGCCTGCCCGGTGCGCGGGTGCGTCCACTCCTGCGTGCCGGTGGCGAGACCGACGAAGTTGCGCACGGTCTTGGGGGCGTGGTTGCCGTAGAGGTTGACGACGATGTCGCCGTGGTTGGTGTGGATGGTGGCGACAGCGGTGTGAATCGACATGCCGCCCATTCTGGCATGGAGGCTCCTGGCGGCTGGCTGAGCATCGGCGGCGCATCTGTTGGGTGCGGGGTCGGGGAGTGCCAGGATGGGGGTGTCGACCACTGACGATGCAGGAGGGTCACCATGGAACTGTCACGCAAGCGCCAGCGCGAGCTCAAGAAGCTCCGCCGCGAGGCCGAGAACGTCTGGGACGAGCAGCGCGAGGTTCTCGAGCGCGCGGCGGGGATCCTGCGCGATGCGAGTCGGCAGGCTGCCTCGGTCGCCCGGGACGACGTCGCCCCGCGCGTCCGGCAGACCTATGAGAAGCGCATCGTCCCCGGCGTGGAGGCCGGCGTCGACTCGGTGCGGCACGCCGCCTCCGCGACGCGCGACCGTTTCGTCGACGATATCCTTCCCGCGGTCACCGGTGCGATCGGCTCCGCGATCGCGGTGCTCGATGTCGCGCGCGACAAGCGCATCCGGGATGCCCTCCGCCAGGTCTCAGCGACCGGCCGCGAGCTCGCCACGCGCGCGGGTCAGCGCGTGGGCATCGTCGAGGTCAAGCCCCAGCCCGGACCGGGACGGTACATCCTGATCGGCCTCGGTGTTGTGGCGACCGCCGCGATCGCCTACGCCGCCTGGCAGACGCTGCGCACCGACGACGACCTCTGGGTCGAGGAGGAGATCGCCGCGCCCGAGCCGTGAGCCGCGACCGTCACAGGTCGAGCACGAGCTCGGGAGTTCGCGCCCGCGAGACGCAGGGGTAGAAGACCCCGACCTCGTCCTTGTCGACATCCGGCATGACCGAGTCGAGGTGGAGCGGCGTGCCGCGGAGCACCCGGGTCTCGCAGGTGCCGCACACGCCGGTGCCGCACGAGGTCGCGACCGGCAGGCCCGCCCCCTGCAGGGCGGCCAGGATGCTCTCCTCCGCCGCGACCTCGACGCGCTTCCCCGACCGCTGAGCGACGACCGTGACGGCCGCCCGTTCGACGCCGGCGGAGCGGTCGGTGGCGATGAAGCGCTCCGTGTGGCACCGGTCGCGCGGCGTCGCCTGCTCGACAGCATCGAGCAGGGTGCCGCTGCCGCAGGAGTAGACCGCGGTCTCGGGGCCGGTGGCCGCGATGACCCGTGCGAGGTCGACACGCTCGGTGCGTTCATCGCCGGTGACGACCTGCACGCGATCGCCGTACTCCTGCTCGAGCTCGGCGGCGAAGGCGAGCTGGCTGCGGGTGCGACCCAGGTAGAGCAGGCGCCAGGTGCGCGTCGGCGGCAGGGCCTCGATCATCGCCCGGATCGGCGTGATGCCGATGCCACCCGCGATGAAGAGGTAGTCGTGCGCCGCCTCCAGGGGGAAGTGGTTGCGCGGCCCGATCACGTCGAGCTCGTCGCCGAGCTGGGCGATGTCGTGCAGCCAGGCGCTGCCGGCACCCGCCGGCTCGGCCCGCAGCACGGCGATGTCCACGTGGTTGCGATCAGCGGGATCGCTGCACAGGGAGTACTGCCGCTCGATGCCGATCGGCAGGCGGAGCGTGATGTGGGCCCCGGCGTACCAGGGCTCGATCGGCCGGCCGTCGACCCGGGCGAACCGCAGGCGCACGACGCCGTCGGCGACCGGGTGCTTCGCGATGATGCGCATCCTGGTGACCGCCAGCGGGTCGCCGGGATTCGCCTCGGCGAGGGAGGGGACGACTCCGGCTCCCCCCGGTGCCGGAGCCGAGCTCGAGGCGGCCGCGGCGCGCGAGCGGCGCGCCATGACCACGCGGACCGCCAGGGCGAGCAGGCTCGCCGTGACGATGACGGTCGCCACCAGCTGGTACCAGACGGCCCCGGCATCGGTGCCGGCGAGCGCGCCGTGCACCGCGACAACGAGGACCGCGACATAGCTGAGGTAGTGCACACCCTTCCAGAAGCGCCGGGGCAGCCGGTTCATCACCAGGGATGTGAGCTGCACAGCGAGCAGCACGTAGAACGACAGGATGCCCAGCGCGACGGGAACGGGCCGGTACTCGGCGATCAGCGGGATCAGCAGCTGGTCGAGCGGCATCGCGAGCCAGGGGTCGAGCATGAGCGAGACCATGTGGATGCCCGTGAGCACGAGAGCCATCCCGCCGAGATAGCGGTGGAGGTCCTGCAGCCACGCCGGGTTGTCCGCCCCCCGGAAGACGCGGGTCGACAGCAGGATTCCCCAGAGGACGGCGACCGTCATGACGATCCAGGCGAGCACCGCGCTCGAGCGGGTGACGTACCACCAGAAGTGCGGGTCGTTCATGCGTAGTCGCTCCAGTTCGGGGTCGTGCGCTCGACGCCGTCGGCATCGATCGTCAGGGCGGCCGCACCACGGGTGGGCAGCCAGGCGAGGTAGTCGTCGAGAGGGCGCAGGAAGCCCGGCTTGGTGAGGGCCTCCGCGCGCGCCGCCGTGTCGGCGATGACCGTGACGGTCTGGATGCTCGTCCGGGCGCTGCGCAGGGTGACGGGGTCGATGAGGTGGTGGGCGTCCGCGCCGTCCGCGCCGAGCCAGCGGCGCTTGCGCTGGCTGGAGGTCGCGATGCCGCCGTCGCTCAGGCGCACGATCGCGCGCGAGCTCGCGAGGTCGAACGGGTCCTCGACCCGGATGCGCCAGGCGATGCCGTCCGGCGCGGTGCCGCGCACCCGCACGTCACCGCCGATCTCGATCAGGCAGCCGGCGACCCCCAGCGCCATCAGCTCGTCCGCGATCAGGTCGGCAGCCAGCCCCTTGCCGATGCCGCCGGAGTCGAGAGCGCTGCCGACCGGGAGGGTGACGGTCTGACCGTCGAGCCGCATGGCGTCGAGATCGGCGCGGTCGCGGGCGGAGGGAGGTAGGGCGGTGATCCGGCTTCCGTCGATGAGCGATCGGCCGTAGCCCCCGGCGACGAGCGCGGGCAGGAGGCCCGGGTCGAAGTCGCGATCCGTCTCACGCCAGGCGGCCCGCATCGCGTCGAGCAGCATGATCGTGTCGGCGTGCACCGTGGTCGGCCGGCCTTCGGCGGTATTGACGCGGGTGAGGTCGCTGTCCGGCAGGAAGCGGCTCCAGCGCTGCTCGAGCTCGGCGAGGCGGCGCTCGGCGAGGGCGACCGCGTCGACGCCGAGGCCCTCGTCCGCATCCGCGCCCTCGGGAGCGAGGACGATGCGGATGCGCGCACCGCCACCCATCGCGCGGACCGCGCGATCGATGATGCGCGACGGCGCCTCGGTGGTCGGCATGAGGAGGATCAGCCTCCGGAGCCGGCGGTCGTGCCGTCGGCGGGAGGTGCCGGCGCGGGTGCCGGGGCCGCCGGGGCGGGCGCCGGAGCCGGGCGGGCGGGCGCGGCCGGCGCGGGTGCCGCCGTGCCGCCGCCCGAACGGGAGCTCGTGCTGCCACTCGACGTGCTGCTCGGTGCAGCGGGCGCCGCCACCGGCTCGGGAAGCAGGCTGGCATCGAGAACCCGCACGGCCAGCGCCCGGGCGGGGACGCTCGCGGGCGCCGCGTCGACGACCGCGGCCGCGGCAGCCTGTTGCTCGGCGTGCGCCGCCGAGATCTGGAAGCCGGTCACCATGCCGATGAGGGCGATCGCGGTGCCGGCTCCCGTGAGGGAGCGCGCCACCGCGGCCGGGTGGGTGTTAGTCGTCATCGTCCGTCTCGTCCTCGGACTCGTGGGTCTCGTCCTCCGAGTCGTGGTCCTCGGACTCCTGGCTCTCGTCCTCGTACTCGTCGTCATCGTCATCGTCGTACGAACCGGCGGAGCTGCCCCCGGTCGGCGGAGCGGGCTGGACCGGGACCGCAGGGGTCTCGTCGCCCTGGCCGGGGATGGTGCCGCTCTCCGCGTCGGCGAGACGCTGCCGGTACTCCTCCGGGATGTCGCTGCCCTTGGGCGCGACGGGGACGAGAACCGGAGTGGCCGTTCCGATGACGGAGGGCTCGCTCGACGCGGAGCTGAGCACGGACTGGTTCGCGGCGTAGGCGCCGCTCGCGGCACCGAGAACGGCGACGATGGACAGGGCCGTGATGATCTGGTTCTTCATGCTTCGACCGTACGGAGTTGTCGTTTCAGGAGCGCCCGCCGGATATCCAAGATTCATCCAAGATTGCGATCGACCCGAGGGGATCCGTGCGAGCCGGACGGGACGGGTGCAGGATGAGCGCATGCATGTTGTGGTGATCGAGGATGACGACGCCGTCGCCGACGGCATCGTCGATGGTCTCTCCGACCGCTCGATCACCACGACGCGCGTCGCGACCGGCACCGAGGGCATCGCCCTCGTCGCGAGCCTCGAGCCCGACCTCGTCGTGCTCGACCTCGGGCTTCCCGACATGGACGGCACCGAGGTCTGCCGCCGGTTGCGCGCGACGAGCGCCGTCCCGATCATCATCGTCAGCGCCCGCGACGAGGAGGTCGACCGCGTGGTCGCACTCGAGATCGGTGCCGATGACTACGTGGTGAAGCCGTTCGGAATGCGCGAGCTCGTGGCCCGCATCCATGCCGTCACCCGCCGGACGGGCCAGGATGCACCGACGTCGACTCCGCCCTCCCCGGAGGCGGCGAGCCGGCTCGTGGTCGACAGCCGCGCACGGCGCGTGCTGCTCGACGATGTCGAGGTGCATCTGACCCCCCGCGAGTTCGACGTGCTCGAGTACCTCGACAGCGACCGCGGCGCGGTCTTCCGGCGGGCGGACATCCTGCGCGACGTGTGGGACACCACGTGGTTCGGCACGGCGAAGACGCTGGATGCGCACATCGCGGCGATCCGCAAGAAGCTCGGTGACCCCGGGTGGATCGAGGCGGTCCGCGGCGTGGGCTTCCGACTGGTCGAGCCCTGATGCGCTGGCGGTTCATGGGCATGGTGATGGTGATCACCGCGCTCGTCCTGATCGTGCAGACCGTGCCCCTCGCCCAGTACCTGCGCACCGTCGAGACGGATCGCCTCATCACCGGCCTCGAACGGGATGCGTTCGTGCTGGCAGGTCGCGCGGAGGAGGCGCTGGAGGAGCTCGACCCGACCGAGGTGGCTGGCATCGCCGCGATCGCGCAGGAGTACCGCGCCTCGGGCGGGGGTCGCGTCGTCATCACGGACATCGACGGCACCGCCGTCGTGACGAGCGATGACGACCAGTCGGCGGTCGGCGGTGACTACTCGACCCGACCGGAGATCGCGCAGGCCCTCGCCGGCACGATCGCGACCGGGTCGCGTTTCTCGACGACCCTCGACGAGCAACTGGTGTACGTCGCCGTGCCCGTGATCAGCGGTGAGGACATCGTGGGCGTGGTGCGGCTGACATACCCCGCAGCCGTCGTCGACGAGGAGGTCGCCGAACGGCTCAGCGTGATCGGCATCGTGGCCCTGCTGACGCTCGTGATGGCCGGCATCGCGGGGGTGATCTTCTCGGGCACGGTGACGCGACCGCTGCGCGTGCTCACGGCGGCGAGCGAACGGCTGGCCGGGGGCGA